>Ga0193699_10001104_pt1 | contig 10839 bp, 9 predicted proteins | sample L3c2metaG_FD_160095 | JGI IMG/M metagenome (GOLD analysis project Ga0193699, IMG submission 160095) | Soil microbial communities from a riparian zone of the East river system, Colorado, United States - L3c2 | ecosystem: Environmental > Terrestrial > Soil > Riparian zone | place: USA: East River... | reverse complement strand
CTTCTGGCCCTGGTCTACGCCGAGAACAGGAGCACTGTGATTGGACTGGTGCTGGGAGCGATCGTCGGCGGAGTCATATTCGCGATGCTCAGCACATCATCGCGAAAGAAATGGATCGTTCCTTCGGCGGCGGTCGCATTGGCCGCTCTCGTTACTGGAATCTCCGTGGGGGTGCGGGCATACCCGACGAGCAGCGCGGTGCAGCACGTGCCGAGCGTGCTACAGCGCCTGGCACAAACGAACCCGGCGGGTGGTGACGAATCGCGCACCATGCAGTGGCGCGCAGCCATTGATGGCTTCAAGGACCGCCCTCTGCTAGGCTACGGGCTCGAGAACCACAATCTCGTGTGGAGCGCCCATTTCGATCCGGGGATCTACAAGCTCGACACCGACATCTACGATCGCACCCACAACCAGTTTCTTGAAACGCTCGCGACAACCGGACTCGTTGGAACCGCTGCATTTCTTGTTATCTGGCTGGCGATTGGCATCACACTTGGCCGAGCGTACCGGGCGGGAAGGATCTCGGCACCTTCGCTGGCGATCCTGTCCGGACTTCAGATAGCCTACGCGACGTATCTCTTTTTCTGGTTCGTGGATCTCAACTCCACCATGCTTTGGATTCTGATCGGCGCGCTCATCGCGTCTCGCGGGACGGTCGGGTCGGTGGTGCTCGAAGCGAGCGGCGGAGTGGCGGAGCGCGCGCCGGCGCGGCCGTCTCTCGCTCTCGCGTCGCTGGTCATCCTCGCCGCCGGAATCTACACTGAGGGCTACGCCCCTCTTCGAGCCAACCAGGCTCTGGCGAGGATCGATTCGTCGAGGGGATCTCTGGCGCAGACGATGCCGCAGTTCGAGCAGCTCTCCAGTTTCGCCGGTCGCCAGGCGTCTCACGCGCCGATGGTGATGGGCCAGTTCATCGGCTCGTTGGGATCCAGTCTGGACGACATGCGGGCAGACCCCGCCGGGCGAAGACTGGCCGACCAGGCATTCCAGCAATCCTTCGCGGCATTCGCGCGCGAGATCCATCGCGACACGCTGAACGACAGGCTTTACGCGCACGAAGGAGCGCTACTGGTTGAGGCCGCGCGATTCTATGAGTCACCGCTGTACAGACAACAGGCGATCGATGCGTTTCACAAGGCGATGGAGCTGAGTCCGCACCGCATTCAGCCGCGCTTGCTTCTCGCCCGGGTCTATAGCGGAGCGCTGGATTACGAGCGCGCGCTCGTGGTGCTCACTGATGCAGTGAAAATCGATCCGCAGCTCGGCGAGCCGCGCTACAGACTCGCGGAAGCCTACATCGGAGCCGGCCACGGCGACTCCGCGGTGGCGATGCTCCAGAGCTCACTCAAGCTCGGCTACGTCGGCGCTCCCGAACTTTATCTGGCGATAGGCAAGCGCCTGGAGTTTTCCGGTCGCAGCGCGGTCGCGGCAGCGCTCTACTCGGATTATCTCGAGGCCAAGTACACCGACGCAGTCTGGAGCCGGTCCGAGTCGATCGACAAGCCGATTCCCACTGCAGACATCGCTGTCGCCGCGCATCTGCCGCTGCTCTACGTTCGCGGGCGTGACAGCGAGCTCGCGATCAAGAGCGCCGCCGCGCTTTCGGCGTTCGATCCGTCACGAGCGTCGATCGTCGATCGATTCGTATCCGATATCGGCGCGCGGCGTCGCGCGAGTTGGGTCGCGAAAAACTCTCTTCTCCCGTGCGCGACCGCGAGGGCGTCGCGATTGCGCGATTCCGTAGCGCTGGGCGCCTGCGGGATGTTCCGCCGAAAGCTCTAGGCCTAGTGGGCCGCGGCGGCTACGACGGCCGGCTGCCGGACGCCCGCTCGATGGATTCTTAACGCCGCGATTCGCCGCCCGTCCATCGCTACCACTTCCATCTCTCCGCCCGGAATCGGGATGCGGTCTCCCATCCGCGGCAGTCGTCCGAGCTTGGCGAAAGCATAGCCGCCCAGCGTGGTCCAGTCGCCTTCCGGAATCTGCACCCGATAGTCGGAGCGCACGTCGATCAGCGATAACGAACCGGCGAGCTCGAGCACGCCGTCCGTGACCACCGATTCGCGGGAGGCAAAATCGTATTCGTCCGCGATGTCGCCAATGACTTCCTCGACGAGATCCTCCATCGTGACGATTCCGGCGGTGCCGCCGTACTCATCGAGCACCACCGCCATGTGCGCCCGTGTTTTTCTCAGGTCGTCGAGCACGCGCTCGGCTGGCCGGCTGTCGGGAACGTACATCGGCTCGCGCACGAAGTCGGCGAGATTGAACGGCGCATCTCCCGAATGCAGCCACAAGTCCTTGGCGAGAAAGACGCCGATCACGTCGTCGAGGGAATCGCGGTAGACGGGATAGCGCGAGTACCGCTCGCGTCGCAACACCTCCCAAACCTCTTCCTCGCTCGACTCGACGTCGAGTGCGACGACATCGGTCCGCGGCCGCATGACGTCCCGGGCTTTCTTCTCATGGAAGTCGAGGACACCTGCGAGCATCGCGCGGTCGGACTCGTCCAATGTGCCACGCGCGTGCGCCTGCATTACCAGGAAACGGATTTCTTCAGGGCTGTGACCCTCCCGGTCGGTGGCGAGCTTCACTCCCATCACTTTCAGCAGCGAATTGGCGGCGCCGTTGAAGATCCAGATGAAGGGCGACATGAATCGCGAAAAAAGCAGTAGCGGCCGCACGACTGCGCGCGCCGTCTTTTCGGGACTCATGAGCGCGATGGATTTTGGCGCCAGCTCCCCGAGCACGATGTGAAAGAATGTCAGGATGAAGAAGGCGACGGGAACCGCGGCGACGTGGACTGCAGCAGGGGAAGGGTTCAGTCCGGCTTTCCGGAAAAGCCCGTCTATCAACTGGGCCAATATCGGCTCGCCGATCCAGCCAAGAGCCAGCGACGCGATCGTGATGCCGAGTTGGGTGCCGGCGATCACGCGATCGAGATGCTGAAGCGCGCCCTGAACGACCTTGGCGCCCCGATCGCCTTTTGCGATCATCTCCTCGAGCTTGCTGCGGCGGGCGGCAACGAGCGAGAACTCGGCAGCCACGAAGAATCCGTTCAGTCCGACAAGTCCGAGGACGGCAAAAAGGCTGCTCGCCGCCGCGGTCCAGGAGGGGGTGTCAACCGCCTGTGCAGCAACAAGTTCAAGGAGCATATGGGTGTAATCTATATAGTAGCAGGGGACTTAGGCTCCGGCCGCAGCGTATAATTGACGGCAGTCCCGAATCCCCGCAATTTGGAAACCTTGCTACCAGCCGTTCCGGTCACACCCGCCGCTGTTCAGCCTGCCCTAGCCCTCCCAGCCGCCGGCGGAGGAGGTAGGGAGCGAGTCCTCAGGGCCCTCTACCTCGGACGCCTCTCCCTGGCGACGGCGATCTTCATAGCCGCCGTCGTCGTCTGGCGGGCAGCCGACAGTACCGCGACACTGCTGGCGACGCTGGCCTTTGTGGCGACTCTTCTCTTCACGGGCGCGTCGGTGTTCTACAGCGAGCAGAGGGGCCGCGCGCCCGGGGACACGTTCTTCTACGTGCAGATGATGTTCGACCTCCTGCTCGTCACCGTGGTCGTCCACCTGACCCAGGCCGGCACCCCATCGCAGCTGGCACCGCTCTATATCCTGGTCATCGCGGTGAGCGCCCTAGTGCTCCCGCCGGGGGGCGTGTTGCTGATCGCCGCGCTGGGCGACGTGCTCTACTTCGCTGTGACGATCGTCGACCAGGCAACCGTGTTCGATCTCCCCGTCCTCGTCCAGCTCGGGATCTTCGGTGCGGTGGCGCTTGGCTGCGGGTACATCGGCGCGCGGCTGCGGCAGGCCAACGCAGGCCGTGAGGAAATGGCCGCGGAGCTCGCGGCGTTCAGGCTGCGCGAGGCCGACATCGAGCGGCTTCACACGCGTGCGGAAAGACTCGAAGCAGTCGCCGAGATGAGCGCATCGCTCGCCCACGAAATCAAGAACCCGCTAGCGTCGATCCGAAGCGCCGCCGAGCTGCTCGCAAAGGTGCCGGGCGCCGATGACGACACGCGGACGCTCACGAAGCTGGTCCAGCGCGAATCGGACAGACTGTCGAGGCTATTGTCGGAGTTCCTGGACTTTGCGCGAACAGGAGTCACGAGTGTTCGACGTTTGGATCTCCTCGACATCGCGCATCATGCCGCCGCGCTCGTTTCCGCACACCCCGACAAGCCCGAAAACGTCACGATCCGTGAGCTGTTTCCTTCGAGTCCTCTGGTCGTCGTTGGCGATGATGATCTGCTACATCGTGCGATCTTCAATCTCCTCCTCAATGCGGTGCAGGCGTCTCCTCCTGGCGGGGAAGTTCGGCTGGAGGCCGCGGAGCTTTCATCCCACCAGCTTCCGGCGCAAGCCGAGCACTTCGTGCGCGGCGGCATCATGTTGCAGGTGACGGATCAGGGGAAGGGAATCGCGGATTCGATCAAGGACAGGATGTTCGAGCCGTTCGTTACCACAAAGACCGGCGGCAGCGGACTCGGCCTCTCCATCGTCCATCGCGCTGTCGAGGCGCACCACGGCTACATCCTCGTCGACAGCGCCGGTCCGGGCGGAGGGACCAAGATCAGCGTGATCCTGCCCAGGCTGGCCGGCGGCGGACCGAAGAAGACTCCGCGTGTGAGCGCGAGGACAGAAGCGTGACCGCAGTCGCGACCGCCGCTCCAACGGTACTCATCATCGATGACGAGATGGGAATCCTCGATACGATCCGGATTCTTCTCAAGAGCGAGGGATTCATTCCCTACACTGCGCTCGGCGGCAAGAAAGGTCTCGAGCAGATTGCCGCGCTGAAGCCCGAGCTCATCATCACCGACGTGCGGATGCCCGACGTCACGGGCCTCGACATCCTGGCGTCTGTGCGGGCGCACGATCCTGAAGCCGTCGTGATTCTCATGACCGCACAGGCGAGCCTGCAATCAGCGATCGGGGCTGTCAACAACGGGGCCTTCTACTACATCCAGAAGCCGTTCAGGAACGAAGAGCTCGTCACGATCGTTCGCCGCGCAGCGGAGCACCGCAACCTGCGGCGCGAGAACAGGACGCTGAAGGCGGAGATGAAGCGCCGCGACAAGTCCGGTCAGCCGATAGGCGCGAGCAAGCCCTGGATGGATGCGCTGCACGTCGCCGAGTCTGTTGCCGCTACGGATTCGACGGTGTTGCTGCAGGGTGAGTCCGGGACCGGCAAGGAAGTCGTCGCGCGCTACGTTCACGATCTTTCCAACAGGGCTGGCAAGCCGTTCCTCTCCATCAACTGCGGCGCGCTGCCGGAGAGCCTGTTAGAGAGCGAGCTGTTCGGCCACGTCAAAGGATCTTTCACCGGCGCGTCTCGCGACAAGGAAGGTCTGTTCTTCGCTGCCGGCGAGGGGACGTTTCTCCTCGATGAAATCGGCGAGACTACGCCGGCAACGCAGGTGAAGCTCCTGCGAGTGCTGCAGCAGCGCGAAGTGATCCCGGTTGGAGCAACAGAAGCAAAACCGGTGAACGCGAGAGTGATCGCGGCAACGAACCGGGACCTCGAGGAGGAGATCAAGCGCGGCAACTTCCGCAGCGACCTCTATTATCGCCTCAACGTGATCTCGATCATCCTGCCTCCGCTTCGAAACCGCCCGGGAGACATCGCACTCCTGGCCGACGCTTTCCTCAAGCGGGCCGCGGAAGCGCGTAGCGAGCCAATCCGCTCGCTGGCGCCGGAGACGCTGGAGGCAATGCAGCGGTACACGTGGCCCGGCAACGTGCGCGAGCTGGAAAACGCGCTGGAGCGCGCCGCGATCCTCGCCAAAGGGGACGTTATCCCGCTCTCGGCGCTGCCGGAGAGGGTAACCGAGCCCAGGGCAGACCCGCTCGTCAGCGACGCTGTCCAGACCAACCCGACCCTCGATACGATCGAGCGCGCCTACATCATGTGGGTGCTGGAGAACGAGGGCGGAAACAAACCGCGCACGGCAGAAGTCCTTGGTATAGACCCGTCGACGCTTTATCGGAAGCTCTCGCGATACGGCTTGCCGACCTGAGCGTGGCGACTTGCGACTGAGTCGCAGATAGCGGCGGGATTTAGCCCGCGGGTTCCATGGGTCGAATTGCCAACTCCAAGCAACACAAGGAGTTACGAGTGTCGAGGGTTGTGGCACCTACCGTGCCTTAGTGTGCCTTGCCTCTCCGTGAGGCGTCTATATAACAGGAGAATGCGAGAGCATTCGCCACCCGTAGTCCAACGCTTCAGGAGACACCAAAATGAGCAACAAAAAGGGTTTTACCCTTATCGAGCTTTTGATCGTAGTCGTGATCATCGGCATTCTTGCCGCGATTGCGATTCCGAAGTTCGCGAATACGAAGGACAAGGCGTATGTCGCAGCGATGAAGTCTGACCTGCGCAACATGGCGACCTATGAAGAGCAGTATGCCGCCGACAACGGTGGTGCCTACTTCGCTGGAACCGCGACGTCAGCGGCTCCTCTTCAGGGCTTCAGCCCGTCGCAGAACGTGACCGTCGTCGTTAACGCGACCGTCGGCCCGCCGCCTTCATGGGACGCGACTGCAACGCACTCGCAGTCGGCAAAGGTTTGCACCATGATCAACGGTGTAATCACCTGCGTCTAATTAGACTGAGCTAGTCTATAGAGAAACGGAGCGTCGAAAGGCGCTCCGTTTTTCTTTTGCGCCCCCGCCGCCCCGATACCGGCGGGGGCGCTTTTGATTTCACCCGCTGTCGTCGAATGACGCGGAATTCCGGGGGCCGGACATCGTGAGGCATGCCGAGGCCGCCCTCCGCCGGATACACACTCATCGAGGTTGTTGTCGCTCTCCTCCTGTTCACTGTAGGCGCGCTCGCGCTAGTGGCGACCAGCGCGGTCGTCGGCCGCGAGCTGAACGCAAATGCCATCCGCGAGCGCGCCGGGAGGATGGCTGAGAGCCGGCTCGAGATGCTGGGAGCGAGATGTCGCGCAGCGACGGCGGGGCGTGAGGCGCGCGGGGGAATCGAAGCCGAGTGGTCCGTCGACTTTCCCGACTCGGCACACGTGAGCCTCCTCGAGTCGATCGTTTACCCCACTCGGCGAGGCAGCCGCACCGACTCCTATCGCGTGACGGTTCCATGCCCTCCATGAATCGGAATGAACGCGGGCACCGTGCGCGAGGTCCCACGCGGCGCGGAGTTACTCTGGCCGAGCTGGTCGTGGTCCTGGCGATGCTCGGCCTCATCGGGAGCACCGTCGGACTGTCTCTCGTTCGTCAGCAGCGGTTCTATCGCGGCGCGACGGAGTTGCTGCGCGCGCGCGAAGGAGTGCGCGACGCGATGGAGCTCCTATCGACCGACATCCGTGGAATGTCAGTCGCCGACACTGTGAGGCTTCTTGCTGATTCGGCGATCGAATTCTTTGCGAACGTCGGAAGCTCGGTTGTCTGCGATGCGCCGGGCGGGACAGCCGTCGGCTTGCCAGGATTGTCGCCTCGTCGAGCAAATGCGCTGACGTCCTTCCTTATCCAACCCGATACGGGCGACATAGCTGTCTTCCATCGGGATTCAATCGAAGACGTGAGCGAGTGGGAGACGCACCGCATCAACAGGCTTGCCGCTCGTCCGATTGGGAGCACCTGTCCTCCCTCGTCGCGTTTTGGCGGCCAGGCAGCGGCGGCAGTTGATGGTGCTGGATTCCTGCTCGAGCTCGCGACGCCGCTGAGCTCTCACGTTGGTGCCGGCGCGCCAGTGCGGTTCACCAGACGCGGCAGGTACAGTCTCTACCGCGCGTCAGACGGGAACTGGTACCTCGGGTACCGCCGATGCAACGCCGTCGCTCCGTCGACCTGCGGCGCGATCCAGCCCTTGTCGGGACCATATCGCGGGTACAGCTCGGACCCTCGCACCACCGGCCTTCTATTCGAGTACTTCGACCGCGCAGGGACTCCGCTCGAATCTGACGCCTCTCCGCTTGGGCTTGCGAGGGTCGACATCACCGCCCGATCTGAGAGTGGCAAGCAGATCGAGGTTGAGGAACTGCCGGGCATCCCCGCGGATTCGGCGACAATTACAATCGCGATCCGAAACAGGGTTCCGTGATGGTCGGAGTCCGAAGGACGTCGAATGCGGGCGGCTTCGCGCTTCCCGCGGCGCTGCTCGCAGTGCTCCTGATCGCAGCCCTGATCGCTGGCGCTTTCGGCGCCGTTACTGAAGAGACGCGGATGGGCGCCGCGGCCGCTGACCGGCACCACGCGCTTCTGAGTGCCGAGTCGGCGCTCGAGATCGTCATCTCGGCGCAATCCGCGTCGCCACGAGACTCGATCGCCGTCGGTGAGACCCGATCGCGTCAGGTTGATGGGCTTGAAGTGCCGGTGGTCGTCTACACGACTCGGCTCGACTCCTTGCTCTACTGGTTCGTCGCTGATGCCGGCGACGCGCCTTCCGGTTCCGGGATCGCGAGGCGAATCGGGATCGTTATCAGGGCGACAAGTGGCCCCTCCGGTTCGATGACTATCGACCGGATTCCTGAGCGAGGGTGGTCGGAGCTTTTCTAGGACCGTGCCAAGCCACCGTTACTTTCCCGGCAATTGAATCGTGTCTTAGCACGAACGTTTGGTGACCGACCGTTTTGCACAACCGAACGGATTGGTTTCCACGTAACAGCAAGCAAACAGAGTTCTTAGGATCGCACGCTTCACGAACATTAAGAATGCGCCGCGCGACTGAGTAAAACTCGATTCTTTTCATTCATCCAGGGCCGCGATGGCGTTTTTTGGCCGCAACAAGACTACCGTAGGGCTCGATATCGGATCAGGCCTGGTCAAGGTCGCCGTCGTCGATCACTCGAAGTCAACACCAGAGCTGGTGAAGGTCGCAATCACTCCGTTGCCCGACGACGCGATCGTCGACGGCGAAGTGATGGATCCGCATCTCGTATCCGATGCGATCCGCACGACCATTGAAGCCGTGGGTGGCAATACGAAGTCAGTGGTCGCCGCAGTCGGTGGCCGTGACGTCATCATCAAGCGCATCAAGACTGAAAGGGTAAAGGAAGCGCAAGCGCGCGAGCTGATGCGCTGGGAAGCGGAGCAGCACGTGCCCGATGTCGACTCGGTCGAGCTCGATTTTCAGATTCTCGACGAAGACGGCGACGGCAGAGACGAAATGAGCGTTCTACTGGTCGCAGCAAAGCGCGACCTGGTGGAAGCCAAGCTTCGCATCCTCGCTGAAGCCGGCATCACGCCGAGCTCTATGGATGTGGATGCCTTCGCGCTACACAACGCTTTTGAAATCAACTATCCGGCCGCGATGAGCGGCGCCGTCGGCCTGGTGAACATCGGCCACGAAGTCACCAACATCAACATTCTCGACGACGGCGTTCCGATTCTCACGCGCGACCTGCCAATAGGTACCCGGCGCCTTCGCGAAGACCTTCAACGCGAGCACGGGCTCTCGGCGGCTGACGCCGAGGCACTCATAAGAGGTTACGATCGATCCGCGCAACTCGATTCGGTGATTGCGGCGCGTACCGAGGAGATCGCCACCGGACTCGAGCGCGCGATCGCGTTCCTGTCCACTTCGCTCAAGGGTGACGGGCAGATGAAAGCTGTATACACCTGCGGCGGCGGGTCCCGCACGCCAGGTCTGACCGAAGCACTCGGGCAACGCCTGAGAAAGCCAGTCGAGCTAGCCAACCCCCTCACCACGATGTCGGTGAGAGATGGCGCGCTGGAGTCGCTAGTGACCGATGAGGTCGCGCCACTCCTGATGCTCTCGATCGGCCTCGCCCTCCGTAAGAACTGACCCGGAGATACGACACATGATTGAAATCAATCTCCTTCCCGGGGACGGCAAAAAGAAGCGCCGCGCGACCAGCAGCCCGACGAAGTTCGAATTCAACCTCAAGCCCCCAGCGTGGCTCGCCGGTCTTACCCAAGGTATCACCGACAAGTACATGCTCGGCGCCATCGGAACTGCGATCGCGGCCGGTCTTCTCATCGCTTTGATGTTCATCAGCCAGACCGCCAGGGCGACGATGCTCGAGGCGCGCGAGACGCAGGCGGTAAAGGACTCGGCACAGTATGGTGCCCTCCTGACAGCCAAGGCGAAAGCGGAAGCAACCCGTGACTCGCTGTACCAGCAGATCGCGATCATCAAGTCGATCGACGATTCGCGCTATCTCTGGTCGCACCTGATGTTCGAGATATCGAACGCGCTGCCACAGTATACGTGGCTTACCGAAGTCACCCAGACCAGCTTGCCGAAGAGCGTGGCCGTTGCCGACACAGTCAAGAAGGTCGCGGGCGCCGACTCCACGGGGACGCCAAGGCAGAGGGCATTGGAGCGGGATCGCGCCAAGAGAGCGAGATCCGATTCACTCCTCGCCTCGGCGAAAGACATCCAGTTCAGACTCGTTGGACACACGGTCGACATTCAGGCGCTCACGCGCTTCATGAAATCCCTCGAGGCGTCGCCGTTCATTCAGAACGTGCAGCTCACGAGATCCGATCTGGTTCAGGCCGAAGGAAAGGAAGTCACGGAATTCACGCTCGCGGCGCAGACACAAGCCCCGCCACCCTTCGCCATCAAGACAGTTCCACTAATCGTCTCGGCGGTGCACTAACATGGCATTCTCAATAGCCAACATGACCAAGCGGGAGAAGTCGCTCGTCGGCCTCGGAGCCGCCGCCGTACTCCTCCTCTTCGTTTACTGGTACATGCTGTACAAGCCGAAGGCCGCCGAGATGGCGGTAACGTCGGCTCACGTCGACTCGCTTGACAAGAAAAATCAGCAGGCGAAAGCGGACATCGCGCAGGGAAGCCTGCAGAAGCTTCGCGCCCAGTCCACCGAGTACGAGCAGAGCCTGAGGG
>Ga0193699_10001103_pt1 | contig 10855 bp, 11 predicted proteins | sample L3c2metaG_FD_160095 | JGI IMG/M metagenome (GOLD analysis project Ga0193699, IMG submission 160095) | Soil microbial communities from a riparian zone of the East river system, Colorado, United States - L3c2 | ecosystem: Environmental > Terrestrial > Soil > Riparian zone | place: USA: East... | reverse complement strand
TGCGTGCGCGCGTCGAAGTAGGCGCGCTCCATGTAGCCGAGGGTAGGCGCGATGATGATGCCGGAGCTGTGGTGAGGCTGCGCGTGTTTTCCCGGGGCGCAGGAAAAATCGGGTAGCTCCGAAAGCGCTACGTTCATGCGGAACGAACCCGAGGCGCAGCGCCAGCGCTCGATTCTCGAGCGGAACTCCGCATCGACCACGCCTGGCTCGAGCATCTTGAGGTACAGGAGTTTCGGGTTGACGCCGGCTGCAACGGATTGCGCTTCGATTTCGCTCCCGTCAGACAGGGCCACGCCCGCCGCGCGGTTGCCTTTCACCCGCACGGAGATCACTTCGGCGCCGGTAGTGATCTCGACGCCACGTGCGCGCGCTTCCTTTGCGATCGCCTCGCTGATCGCGCCCATCCCTCCCAGGGCATGTCCCCAGGTTCCGCGCTTGCCGTTCACTTCGCCGAACGCGTGGTGCAGCAGGACGTAGGCCGAGCCCGGCGAATAAGGGCTCGCGAAATGCCCGACCTGCGAGTCGAATCCGAACGCCGCCTTGATCGGATCGCTTTCGAACCACCAGTCCAGGAGCTCGCCCGCGCCGCGGGTCACGAGATCCCAGAGGTCGCGCTGAGCGGAACGGCTGAGAAGGGCGAGCTTTCCGCCCAGACCCAGCCCGTGCAGCCAGTCGCGCCAGCCTCCTCCCAGGTTGGGCGGCGTTTTGAGAACCAGACCGCGCAGCGTATCCGCGGCGGCTTCGATGGTGCGGTAGTAGTCGGGCAGGCGCTGCGCGTCGCGCGCCGAGAATCGGGCCAGTTCCCGTTGCGTATCGGCGAGGGTCGGCCCCAGCCTGAACGCTCGGCCGTCGGGCAGCGGCAGGAAATTCGCGAAAGGACGCTCGACCACCCGCAAGCCGTGATCGGCGAGCTTCAACTCGCGGATGATCTTCGGATTGAGGAGGCTCACCGTATAGGCGGCCGTGGAGTTGCGGAAGCCTGGCGCGAATTCCTCGGTGACCGCGGCGCCGCCGACGATCGCGCGGCGCTCCAGGACCCGCACCTTGAGACCGGCGCCGGCGAGATAGCAGGCGCAGACGAGGCCGTTATGACCGCCGCCGATGATGACGACGTCGTAAGGCATGAGACTAGTGCCGCTTCTCGAAGCGGTAGACGGCAACGCTGCCGAAGAAATTCGCAAACGTCCTGACGGGCCGGCCGCGGTTCAATGCGACGCGCTCGAGCACGCGGATGCCGTGACCCGAGCAGAACGACTCGAAATCGGCAATCGTGAAGAGGTGCACGTTGGGCGTGTTGTACCACTCGTAGGGCAGCTCCGGCGACACCGGCATTCGTCCCAGCGCGATCTGCAGTCGCACGTCCCAGCGGCCGAAGTTCGGGAACGAGACGATCGCTTCGCGCCCGACGCGCAGCATCTCGAGCAGGATCTCCTCGGTGTGGCGCACCGCCTGCAGGGTCTGCGAGAGGATCACGCAATCGAAGGAACCCGCGTCGAAACCCGCGAGGCCGCGCTCCAGATCGCTCTGGATGACGTTGACGCCGTTTTTCACGCAGGCGAGCACGTTGCCGTCGGCGATGTCGATCCCGTAACCGCGCGCGTTGCGGGCCTGCCTCAGGTACTTGAGCAGGGTCCCGTCGCCGCAGCCCAGGTCGAGCACCGTGGAATCCGGCCTGACCCAGGCGGCGATCGCCTGGAAATCGGAGCGGTCCGAGAGTGTGCCCTGTGCCCCGGTCACAGCCGCTCGAAAATGCCGTCGAAGTACGCCCGCACCAGCGCGTGGTAGCGCGCGTCGTCGAGCAGGAACGCGTCGTGCCCGTGCGGCGCGTCGATCTCCGCGTAGGACACGTCGCAGCGGTTGTCCAGGAGCGCCTTGACGATCTCTCGCGCGCGCGGCGGCGCGAAGCGCCAGTCCGAGGTGAACGACACGACGAGGAACCGGGCGCGCGCGCCGGCAAGCGCCCGGGCGAGATTGTTCTGGTGCGCGGCGGCCGGGTCGAAATAGTCGAGCGCGCGGGTGATCAGCAAATAGGTGTTGGCGTCGAAATACTCGGAGAACTTGTCGCCCTGGTGGCGCAGGTAGGACTCGATCTCGAAATCGACGTCGAAATGGAACTGAATCGAGTCCGAGCGGAGTGCCCTGCCGAACTTCTCCATCATCGCGTCATCCGACAGGTACGTGATGTGGCCGATCATGCGCGCGAGGCGCAGGCCCCGGCGGGGCACCACGCCGTGCTCGTAGTAGTCGCCGCCGTGGAAATCGGGGTCGGTGGTGATCGCCTGGCGCGCCACCTCGTTGAAGGCGATGTTCTGCGCCGAGAGCTTGGGCGCGGCCGCGACGACGATCGCATTGCGGATGCGATCCGGATAGCCGATCGTCCATTGCAGCGCCTGCATCGCGCCGAGGCTGCCTCCCATCACGGCGGCAAAGGAAGCTATGCCCAGCCGGTCGGCAAGCCGGGCCTGCGCGTCCACCCAGTCCTCGACCGTGACGACGGGGAACGAGGAACCGTAAGGCTTCCCGGATTTGGGATTGACGCTCTTCGGGCCGGTCGAGCCGAAGCAGCCGCCGACGTTGTTGACGCCGACGACGAAGAATTTCTCGGTGTCGACGGGCTTCCCCGGACCGATCATGTTGTCCCACCAGCCGACGTTGTCCGGGTCTTCGGCGTAGTAGCCGGCGACGTGGTGCGCCGCGTTGAGCGCGTGACAGGCAAGCACGGCGTTGGATTTCGCCGCGTTCAGCGTCCCGTAGGTCTCGTAGACGAGATCGTACGCATCGAGCACCGCGCCGCTCCTGAAGCGCAGCGGTTCGGCGAAATGCAGCGTCTGCGGCCTGACCGCCCCGGCCGAGCGCGGTTCGATGTGGTTTCTCGGCGCCATGAAATAAAAAACCCGGTTAGCCTTTCCTCAAAACGCCGTCACGGGTTCTTGTGACGGCTCCCGATTCAGGGGAGCACGAGGGGATGTGTCCCCTCGTATCGTTCATCAGTTGCTAAACGGGTCGCCCTCGCTTTAGCAATATTTGTTTTACGCCCGGCTACGACCCGGCGGCGCCTGCAAGCTGATGATCAAATCGGCGCGAAGCAGGAACTTACCTCAGCGGGGCGTCGGCGTCAATTTTTTGGAGGCGCCTTGAATCGGAGTTTGCGCTGCTGCCAGCGCTCGCGCCGCACGCGCTTTCGGCCCATTTTCTGCCGGTGCAGGTCGATCAGGTGTTCGCGCATCCTGGCGAGGACAAAATCGCGGACGTCGGCCGGGATCCGGTCCGCCTCGCGCTCGAAGCGCGGCACGACGGTTCCCGAATCGAATTTTCCATCGCGCACCAGAATCGGCGCCTGTCCGCGCTCGTCACCGTCGCCGTGGTCCACGCCGTCGTGGTAGAAGCCCTCCGGAACGCTCCATACCAGGGCGCGCTCGTTCAGTTCGACGTCATAGCAGAGCTGGAATCTGACGAAGGCCCCGCCGGGGTCCTGCCAGATGAACAGGTCGAAGTAATCGCTCTCGAACCACCGGCGCTTCAGTGACGGCTCGCTCTGCTCTACGATGAGGACTTCTCGCAGCATCGATCTCTCGGAGTGGACGGGGCGCCGGGCCGGGCTCAGGCGTTGAGCTTCGCGAGCAATGCGCGCGCCTTTGCGGGGTCGTGCGCGCGATAGACGCGCGCCGCCGCCGCCTCGACTTCCCGGACCCGGGTCCGCAGGACCTGTTGCTTGATCGCGAGGAGCTGCCCCGGATGCATCGAAAACTCCCGCAGGCCGAAACCGAGCAGAAGACGCGTCATGTCCGCGTCCCCCGCCATTTCTCCGCACACCGCGATCGGAGTCTTGGCGCGTTTCGCGCTGCGGATGGTATGCGCGATCAGCTGCAGCACCGCCGGGTGCAGCGGATCGTACAGGTGCGCCACGGTATCGTCAGTGCGATCGATCGCGAGCGTGTACTGGATCAGGTCGTTGGTTCCGATCGAAAGAAAATCCAGTTTTTGGACGAAGTATTTCAACGACAGGGCCGCGGCCGGGACCTCGATCATGCCGCCGATCTCGATGTGCCTGTCGTACGGGACCTTGTGGTCGTCCAGCGTTTCCTTCGCCTGCCGCAACGCGGCGAACGTCTGCTCGACTTCATGGGCGTGGGCGAGCATCGGAATGAGCAGGCGTATCTTTCCGTAACGCGAGGCGCGCAGGATGGCGCGCAGCTGGGTCAGGAACATCTGCGGCTCGGCCAGACAAAAGCGTATCGCGCGAAGTCCGAGAGCGGGATTGGGGCCGCCCCGATCGGCGCCGTTGATGCTCTTGTCGGCGCCGAGGTCGAGCGTCCTGATCGTGACCGGCCGGCCGTGCATCGCATCGGCGACTTCCCGGTATGCTTCGAACTGCTCGTCTTCCGAAGGCAGATCGTCCCGGTTCAGGAAAAGAAACTCGCTGCGGAAGAGGCCGATGCCGGTGGCCCCGGCTTCGTTGGCTTCCTCGACGTCCTGGGGCAGCTCGATATTGGCCTGGAGCTCGATCGCGACGCCGTCCATCGTGGCCGAGCGCGCGGTGCGCAGGCGCTTCAGCTTCTGCCGCACGGCCTCGACCTCGCTGCGGAGCCGCCGATATTCCTCGAGCACCTGCGCGCCGGGATTGACGATCAGGACGCCTTCGCGGCCGTCGACGACCACGAGCTCGCCCTCCCGGATCATGCTGCGCGCGTGATGCAGGCCCACGATCGCAGGGATGTTGAGGCCGCGCGCGACGATCGCCGTGTGGGAGGTGACCCCGCCCAGGTCGGTCACGAAGCCCGCGTACTGGTGCTGCTTGAACAGGATCATGTCGGCGGGCGACAGGTCGTGCGCCACCACGATCAGGTCTTCTTCGTGCGAGGGCGCGGCGGGCGCGTGCCCCGTGCCGAGCATCGCTTTGAGCACGCGCTCTACCACCTGCACGATGTCCTGCTTGCGTTCGCGCAGGTACGGGTCGTCCATCTCGTCGAATTGCGCCACGAGGTAGTCCATCTGCAGCACCAGCGCCCATTCGGCGTTGCAGCGGCGATTGCCGATGAGCTCTCGAGGGACGACAGAGAGATTGGAATCATTGAGCAGCATCGCGTGCAGGCTGAGGATCGCCTTCATCTCCGCCGGCACGCTGGCGGGCACGCTCGCCTGCAGCGCGGCAAGCTCGCCCCGGACCTGGGCGATCGCCGCGTCGAAGCGCTCGATCTCCGCTTCTATCCCCTGCGGGGCGATCTCGTAGTGGGCGACCTCCAGGCGCGCGGTCGAGACGAGGTGCGCGTAGCCGATCGCAATTCCCCCGGCGACGCCTGCGCCGTGCAAGGTGAAGCTCGCGCTGCTCGCCTGAGGGTTCTCGCCCGGTTTCACTGAAAACCTACTCCTGTTCGCCGAAGCGCTCGGCGATGAGCCGCACGACCGCGGCGAGCGCGCGTTCAGCATCCTCGCCGTCGGCCTCGATGACGACGCGGCTGCCCTTGCCTGCGGCGAGCATCATGACGCCCATGATGCTTTTCGCGTTCACGCGGCGGCCGTTGCGCGACAGCCAGATCTCCGCGGCGAAGCCGCTCGCGAGCTGCGTGAGCTTCGCCGCCGCGCGCGCATGCAGCCCGAGCTTGTTCACGATCTCAGCTTCTGCTTGCGGCATTGCTGGCGTCCGTGTTCAGGTGGACTACGCCCTCGCGCCCGCCGCTGACCGCCTTGCCGACCACGTCGGCAAGCGGCTCGTCGCGATAGGTGAGCGCGCGGATCAGCATCGGGAGGCTCGCCCCCGACACGCCTTCGACCCGGCCCGTTTTGAGCAGGCGCGTGGCGATGTTCGAAGGCGTGGCGCCGAGGATATCGGTGAGCACCAGCACGCCGTCGCCGCTGTCGAGCTGGCGCACCAGGTCCTGGGCCTGCGGCAGGATCGCATCGGGATCGTCGTGGATCGTCACGCCCACCTGGCGCACGTGCAACGGGCGCTTGCCGAGCACGTGGCTCGCGCCGTGGATGAGCGCCTCGCCGAAGGCGCCATGCGAAATGATCAGGATTCCAACCATGAAAGCCCTTCTTCCGGGTTCAGGTGCATGACCGCGCGGAAAACCCTATTTTGCAGCCCCCGGAGGATTTCGGTAAGGGGCGGGGCGCCCGCGAATCCAATCTCTAGCGGACCGCCGACTCCAGCGCATCGAGGAACATCCCGGCGACATCGAAGCCGGTCTGCTCGGTGATTTCCCGGAAGCAGGTCGGGCTGGTGACGTTGATTTCGGTGAGCCAGTCGCCGATCACGTCCAGCCCGACGAGGAGCAGTCCCGCGCGCGCGAGCTCCGGCCCGAGCGCATTGGCGATCTCGAGGTCGCGCTTGGAAAGAGGCTTCGCGACGCCGGTGCCGCCTGCGGCGAGGTTGCCGCGTGTCTCGCCCGGCTTCGGGATGCGCGCAAGGCAATGCGGCACGGCTTTCCCGGCGATCAGCAGGATGCGCTTGTCGCCCTCGCGGATCTCGGGGATGTAGCGCTGCGCCATGACCGATTTTGCGCCGTCCCGCGTGAGCGTCTCGATGATGACGTTGCGGTTGGGATCGCGCTCGGCGACGCGGAACACCGACTCACCGCCCATTCCATCCAGCGGCTTCAGCACCACGTCGCGGTTGGCGTCGATGAACTGCTGGAGTTGCCCGGCGAGCCGCGTCACCAGCGTCGGCGCGGCGAACCGCGCGTATTTCGCTATGGCGAGCTTTTCGCTGTGATCGCGCACCGCGCGCGGGTCGTTGAAGACCCTTGCGCCTTCCTTCTGCGCGAGCTCGAGCAACCAGGTGCTCGCGACGTATTCGGCGTCGAAAGGCGGGTCCTTGCGCATCAGTACGGCGTCGAATTCCGCGAGCGGCGCTTCTTTTGGCGATGCGATCCGGTACCAGGGGTCCTTGTCGCCGGTGAGAGCGAGGCGGGAGGTTTCGCCGACGACCCGGCCTCCCTTCCACATCAGGCCTTCCTGCAGCATGAAATGCAGCTCGTGGCCGCGCCTGGCGGCCTCGACCATCATCGCGTAGGTCGAGTCCTTGTAGATCTTGAACGAAGGCAGCGGGTCGGCGACGAAAGCAAGCTTCATCGCGGAATTCTAACCCGGGGTCTTGTATAGGGCATTGGGCAGCCAGGTCGCGATTTCCGGTACGTAAGTGACGAGCAGCAGGTAGAGCACCATGACCACGATCCAGGGCGCGAAGGCGATAGTGGTTTCGGTGAGCCCCATCCTGGCGATCCCGCTCGCGACGTAGAGGTTGAGCCCCACCGGCGGATGGATGAGGCCGACTTCCATGTTGATCGTCATGACGATGCCAAAGTGGATCGGATCGACGCCGAGCTTCATCGCCACGGGAAAAAGGATGGGCGCGAGCAACAGCACGATCGAGGACGGCTCCATGAAGTTGCCCGCGATGAGGAGCAGGATATTGACCCCGAGCAGGAACATCCACACGGAGAGGTGCTTGTCGATGATCCACTGCGCCATCGCCTGCGGTATGTTTTCGGAGGTGAGCAGGAACGAAAACAGGATCGCGTTGGTGATGATGTAGAGCAGCATCGCGCTCATGTTCGCCGAATCGAGCAGCACTTTCGGCACGTCGGAAAGCTTGAGATCGCGATAGACGAAGACCGCGACGACGAAAGCGTATACCGCGCTCACCGCCGCGGCCTCGGTCGGCGTGAACACGCCGCCGTAGATGCCGCCTATCACCACCACGATCAGCAACAGCCCCCAGATCGCGTCCCAGAACGCCGACCAGACTTCCTTCAGGCTGGCGCGCTGCATGCGCGGGTAGTCGTGGCGCCGGGCGATGACCCAGGTGATGCCCATCAGGATCGCGGCAAGCAGGATGCCCGGCACGATTCCGGCGATGAACAGCTTGCCGACGCTGGTGTTGGTGGATACGGAATAGATCACCATCACGATCGAAGGCGGAATGAGGATGCCGAGCGCGCCGGCGGTGCCGATGGCGCCGACGCCGAACTTGCGCGGGTAGCCCTGTTTTTCCATGGCCGGAATGAGGATGGTGCCGATCGCCACCACGGTGGCCGGGCTGGAGCCGGACACCGCGGCGAACAGCGCGCAGGCGAACACGCCCGCCATGGCGAGGCCGCCGTGAAAGTGGCCTACCAGCGCGGTGGCGAAGCGGATCATGCGCCGCGCCACTCCGCCGTGGGTGAGGAAGGTGCCGGCCAGGATGAAGAACGGAATGGCCATGATGGCGAACTGGTCCAGGCCGGTGAACAGGCGCTGCGAAACCAGCTCGGCGGGTAAATCGGTCATGAAGAAAAGAAACGTGAGCACGGTGAGGCCGAGCGCGATGGAGATCGGCATGCCGGTCAGCATGAGCGCGATCAGCAAAATGAAAATGATCCAGGCGTTCACGTGCGCACCTGTGCTTCCAGGCCTTCGACGCGCGCGTGGCTGTGCGACGGCAGCTCGCCGGTGCGGTGGAAGCGCCATGCAACCTGCAGAAAGCGGCAGCACATGAGGGATGAGCCGAGCGGCACCGCGAGATAGACCACCCACATCGGCAGCTCCAGATCGGGGGAAACCTGCCCGGTGCCGAACATGCGCCACACGAACATTCCGCCGAGAACGGCGATCACGCCGGTGAAAAACGCCCCGGCGAGCAGATCGAAGACGATCCAGAATCGCCGCTTGGCCGGCGCGAGCAGCCGCACCAGGACGTCAACGCCGACGTGAATGCCGGTGCGCACGCCGTAGGCCGCACCGAACTTCGCCATCCAGATGAAGAGGTAGATGCACAGCTCCTGCGCCCAGGTCAGGTTGATGTGCCTCGTGTAATTCCAGATCCAGGCGATGTCGGCGGTGTAGCGATACACCACGGAAATGAAAATGACTCCCGTCGCGACCGCCATGAAGCTCGCGACGAGCCATTCCTCGAGATGATCGAGGACGCGGTTGAACGTGCGCATAAGGGCGCCGCGTCAGCCGCGGCGACCGGCTATTTTTTCGCCGACGACTGCGCGACCGTTTTTTCGATCGATTCCAGCGTGTCCTTGCCGACGACGTCCTCGTACTCCCGGTAGAGCGGGAGCATCGCCTTGCGCCACACCGCCTTTTCCGCCGGGGGCAGCACGTAGACCTCGGTGGTCCGGGCTGCCTTGATTTTCGCCAGCGCGTCGTCGTTTTCCTTCTTGGCGATGTCCCACACGTACCTTGTCGTTTCCGCCATGCTTTCGCTCAAGGCTTTGCGGATATCCGCCGGCAGACCGTCCCAGAATTTCTTGTTGACGACCACCGCGTACATCACGACGCCGTGGTCCGACATCGTCATGTGCTTCTGCACTTCGTGCATTTTTTGGGTGTACTTGTTCGAGGGCGTGTTCTCCTCGCCGTCGACCACGCCCTGCTGCAGGGCGGTGTAGACCTCGGAGAACGCCATCACCTGCGGGATCGCGCCGAGCGCCTTGATCTCGCCCTCGATGACCTTGGAGGACTGGATGCGGATTTTCAGGCCTCTGAAGTCGTCGAGCTTCCTCAGCGGCTTGTTGGCGGTGAATTCCTTGAAGCCGTTGAACCAGTACGCGAGCCCGACGATGCCCTTCGGCTCGAGCAGCTTGAACAGCCCCGTGCCGACCGGGCCTTCGACGACCTGCTCGAGCGATCTCTCGTCGGCGAACATGTAAGGCAGGTCGAACACCTCGAACTTGCGCACCCCGAGCGGTCCGAACTTGGAGACCGAGGGCGCGAGCATCTGCACCGCGCCCAGCTGCAGCGCTTCGAGCTCCTCGCGGTCCTTGTAGAGCTGGCTGTTGGGATAGATCTCCACTTTCACCCGGCCCCTGGTCTTCGCTTCGGCAAGCTCCTTGAAGCGGATCGCTCCCTTGCCCTTGGGCGTGTCGTCGGTGACGACGTGGCTGAACTTGACGACGATGGGCTGTTGCGCCTGCGCGCCGGTGAAGAGCGCGAAGGCGATTGCTGCTCCAGCGAATTGCACGAGCTTCATGGTCTTCCCTCCTATCGACATGCAGGCTCAAGCGGCCCGCTCTGAAATCTCCACCAGGTTGCCGTCCGGATCGCGTACGTACACCGAACGGATCGGTCCTTGCGCGCCGGTTTTCATCACCGGCCCCTCTATGATAGGCACGTTGCACGCGGCAAGGCGAGCGATCACCTCCTCGAGCGGCAGCGCCGCGATGAAGCAGACGTCGAGCGTCCCCGGGGCGGCCAGCGTCGCCCTGGGCTCGAACTCTTTTCCCTTTTCGTGGAGATTGATCTTCTGCTTGCCGAACTTGAGCGCCATGCGGCCTTTGCCGAAGCGCTCGAGCTTCATTCCGAGCACTCGCGTATAGAAATCGATGCACTGCTCGGTGCGTGCCGTCGTGAGGACGATGTGATCGAGATGATCGATCATGAAGTAGCCCTTGCGGGCGGAATCGAAACGGCCGAACTGCGGCGGCGCGGGTGGAACTATTTCACCGCGCCGAGCATGTAATCCACCGCCGCCTTCACTTCGGCATCCGACAGCGTCAGATTGCCGCCCTTGGGCGGCATGGCGCCCTTGCCCTTGAGCGCCGTCTGGTAGAGCTCAGCGGTGCCGTGCATGAGGTGCATCGCCCACGCCTTCTTGTCGCCGAACTTCGGCGCGTTCGCCACGCCCGCGCCGTGGCAGGTCATGCAGGTGGACTCGTATACTTTCCTGCCGTCCGCTTTGCCCGCGGCCGCCAGTGCCGGTGCCGCCGGCTCCCTGAATTTCGCCCCTGCCGCGTTGGCCATGTAGACGACTGCGCGCTCGACCTCGGCGTCGGAGAGATCGGATGCGCCGCCACGCGCCGGCATGGCGCCTTCGCCTTTGAGCGCTACCTGGACGAGCTTTTTCTGACCTTCCCCGACGCGCCGCCCC
>Ga0193699_10001102_pt1 | contig 10860 bp, 8 predicted proteins | sample L3c2metaG_FD_160095 | JGI IMG/M metagenome (GOLD analysis project Ga0193699, IMG submission 160095) | Soil microbial communities from a riparian zone of the East river system, Colorado, United States - L3c2 | ecosystem: Environmental > Terrestrial > Soil > Riparian zone | place: USA: East River... | reverse complement strand
CGCTGTCGCGCAGAAGTAAACCTCGAAGGCGTAGTCCCGATCAGGCTCTTGCGGCCGAAAAAAAGCCCCGGGACCGGGGCTTTTTGTTTTCAGGCCGGGTGCCGTCACAGCGGGAGCCGCATTCCCGGGATCTTCAGCGGCTGGTCCATGCAGGAGATCTTGCCGACGTCCGGACCTGCGGGCTTGATCTGGCCTGCGGTATTGGGCGAATTGTCGCGCCGGTTGCCGTCCGAATTGGCGGTGCAGAACTTGTGACCCAGCAGGAACGGGCTGGTCGGCGTCTCGAGCGGACCTTCGTTGCGCAGGCCCGTTGCGTTGGTCGGGTTGCGGAAGATCTCCGTCACGGCCTCACCCTTGCGGCTTACGACGACGATCGCGTTGCGCTCGTTCGGGTCGGCCCAGATATTGCCGTCGGCGTCCAGGGCAATGCCGTCCACGCCTTCGAGATACGGGTGCGCGACGAGAATGTTGTCCAGGCACAGCGTATTCGCGGTGAAAGTCGCGTCGCAACCGGTCTTGCTCCGTATGCTCCCGTCGCGGCCTATCTCGACCTTCCAGATCGCGCCGCGCGCGGTGTCGGCGATCAGCAGATCGCCGTGGTGCGTGAACGCGACCCCGTTCGCGACCAGCGGCTGCGAGCCCAGATTGTTTTGGGCGTTGCGGGTGGTCGGCGTGACCGTGATCGCCCCGGGCGGAAGACTGCGGACGTCGCGGCCCACGCCGCCCACGCCGGCGGCGTTCAGATTGACCTCGTTCGCCATCGGCTGGACGCGGAACATCTCGATCCCAGCGCCGCCGCCTGGCGGGATCTTCCACACGCGCCCCTGGCCCGTGGTGCCGTCGCCGGTCCAGAGATTGCCGCCGCGGTCGAAGGCAAGGCCGTTCGTGCCCTGGACGCCGGTCGCGTAAATCGTCGCGGTCGGCGGCGTTGCCGCGTTGGGCGTGAAAGTCCACACCTTGTCGTTGTCGGCGACGAACAGATCCCCGTTCGCATCGAAGGTGATCCCCGAGGGGCTGCAGGGCGCGGGGACATTGCCCACGGCCACCAGCGAAGGGTTTGTCAGGGAAATCCGCCACACCGGACAGGGAGAAGCGCCGCGCCCGGTGGTGTAGAGATTTCCCGCATCGTCCCCGGTCAGGCCTTCTATCGCCAGAGGCGTCAAGACCAGAGTGGAAAAAGTCGCATCGCGCGGAAAGCGCGCGTGGTGATCGTCGTCGGCCCATGCGAGCACCCACGTGAATAACGAGAGACTGAGGAAAGCAAGAATTTTCTTTACCATCTCACACCTCCTTTTGTAAGACTTTTGCAAGACCGGTTTGTTCTTGAAGAAAGGCTGGGATTTGATCATACCCGACCGTAGCGAACACGGACGCACGGGACATTGTTCCACGTGCGCTTCGCCGCGGGTCCGCGCGGCCTGTATCTTGATTTCCGTCAATGTTCGGCCAAACGCGCAGCCCTTATAGTGTCTCGCATAAAATCAACACAATGCTGTCCCGCAGCAGAAGGAGCAGTTGATGCCCTCCGACATCGAAATCGCGCAGAAAGCGAAACTCGAGCGCATTTCCAAGATCGCGCTCGCAAAACTCGGCATCCCGGAGGAGCACCTCGAACCTTACGGCCATTACAAGGCCAAGGTTTCCCTCGAATACCTGGATAGCCTGAAGCCACGTCCGAACTCCAAGCTGGTTTTGGTCACTGCGATCAGCCCTACGCCCGCGGGCGAGGGCAAGACGACCACCACGGTCGGGCTGGGCGACGCGCTCAATCATATCGGCAAGAAGGCGATGATCTGCCTGCGCGAGCCGTCGCTCGGGCCCGTCTTCGGGATGAAAGGCGGCGCCGCCGGCGGCGGCTACGCGCAGGTGGTGCCGATGGAAGACATCAACCTGCACTTCACCGGCGACTTCAACGCGATTGCGCTCGCAAACAACCTGCTCGCGGCGATGCTCGACAACCATATCCATCACGGGAACGAGCTCGGGATCGATGTGCGCCGCATCGCATGGCGGCGGGTGATGGACATGAACGACCGCGCGCTGCGCGACATCACGGTGAGCCTCGGCGGCCCCGGCAACGGTTACCCGCGCCAGGACGGATTCGATATCGTGGTCGCCTCAGAGGTCATGGCGATCTTCTGCTTGTCCACTTCACTCGCTGATCTCAAGGAGCGGCTCGGGAAAATCGTGGTCGGCTATACGCGCGACCAGAAACCGGTGCTTGCGCGCGACCTCCAGACCCACGGCGCCATGGCCGTGCTCTTGAAGGACGCGATCAAGCCGAACCTCGTGCAGACGCTCGAGAACAACCCCGCCTTCATCCACGGCGGCCCGTTCGCCAACATCGCGCACGGCTGCAACTCGGTGATCGCGACGAGCTCGGCGATGAAGCTGGTCGATTACGTGGTCACCGAAGCCGGCTTCGGCGCCGACCTCGGCGCGGAGAAGTTCATCGACATCAAGTGCCGCAAGTCGGGCCTGCGCCCGTCGGCCGCTGTGATCGTCGCTACGGTGCGCGCAATGAAGTATCACGGCGGTGCCGACCTCAAGACCATCACGCAGGAGAATCTGCAAGCGCTGGAAAAAGGCGTCGCCAACCTCGAGCGCCACGTCGAGAACGTGCAGAAGACCTACGGCATTCCCTGCGTGGTCTCGATCAACCGTTTCAACCACGACACGCAGGCCGAGCTCGATCTGCTCGAGTCGCGGATCGCCCGGCTCGGTGCAAAGGTTGTGCTGGCGACGCATTGGGGCGACGGCGGCAAGGGCGCGGCGGAACTCGCGCGCATCGTGGTCGATCTGTGCGAGCAGAAGGGCAACTTCCAGTTCGTCTATGACGAGAAGGACACGCTCTGGGAAAAGGTCAACAAGATCGCGAAGAAGATCTATCGCGCGAGCGAGGTGACCGCCGATGGGAAAGTGCGGGCCCAGATCAAGAAGCTGCAAGACGACGGCTACGGGCACTACCCGGTGTGCGTGGCGAAAACCCAGTATTCCTTCTCGACCGATCCGCAATTGCGGGCGGCGCCCGCGAACCACGTCGTCAATGTGCGCGAGGTGCGGCTGGCGGCAGGGGCCGAGTTTGTCGTGATGATCTGCGGGGATATCATGACGATGCCCGGGCTTCCCAAGGTGCCCTCCGCGGTCAAGATCGACCTCGTCGACGGGAAGGTTGTAGGCTTGTTCTAGCCCACTAGGGAACGGTTTTTTTTGCCGCGCTTCCGGCGCGCGGATGCGAAACGGGAGGGTATCGCTGAATGGAACAGTTGCTGACGTCGCATTTCTGGCTCGGCCTCGGGACGATCATCTGGGTGAATATCATCCTGTCCGGCGACAACGCCGTGGTGATCGCGCTTGCCGCCCGCTCCCTGCCGCAACGCCAGCAAAGGCTGGCGATTTTCTGGGGCGCAGGCGCGGCGGTGGTATTGCGGATCCTGCTCACCATCGTCGCTGTCAAACTGCTGGAATTCCCCTACCTCAAGCTCGTCGGCGGGGCGGCGCTTTTGTGGATCGCCGTTCAGCTCCTCATCCCGGAAGGGGACGGGGAGGGCGAAGTCAAATCGAGCGAGCACCTGATGGGAGCGATCAAGACCATCCTGATCGCGGATCTGGTCATGAGCACGGACAACGTGATCGCGGTGGCTGCCGCGGCCAAAGGGAGCATCCTGCTTCTCGTGCTCGGCCTCATTATCAGCATTCCCCTTGTCATCTTCGGCGCCACCCTCTTGATGAAACTGATGGAGCGTTACCCGATCATCATTACGCTCGGCGCGGCCATCCTCGGCTGGACCGCCGGCGAGATGGCGGTGACCGATCCGGCGGTTACCGGCTGGATCAAGGCGAACATGGAGTGGCTGGACTCGTACTATGTCGCCGCTATCGCGGGTGCGGTCGTGGTCGTGGTGCTCGGAAAATGGCTCGCCGGTCGCAAGCGGCCCGAGGACACGGTCGACAAGGATTGAACCTCCGGCACCAGGCTTGACCTCAGTCAAGGTTGCATTCAGAGCCTGTGGCGATAATCGACGCGCGAATTGTGGCGAGTGCATAGAATAGATGGAACCGCAGGTGCTGAGGGGGGTCCATTCCATTTGGTGTCTTGGCAATAGGAGGAGAGAGATGCGCAACAATTTTACCGATCGTCCTTGGTGCAGGACCGCGGCGCTCGCACTTTTCGCCGCGGGGGCAGCCGTACCCGTCCATGTGTTTGCGGCTTGGGAACCCACGAAGACGGTGGAGTTCGTCGTTCCCGCCGGCACCGGCGGGGGCGCCGACCAGATGGCGCGGATCATTCAAGGCATCATCGCCAAAAACAAGCTGATGAAGCAGCCGATGGTCGTCGTCAACAAGGCGGGCGGAGCGGGCGCGGAAGGATTTCTCGACGTGAAGGAGGCGAAAGGTGATGCGCACAAGATCATCATCACCCTGTCGAACCTGTTCACCACCCCGCTTGCGACCAATACGCCGTTCAACTGGCGCGATCTGACGCCGGTGCAGATGATGGCCCTGGACAACTTCGTTCTCTGGGTCAATGCGGAGACGCCCTACAAGACGCCGAAGGAATACCTCGCCGCCGTCAAGGCCGGCGACGGAAAGTTCAAGATGGGCGGCACGGGCTCGAAGCAGGAGGATCAGATCATTACCGTCGCCATCGAGAGGCAGACCGGAGCCAAGTTCATCTACATTTCGTATCGCGGCGGCGGCGAGGTGGCGGTGCAGCTCGTCGGCAAGCACGTCGATTCGACGGTCAACAACCCGATCGAGGCCGTGGCCCAGTGGCGAGCCGGATCGTTGCGCCCCCTGTGCGTGTTCGACGCCAAGCGCATGCCCTACAAGACGAAGATCACCAAAACGATGTCCTGGTACGACATTCCCACGTGCAAGGAAACCGGGCTTGAGGTCGAGTACCTGATGCTGCGCGGGATTTTCATGCCGGGCGGGGTTACCGCCGAGCAGGTTGAGTACTACGTGGACCTGCTGAAGAAGGTGCGTGCGACCCCCGACTGGCAGAGTTTCCTAGAAACGGGGGCATTCAACCAGACGACCTTGAGCGGAAAGGAATACGAAGCCTGGGTGGCGCGCGAGGAGGCGCGGCACATCATGCTCATGAAGGAAGCGGGATTCCTGGCGAAGTAGGATTGGGCGGGCGCGAGGGATGCTCACCCGTCGCGTCCTGAACCCCGGATTGCGGGACGGGCGGATCGAGGAGGGGATGGAAAGCGAGCAACAACGTTCGGCGGCATCGGTGAGGGCGGTAGAAATCGGTGTCGCGGTCGTCATATTTCTCTTCGGCGCCCTGGTCGTACTCGACAGCTACCGACTGGGCGCCAAGTGGGGAGGCGACGGGCCGCAAGCCGGCTATTTTCCCTTCTATGTCGGCCTGTTGATCTGCGCCTCCGGCGCAACGATCCTCGTCCGTGCTTTGCGAAACCCGGCGTTTGCCGCCCAATCGTTCGTGACGCGCGATGAGCTGAAGAAAATACTCACGGTGCTCGTGCCGACGGTCGTTTATGTCTCCGTGATCGCCTATCTCGGTTTCTACGTCGCGTCCACCATCTATATTGCCTACTTCATGTGGCACCTGGGCAAGTACCCGTGGATCAAGATCGCGCCGGTCTCGATAGGCGTCAGCGTCGCATTTTTCCTGATCTTCGAAATATGGTTCTCGGTGCCTCTTCCCAAAGGGCCGCTCGAGGCCGCATTGGGGCTCAATTGAGCGCCGTGCCGGCGGAGTAGCTCGCCGATGCTCGCGCCGGTAAAGGGAGGCTGAGTGGAGGAAATCAACGCACTGATGCAGGGATTCGCGGTCGCTCTGTCCCCGCTCAACCTGCTGCTGATGTTCGTTGGCGTCGTCCTGGGGATCATCATCGGCGTGCTGCCCGGCCTGGGCGGCGCGAACGGCGTCGCCATCCTGCTTCCCCTTACGTTCTCGATGGCGCAGCAACCCGGCGGCACCACCTCCGCAATCATCCTTCTCTCGTGCATCTATTGGGGTGCGCTCTTCGGCGGAGCCATTACATCGATCCTGTTCAACATTCCCGGCGAGCCCTGGTCAGTTGCCACCACCTTCGATGGCCACCCGCTGGCGCAGAAGGGGCGCGCGGGGAGCGCGCTGACCGCGGCGTTTACCTCCTCGTTTATCGGGGCGCTGATCGCGGTGATCATGATCACGTTTCTCTCGCCCGTCGTGGCGGGTTTCGCCCTCCAGTTCGGCCCACCCGAATTCTTCGCGGTCTATCTGCTGACCTTCTGCGCCTTTGTCGGCATGAGCGGCGGCAATGCCGCGAAGACCGTAGCCTCGATGATGATTGGGTTCGCCCTGGCCGCCGTCGGTCTGGACAGTGTCACGGGAACCTTGCGCCTCACGTTCGGATTTACGTCCCTGCTGAAGGGGTTCGATTTTCTGATCGCGGTGATAGGCCTTTTCGGCATCGGCGAGATTCTGGAGACTCTCGAGGAAGGTCTTGCGTTCAAGGGGGCGAGCGCCAAAATCAACATGAAAGTCGTCCTGGAGACATGGAAGGAGCTGCCGCGTTACTGGGCGACGTCGCTGCGCAGCGCCGCGGTAGGTTGCTTCATGGGAATCGTGCCGGGCGGAGCCACTCCGGCTTCCTTCATGAGTTATGGCCTCGCGCGCCGTCTCTCCAAGGACGGCAACGATTTCGGCAGCGGCGTGGTCGAAGGCGTCGTCGCGCCGGAAACCGCGGCTCACGCCGCCGGCACCTCGGCGCTCCTGCCGATGATCACGCTCGGAGTTCCGGGATCGCCTACGGCCGCAGTGCTGCTCGGGGGTCTGTTGATCTGGGGGCTCCAGCCCGGGCCTTTGCTGTTCGTCGAAAAACCGGATTTCGTGTGGGGCCTCATCGCCAGCATGTATCTCGGCAACATCGCCGGGCTGATCGTCGTTCTCACCTGCGTGCCGCTTTTCGCAGCGATCCTGCGCATCCCCTTTTCGATCATCGCGCCCGTCATCATCGTGATCTGCGCGATCGGGGCGTACACCGTGCACAACTCGATGTTCGACGTCTATCTGATGGTCGTGTTCGGCGTGATCGGCTACGCTTTCAAGAAGCTCGGCTATCCGCTCGCCCCGATGGTGCTGGCACTCGTTCTGGGCGACCGGGCAGAGGAAAATTTCCGCAACGCGATCAAGGGTTCTCAGGGTGACATGCTGGTGTTCTTCTCGAACGGACTGGTGGGCGGTCTGACCACTCTCGCGTTGCTGCTGTTGTTCTGGCCGCTTATCAGAGCGGGGTGGCGCCTGGTGCTGGGAAGAGGCTGGAGGCCTTAGGCGACTCGTTGCCTGAGGCGGGAAAGCGTCTCCGGGGTGAGATTGAGATAGGAAGCCAGCTCTTTTTTGGGTATGCGGCCGAGCAGGTCCTGATGCTTGCGCATGAAGCGCGCAAGGCGCCCGGGGGCGTCGAGCAGATGAAGCGTGATGGTATGCGCCATCACCTCGGACATCAACCGCATGACCTCGTACTCGAAACGCAGCTTCACTTCGATATGGCGTTCCAGAAACTCGACCCAGTGGGGCATGGACAGGCGCGCAACGCGGACCTTGGTGACCGCCGCGATGCTGTAGGGGATGGGGGTTTTCATCCGCCAGGCGGCGTAGGAAGTGTCCATGTCGGTCTCGGCTGCGAAGCGCAGGATCATCTCCTTCCCTTGAGGATTGCTGACGACGCGCTTGAGGATGCCGTCCAGGATGAAGAACTGCTCCATGCTCGTGCTGCCCTGCCGGACCAGCGGCTCCCCCTTGCGGTACTCGGCTATCTCCAGCTGCGGCTCGAGGTCGTCCCAGGCGGACACCGGTATTTCGCGCAGCATGAGGTTCTGTTTGAGCTGAAGGCGGATCGTGTGGCGCTGGGGGTGATTGAGGATGGCCGACACGGTTGGCGGAATCTGGACGAGCTGACTCGGGCAATTAAGCGGGATTTATTGACTACAGTCAAGGTTGACTGCAGGGTACAGCCTCTAGACTTTTCAGTTTCCTAATTCGGGGGCCGTGGCGTGCTTTTCGTAAAGTGCGGCGCGGCCACACCAACGCAAAGGAGGCAATGATGGGTACGCTTGAGCCGCAAGTCACGTCCGGTCACGGCGTGAAGAGCAGCGGCCAGACCGTCGCCAATGCGCAATCACAAGGAGTGACCGACGGCTTTCACCTGGTCATCGATGCGCTCAAGCTCAACGGCATCGACACGATTTTCGGTCTGCCGGGCATCCCGATCACCGACTTCACCCGCATGGCTCAGGCCGAAGGCATGCGCGTGATTTCGTTCCGCCATGAGCAGAACGCCGGCTACGCCGCAGGCATCGCCGGCTTCCTGACGCAGAAACCCGGCATCTGCCTGACGGTGTCCGCCCCCGGCTTCCTCAACGGCCTGACCGCGCTGGCCAACGCCACCGTCAATTGCTTCCCGATGATCCTTGTCAGCGGTTCCTCCGAGCGGGAGATCGTGGATCTCCAACAGGGCGACTACGAGGAGATGGACCAGCTGGCCATCGCCAAACCGCTCGCCAAGGCCGCCTTCCGCGTGCTGCACGCAGAGGACATCGGCGTGGGCATCGCACGCGCCATCCGCGCCGCCGTCTCCGGCCGCCCGGGCGGCGTCTACCTCGACCTGCCGGCGAAGCTGTTCGCCCAGACCATGGATGCGGAAGCCGGCAAGAAGTCACTCATCAAGGTCGTCGACCCGGCGCCGAAGCAGATCCCCGGCGCCGACGCCGTCAAGCGCGCCATCGACCTGCTCAAGGGCGCGAAGAAGCCGCTGATCGTGCTGGGCAAGGGCGCCGCGTATGCGCAGGCCGACGCCGAGATCCGCTCTTTGATCGAGAAGACCGGAATCCCCTACCTGCCGATGTCCATGGCCAAGGGCCTGCTGCCCGACACGCACCCGCAGTCCGCTTCCGCGGCGCGCTCCTACGTGCTGCCCGAGGCCGACGTGGTGATGCTGGTCGGCGCGCGCCTGAACTGGCTGCTCTCGCACGGCAAGGGCAAGACCTGGGGCGGCAAGGATCACAAGGACTGGGGCGGCCAGAAATTCATCCAGATCGACATTTCGCCGCAGGAGATGGATAGCAACGTTCGTATCGACGCGCCGGTGGTCGGCGATATCGGTTCCTGCGTGTCGGCGCTGCTCGCCGCAATCAACTCAACCGGGGGCTCGAGCTGGCCCAAGCCGCCGGCGGAGTGGCTCTCCGCCATCGCGGAGCGCAAGGACAAGAACATCGCCAAGATGGCCGAGACCCTGGCGAAGGATCCGACGCCGATGAATTTCCACAGCGCGCTGAACGTGGTGCGCGACATCGTCAAGGCCAACCCGGACGCCATGCTGGTCAACGAGGGCGCCAACGCGCTCGACTTCACGCGGAGCATCGTCGACATGTACAAGCCGCGCAAGCGCGTCGACGTCGGCACCTGGGGCGTGATGGGTATCGGCATGGGCTATTGCGTCGCGGCCGCCGTGGTGAGCAAGCAACCGGTGATCGCTATCGAGGGCGACAGCGCCTTCGGCTTCTCCGGCATGGAAGTCGAGACCATCTGCCGCTACAACCTGCCGGTCTGCGTCGTCGTCTTCAACAACAACGGCGTCTACCGCGGCACCGACGTGAATCCGACCGGCGGCCCCGATGTGGCGCCCACGGTGTTCGTCAAGGGCGCGCGCTACGACAAGCTGATCGAGGCCTTCGGCGGCGTGGGCGTGAACGCCACGACCCCGGCCGAGTTGCGCAAGGCGATGGAACAGGCCGTCCGCTCGCGCAAGCCCACGCTCATCAATGCCGTGATCGACGAGACCGCCGGCACCGAGAGCGGCCGCATCACGAACCTGAATCCGAGCGCAAAAAAGAAATAAGTCGAGCCGTTTAGCAAGGGCAGGTAGCCTTTCATCTGCCGCAGAATTCTTGGAGATCAGAATGGAAGCCCTCAAGGGAGTTCGAATCCTGGACATGACCCACGTCCAGGCCGGTCCGACGTGCTCCCAGCTCCTCGCGTGGATGGGCGCGGACGTGATCAAGTTCGAGAACCCGCAGGGCGACGCCACGCGCGGCCAGTTGCGCGACGTGCCCAATGCCGACAGCCTCTACTTCACCATGCTCAACTGCAACAAGCGCTCGATCACAGTCAACATGAAGAGTACCGAGGGCAAGCAGGTGTTCGTCGATCTCCTCAAGAAATGCGACATGATCATGGAGAACTTCGGCCCCGGCGTGCTGGATCGCTTCGGGTTCACCTGGGAGAAGATCCACGGTATCAACCCCAAGATCGTGATGGGCTCGATCAAGGGCTTCGGCTCCTCGGGTCCGTATGCCGACTTCAAGGCGTACGAAAACGTCGCCCAGGCGATGGGCGGCGCGATGAGCACGACGGGCGTGCCCGACGGCCCGCCTTTCGTGACCGGCGCGCAGATCGGCGATTCGGGCACCGGCCTGCACCTCGCGATCGGCCTCCTCGCCGCGCTGCATCAGGCGAACCGCACCGGCAAGGGCCAGTACGTCGAGGTCGCGATGATGGACGGGGTGATGAACCTGTGCCGTGTGAAGTTCCGCGATCACCAGCGCCTCACGCGCCAGTCGCTCGCTGAATATTCCGTGCCCACCTATCAGGGCATGGGCGACGTGCCGCGCGCCGGCAACGATTCGGGCGGCGGCCAACTCGGCAACGCCGTCCACTGCAAGCCGCACGGGGCGAACGACTGGCTCTACGTCGTGGTTCAGGAGGCGGTTTGGGAAGATCTCGCCAAGCGCATCGGGCCGGAAGTGGGCGTACCCGAGCTCGCGACCGACGCGCGCGTGGCAAGCATAGGCGAGCGCCGCAAGAACCAGCAGCTCGTGTGGACGCTGCTCAACAAGTTCGCCGAG
>Ga0193699_10001101_pt1 | contig 10862 bp, 10 predicted proteins | sample L3c2metaG_FD_160095 | JGI IMG/M metagenome (GOLD analysis project Ga0193699, IMG submission 160095) | Soil microbial communities from a riparian zone of the East river system, Colorado, United States - L3c2 | ecosystem: Environmental > Terrestrial > Soil > Riparian zone | place: USA: East... | reverse complement strand
CCGGGAAACTGCGCGATGATCTCTACAATGGGCGGCGCCGGATCGGGATAGGCTTCGACATTGAGCGTGGTGAAGGCGGCATAGCCTATGCCGAGAAAGGCTGCGAAAGCGACCAAGGCGAGCGGCCGCCGTGACAGGCAAAATGCGATCAGGCTGCGGATCATGACTATGTCTCTGTCAGCTGCCGTTCGCTTCACGGTCGACAAACAGGCTGCCCCTGCTGATCACCTTTTCGCCGATGCTCAAGCCGTCGGTCACCTGGACATATTGCCCATTGGATAATCCGGTTTTGATGGCGCGCGATTCGAGTGATTTGTCGTCACGCGCGACCCAGACGCGCGCCGTCGCGCCATCGTAGATAATCGCTTCCCGCGGTACGGCTGGCGAACTGTCGCCTTCGCCGGTCAGGATGGTCACGCTGGCGAACATTTCGGGCCGCAGCGCGCCTTCGGAATTGTTGATGGTAGCGCGCACCATGAGGCGGCGCGTGCCGGCGTCGAGCGACGTTGCGACGTAGGCGATGTTCGCGACGAAGCTGCGGTTCGGCGAGGCGATGACGGTAAAACGAAGCGCCTGGCCCACCTTGACGTTTTGGGCTTCGGATTCGCGCACATAAGCGACCAGCCATACTGTCGACAGGTCGCCGATGATGTAGGTGGCGTCATTGGCGGCCGGACTGTTCGACGACGTGTTGACGTATTGGCCGGGGCCGACCTTGCGCTGCACGACCGTGCCGGTAATCGGCGAATAGATCGTCGTCTGCGGATTGATCGCGCCGGTTTCGCCGAATGTGATGATCTCTGCGTCTGTCTTGCCGAGGATGCGAAGCCGGTTTCGCGCCACTTCGAGCGAAGTTTCGGCCGCGCGCAAATCGTTCTGCGCCGCCAGTGTCGTCGCCGCGGATAGCTGGACGTCGCGCAGCGGCACTGCGCGCGTCTCATATAGCGACTTATTCTGCGCTTCGACGATCTTGGCGTATCCGAGTTGCGAGCGGGCCTTGTTCAGACCCGACGCGGCGCTGATGTAATCGTTCTGCGCTTGCACCATGTCGGGTGCTTCGACCACGAACAGCGGCTGGCCGGCCGTGACCATGTCGCCGGGCTTGGCATGCAGCTTGATGACCCGTCCGGAATAGGGCGAGAAAACCAGAGTGGCGCGGTCCTCGTCGACGGCGATCTTGCCTTCGGTGAAATGCTCGGTGCGGAAGACCTGGGAAGTGACAGGCTCTATGCCGAGCGAACCCCATTGTTTGGGAGCCGGATAAAGACGGTCGCCGACCCGGCGCGCCTGGTTTGGTAGGTTGGCCTCGGCTACCGGTGCGTCGCTCCGCGACGACGGGGGGACCAGGATGGTGACCGCTATTCCGATGATCAATACGGCTGCAGCGATCGCGACATTGCGCGGTGTTGCCAGCGGCCGCAGTGCAAACTGCGCCATTTTTTTATTGTCCCGATGAGCCGAGCCAGACCCCCACGAGTCTGGATCGTTCCCGACAGGCTTATAGGCGCATGCCCACTATCAGCGGTGTTACTGTCACATAAATTTTTTGAGGAGCGGTACCGTAAGGCCGCCTTACGGAATTTATGTTGCGCTGCATTCCTTATTAAGAATAACTTGCAACTAGAGCTTTGCCCGTTATGCTAACTCTTGGCCGATCAGGGCAGGTCCTTCTCGCACAGGTTTATGTCAGTGGTTTGCAGGCGAGTTCTTTTTGTCCTGTGCCTGGTTGTGGCGGGTTTCGGCGCAGCGGCTCCCGGCTCGGCGCAGACACTGGCTACGTTGGACAGCCACGGTATTCCCGAGCCGTCGATCGCGACCAGCCTGCCGCAATACGGCGATCCTTCGGGCACCCGCAAACGTCTAAGCGAGCGCGGTTTTACCTACTACCTGATCTACACCAACGACGTGCTGAGCAATCTATCGGGTGGCACCCGGCGCGGCACTGTCGACCAGGGCAAGCTCGAAGCACAGTTCACGTTCGACCTGGAGAAGATGGCCGGCTGGAAGGATCTGACGCTCTACGCCAACGCCTTCCAGATCCACAACACCGGACGCATGCGGCGTGACTACGTCGGGGGCCTGAATACGATCGCGGCCATCGAAGCCGATCCTGCGACGCGCCTGTCCGAGTTGTGGCTGGAGCGGAAGTTCCTCGGTGGCGCCGCCAGTTTCAGAATCGGCCAACTCGCCGCCGACAGCGAATTCTTTTTCAGCGATCTCAGCTATATGTTCCTCCAGACCGACTGGCCGACGATCACGGCGGTCAATCTGCCGGGTAGCGGCCCGGACTATCCGCTTTCCACGCCGGGCGCGCGGGTGAAGCTGGACGTCAATCCGGATACGTCGTTGCTGTTAGCCGTGTTTAACGGCGATCCGGCCGGACCGTGCGCAGGCGACCCCGATACCTGCAATCGCTACGGTCTGAATTTCCGGCTCCGCGATCCAGCCTTTGCCATCGCGGAAGCGCAGTTCCGTTCCAATCATGGCAAGGACGATACCGGCCTGGCGCGAACTGTGAAGATCGGCGGCTGGGGCCATCTCGGCCAGTTCGCCGACCATCGCATGGCCAATGACGGCACCTTGTTGGCCAATCCGGCCGGCAGCGGGGAGCCGGCCCGGTATCGTGGCGATTACGGCTTCTACGGTATCATCGACCAGCAGATCTACCGTCCACGCGGCGGCGCTGCCAATAGCGGGATATCCGTGTTCGGCCTTGCCTCGGTTACGCCCTCCGACCGCAATCTGATCGATCTTCAATTGAATGGTGGGATCGTGTTCGCCGGATTTATTCCCCACAGGCCGCAGGATCGTTTCGGAGCCAGTGTCGTCTACTCGCGGTTTTCCGGCAGTGCGCGGGCCTTCGATCAGGACACGATCAACTTTAGTGGCGTGCCCGGCGTCGTCCGTGACTACGAGGCTAATTTCGAGCTAACTTACGCCGCCCAGATCGTCCCCGGCTGGACCGTCCAGCCGGAATTTCAATATATCCGGCATCCGAACGGCGTGGCCGGCCGTGACGCCAAAGTGCTCGGCATTCGCTCGGTGGTGAATTTCTAGGTTTGCCGCTGGCTAGCCCAGCAACGCGTTGCGGAACATCCTTGCGATGTTTACGGCCAACGAAAATCGTCCACAAATGCCCCTAGAAGCTCTCTGCAAGCCAGGGCCTTCTTGAGGGCGACGGCCCACTCGCTGGTATGTAACGAGCAGCGAAGATCCACACCTAATAGGCCGGAAAGGTCTACCGGACGGGATTTTACGGAACCGGAAACGGCCCCCGCATCTGACGTATGCATAGCCGGCCTTTCCCATAGGCCGCGACGGCGACCGAATGCGACAGGGACCAGCGACGGAATGGTCCTTTTGCTGGAGAACCATCCGTAGTGTTTTCAAGGGGTTAGAATTGGCGGAGACGGAGGGATTCGAACCCTCGATACGCCTTTGGAGCGTATAACGGTTTAGCAAACCGCCGCCTTCAGCCACTCGGCCACATCTCCGGTACCGGGAAATCCGTACAGATTCCGCACTGCCCGGTCAAACGTCCCGATAAGTTTTACGGGCGCCATGAACTACAACGCCCGGCCACGGGTTTAGTGCTGACAGACCTCAACGGTTCGGCCGAAAAAGGACAGCACCCATGACAGGGTTCAAATTGGCGCTTTCCACCGCGGTCACCCTTGCGGCCATGACATCGTTGCCCACGGCGGCGGCGGCAATCGAATATCCTTGGTGCGCGCAGTACAGTCGCGATGGTGGCCGCAATTGCGGATTCGTCAGCTTTGGACAATGCATGGAGACCGCGCGCGGCGCAGGCGCATTCTGCGTGCCTAATTTGTTTTATTGGGACGCGGCAAGCATGCAGCCGCAACGTAAGCGCAGACACCTCGGCAATTAACCGCCCGTCACGGCCACCGGAAGGACACTCATGACCAAATTCAATGGTGCGCTCGCCGCCGGCGTTGCTATCGCAGCGATGTCATCTTTCACCCAGCCTGCCGCCGCGGCGATCGAATATCCGTGGTGTGTCCAGTATAGCGGCGCTCCCGGTGGCGGCGGCCGCAACTGCGGATTCGTCAGCTTCGATCAATGCATGATGACGGCGCGCGGCGCTGGCGGAATGTGCCAACCGAATCTGTTCTATCAGGGCACGGACGGGCCCCCGCAGCGTGCGCGCAAGCGCCATTTCAGCAACTAGTCTTCGGTCGAAAGAAACTAGGAGAACTTGTCATGACCAAATTCAATGGAGTACTCGTCGCCGGCCTTGCTATCGCGGCGATGTTGTCCTTCACCCAGCCGGCCGCCGCGGCGATCGAGTATCCCTGGTGCGTCAATTACAGCGATATGGATGGCGGCGGCGGCAGAAATTGCGGCTTTGTCAGTTACGATCAATGCATGATGACGGCGCGTGGCGCCGGCGGAATGTGCGAACGGAATTTGTTCTATCCGGGCACGACCGAACCGCCGCAGCGGGTTCAGCACAAGCGCCAGCGCAACGGCTGAATTTATGGCCGGCGCGGACGCATTGACAATCGCGCCGGCACAACCAATCTCGCGGTCTTAAGTCCGCATCAGCGGGCGTCAACGCGCGAGCCGCTGTGCAGCCACCCCGATTCGATATCGACCAGGCCATGCAGGAAGCCGTCGGCCTGCATCGCGCCGGCCGTCTGCGCGAGGCGGAAAAGATCTACGGCCGCATCGTCAAGGCGGCGCCGGATTACTTCGATGCGCTGCATCTGCTGGGCTCGCTCAAGGCGCAAGCGGGCCAGATGGGCGAAGCGCTGCGGCTGATCACGGCCGCGCTCAAGATCAATCCGCGCGCCACCGATGCGCTGATCAATCTCGCCAATGTGATGCACGCGCTCAAGCGCGACGCAGATGCGCTCGAATGTCTCGACAAGGTGCTGGCGATCAAGCCGGGCGATCCGCAGGCGCTGCAAAATCGCGGCGCGGCGCTGCTCACGCTCAACCGTCCGCAGGACGCGCTTGCCAATTTCGAGCAAATACTGCAGCGCGAGCCGCGCAACGGCGAAGCTTTGCTCAATCGCGGCGTCGCCAAAGCGGCGCTGGGACAGCACGCCGAGGCGCTGAGCGATTTCAACGCCGCACTGGCGGCGATGCCCGGCCATCCGACCGTTCTTTACAATCGCGGCAGCGCCCTGTCGGAGCTCGGGCGTTATGCCGACGCTGTTGCCGACTTCGATCGTGCACTCGCCGCCCTGCCCGCGCATGCGCGCGCCTGGATCAACCGCGGCCGGGCGCTGCAGCAGCTCAACCGCCATGCCGAGGCGGTGCAGAGCTTCGACAAGGCGATCAATCTGCAAAAAAACGATGCCGACGCGCAGAGCAATCGCGCGCTGTCGCTGCTCACGCTCGGCGACCTCGAGGAAGGCTTCAAACAGTACGAGTGGCGCTGGAAGCGCAGCGGCATGACCGACACGCGGCGCGGCTACAACCGCCCGCTCTGGCTCGGCGAGTTTCCGCTGGGCCGCAAGACCATCCTGCTGCATGCCGAGCAGGGTCTGGGCGACACCATCCAGTTCGCTCGCTATGCGCCGCTGCTGGCCGGTGCCGGCGCGACCGTGGTGTTGGAGGTGCAGCCGGAGTTGAAGGCGCTGCTCAGCCAGATCGATGGCGTTGCGTCATGCCATGCGCGCGGCGAGCCGCTGCCGCCCTACGACGTGCACTGCCCGCTCGGCAGCCTGCCGCTGGCCTTGAAGACCGACGCGGCCAATATCCCTGCCGGGATTCCTTATCTGCAGGCCGACGCCGCGCGGGTGGAAAAGTGGCGGCCGAAGCTCCGGGCGATGTCCGGCAAGCGCGTTGCGCTGGCCTGGGCCGGTCAGGCCAACCATGCCAATGACCGCAACCGTTCGGTCGATCTCAAATTGCTCGCGCCGCTGCTGGCGTTGGACGGGATTTCGTTCGTCAGCATCCAGCGCGATCTGCGCGGCGACGATGCAGCCACGCTCACAAGCGTCAACGTCACGCACGTCGGCGGCGACCTGACCGACATGGCGGACACCGCCGCGGTGATGACTCTCGTCGACCTGGTGATCGCGGTCGATACGTCGGTGGTGCATCTCGCCGGTGCGATGGGACGCCCGGCGTGGGTGATGCTGCCCTTCGCGCCTGATTGGCGGTGGGGCCTTACCGCTGAACGCACCGCCTGGTATCCGCAGACCCGCCTGTTCCGTCAGCCCGCGCTCGGCGACTGGCCGAGCGTGATCGCGCAGCTGCGCGACGCGCTCGCGGACTTTGCCGGTAAAATTTAAGCCGCGACGCGAATGGCTAGCATCTCGACCGACATCGGCGCCTGCGGATGGCTCTTGAGCCAGTCGCGGGCCGCGCGCTGGGCGCAGCCAATCTCGCTGTCGCTCATCTGCCCGGCGATTTCCTTGCGCATCGGCGCGCCGTCTTTGTGCCCACGCATCGCGGCGATGTTGAACCACATATGCGCCTGCACCAGATCGACCGCGACGCCTGCGCCCGATGAAAAGCTCATGCCGCGGAGGAAGCAGTCTTCTGCATCCACCACTTCCGGCAATTCCAATTCGATCCCAGCCATTTTGGCTTTCCCTGTTGTTACGGCCGATCCGCCGCGTGGCGGTCCGCCGTTTGATCCCTGTTGCCCGCACCTGTCCGGGCAAGGCGATCATCGGGATAAAATTTGAATGACAGTTTAATCATCGGGATGAATCGAGTATGAATTCAGAATTCCGCGCCGCTGGCGGTTCGGCAAAAAGTGCCGTAAAACGGGCCTAAATGCGCCCTCGGGCGGCAAGGTGACGAAGCGCTAACCGCGCTCATTGAGGTGGAACTAACCACCGGGGCATATGACTTGTCTAAGTGTCCTCGGTCGCTATCGGCAGAGATCATTCGGAGAACGCGCTTGAAGAAATTTGTTTATGCGGCCGCATTCGGCCTTTCGCTCTTGTCGGGCGCGGCGTTGGCCGCCAATCCGGAAGGGACGTGGCTGTCCGGCGACGGCGGAACCAAAGTTTATATTTCCAATTGCGACGGCAAACTTTGCGGCAAGGTGGTCTGGCTCCAGCAGCCCGTCGACAGCAAGACCGGCAAGCCCAAGACCGACGCCCTCAATCCGGATCCGGCCAAACAATCCAGGCCCATGATCGGGCTGCAGGTGGTGCACGGCCTTGCGCCGAACGGGCCGAACAAGTGGTCGGGCCAGATCTACAACGCCGATGACGGCAAGACCTACGCCGCCAATATGGAAATGCAGGGCGACAATGCCGCCAAGGTCGAAGGCTGCGTACTCGGCATCCTGTGCAAGGGCCAGACCTGGAAGCGCGCCTCGAACTGAATCCCCCGCGCATGAAAAAGCCGTCGCCGCTTTTCGCGGAGACGGCTTTTTCCGTTTTCAGGATTACCCCGCAAGAATTTAACCAGTTCTTGCACGCTGGCCGAACAACACGGCCTGCACTTTCGGGTCCTTCATATCGACGTTCTGACGGAGTTCGAGACCGAGCTCCATGCCGCGTTTGACAGCGGGCCGCGCTTTCATGCGCTCGATCCACGCTTTCAGGTGCGGGAATTCGTTGATGTCCTGCCCCTGCTTCTCCCAGCCATTGATCCAACCGATCAGCGACATGTCCGCGATTGAATATTTGCCGGCGATGAAGTCGCGGTCCGCCAGCCGCTTGTTCATCACGCCGTAGAGCCGGTTCACTTCGTTGACGTAGCGGTTGATCGCGTATGTGAGCGTCTCGACCGCATAGTTCTTGAAGTGGTGCACCTGCCCCGCCATCGGGCCGACGCCGCCTATCTGCCAGAACAGCCATTGGTCGACCTCGACGCGGCCGCGCTCGTCGCTCGGATAGAATTTGCCGGTCTTGCGCCCGAGATATTGCAGGATGGCGCCGGACTCGAAGACCGAGATCGGCTTGCCGCCGGGGCCTGCCGGATCGACGATCGCCGGCATGCGGTTGTTCGGCGAGATCTTCAGGAAGTCCGGGTTGAACTGCTCGCCCTTGGAGATGTTCACCGGCTTGAGATTGTAGGGCAGTTTGCACTCTTCCAGCATGATCGAGATTTTGAAGCCGTTCGGCGTCGGCCAGTAATAGAGATCGATCGGCTTTGCCGCTTTCACAGCCGGCTTGCTCTTCTTGGCCTTCGATTTTGCCGCGGCCGGCTTTGATTTCAGCTTCTGCCCGACTTTTATGCGCGCCATTCCCGTGCTCCATGCCCCAAACATTCAAGAAAACGCCATTTGACCTAGGCTCGGCGGTTCCAACCCGCAACCACCCCCTCGCCGGCTAGACGGCCACAACCCCTACGGGTTATTCTGCCATGCAAGGTTGTGGGCCTCCGCCCGCATCCTGTAAGGGCAATAAGGGGGAGCAATGACCAAAACGATGTTCGCCGTTCTGGTGGCCGCCGGCCTAATGGCCGCGCCGCTGCCGCAGTTCGTCTCGACCGCCGCGGCGCAAGCCGTGCAACCGGCGCCGGAAAAGAAAGCCGCCAAAGAGAAGAAAGCGCCGAGCGCCGGCATGCAGGCTATGCGTGAGCGGCAAAAGAAGTGCGGGGCCGAATGGAAAGAAGCCAAGGCCGCCGGCAAGGTCGAAAAGGGAATGAAGTGGCCGAAATATTGGAGCGCGTGCAACAAGCGCCTCAAGGGCGCCGCCTAAGTCGATCGGCGAACCGACGCGCTCGACGCGATCGCGCATCTGAAACGACTGAGGGCGTCGGCGAGACTGAAAGTCTCGCCGACGCCCTCTGTCATCATTCGAACCGGGGCGTCTCGGGCAACCGCGTTGCGCTCGTCACACCGTGACGCACACCGGCCCGTATGACGCAATCTCCGACAAAGAGAATCGAAGATCGAAAAAAAGCGTCAGAAGACTAGAGCTTCTTCTTCTTGCTCTTCTTCTTCGCCGCTGCCTTCTTTTTCCGTTTAGCCATTTGCTGCCCTCCTAGCCATGTAACATGGCGGGTGTCTCATCTCAGTACGGTCGCGGATCGACGCGTACTTCATTCTGTTTACTACAGAGCAATGAAAAAAACACTGACAACACATAACGATGTGTATAGCGGCGTCGCGCAACACATCATGCATGCGCAAGACCACGTCATTGACGGAAACGAATACGCTTCATCGGCAACAATGCGGCTTCAACTCGCGCATCGCGACTGAATCAAAAAACGTTCGATAGAATAAGGCTTTTTTGTACCATCTGATTTTCGTTTCGGGCGACGCGCAACGATATTTTCCAACCATCAGCGCCAAAAATTTCGCAACGTCGATCGATCTTGTGCACCGCAAATTCTGTGCAAAAATATTTTGCACAAAACGCGCCGCGCATGCTCGCGAACGGTCTGAATCGATCAAAAACGAGCGAATCAGTGAAAAGTGATTCGCGACTGCGTCGTCGCTTCCGCGAATTTTTGCGTCAGAGCGACCGGCGATTCCGTTTTGTGCGAGGCAAAACTCGGCGCGCGACGTCGTGCGGAAAGTTTCCGGGGACGGTACGCAGCAACCAATTGTTAACGAAGTCGGTCAGAGACCGAGTTTCGATTTCAAAAGTTCGCCGACCGCCTGCGGGCTGGCTTTACCGCCCGACGACTTCATCACTTGACCGACGAACCACATCACGGCCTTCGGATTGGCCTTGGCTTGCGCGACCTTGTCGGGGTTTTCCGCGATCGCGGCATCGACCAGCGCTTCGATGGCGCCCATGTCGGTCACCTGAGTCAGGCCCCGCGCGGTGACGATGGCGCGCGGATCGCCGCCTTCGGTCCAGACGATCTCGAATAAGTCCTTGGCAATCTTGCCGGAAATCGTGTTGTCGGCGATCAGGTCGATGATCGCGCCGAGTTGCTCCGCCGCAATCGGCGACTTGGCGATGGCATGGCCTTCTTTGTTCAGCCGGGCGAACAGCTCATTCATCACCCAGTTGGCGGCAAGCTTGGCATCGCGCCCCTTCGCCACCGCTTCGAAGTAGTCGGCGATCTCGCGCTCGGCCACCATCCGGCCGGCATCGTAAGCCGACAGGGCGAAGTCCCGGATGAATCGCGCCTTCTTGCCGTCCGGCAGTTCCGGCAGATGGGTTTTGAGCTCGTCGACGTAACTTTGGCTGACTTCGAGCGGCAGCAGGTCCGGGTCCGGGAAGTAACGGTAGTCGTGCGCCTCTTCCTTGGAGCGCATCGAGCGGGTTTCGCCTTTGCCCGGATCGAACAGCCGCGTTTCCTGCTCGATCGCGCCGCCGTCCTCGATGATTTCGATCTGCCGGCGCGCCTCGTGCTCGATCGCCTGGCCGATGAAGCGGATCGAATTGACGTTCTTGATCTCGCAGCGGGTTCCGAGCGGCGTACCCGGCTTGCGCACCGAGACATTGACGTCGGCGCGCAGCGAACCCTTCTCCATATCGCCGTCGCAGGTGCCCAGATAGCGCAGGATGGCGCGCAGCTTGCCGATGAAGGCCATGGCCTGGTCGGACGAGCGCAGATCGGGCTTCGACACGATCTCCATCAGCGCCACGCCGGAACGATTGAGATCGACATAGGAGTACGTCGGATGGCGGTCGTGCAGGCTCTTGCCGGCGTCCTGCTCGAGATGCAGCCGCTCGATGCCGACGGTGACGGTCTCGCCGTCGGCGAGATCGACGATCACCTCGCCCTCCCCGACCACCGGCGACTTGTACTGGCTGATCTGATAGCCCTGCGGCAGATCGGGATAGAAATAGTTCTTCCGGTCGAACACCGACCTGAGATTGATCTTGGCCTGCAGGCCCAAGCCCGTGCGGATCGCCTGGCGCACGCATTCCTCGTTGATCACCGGCAGCATGCCGGGCATCGCGGCATCGACCAGGGAGACGTGGCTGTTGGGCGCGCCACCGAATTCCGTCGAG
>Ga0193699_10001100_pt1 | contig 10868 bp, 6 predicted proteins | sample L3c2metaG_FD_160095 | JGI IMG/M metagenome (GOLD analysis project Ga0193699, IMG submission 160095) | Soil microbial communities from a riparian zone of the East river system, Colorado, United States - L3c2 | ecosystem: Environmental > Terrestrial > Soil > Riparian zone | place: USA: East River... | reverse complement strand
CTGAGCTTGGCGAACGCGTAACCCGCCATCGAGTTGATCACCAGCGAGATGCCCGTCACCACGAACGCGATGAGCGCGCTGTTGAACAGATATCTCCCGAGGTTGAGCCGGGTAAACAGCTCACCGTAGTGAGAGAAGGTGAGCTTGCTGGGCAGGAAGTGCGGCGGGTACACGCTCGCCTCGCCCGTCGGCATGAACGACGCCGAGAGCATCCACAACATCGGTATCAGCGCAATCAGCGCACCGACGACGAGCAGTATGTAGAGTGTCACTTGCGACACGCGCCTTCGAGTCAACGCCGAATCAAAACGCCCGCGGCCCCCAGCCGCTCCGCCCAAAGCCCCCGGCAGGTAGTCTTCAGTGCCCTTTTTGTCCGAGAATCTCCGATTAGTCCGCGACATCAAGTCTGATCCTTCTGCAATCTGAACTGGATCAAGGTTGCAATAAGGATCACGACGAACAGAACGAACGCGATGGCCGCGGCGTATCCCATGCGCCACCAGCGGAATCCTTCCTCGTACATCAGCAGCACAACGCTGGTGGTGGCGCGCAGCGGCCCACCCGACGTCATCACGTACGGCTCCGAGAAGAGCTGGAAGTAGCCGATCATCGTGATCACGCCGACGAAAAGGAGCGTCGGTCCAAGCAGCGGCAGTGTGACCGCGAAGAATCTGCGCACCGGCCCTGCCCCATCGATCTCGGCCGCGTCGTAGAGATCCTGCGGAATCGCCTGCAGTCCGGCGATGAAGATCAGCATGTTGTAGCCGAAGTTCTTCCACACCGACATGAGGATGATCGCCGGCATTGCCCAGTGCGGGTTGCCGAGCCAATCGATTGGTCCGATGCCGAAATGACCGAGCGTATAGTTGAGCAGCCCGTAACGGGTGTGATAGAGGTAGCGCCAGACGATCGCGACGGCGACAAGAGTCGTGACGAACGGCGTGAAGTAGATCGTGCGGAAGAAGCTCTTGAAGCGGACGAGTTTCGCGTTGAGCAACAGCGCCGTCCCGAGCGAGACAGCGATCGTAATCGGGCCCCCGACCAGCGCGAAGTAGAAGGTATTCTTGAGCGCCTGCCAGAATTCCGGAGTGTGAAGGAGCTTCTGGTAGTTGGCGAGCCCAACGAAGCGCGTAGTGGGAGGGTTGGCGATCGCGTAGATGTCGAAGTCCGTGACGCTCAAAACGAGCGACGCAAGCACAGGCAGGAAGAAGAAAACGAAAATGAGCACGAGCGCCGGCGCAAGAAACAGCCAAGCCGCCCTCCCGACATCCGACGGCATGCGCGAGTTAGGAGGGACAGTAGCGCTCACTGCTTTTGACCTTGTGCCAACAAGTATCTCCTTTTCTCCAACATGGCGTTAACATCCTGATCGAGCGACGCCAATGTCTGATCGACCGTCTTGGCTTTGCGAATCGCCTGCTCCCCGTGCTCGAAGATGGTGGTCGCGATCTCCTCCCACTCGGGGACCTGAGGCAACGGCGCAACCCGTTCCAGTTGATCTCTGAACGCCAACGCGTACTTGTTGTTCGCCAACGCGGAATCCTGCCAAGCCGACTTCGTTGGTGGGAGATCACCCGTCAGCTTGTAAAACTGGAGCTCGACCGACGGCCGCGAGAGATACTCCATCAGCTGCCATGCTTCTTTCTTGTGCTTCGACCCAGCGAAGAGAGAAAGGCTCGAGCCGCCCGCCATCGAAACACCAGGTCCGTTGATGCCGGGCAGCGCAGCTGTCATCCACTTTTTCTGGGTAGCGGAGTCGAGACGGCTCTTGAACTCGCCGATGTACCACGGACCCGAGATGTACATCGCGATGTTTCCCCGGTCGAATTCCTGGAACAGGTTCGAGACCTGCGAGCTCGACACGGGTGATGCGAGTCCCTGCCGGTAGAAGTTGAGGTAGAAGTCGAATCCTTTGCGGAATGCTGGCTGCTCGAACGCGCCGTAGCGTCCGCCGTCGCGTAAGATCGGCGAGCCCGCCTGGATCGCGAAAATGACGGGCTGCGGCCACTCGTTCGTCGGCATCAGCATCGGGAACTGCCGCTCCGACATCTGCGACTTGATCTTCTTCATCGCCGTCGTCCAGTCGGCCCACGTCTTGGGGAATTCCTTGTAGCCGGCTTTTGCGAGAAGATCAGTCCGATAAAAGATCAGCCGAGTGTCGACGTACCATGGAATGCCGTAGGTCTTGCCATTGACGACGTTGGTCTTCCAAATGCCGGGAAAGAAATCATCGCGCTTGATTTCCCTGGACTGTGCGACCAAGCTGTCGAGCGGCGCCAGAGCGTTGAGCGCGACGAACTCGGGCACCCAGGTGTTGCCGAGCATGGCAATGTCGGGCGTGGCATCGCCGACATAGGCGGTGAGGAGCTTCTCGTGGGCCGCGGTCCACGGGATCTGCTGGACCTCGACATGGATGTCGGGGTGCTCCTTCTCGAATCCGGGAATCAGCTGCGACAGTACTTCCCCTTCGCGGCCCATCGCCCAGATGTGAAGAGTCGTCTTGTTGCCAGCGGATGCGTTCGAGCAGGCGAGCGCAGTCAGACCGAATGCAATCGGCGCGATCCAGGAGAAAGCACGACGCCGAGCTGTCACTACTGGAGCCAGCCGCCGGTGAAACCGGCTTTCTTGAGCCCCGCGATGATGTAGGGATTCTTCCGCATCGTCTTCCAGATCAGATCGCTCCGATAATTCTCGACCATCGCGATAATCGGCCCCTGATCGATCCCCAGATAATCCGTATCGAACCAGCCAACTCCCGCGACGACGTGTCCGTGGTGCGGCGTGATCGGCAGCTGAAACGTCGGATTGTAGGAATCGACGAATCCATAGTTAGTGAAGAGATTGTCTCCATACTTCTCGCGAATCGCGATCAGGGAGGGAACAGCTAGCTCCGGCGCGAACGGCACAGACCCTCCCGGAGCCGTCGGGGCGAGAGTGCCATCGTCCATCTTGTAGTCGGCCGCGACACCACGCGCGGTGTAGGTGTGAAACTCTCGAGTCTTGCCGTCGATCACCACCGTCGTGTCGTGCGGACCATCGACCGCGGTCAAACCCCAGGCATTCGCCCCATAGTCTCGCCACTGCTGTGGATTGTCGATCGCGTACAACCGCTGCGTGATCGTTGCTCGGCGTGAGTTCTCGAAATAATCGATCCCCTTGCCGCGCATGTACGCGTCCTGAATTCCCCGGAAATCAACCCAGACGTGCGAGTATTGGTGTCCGAACAGCGGTGGAAAATTGACGAGCGGCTGGCCGTAGAAAGGCATCCAGACGTAGGTACTGGTCCACGCGTTCCAGCCCGCGGGATCGATCGGGTGCGTCGGCGAGCCGAGCGCGAGGATGTAGACGATCATCCCCTCGTCGTACCCCTTCCAATCAGAATTGATGAAACCGGATTCCGGGTGCCAGCCCATGCTGACGAGCGGTGCGTTGTTCACCGCCCACTGCCAGTCGACGCGAAGATAGATCGAGTCGGCGTAGGCGCGGATCGCGTACTCGATTGGATCGGCACCGGTGAAGTACGACTGGCAAAAGAGAACGCCGCCGAGCAGCAGCGACGTGTCTATGGTAGAAAGCTCGACCTGCTGGAAGCGATACCCCGTCTGCATGTCGAGGAAATGATAGAAGAATCCTTTGTAGCCGGTGACGTTGGTGGGCTGCGATCCCTGCGGCGCGTTGTACATGAAGCGCAGCGTATTTAGCGTCCTCGTCGCCGCCGCGCCGCGCGTCACGTAGCCGCGCTCCGCACCGACGGGATACGCGGTGAGCGCGAACCCGATCGCTGCGACGCTGGAGAAACTCTTCGTCGGCCAGCGGTCCGGAGTCAGACCGGTATTCGGATCGGTCTGGTCCCAGAACCAGTTGAAGGTACGGAGCTCGAGGGTGTCGAGAAATGCAGTCTGGCGTGTGGTCAGCGAAGATGGCGGAACCGGTCCGTTGATTCCTGTGATCGACGTAGCCGTGGTGCACGCCGATGCTACGACAAGAATCGCAACAGAGAATCGACGGAGCATCGGCCGGATGTCAGGCATGGCATTCCTTGAGGTAATTATCCAGTTGACGCGTGCTTGTGCGCGCATTCACACTGCAACCCCGGTTCCAGTCGCCCCGGGAGAAAGCGAAACCGGCGCTGACTGCGATCGTCCGCAACCAGCGCCGGTTCGTCATACGGCCAGCTCGAGAGCCTGGAGATCAGGCGCTTCGCGCTGGGTTAGAAGTTTAGCTCCGCCCCGAATTGGAACCTGCGAGCATCACTGACCAGGCTTGTCGGCTGACCGTAGTTCAAGTCGGTCCGGTTGCCCGTGTTGTAGCCGCCCCAGTTGTTGTGATTGGTCGCGTTGAAAATGTCTACCGTGAGTCCGAACGCGGTTTGCGTCCGTCCAAAGCTCGGGAAATCCTTGCGGAAGCGGAGATCGATTGTCTGGTACGGGAACGTGCCCGGCACCGTGAATCCGCCGCGCTCGTACTGATTTCCGGTCGTGCCGAATCCGCAGAAGCGCGCCGGGCAGCCCACGTCCTGCCTGTACTTGCCACCAAACGTTCCGAGTCCCGAGAACTGAATGCCGAACAGGTACGGAAGATCAGTGATGAAGTTCACAACCACCCGTTGCTTCTCGTCGTTGGCGGGATGCTTCGGGATGCTCAACGAAGTCGGGAAATCGAATTCGCCGGTCAGGTCGTCTGCGCCCTGCACGTAGCGCGTGGCGTAGCTGTATGCGAGACCCGCGCCCCATCCGATCGAATTCGGATCGGGACGGCGATAAGGCCGATCCAGCTGGAGCTGAATCGCGTTGTACCAGGTCTTCTTGTCGTTGGTCATGTAGATGAATTCGCTGAACCCGTAAGGGGAGAGATCGAAAAACACGCAGCAGCCGCCCGTGTTGGTCAAGCCGGCGCGCCCCCAGTTGAGAGCCGTTTGGTTCTCACCCTTTACGTTCGCATACGTGACAGTCGCAGCGAGATCGCCGAACAGTTGGCGCACTCCGACGCTCAGCTGCTTCGACCGCGGTACCTTCGCCTTGTTGTCGATGAACCACGCTTCCGGGAGACCGGTCGTCTTGGCAAGAGCATTCAGCGTGGCCTTGCTTGCCGTAAGGTATGCGGGATCCCACGCAACGTAGCCCGCCGACGGGGTCGTTCCGGGCGCCGCGAATTTGATCGTGTAAGTGGGATGTGTCAGCTTCTGGGTCTCGTCAACCGAGTACAGATCGTACTGGATACGATCGTAGTACAAGCCCCAGCCGCCAAAGACAGTTGTCTTCTCCGCCTTGTCGATCGAGTACGAGAAACCAAATCGCGGCTGAATTGCACCCTTGAAAGGCTTTCTTTCCTTCCCCGTGCTCACGTACCGGGCCGGATCGATCGGGTTCGGAAGGTTGGGGTTGACGGTATTGAGCGTGCTAACGACGTTCGCCGGAGTGACGTAGTCGTTGTTGATCATGTGCGACTCGTAGTCCCACCGGACGCCGATGTTCAGCAGCAGCCGCGAGATGGGACTCCAGTCATCCTGCGCATACAGACCAATCTGCCTGTTGTTCGCATTCAGGCGTGGATCGCCAGTGGCAAGGACGAGCTGATACGGGGTCGTGTAATTGAATACGGCTGGTGTGCCGCAGGTCGGCCAGCAATCAACCTGATCCCTGTAGGTGAACGTCGGGTTGCCGTTGTTGTCCTTCAGCACATCGTATTTCACAAAATCGAGACTCGCGCCGGTCTTGACGACGTGATCGCCCGCAAACTTGAATCCTGAATACGTGAGGTCGTCTCTCAGGCCAAGTCGCTTCTGAATGAAGTCCTGCGTGCTCTCGTAGGAGCCTATGACTGCCGATCCATTCGGGTATTGGTATTGGCGTTGAATGCCTTGGTTCTCCGCACGAGGGTTCCGGCGGAAATTGGAGTAATCGACCTTCGCTTCGTTGAGAAGCGGACCAACGAAATAGTTGTACTTCAGCTGCCCGACGGTCACCGTTTGGTGATAGTTCGTCGCTGCCTGAGAAGCCTTGTTCCCACCGAAGTCGCGAATGTCCGTCTCGCCGCGGTTGCTGAAGCTCAATTCGAGGGACGATCTGTCGTTGAGCGCGTCGTCGATCTTGCCGAACCACAGATTCTCGCGGAACGGCGATTGGAAACTGCCGTTGTACCTGCCGAGATTTACAGTGTCGAGCGCCGGGAAGGTGCCGGCGGCGGGAATTCCGGTGATGGCCACCCGGTTCGCGCGGTTCTGGATGTTGCCTTCGTAAGATCCGAATACGTGGATCTTGTCCTTCACAATCGGTCCGCCAATGCTCAGCGCACTGAGCGTGCGGTTGTATTTGGGCTTTGAGAACGACGTACCGGCTAACTTCGCAGCCGCCTCATCCTTTTTCTGTAGAGTGTCGAGCTGGATCATACTGGCGTTCTGATATCCTACGAGCGCATTGCCGCGCCACGTGTTGCCCCCCGATTTCGTCTTGGCGATGATGATCGCGCTGGATGCCTTCTGATATTCCGCCTTGAAGTTCTGGGCGATGATGCGGTATTCCTGAACCGCGTTCCGCGCGAATGGGTTGCCTCGACTCGCGTCCTGGCCCGCGATTCCGCCAGCGGTCAGGTCGTTCTTGAAGCTCGTACCATCTATGAAAAGGTTGACTGAGCTGGGACTCTGTCCATCAGCCGAGACAGTCTTGAACTGCGTGCTGTTCGTCCGATCTTCGGTGACGATGACGCCAGGCGAGAGTGCGGCGAGGTCGAGGAAATTGCGCGTCGACGATGGCAGCTTCGCGATCTGAGCCTGCGTCACGTTGGTTGAGACCTCGGAGGACTTGGTCTCCAGTCCCGTGCTCGCCGTGATGACCTGCGTCTCCAGCTGCGCAGCCTGCTGAGAGAGAGAAAAATCCTGCACTTGTGTCGTACCGATCTGGACCACGACCGTACGCGTCTGTGGCGCACTTCCGATTCGGCGCACGGTGAAAGTGTAATTTCCGGGGGCCAGTCCAGCGAGCGTATAGAATCCCGCGTCGTTGGATTGCGCTCCGCGCTGCACACCGTTGTCTACGTTTCTCGCGACAACTTGGGCGTCCCCGATGGGCGTGCCAGCGTCTCCGCTAATCGTGCCTCGGACCGTGCCGGTCGAGTTCTGAGCGAAGAGATTGCTCCCCGCAAAGAACACCAGCGCGCCCAGCAGGGCGATAGCTCGACCACAGTGATTGAAGAAGTACTTGATCCTATTCATTTACATCTCCTTTTGTCGTTTGTACTGCTGATTTCGTTTCAGACGTGCCTATCTCAGACTGAAGCCATCTCTCTGTTGAGGGTTATCGGTGGTGGACGCTCCGCCGGCTGGCGGCCGGTCGAGCTCCGGATGACGAGCTTCGTCGACACGCGCTCCCGCTTCCGCGCGTGTCCGTTCTTGTGGGCAAGGCCTTCCAGCAGGATCTCCACGGCTCTCGCACCGAGCTCGCAGATCGGAACGTGAACCGAGGACAACGGCGGATCCATGTAGCGCGCGAGCGGGATGTCGTCGAAGCCCGCGACCGCCATCTCCTCCGGCACTTCCACCCCCGACTCGCGCAGCGCGCTCAGTGCGCCGATCGCCATCGAGTCGTTGGCGGCAAAGATCGCCGTCGGTCTAACGCGCATCCCGAGCAGCTCCATGGCTGCCGCATGTCCGCCTGCCTCCGTGAAGTTGCCGACGAGCTCGAGCGAAGGGTCGGGAACGATCCCCGCTTCTCTCAACGCGATGCGATATCCGCGAAGTCGTTCGGCCGCGTCGTAGTTGCGCGGCGAACCCTTGATGATCGCAATGCGCCTGTGTCCGAGGCCGAGAAGATGTGTCACCATCTCTCTCGCGCCGCGACAGTTCTGGATCGTGAGCGAATCGATCCCGTTCCCCCGCGACACCGAGCAAAGGAGCACCACCGGCATCGTGCTCGGCAGATTGAGCAGGGATTCGGAATCGAGATCGGGAGACATCACCACCACGCCATCGACGCGACCCCGCATTGCCCGGATCGCCGTCTCGATTCCGTGCCTGTCGGCGTAAGCCCGCGAGATCAGCAGGTGGAATCCGTTTCGCTGCGCCGTGTCGTCCATGCCGCGAATCATTTCGGAGAAGAACTCGCCGTACAGATCGGGGAGAAGGACGCCGAGCGTCTCGGTCTTGCTGGTGATGAGGCTGCGAGCGCCGCTGTGCGGGACGTAGCGCATTTTGCCGGCGACTTCACGAATGAGGCGCCGAGTCTTTTCGCTGACGGGTCCGCTGTCGTTCAGAACTCTGGAGACGGTGGCGACGGACACGTTTGCTTCGCGGGCGACATCCTTGATCGTGACCATTCTCCCCCAAGGGTTGCTGGCCGATCTTCAGGCGAACGCGGGAAATATGTAATCGTTTACATGGAGGGCGCCAGAGCAGCCTTTTTGGCGAGGCCTCCCCTTCCCCCGTCGCATCGACCCATTGAACTTTCGCCCTGTGAAATACCGGCACCTCGTACGCTTCATTACCCTGGCCATTGGTCCGCTCACCGGCTGTCGCCAGGTCGCTCCTGCCTTCGGACCGAACATCCCGCTGGCGCGACAGAACGCGGAAGAGTTCTTCTATTCGGTCGGCTCGCGCTTCACCAACATCCAGCGCCCGGCTCGGATCACCCATGCGCGCTCGCAGTTCGGCCACTACGCGCTAACACCGTCCGGCGTCTACAACGACACCACGGTCTGGCTCGCCACGGGGCCCGACAGCGCGAGACTCTTCGGCGACGAGGGCCGGTTCTCCTACGATCGCTACATCGTCGTCGCGAAACTGTCGACGACGCAGCCCGATGCGCTCACCGAATCGCGCGAGATCGTCAGGTTGCGAAAGCTCACCAACAACGAGTACGAGTGGTTCACCAACGTCGATGTCGCGCTGGGAAGGATCGGAGCGAAGAACATGTCTGATGTCGTGGCCGCGGCACTCGAAGCCGGCGAGGGAAGATCTCCCGCGGCCATCCGGGCGGACTACACGACCAATTTCCCGCGCACAGTCGCGGCGCTCGGCAGACTCTTCTCGATCGACACGCTGCGGACGACGCCGGACAACGATGGCGCTACGACATACGAGCTGGCCATCAGGCTCACGCCGGAGATCCTCAAGGCGAGCATGCCGCACTACGCCGCCTACATTGACAAATACATCAGCAAAGGCAAGTACCGCGTCCGGCTGACCGACAAGTCGGGCGCGACGTGGTTCGATGCGTGGGCGGCGAACTACTACGTGCACTTCAAGGTGCGGAGCAAAGGCGGACACTTCGCGCCGCTCGAGGGAGCGGTGAGACAGATGCCCGAGGCGCTGACGATCAACATCGACATGTCGATGAAGATCATGATCTTCACCGTCGGGTGGAGCGACATGATCGGTGAGTTCAACGTGATCAACACTCCGCACGAGCGCGGCTGGGCGATGCGCTTCGCAAAGGAGCCGGAATGGCACCTGCCGCCGACGGTCGGATACCTGCTCAAGTCTCCGCTGCGCCGGCCATTCCAGGATCAGGGCATTCCGATACGCTTCTCGATCAGGGACAATCCCGGCTCGCAGACTCTGCTCAACCGCCGTCTATCCTTCGTGGTCCAGGAGAGCGGAATTCTGCGATTCCTCAATCGGCTGAGCGGAACCGCCGTCGGCGACTTCCTCGGCCCATCCGAGAGAGAGGCGAACCGGTTCAACGCCGACGCATTCCGGGCGCTGAGAATCGACATCGCAACGATCTTGCAATAGTTGATTAGTACCAACTGCGAGAAGAGTAAGGTTGTGGTGCGAGGTGCTGGGTGCGATGGATGAGGCAATGCGATTCCAACCCCAACGGCCCGAGCGGCATCTCTAAGCCGACCTGATCGAAACTTGCGGAGGCGCCAACGTGATTCCCGTCCAACTCTTTCTGATTGCCGCGCTGTCCGACGGGATGAGCGACCCGGTTGGGTCGAAACCCGATCCAAGGATCTTCTATACGCTGACGATCGACACTGCCGATCTCTCGGGATTCGAGGTGACGATGCAAATCGAGGGTGCCCCAAAAACGATTCGGGTGGCAATGGCGGTTCACCAAGAGTACAACGATCGCTTCTGGCGATACGTCCGGAATTTGCGCGCGGACGAACTCGGTAAACCCGTGGCAATCGCACTCGAACGAGAGAATGAATGGCGGATCCAGACGCAAAGCGGTGAGGCGACTGTGCACTACCGCATTCAGCTACCGCCCGAGAATCCGACGAATCGCGCCGTCTGGCACACCGCCCTCCGAGTCAATGGTGCGTCGATCAATTCGACCGACACATTTTTCTATCTTCCGGACTATCCACACTCGCCCGTGAGTATCGGGTTCGACATCCCGGAGAATTGGGACATCGGCGCAGCTCTCCAGGGAAGCGTCGCGTCGATCGGCAACGGTAGGATGCAGTACTCCCTTGGCGGAGAAGCCACTACGGTTCTCGACTCTCCCATCCTGCTCGGTGCACTGCGCAACTGGACCTTCACGGTACAAGGCGTTCCCCACCGCGTTGTTTATTGGCCACTCCCGAACGCGACCCCATTCGACACGACTGAGTTCGTGAGCTCGATTGAGCGTTTCGCCCGACAAGCGTTCGCTCTATTCGGCAAGGCTCCTTACACCAGCTACACTTTCCTGATCGAAGACGGTGCCTGGGGCGGCCTCGAGCACGTCGCTTCAGTCAGCATTGGCGCTCAGAGCAGCGACCTGGCAAAGGATCCGCGCTCGTCCATGGACGAGATCGCTCACGAGTACTTCCACACCTGGAATCTGGTGGCGCTCAACCCGCGCGGTTTGCCGAAAGCGAGCGCAGATCAGCCGACTCACACGCGAGAGTTGTGGTGGAGCGAGGGCGTGACGATGTACTACGAC
>Ga0193699_10001099_pt1 | contig 10873 bp, 9 predicted proteins | sample L3c2metaG_FD_160095 | JGI IMG/M metagenome (GOLD analysis project Ga0193699, IMG submission 160095) | Soil microbial communities from a riparian zone of the East river system, Colorado, United States - L3c2 | ecosystem: Environmental > Terrestrial > Soil > Riparian zone | place: USA: East River... | reverse complement strand
CGACCGTCTTCTCGTTCGTGATCGCGGGCATCCGGTTCGCGCCGCGGTCCGTGTACGCTGCACGCAGCACGAGTACGCCTTTCGGCGAATCACCCGATCCAGCCGGAGGAACGTATGCGCCTCGAGCAGGGAGTGAAGGCGCGCTCGTCTTTTTATCGGCGAGGCTCAGGATGTAGGAGAGCATTGCGGAGGCCTGAGCGCTGGTGAGCGCGGGGTGCGCGGGCATCGTCGCCTGACCCCACACGCCGGATCCTCCTTCGCGGATTTTGCGGACGAGACGCGCGGTCGCCGCTTTGTCGTCGTGATATTTCCGCGCGACATCCATGTACGCGGGGCCGATGGACTTTTTGTTCAACTGATGGCAGGAGAGGCAATCGCTTCCCTCTATGAGTCTTCGCCCCGTCGCCTGCGCGCTCTCGCCGGAACGAGCCGGGGTCGCCGCTCCAGTCGATGGGACGCCGTCCTTTGAATACTGCGCGGTTACGCTCACTCCGCGCGCCGGGATGCTTCCGTTTTGCAGCGAGCCGTCCTCACGATCCGTGACGCGCACCGTATAGCGCACCGGAACGCCGGGGAAAAAGAAGGATCGGTTGCTGCCGACGAGATCGACATCAACGTTGGGCGGCTCGTTACCGACCGCGATCGGCACGACCGCGGTGGCGTCCGCTCCGTGAGGATCGATCACCACGAGCGACGCCGTGTACGCACCCGGCTGAGTGAAAGTGAACGACGGGTTGGGCTCGATCAGCCTCGTCAACACCGTATCGCCTTGGCGACGGATGGTCCACACGTATCGCAGCGAGTCCTCGTCGACATCCATGGTGCCCGCCGAGGAAAGCTTGACCTGAAGCGGGAGTGCGCCGGCCGGTTGATCGACCGCAACCGCCACGATCGGCTTTCGATTGCCCGCGTTGTACTCGATGCGCACGAGGCGAGCGTCGTCGTTGCCCTGAAACCAGCGGGTGCCGTACTCCAGAAGGTAAAGATCTCCGCTCGGCGCGAACTCCATCTCGATCGGAGCGCTGAACTTCGCGCTCGGCATTACGCGCTCTATGGAAACGAGGTCGCCCTTCGCATCCATGGTCACTGCCATGATCCAATGACGCATGAATTCGTAAATGAACAGCTTGCCGTCGTAGTACTGCGGGAATGCTCTGGCCGCGCCGCGGAAGTCATCGCGGTGGAAAACGGGACCCGCCGCTGACGCGCGTCCGCCGGTCCCGACGATTGGAAAGTCCGGTGACGGCGCGTACGGATACCAGATGTAAGCACTGCGTGCGGGCGGCAGCTCGGTGAGGCCGGTATTGTTGGGTGAGTTGTTGACCGGATGCGCTGGGTCGAACTGCGCTCCTGCTATCACCGTCGCCGAATCGACGAACGTCGTCTTGTAATACGCCTGGTTGTTGCCGACGAAGTACGGCCAGCCGTAGTTGCCGGCGCTCCGCGCCTGATTGATCTCGTCGTAGCCGCGCGGGCCGCGTCCAACGGAGTCTACGTTCGCGTCGGGACCGACATCGCCCCAGTAGAGGAATCCGGTGTGTGAGTCAACCGAGATCCGATAGGGATTGCGGTGGCCCATCGTGTAAATCTCCGGTCGCGTCTTCGCCGTCCCCGGAGGAAAGAGATTTCCCTCGGGGATCGTGTACGTGCCGTCTGGCTCGGGATGGATCCGGATGATCTTGCCGCGCAGGTCGTTCGTGTTGCCGGAGGATTTCTGCGCGTCCCACGGCATGCGCCCCTGCCGCTCGTCGATCGGCGCGTAGCCGCTGGCGAACGGATTGGAGTTGTCGCCCGCGGAGACGTAGAGGTTGCCTTTGGCGTCGAAGGCGATGGAGCCGCCGGTGTGACAGCACTTCAGGCGTTGAGTTCCAACCTCGAGGAGAATCTTCCGCGACGCGAGGTCGAGCGAGTCTCCATTCATCTGGTAGCGCGCGAGCACGTTCTTCGGCTCGGGTCCGGCCGGCGAGTAGTACATGTAGATCCAGCCGTTCGTCGCGAAGTTGGGGTCGGCGGCGAGCCCGAGCAGTCCGTCCTCCGCCTGAGAGCTGTCGGCGTACTTGGTGCTGACCGGAATCGTCGCGATCCGTGTCACTCGATTGGTCGCCGGCGAATACAGGTTCACGTAACCATGTCGCTCGATGAAGAGCACCCGCTCGCCGGGAAGCACGGCGAGCTCGACGGGTTCGTCCAGCTTCTCGGCGAGAACGACTCTGGTGAAGCGGTTCTCCTCCGGCCGCGCGCGATTGAAATCGACCTTCCCCGTGCCCATCGCATAGCGCAATCCGCCGAGTAGGTGCTGGAGGAAGAGCGGCTCGGAGAAAGTCGCCTCGGTGTGACCCATGTTCGTGTACCACGCCCGTCCGCCATCGAAGTCGTGATACCAGCTCATCGGATGGTGGTCGCCGTTCGTCCCGCCCTCATAGCTCTTCTCATCGATCTCGATGAGCACGTGGATGGTCGGGTCGATCGACTTGAAGTTGTAGAACTCGTCTTCGCGGACCAGCGTGTCGGGAAATCCCTGCGTGGACGGATGACTCTTGTCGAGAACGCGGTAGGTGGCTTTGCGAACGTTGGGGTTGTTCGGATGGCTCGTGAACCAGGCGCCGGCGAGCCGGCCGTACCACGGCCAGTCGTACTCGGTGTCAGTGGCGGAATGAATTCCCACGTATCCGCCACCGGCCTGGATGTAGCGCTCGAAATCGTCCTGCTGTGCGGCGTCCAGCACGTCGCCGGTGGTGTTGAGGAAGACGACTGCGCGGTATCGCCCGAGGTTCTTCGAGGTGAACGCGCCGGCGTCTTCGGTCGTGTCGACGGCAAAACCATTCTCGTCTCCGAGCTTCCGGATCGCGGCGCGGCCGACTCCGATGGAGCTGTGGCGGAACCCGGCCGTCTTGGAGAAGACGAGCACGCGGGAGTCCTGGCTGCGTGCGGCGACCGGGACGCAGACCGAAGCGAGTAGAAGCGCGAGCGGGACGAGTCGTTTCATTGGCGTGCAGGAGCGATGGTTTGACGACCAGCGGACGGCGCAGGCCAATCTGCAACGTCGCCGACGCGGTGGACAGAGGAGGCACCGTTGCAAGCGCTATTGAATGGCGGCGCCTTTGGCGCCACTCTTCGGATTGCATGCTCATAGAAATTGGACATGTCGAGGCGATCTTCAGGTATCCCGTGAAGTCCATGGCCGGCCAACCACTCGACGCCGCCGATCTGGGCTGGCACGGCCTCGATGGTGACAGACGCCTCGCATTCCGGCGGATCGATGACCGCGGCGGGTTCCCGTGGCTGAGCGCAACCAAGCTTCCCGATCTGCTTCTGTTTGCACCGCATCGTCGTGAAGCCGGCGTTCCGGGAGACCTTCCTACGCATGTTCGCACGCCCGATGGCGAAGAGATGCCTGTCGTCAGCGAGGACTTGGCCGCGGAGGTTGGACGTCGCTGCGGAGCTCCCGTGCAGATGATGCAGCTGAGGCAAGGCATCTTCGATGAAGCGAGCATTTCGGTGATCGCCTCCGATACGGTGCGCGAAATCGGACGAATCGCGGGGCAACGCCTGGACGTGCGACGATTTCGCCCGAATGTAGTGGTTCGTTTGCTGAATTCGGTTCCCTTCCAGGAGGACGAGTGGGTGGGCGGTGTGCTCTCATTCGGCGAAGGGGACGAAGCGCCCGCAGTCACCGTCACGATGCGTGACGTTCGCTGCTCGATGGTGAACTTCGATCCCGACTCGGCGAGTCCGGCCCCAGAGGTGTTGAAGGCGGTCGTTCGGACGCACCAGAACACCGCGGGAATTTACGGTACGGTGACTCGCATCGGTCGACTGGCGGTCGGACAGACCATACTTCTCCGACCTACGTCCTAGTGTTCCTGTTCTTCATCCGACTACCACCCTTAGGTGAACAATGCGAATCGTGTTGAATGTCCTGGGCGTTCTGTGTCTGCTCCTTGGATGCATCTGGATTCTTCAGGGAATCAATATCCTTCCGGGTAGCTTCATGACCGGCCAAACGAAGTGGGCCATCTACGGCGGCATTCTAGTCGTCGCGGGCATCGGTCTCTTGATCTCGGCAAATCGCCGCCGAGTCTGAAATGCAGCGGCGCGACTTTCTCGCCGCGTCCGCGGTAGGTCTCGTCGGCCTCGCGCGTGGCTCGGAGAGTCTCGCGCGGAAAGAGGAGTCGGACGGCGAACTCCTCTACGTCGGGACGTATACCCAAGCCGGCCGGGCTGACGGCATCTATCTCGTTCGCATGGACCGGAGCTCGGGGAAGCTGCGGCAAGTCGGCTCGATGAATGCCGGCGCGAATCCATCGTTTCTCGCCATCCACCCGAACGGTCGCGTTCTCTACGCGGTGAATGAAGTCGAGAAGTACAACGGGAAAGCGTCCGGCGCAGTGAGCGCCTTCGCGATCGGGGGCGATACGGGCGCGCTCACCAAACTCGACGAGCAGCCGTCGGAAGGTGCTGCGCCTTGCTTCGTGAGCGTCGACCGCAGCGGCCGAGTCGTGCTCGTCGCCAACTACTTCGGCGGCAGCGTCGCGCTGCTCTCGATCCAGGCGGATGGAGGACTCGCGCCAGCGACACAGGTAGTACAGCACACGGGCAGCGGACCGAATGCTGAACGTCAAGAAGCGCCGCATGCGCACTGCATCGTTCCCGATCCATCCAACCGCTTCGCGCTCGCCGCAGACCTCGGCGCCGATCGCGTGTTCGTCTATCGTCTCGACCTCGACGGCAAATCGCTGCGCCGCGTAGAGGGCGGCGACGCGGTCATGCGCTCAGGCGCCGGGCCGCGACACATTGTCTTCCACCCAACGCTGCCGCTCGTGTTCGTAACCAACGAGCTCGATTCCACGGTGGCCACACTTCGCTTCGACGCCGAGCGCGGCGCCCTTTCTCCGCTCCACATTCACTCGACTGTCCCGGCGGGTTGGAGCGGTACGAATTACCCGGCGGATATCCACATCGCATCATCTGGGCGCGCGTTGTACGTGTCGAACCGCGGCCACAATAGTCTCGCCGTTTTCTCAGTGGCGGAGTCGACGGGCGCGCTCGCGCTCGAGCAGGTGATCTCTACTGAAGGCGACTGGCCACGCAACTTCAGCCTGGATCCTACAGGCAAGTGGCTGCTTGTCGCCAATCAGCGGTCCAACTCCGTTGTCGTGTTCAGGCGCGACCAGAAGAGCGGCCGGTTGACCCTCACGCGTGAGCGGATCTCGTTGCCGAGTCCAGTCTGCCTGCGTTTCCGCGCGCACGCTGGGTAAGGACTTGCTCTACACGCTGGCACACACCAGCGCCGAATGGCATGTTCAATCGATGACCGCGGATTCTCACGCAAAGCGCTCAGCAGAGCGGGAAGAGCTCTCGCTCAACGACGCCGCTTCGCATTTGCTCGAAGAGTGCCGAACAGTGCTGCCGGGCATGCAGGCGCTCTTTGGATTCCAGCTCATTGCGGTCTTCAATAACACGTTCAGCGAGAAGCTGTCGTCGATCGAGCGGATGCTCCATCTCACGTCGATCGTGCTTGTGACGATTGCGATTGCTCTGGCGATGAGTCCAGCCGCCCTTCACCGCCAGACGGAGCCGCTAGCTGTGTCCCGACGCTTTATCGCCATCTCTTCTCGATTGCTCATGGCGGGCATGGCTCCGTTGGCCGTTGGCCTTTGCCTGGACATCTACCTGGTGGCCCGGGTCATCGTTGGCGCGCGCGGAGTCGCGGCGACAGTCGCGGTATCCCTGCTTGGCGTCTTCGGCGTGCTTTGGTTCTTGCTGCCGCGACTGTCTCGTAGCAAGACGCGTTAAACGGCCAAACCCGTTTCAGATTCGACTCGATCATGTTTAGAGACGTTGCCACGTTTCGGCGTTGGCTACTGCGGATCCATGGCGCGATCTTGACGTTGGTTGCGTTGGGGAGCGCTGTCGCCACGACAATCGGCTGGAGTACTGGAACTGGCCTGTTTGGTTTCATGCAGCAGAACCCCATGGTCTGGGTTGGCCTGATCCAGGCGTATCTGCTGATGACGATTATTGCGGTCTTACTCGTAATCGGCTCGCGTCAAACGAACGCGAGAAAATGGAATGTGGTCGGAGCACTGGCGCACTGTCCCCCGTTAATCGCTGCTCTCTTTTCGCTGGATGTGTTCAAGTCGATGGGAGCGCTGGGAATCGTCCGGGTGGCTATAGCGTTCCACTTTTTCTGGCTGAGTCTCGAGACAGTTGCAGCCCTTTATCCAGACCGAACCGCTGATTGATCGGCTACGATAACGCCGAGGCCGGTACGAAACCTGCCCCCACGACGAAACAACCCGGAGACAGTAAAATGCGTTCCCTGATTCTACGCTCGTCCACACTTATCTCTCTGCTCGCGATCGCCACGTCGATTGGAGCGCAGGCGCCGACAACTCCACCGCCTGACGTCGTCTCGTCGAGCGCGGGAAGTATCAAGATTGAACGGCTCGCGACGCTCGAGTATCCGTGGGGGATAGCGGTGCTCCCGGATGGACGGCTCCTCATTACGGAGAAGCCGGGGCGACTACGCATCTGGGAGAACGGCCGACTTTCCGAGCCTGTGCAAGGTGTGCCGAGCGTGGTGAACCGCACCCCGGGCGAGCAGGGTGGATTGCTCGATGTCGAGGCGGATCCGAATTTCGCGACGAACCGCCTGGTGTATCTGTCCTATGTCGAGGCTGATCCTCAGGGAGCCAAGATCCCTGAGGCGGGCGAGCTGCGCTTTGGCGGCGTCGACATGACCGACAGCATCGTGCGTGGGGGCGCGATCGCGCGCGGGCGTCTCGAAGGCAATCAGCTGCGCGACGTCGAGGTGATCTGGCGTCAGGTGCCCAAGCTCGGCGGCCGCGGTCACTTTGGAGTACGAATGGCGTTCGCGCCCGACGGCAAGCTGTTCGCCACGTCGGGCGAACGCATGCGCTTCGATCCCGCGGCGAACCTGAGATCCAACCTCGGCAAAGTCATTCGCATCAACCCCGACGGGTCGACGCCAGCCGACAATCCGTTTGCCGGAACGGACACCGCGCGCGCCGACATCTGGAGCTACGGACACCGCAACATGCTCGCGGCGGCGTTCGATCCATCCGGCCGGCTCTGGGTGCTCGAGATGGGCCCACTCGGCGGCGACGAGCTCAATCTGATTCAGCGCGGAAAGAACTACGGCTGGCCGTTCGTGAGCAACGGCGATAACTACGCCGGCCCGGCCATTCCCGATCACGCGACAAGTCGGGTGTACACGGCGCCGGTGCGCTCGTGGACGCCAGTGATTGCGCCCTCAGGCGCACTCTTTTACTCCGGCGCGATGTTCCCCGCATGGCGCGGCAGTCTTCTGGCCGGCGGCCTCGCCACACAGTCTCTCATTCGTCTTCAGCTGGACGGCGAAACGCGAGTCGGCGTCGAAGAGCGAGTGTTCATGGGCAGACGCATCCGCGACGTCGCGCAAGGACGCGATGGCGCGATCTTCGTCATTGTCGACGCCGCGAAAGGTGACCTGTTGCGGCTGACTCCCTCACCTCGGCCGAGATAGTCATGAGAAAGCTGATTGTTCACGAGTTCGTGACACTGGACGGCGTGATGCAGGCGCCGGGCGGCAAAGACGAGGATCGAGATGGAGGATTCGAGCACGGCGGCTGGACGTTGCCGTACTGGCACGATGACATTGGCGCCGCTTTCGGCGGGTTAATGAAGGACGTAGATGCATTCTTGCTGGGTCGGCGTACGTATGTAACTCACGCCGAGGCGTTCGAGCCGATGCCTGCGGGCAACGTCTTTGGGGATATGATGAACGCACCGAAGAAGTACGTGGTGTCGAAGACGCTCCAAAAGCCAATCTGGCGCGACACCACGATCATTCGCGACAACGTGATCGAGTCGGTGCGCGCGTTGAAGGCGCAGCCCGGCAAGAACATTCTCACGGACGGCAGCAGCCAGCTCGTCCACGCGTTGATTGCGCAGAATCTGGTCGACGAGCTGCACCTCACTCTGTATCCCCTGACATTGGGGAGCGGCAAGCGTGTGCTGCCGGACGCCGTGTATTCGCAGTTCGACCTGACTTCGGCGACACCGTATCCTACCGGTGTCGTAGGCTTGCATTATGTTCGCAAGCCTTAGACTCTGCCTTGCCTGAACAAATTGTTCTGATCGCCGGTGCGGGACCCACGGGTCTTGTGCTCGCGCTCTGGTTGACGCGGCTTGGCATCAAAGTGCGGATCATCGACAAGACGGCGGAACCGGGCACCACTTCCCGCGCGCTCGCCGTGCAGGCGCGCACGCTGGAGTACTATCACCAGATCGGGTTGGACGACGCCGTCGTTGCGGGCGGAGTCAAGATCGAGAATCTCAATCTGTGGGCGGGTGGGCGCCGAATGGCGGGTGTTCCCTTGCAGCGTACGGGAGAAGGAGTAACTCCATACGCCTTCGCCCTCGTGTTTCCTCAGGACGCCCACGAGCGCCTGCTGATCGAGCGCTTGGTCACTCTCGGTGTGCACGTCGAGCGGAGAACGGAACTGCTCCGCTTTTCGCAGAACGAGAGCGGTGTGACAGCAACGCTGCGGCGGCCGGACGGCTCGGAAGAAGTTTGCGATGCGCCGTATCTCGCGGGATGTGACGGAGCGGCGTCGATCGTTCGCGGACAACTGGGTATCGGCTTTCCGGGCGGAACGTACACCGGTCTTTTCTACGTCGCCGATGTCATCGCTACGGGAGAGCCGGTCGATAAGGACCTCCACGTCGATATCGAAGATGCCGATTTCCTGCTGCTCTTTCCTCTGAAGGGTAAAGCGCACTGGCGCCTGGTCGGAAACGCTCACGATTTGCCGGCGGGCGAACACGGCAAGCTCAGTTTCGACGACGTGAAGGGCAAAGCCGTCGAGCACCTCAAGCTCAACATCCAGAAGGTCAATTGGTTCTCGACCTATCGGGTGCACCATCGCGTTGCGCTCCGCTTCCGCGACAGACGCGCCTTCCTGCTCGGCGATGCCGCGCACATTCATAGTCCAGTCGGTGGACAAGGGATGAATACGGGAATCGGCGACGCCGTGAACCTGGCGTGGAAGATAGCCCAGGTATTGAAGCGAGGCGCGTCCGAGAAAATCCTCGACACCTATGAGCCCGAGCGGATTGCTTTCGCCCGGCGACTTGTGGCAACCACCGATCGCGGATTTGCGCTCGTCACGAGGCGTGGCGCTCTCGCGGCTGTAGTGCGCAAGCGGATCGTTCCACTCGTGGTGCCAGTGCTTTTCCGAATCAGGGCAATGCGTCGCTTGCTGTTCAGGACTGTGTCGCAGACCCAGGTCAACTATCGTGACAGCTCGTTGAGCGAAGGCTCCGCGGGGAAAGTGCGCGCGGGAGATCGACTACCGTGGGTCAAACTCGCGTCCGGGGAAGACAACTTCGCGCCGCTGACGTCGCTCGCGTGGCAGGTCCACGTCTACGGCGAACTGAAGGAAGGTCTGCGCGAGGCGTGTAACGAGCTTCGGCTTCAGCTTCACCCATTCGCGTGGGAATCGGGAATGCAGCGCGCCGGTTTTCAGAGCGGAGCCGTGTACCTGCTGCGACCGGACGGTTACGTAGCGCTCGCTGACCCGAGTGCCGATCCGAACCGGTTGCGTCAATATCTCGCTGGACGTGAGCTAGTCGTCTAGCTCTCGAGTCATCTCGATCATCGTGCGCCGGAAGCCGGCGCGAGCGAACAGGTGCTGCGCGGTGCTGTTCCCTTCCGCCGTCGAGAGCACGACACGCGGGACTCCTCGCGCCTTGAGCGCGTCGAGCGTCGCGTCGAGGAGCATCCGACCGATGCCTTGCTCACGGTGGGCGGGATCGACCACGATGTCGTACAACACGCCAGCCGGTCCGCGCAGCGCCATGTAGTCGTTTCCCTCTACGCCGGCGTACGTATACCCGAGCAGATCGCCGTCCCGCTCGGCGGCAAGGATGACGATGTTCGGCTCATCGAGCTGGGAGCCGAGAAACGCGCTATATGACTTCTCCGTTCGCGCCGGCGCCGCGATAAAGCGCTTGGAGTCGAAGTCGTGGTGCATCCGAACGAGAAGCGCGCCGAGTCTGCCGATGGCGGTGAGGTCGGTCGGCTTCGCCGGGCGGATGGTGACGGCAGCGCTCAGCGATCCACCATGGACATTTGCTTTTCATTGTAGCGCGGGCCGGCAACCTTCTCGGGAGAAAGCGTCGCGTCGAGCGCCGACATCTCCTTGGCATTGAGTGACACATCCGCCGCGCCGACGTTCTCCTCGAGATAGCGCCGGCGCTTCGTGCCGGGGATCGGGACGATGTCCGGACCCTTGTGCAGGAGCCACGCGAGCGCGATCTGTCCCGGAGTGGCGCTCTTCCGCGCGCCGATTTCACGCACAGTCGATGCGGCCCGCATGTTCGCGTCAAAATTCTCACCCTGATAACGCGGGTCGTTGCGACGGAAGTCGCCCTCCGGATATTCCTCGGCGCGCTTGACGGATCCTGTGAGGAACCCGCGGCCGAGCGGCGCGAAGGGTACCATACCGATCCCGAGCTCGCGCAGTAGCGGAATGATGCGCGTCTCGAGGTTGCGCTCCCAGAGCGAGTACTCGCTCTGGAGCACCGAGATCGGGTGCACGGCGTGCGCTCGGCGGATCGTCTTCTCGCCGGCCTCGGAAAGGCCGAGGTAGCGAACCTTCCCCTGTCGCACGAGATCCGCCATCGCGCCGACGACGTCCTCGATCGGCACCGCTGGATCGACCCGATGTTGATAGAGCAGATCGATGTAATCGGTCTGTAGCCGGCGCAGGGATCCTTCGACGGCCTCGCGGATGTTCGTCGGTCGGCTGTCTACGCCGATGATACCCGTCTCGCCGAACTTGAAGCCGAACTTTGTCGCGATGAC
>Ga0193699_10001097_pt1 | contig 10886 bp, 12 predicted proteins | sample L3c2metaG_FD_160095 | JGI IMG/M metagenome (GOLD analysis project Ga0193699, IMG submission 160095) | Soil microbial communities from a riparian zone of the East river system, Colorado, United States - L3c2 | ecosystem: Environmental > Terrestrial > Soil > Riparian zone | place: USA: East... | reverse complement strand
GGCTCGGACCGATCGAGCCCGCCACGGAGGCGTTGGAAACAACGAAGCGCGTGCAGCAGATGCTGACGCGCCTCATCGTTCGGATCAGACGAGCGGACGAGGGCCCGCCTCGCGCATGACGCCGTGCCGGTTCACGGTTCACGGTTCACCCCAGATAGCTCTCCAGTGCCCGCGCTCGCGAGACGTGCCTCAACCGTGAGAGGGCCTTCTCCTTGATCTGCCGAACGCGCTCACGGGTGATGCCCAGCAGCGATCCGATCTGCTCCAGCGTCATCGGTTCCTCGCCATCGAGCCCGAAGTACAGGCGGAGGATCTTGGACTCGCGCTCCTTGAGGTGCGCGAGCGCCTCCTCAATGCTCTCCGTCAACGCCTTCTCGAACGTCAGCTCGTCCGGCGTCGGGTTCAGGTTGTCGGGGAGATAGTCGAGGAGCTTGTTGTCCTCGCCCGGCGTCATCGGCGCATCCAGCGAGAGGTGCGTCTGCGAGATCGACATCGTCTTCGCGACTTCCTCTTCGGTGATGTCCATCCCTTCGGCGATCTCGGCGTGCGTGGCCTCGCGTCCGAGCTCCTGCAGCAGGAAGCTCGCGCGCTTTCCAATCCGGTGCAGAGTCCCAGCTCGATTCAACGGCACGCGCACGATGCGGCTCTGCTCGGCGAGCGCCTGGAGGATCGCCTGGCGAATCCACCACACGGCGTACGAGATGAACTTGATCCCCTTCGTCTCGTCGAACTTGTGCGCGGCGCGGATGAGGCCGAGGTTGCCCTCATTGATCAGGTCGGACAGGGACACGCCCTGATTCTGATACTTCTTCGCCACACTGACGACGAAGCGCAGGTTGGAGCGCACGAGCTTGTCGAGCGCCTCCTGATCGCCAGTGCGGATCTTCTGCGCGAGCGCCACCTCATCTTCCCGCGTGATGAGCGGATAGATGCTGATGTCCCGCAGATACTGGTCGAGCGAGCCCTCTTCGAACGACGACTTCTTGCTGTTCGGAGTGGTGGCCATACGGGCGATTCCTGGGGACGGCGGCCCCGCCGCATGAAGAGCGGCCGCGGCGAGGCGGGAGGCGACCGGCGTGGTCGGTAGTGACTAGTTCAATGCACGCGCTCGCCGAGCCGCGTCCATCGGACGTGGGTCAGCCACGCGAGATCGGCGGCAGAGTCAGGCGAAAAGCTGAAGTACACGACCTCCGGGCGACCGCGCAGCAGCGAGTCGGGGACGAACCCCCAATAGCGGCTGTCGAGCGAGTTGTCCCGATTGTCGCCCAGCACGAAGTACTGCAACTGAGGGACGACCAACGGCCCCCAGTTGTTTCGCGACGGATGGTAGCCCACCGCCGCATCCGCCGTCCGCACCAGGAAGTCGCTCTGCCACCTGAACTCGTCCCAGACCGGATCGGCCTCGGGATCGGAATGCGACACATATGGCTCCGCGAGGGCGACGCCGTTCCGGATGAGGATGCCGTCACGCATCGCCAGCGTGTCCCCGGGTAGCCCCACCAGCCGTTTCACGAAGTTCTTCGTGCGATCCTTGGGCCACTCGAACACGATCACGTCGCCCCGCTGCGGGGTGCGCATCGCCGGCAGCCGCCGCCCCCCCGTGCCCGGTACCTCGGCGCCGTATACGAGCTTGTTCACGAGGAGGAAGTCGCCCACGAGGAGCGTTCCTTCCATGCTGCCGCTCGGGATCTTGAACGCCTCGACGACGAAAGTCCGCAGCACGAGGAACAGCCCGATCGAGATCGTGAGGATCTTGGCCCAGTCCCAGAGGAAATTGAAGCTGTCGCGCCGCCGGTTGACGTGCTGCAGCGCCTCGAGCTTCCGCTCGGGCGTGATCATACGCGACGGGACCGGCACCGGCTCCGGACTGGCTGACATGGACACCCCGCAATTAACCCCCGACTCCGAAGGGCAGCAAGCGCGCCACCCCCGGAGCCGGACGCCCGACTCAGTCGGGCGTCCCGAGATAGTTGTCGATCTGGGCCCGCTGGAGCACGCCCGAGAAGTCGCAGTAGCCGACCTTCGTCTCGGAGTAGAACTCGTACACCTCCCACCCCCCCTCGCGGTGCCCGTTCCCCGTCTGCTTCACTCCGCCGAATGGCAAATGTGCCTCGGCGCCGATCGTCGGGGCGTTGATGTACGTGATGCCGTTGTCCAGCTCGTTCATGGCGCGGAAGGCGAGGTTCACGTCACGCGTGTAGAGGGCCGACGAGAGCCCGTATTTCACCCCGTTGTTGATCCGGAACGCCTCCTCCGCGTCACTCACCCGAATCACGCTCAGCACCGGTCCGAAGATCTCTTCCTGTTCGATCCGCATCCCCGCCTCGACGCGCGCGAAGATCGTCGGCTCGAAGAAGAAGCCGTGCTCGTATGCCTTCCCCTCGGGCCGCCGGCCTCCGCAGACGAGATCGGCTCCGTCCTGCTGCCCGATGTCGATGTAGCTCTCCACCTTCTTGCGCGACCGCTCGTGGATGAGGGGGCCCACATCGGTCCCTTTCGCGCGCCCGTCTCCCAACTTCATGTGCCGTGCCCGGTCGATCAGGCGGCTGAGGAACTGGTCGTGGATTCCAGTCTGGAGAATCAGACGGCTGGTGGCGGTGCACCGTTGCCCCGTCGTCCCGAACGCGCCCCAGAGCACGCCGTCGAGCGCGAGGTCCAGGTCGGCGTCGTCCATCACGATCTGCGCGTTCTTCCCACCCATCTCCAGCGACAGGCGCTTGTGGAGGCGGCCGCAGGTCTCCCCGACGAGGCTACCGGTGGCGGTGGAGCCCGTGAACGAGACCACCGCGACGTCGGGATGGCCGACGATCGGCGCGCCGACGTCCGGCCCGATGCCGTGCACGAGCTGGATCACCTCGGGCGGCAACCCCGCCTCGAGCATGATCTCCACCAGCGTGTGCCCGGTATGCGGCACGTCCTCGCTCGGCTTGAACACACACGCATTTCCGCACACGAGCGCCGGGAACATCTTCCAGGTCGGGATGGCGAGCGGGAAGTTGAACGGCGCGATGATGCCGGCGACGCCGATCGGGCGTCGAAAGCTCATCGCCCACTTGTTGGCCATCTCGCTCGGCACGGTGCGGCCGGCGAGCTGGCGGCCCATCGTCGCCGCGTAGTACGCGGTGTCGATCCCTTCCTGAACGTCGCCGCGCGTCTCGGTGAGCGGCTTGCCCATCTCGCGCGTCATCAGGTCGGCGATCTCCTCTTTCCGCTTCGTCAGCAGGTCGCCCACGCGGCGCAGCACGTCGCCGCGCGCCGGCGCCGGTGTGGCGCGCCAGATCTCGAACCCGCGCTTCGCCGACGCGACGGCCCGATCCACGTCGGCGGCGGTGGAGAGCGGGAAGTGGCCGATCAGGTCGTTCGTGTCGGCGGGATTGCGATTCTCGAAGTGCGCACCGCCCTGCGGAGCGGACCACTTGCCGGCGATGAAGTTCTGGAAGGTCTTGGTCATGTCCTCAATCTACACCGGCGGGGTTGGCGGCCGAACACCCGGCGCGCCTCGCTCGCGCGGGCTCACGGTGTGGTGTCTCGGTACGTCGTGTCGAGCGGCAGCCGCAAGCCCTGGCTCAGGATCAGCACCGCTCCCTGCCGGGCGCCGTGACGGGTCCGTGCGTCATACGCGTCCTGGAGCGCCTGGTACTTGGCCATCACGGCGTTCATCGCGCGCGACACGGTGCCCGGGAGCGCCGCGCAATTGGGCGCGCGAAGCCGGGCGAGTGAATCGCGCATCTCGGTCGCCGCCCGCAACGCCCGCAAGCCGTGCCCTTCCTCATGCTGCCAGAGCGATGCCGCATGCCGCCGCCACTCCAGCATGTCCTCGAGCGCGACGCCGGAGTCCGAGGTGAGGCGGGGCATGGTGTAGTGAACTGTCACCTCGATGACCGGGATTCGCGGCTCACACCCCAAGGCCGTCGTCCGTGGCGTGCCGTACGCCCAGCGCGTCTGCCACGTGGTGTGCGCCAGATACGGCACCCGGACGCCGGCGCGCGGTGCCGCCACGCGCATCGACGCGAGCCACTGGCCGCGCGTGAACGCTTCGGCGTCGTAGTAGGTCGTGTCGACGACCGTGCGGACGCCGGGCGTCGATGGAAGGCCGGGCGTCGCGGGCGCGCAGCCCCACCCGACGAACAGCCACGCGAACATCAGGGCTCGAGCGCGCGCCGTCATGCCCGAGAATCAGTCTGGGAGCGGCGCGGCAGCGCAAGTCGCAGGCGGAGCGAGCTCCACCCTGGTGTCGCCCCGCACGGGTGAGACGAGCGAACGCGAGGGCGTCCCCTCGCCGCTGTCTCTCGTCGGGCATGGGCGGTGCAGCGATCACCGTCGGATGACGACGAGCAGGAGGTGACACGTGAGTGAGACTGGCCTCGAGGTCTTCGACACCACGGTCCAGAAGACCAACAGTTGGCTCAAGGACGTGATGGCGGAGTTGGGATGGCAGGATCGGCAGCGGGCATATCTCGCCCTGAGGGCGACGCTGCACGCGCTGCGCGACCGTCTGACAGTGGACGAGGCGGCGCAGCTGGCGGCACAGCTCCCCATGTTGGTTCGGGGCTTCTACTACGAGGACTGGAAGCCGGCCGGCAAGCCGCTGCGAATGCGCAGCCGAGAGGAGTTCCTCGCCCGGATCGAGGAGGAGTTCGCGCGCGCCGCGCCCATCGATCCCGAGCAGGTGGCCCATGCGGTCTTCGCGGTTCTCGCGGCGCGGATCTCCAAGGGGGAGATCCAGGACGTCGAACAGGTTCTGCCGGCGGAAATTCGCGATCTGTGGCCGGCGATGCATTGAGGTGCCGGAGGACGCCTACGTGCCCGACCGCAGGATGTTGGTCCCGCCCGCGCCCGGCGCCGGACAGCTCCACCCGAACGGACGCGCCGCGTCGGGCTTGGCGTAGCCGATTCGCGGCAGCACCTCCATCGCGCCGAGCAGCAGCCCCCACACCACGAGGAGCAGCGACAGCACGTGCGCGCGGGCCGTGCGATGCCGCCACGTCCACAGGCTGCTCCACAGCCCCGCGAGCGTCACGACCGAGACGGCCGCCAGATAGCCGACCAGCTCCACGCCGCACTGCTTGGGATACGGCCAGAACAGAATACCGACGCCGAGCGCGGTGGCCAGCGCGAGCCGGAGGAAGGCGCCCCAGGTCCGCGTCGTCGCCCGCTCGGTGAGCACCTCGGCGCGCGCCGCTGCGGGCGCGTCCTTGGGCGCGGCGGGAATGAGCGCCGAGTCGGACATCGACTCGAGCTGCCGGTCGATCTTCTTGAGCTCCTTGTCCCAGTCGCTCATGTGTCGTCACCCTCGTCGTCGTCGGCGCCGGAGACCGGCACCGGGCTGGCGCCGACGCCGCCTTCGCGGCTCAGGCCATAGCGCTCGATCTTCTTGTACAGGTTGGAGCGCGGCATATCGAGTGCGCGCGCGGTCTCGCTCACGTTCCAATCGTACGCGCGCAGCTTCGCTACCAGATACGCCCGCTCGGCGGCGTGCTTGAACTCCTCGAAGGTCGGCACCTCGAGCAGGCTGCCGAGTCCGCCCTCGCTGCTGTCGGCGCGCCGACCCACGAGGCGGTCGACGTCGTCCGCCGTGATGCGCGGACCGCTCGAGAGGATGAGCAGCCGCTCGATCGTGTTGCGCAGCTCGCGAACATTCCCCGGCCAGTCGAGCTGCGTCAGCCGCGCGACGGCATCGTCGCCCATGCCGCGCGGCGTGAGGCCGGCGTGCCCGGTGAGCAGACCGACGAAGTGCCGGATGAGCAGCGGAATGTCCTCGCGTCGCTCGCGCAGCGGCGGTACGTGGATGGGCACCACGTTGAGCCGGTAGTAGAGATCCTCGCGAAAGCGCCCGGCGGCGATCTCGGCCTCGACGTGCTTGTTGGTCGCGGCGAGCACGCGCACGTCCACCTGCGTGGGCTTCGCTCCGCCGATGCGCGTCACCACGCCGTCCTGGAGCACGCGCAGCACCTTGGCCTGCGCGGCGAGGCTCATGTCGCCCACCTCGTCCAGGAAGAGCGTCCCGCCGTCCGCCTGCTCGAACTTGCCGGCGCGGTCCTGCACGGCGCCGGTGAACGAACCCTTCATGTGGCCGAACAGCTCGCTCTCGATCAACTCGCTGGGGATCGCGGCGCAATTCACCTCGACGAACGGGCCCTTGGCGCGCGGCGAGTTCGCGTGAATGGCCTGGGCGACGAGCTCCTTCCCCGTTCCGTTCTCGCCGGTGATCAACACCCGGGCCGGCGTCTTGGCCACGAGCTCGATCTTCTCCGTCACCGTCCGGATTGCGTACGACGCGCCGACGATCTCGAACCGCGAGCGCACGCTGTCTCGCAACCGCGCGTTCTCCTCGTTGAGATCGAGGTGCGCGAGCGCGTTGCGCAGCGTGACGAGAATGCGGTCGGTGTCGAGCGGCTTCTCGAGGATGTCGTACGCGCCGTGCTGGGTGGCTTCCACCGCGGTCTGGATCGTCGCGTGGCCGCTGATCATCACGACGACGGCGCTCTGATCCTGTTCGCGCAGCTTCCGCAGCGCCTCCAGGCCATCGATGCCGGCCATCTTCACGTCCATGAAGACGAGATGCGGCTTGAAGCGCGCGTACTCGGCCAGCCCATCCACCGCGTTGGCCGCCGTGCGCACCTGATAGCCCTCGAACTCCAGGAGCTGGCCGAGGGCGGCGCGGATCCCCTGCTCGTCGTCGACGATCAGGATGCGGCGGCTCATGGCGCCTTGTCCGGCGACGTCGACTTGTAGAGCGTCACGCGCCCGTTCGCGATGCGTACGTCGGCGAGCGAGGGAGGCGTCGGCACGGCCAGGGCGTCGTCCGCGACGCCGGGCGTCTTCTTGCCCTTGGTGATCTGCTGTATCAGGCGCGGAATGGCGCCGCGCGGCACGCTGAACTCTCGCAGCTTCACGTCGCGCAGCTGGAACTCGCTGAGCCCGGGCCGGATGACGTGAAAGCTGCCGCCGAGCGACACCTTCTCCCGCTCGTTGAGCAGGGCGGCGAGGGGACCGAGCGCACCGGAGCGGGCGATGTCCTTGGTCGGAACGATGGCGCGCACGTAGAGCACGTCGTTGATCACCGCCGCCTCGACGCTGTCGGACGACGCGGGAAACGCCCCGCCCGCCGCCTGCACGACGTAGGACGCGATCTCGTTCGCCGCCAGGTTCACGTAGACCGGCCCGCGCGCCGCCGACAGCCCGTCGATGGCCCGCTTGCCGCGCGCCGCGGCCTCCGGGGAGAGCTGCTGCCACGGGCTCTCCGGCGTCGTCGCCACGGGCGCAGGGCCCGACCGCCGCACGATGCGCAGCCACTTGTCCTGGGTGATCCAGAGGCCGACGCAGATCGCCACCACCACCACGAGACATCCCACTCGACGCAGACAGCCCATCGATCAACATCCTCCCAGTGTCGCCGCGTGCAGGCGGCGGTAGCGTGCCCCGGACGAGCCAGGCGTACTGGCCAGCAGGCCGAGCGCGGGCACCCCGCCCGACGCCGCGAAAGCTACGCGCCGGGCGGCGCGCGCGAGCGGTTTTGCGCGGTCGAGGCCGAGCGGCGTACGGACCCGCGCCAGGGTAATGTGCGGGCGGAAGGGCCGTCCCTCCACCTCGAATCCCGCCTCGGCGCACGCGATCTCGAGATCGTGGTGAAGCAACTCCAGCCTCGGCTCGCTCTCGACGCCCATCCATACCACCCGCGCCCGACGAAAGTTCGGAAAGGCACCCACCCCGCCGAGGGTCATCTCGAACGGCCGATGACGCGCTGCCACCGCATCAGCCGCGCGCGCAAGGCGGGCGACGCCGGCGTCGTCCACGTCGCCGAGGAACTTCATCGTCAGGTGCAGCTTCTCCTCGTGTACCCAGGCGAGCTCCGGCTCGGCGGCGCGGAGCGGCGCGACGGCGTGGTCGAGCGCCATCCGCAGCGCGTCATCCAGCTCAACGGCGAAGAAGAGCCGCACCGGCCTCGTTCGCGTCGGCGCCGAGCTCCACCGCGAGGTGCGTGAAGCCGTGCTGCCGGGCCAGCGCCAGCGCGGCGGCCCGCGCCTGGGGCGCGCCCAGGCGCGCGACCTGCTGGGCCGGCGCCGAGATGATCGCCAGCGTCGCGCGCGACTCGACGTCACAGGGAATCCCCATCGCGCGCAGCGCTGCGGCGAGCGCGTCGGCATCCCCCGCCGGGCGAGTGCTCACGCCGCGCTCACCCCGTGCAGCACGTTGAGCGACCCCGAGCGGAAGCCGCGCAGGTCCAGCGCGACGCGCGTGAATCCCGCCGCCCGCACGGCCGCGCAGAGCTGCGCCGCGAACTCCGGGTGGAGCCAGCGGGCGAGGACGTCGGGTCTCAGCTCGACGCGCGCCAGGTCATCGTGATACCGCACGCGCAGGTCGCCCTCGATGCCCAACGCCCGCAACGCCGCTTCGGCACGCTCCACCTGCCCCAGCCGTTCCGCCGTGACGCTCGTGCCATACGGGAGCCGCGAGGACAGACAGGGCGACGATGGCTGCTGCCAGGTGGGAAGTCCCAATGCGCGCGAGCGAAGACGCACGTCGGCCTTCGCGAACCCGAGCTCGGCCAGCGGGCTGGCGACCGCGTGCTCGCGCGCCGCCTGCGCGCCAGGCCGGTAGTCGTCGAGGTCGTCCGCGTTCGTGCCGTCGACGACGGTGGTGAAGCCCCGCGCGCGGGCTACCGGCACCACCTTCCCCCACAACTCGGTCTTGCAGAAGTAGCACCGATTCGACGGGTTCGCCGCGTACCGCGGATCGGCCAGCTCGTCGGTGTCGAGCTCCAGGACCGGGATGCCGAAGTCGTCCGCCACACGACGCGCCGTGGCCCACTGCTCCGCCGGATACGACGCGCTGCGTCCGATGATCGCCAGCACGCCGTCGGTGCCGAGGGCGCGGTGCGCGACGACAGCGAGATATGCCGAGTCGACGCCGCCGCTGAAGCCGATCGCGACCCGGCGCCTGGCCGCCAACCAGGACAGGAGAGCCGCCTCCTTCTCCGCGGCGGCGCGTTCGGCCTCCACCGCGGCACGTTCGGCGTCGTGAGTCATGCGGTTGAAGCTATCCGACTCACGGCGTAGAGGGCAGGGCCGGCGACGCGTCGCGACGAGCGGCCGCGACGTCGGGCGCTCCAGGCTCACCTCGCGGCCGGTACCCGAGCGCCTCGGCGACGTGCGAGGCGCGCACGCTCTCGTCGCTGTCGAGATCGGCGATCGTGCGCGCCACGCGGAGCACGCGATGAAAGGCACGAGCCGACAGGTGCAGCCGATCGCCGGCACTCGTGAGCATCTGCCGCGCTTCCGGCTGGATGTCACCATGCATCTCGAGCCATCGGCCCGGCGCGCGCGCGTTGCAGCCATTCCCGCCGTACCGCAGCCGCTGCCGAGTGCGCGCCAGCTCGACCCGCGCGCGGATCGACGCCGAGCTCTCGCCGTTCGACCGCGACGACAGCTCGGTGAGCGGCACCGCCGGGACGGCGATGTGCAGGTCGATTCGATCGGCGAGCGGCCCCGAGAGGCGTGAGCGGTAGCGCACGACGTCGGCTGCGGCGCAGAGGCACGGGTGAGCGGGGTCGCCCGCGTGGCCGCACGGACAGGGATTCATCGCCGCCGCGAGGGCGAAGCGCGCCGGAAAGCGTAGCGACGCGTGCGCGCGCGCGATGGTCACTGTGCCGTCCTCCATTGGTTGGCGCAGCGCCTCCAGCACGCTGCGGGGAAACTCGAGCAGCTCGTCGAGGAAGAGCACGCCGTGATGCGCGAGGCTCACCTCGCCCGGACGCGGCGAGGAGCCTCCGCCCACGAGGCCGGCGGTGGAGATCGAGTGGTGCGGCGCGCGGAATGGGCGGCGGGTCACGGCACCCGCCGCGGCGTCGAGCATCCCCGCCACCGAGTGCACCGCCGTCACCTCCAGCGCCTCCGTGCTCGTGAGCGAGGGAAGAATCGTCGGCAGCCGACGGGCGAGCATCGTCTTGCCAGCGCCGGGCGGACCTACCAGAAGGATGCCGTGGGCGCCTGCGGCGGCGATCGAGAGCGCGCGTTTGGCGCCCTCCTGGCCGGCGACGTCGGCGACGTCGAGCTGGTCGGCGTCGTGCACGGCCGAGCTCCTGGCACTGGGTGCCGGTAGCATGCCGCGTTGGAGCCACTCCACGAGCTGGGCGAGGCTGGCCGGCGCGGCCAGACGCAGTCCGTGCACGAGCGCCGCCTCGGCCACGTTCGCATCGGGGAGTACCAGCGTGCGCGGTGCTCCCCTTCGCTGCTCGGCAGCCACGCGCCGCGCGATGGAGAGGGCGCCGCGCACTGGCCGCACCGAGCCATCCAGCCCGAGCTCCCCGACGACGACGCACGACTCCACGCTTGCCGCCTCGAGCACACCGGTCCCTACGAGCAGTCCGAGCGCCACCGGCAGGTCGAAGGCAGTTCCTTCCTTTCGCACGTCCGCTGGCGCGAGGTTCACGGTCACTCGCCGCGGCGGCATTTCGAAGCCCGCGTTCACCAGCGCCGCGCCGACTCGCTCGCGGCTCTCCTTCACCGCGCCCGCCGGCAAGCCGACGATCATCCACTGCGGCAGCCCGAGCGCGACGTCGACTTCGACGGTGACGTCGTACGCGTCGATGCCGAGGACGGCGGCGGAGCGAATGGCGGCGAGCACGCGTCATCATGCATCGGCGTCGCGTACGTCGTTGCGCCAATCCCTTGCGCGCCCGCGCATTCTGCTGCCAATTGCCGCGGCGATTCTGTCTCGCAGTTTTCAGCGATTCATGCAGGACGCAGTGGAATCCGGCCCCGACCCGGCGAATGCTCCACTGATAATTGATCGCGTAACAGCCTGTGATACAACGATTTACAGAGCTGGTACGTGGTTCGGCCGTCCTGGCATCGGCACTGCCTTATAGTGGTCGACACATACCG
>Ga0193699_10001096_pt1 | contig 10895 bp, 9 predicted proteins | sample L3c2metaG_FD_160095 | JGI IMG/M metagenome (GOLD analysis project Ga0193699, IMG submission 160095) | Soil microbial communities from a riparian zone of the East river system, Colorado, United States - L3c2 | ecosystem: Environmental > Terrestrial > Soil > Riparian zone | place: USA: East River... | reverse complement strand
CAAGAATGCCCGCGTAGAAGTCGAGATTCCGCTGCGGGTCACTGGCGATACCGGTGACGTGATGAATTCCAGCGGTGCGGAAGCTCATCGCCCCGATTCTTGCCTATGTTTTCTTGTGGATCTCGCGCCGCTTTGTAGGGGATCGAGCACCTTGTCTCTGTTCTCGTCTGGGCACCATAATATCGGCAAGCTTTACCCTTCCATTAAAGCAACGGACATGCCGTTCGCTGAGGCGTTGATGTGAGTCGTACCAAAACCCCGGCCAAGCTCAGAAAACAGAAAAGCTTCCGCAATCTGAGCGATCCCAAGACGCTCAGCGAGCTGGCTTTGCGTCTAAAGGAAGGAATCTACATAACGACGCTGGACGGCGAGATCATAGACGCCAATCCGGCTTTTCTGGAAATGTTCGGCGTCGAGGCGCTCGAGGATTTGAGGGGATCTCGTACCAGCGATTTCGTGAAACCCGAAGTAAGAGCGCGTGAAATGTCGCTGCTGGAACGCGACGGCTCGGTCCGGGACGTCGAATTCCAGCTCACCCGCCGCGATGGTGAGGTGAGAACAGTCACCGACAGCGCTTTTCTCTCCGTCGATCCGGTAACCGGAGAGAAGTATTGTCACGGGATTCTCGTCGACATCACTCAACGGAAGGAACTGCAAACCCAGCTTCTCGAGCTCAGCATCCGGGACCCGCTCACCGGCTGCTACAACCGCCGGTATCTGAATACGGTCACCCGCCAGTGCGAAGCGCAGCCCAAGGGAGAGTGGGGCTGCATCTATCTCGACATCGATCACTTCAAGCAGTACAACGACAACAACGGTCACGCCGAGGGCGACAGCGTCCTGGTGAAGATGGCGCGGTTTCTCATGCGACACGTCCGCGCGGAAGAAGCAGTCGTCCGCATCGGCGGAGACGAATTCCTGGTCGTATTGTGCGACTCGGGTCAGGAACAGACCGATAAGGTCGCTGCCCGTCTCCGTAGCGCGGCGCCCGCTTCGGCGCCTGTGCAGTTCTCGATGGGGTGGGCTGCGCGCCAGGATGACGAGAGCTTCGAGGACACGATGATTCGCGCCGACCACAGACTGCTGGAAGTACGAGTGGACGAGCGGCGGGATCTGCAAAAACGCCGGAAAAAGAAGCCCAAGGCCAGTTAACCCCACCTGGCTGGCCTGAACTCCCGGCAAAACAGCAGACCGGGCAGGCGTGTGCAAGTAAGGCGCTGAGACACGTCCCACAGTAGAACCCTTCTACTGGTGTCCCATGCGCACATTCCTGTTGGCAGCCGCTCTCTTCATTCCCGGTCTCGCTTCTGCGCAAATAGTGCAGGAGCCTCCACGTCCGTGGCCTTGCCCAGTGCCGCCGCCATGCCAGCGGGGAAGGCCCTGCATCATGCCGGCGTGCGGGATCACGAGCCCGGCTGTTTTTCGCCTGAGCAGCGATGTTCGGGTGGACATGGTCGACCGCGTGCTGCGCTACGAGATCACTGAGACATTCGTGAATCGAGGGAGCAGGGTCGGCGAAGCGGATTTCATGTTCCCGCTGCCGAAGGGTGCTGCTTTCCAGGATCTCAAGCTCGAGATCAATGGTGAGATGGTGGCCGGCGAAACGATGAATGCAAATCAAGCACGCCAGATCTATGAAGAGATCGTGCGGCGCCAGCGGGATCCGGCCCTGCTCGAATGGATGGGATACGGGCTGCTCCGCGCGAGAATTTTTCCGATCGCGCCAGGCGAGCAGAAGAGGGTCGTGGTGCGTTTTCAAACCGTTGCACCGCGAGAGGGTGACGCACTGAGGGTCGATTATTTCCGAGGAGCGCGCACCAATCAGGGCGAAGCGAATCAGCAGCCTGAGGGACGCATGTCCTTCGTGCTCACGTATCCCAACGATCCGATGTATGGGAGAGCGTATTCGCCTACGCATTCGATCTACGAAGGCGAGTACTCGACGGACGGCTACAATGGGGATCGTTCTTCGGACGATCGTTCCTTCGCTTCGATCAGTCGTGGCTCGACCCGCCGGGTTGAAATAAGGGACGCGCGCGGAGAGGTCACGCTTCTTATTCCAATCCGGCGCTCGACCGCGGCGGCAATCTCGCTGCTGGCGAACGCCCCCGGCAACGACGATGGCTTCGCACTGATCACGTTGTCACCGCCAGCGGTCCAGCCGCGGGCCGTACCACGAGACCTGACTTTCGTGGTAGACGTATCCGGCTCGATGAGTGGAGAGAAGATCCGGCAGGCTCGTGCTGCCGGTAAGCAGATACTGAGCTCGCTTTCGCCGATAGATCGGTTCCGGCTCATCGATTTCTCGAGCGACGTGCGAACGTTTCGCGACGGTTTCTCCGCGGCAACGCGGGAGAACATCCGCGCGGCGGAACGTTATCTCGACGAGCTCGATGCCCAGGGATCGACCAACATCTCGGGTGCTTTGGATGAAGCTCTATCCTCGCCGGTACAGTACGGCAGATTGCCTATCGTTCTGTTCCTTACCGATGGACAGCCGACAGTAGGCGAGCGCGATGCGTCGGTCATCGCGTCGAACGTGGCGAAACAACGAGGGGCACGACGCGTGTTCACATTTGGGGTAGGAGCAGATCTCAACGTTTCGCTGATCGAGCAGCTTGCATTGGAAGGCCGCGGCACCGCCAGCTTCGTGCGGCCGGACGAATCGGTCGAACGCGCGGTGGGAATCGTGGCGAGCCGGCTGACGAGTCCGCTGGTTACGGACGTTCGGGTTCGCGCGGACGGCGTGCGCCTGCGCAAGATGCACCCTTCGGGAGCGGTGGACATATTTGCGGGAGAGGATCTCGTGATTCTGACGCGCTACGACGGGAGCGGGAATGCGGTTGTGCGCTTCGAAGGCCAGACGACCAACGGACCCGTGAGCTGGAGCACCCGCGTCTATTTCCCTGAACGCTCGCGCGAGAATTCATTCGTCGGGCGGCTGTGGGCTACCCAACGTGTCGGGTACCTGAGCGCGGAGAAGAGAAAACACGGTGGATCCCGTGAGATCGACGACGAGATCCGTGATCTAGGCGAGCGGTTCGGGATTCCAACCGAGTTCTCATCGTACCTGGTGGTCGAGCCCGGCATGAATCGCAGGAGGGATATTGGTTCTGGAGGACCGGCCCAGCTGCTGAGCGGCGTAGTCGGAGGAGCATCGGCGCCCGCTCCCGCCGCCATCCAGTTCGAAGCAGCGAAGTCGGCAGCGGCGCAGCGCTCGGCGACGAGCGTTGCGGCAGCAGATGCAGCCGTGGGCATGAGAGACGACGCCAACATTCGCAGAGCGGGCAACGTGACGCTCGTGCTGCGCGACAGCGTGTGGACCGACGTTCGCTACAAGCAGTCCGGAATGGTGCTGAAGGTGAAGCCATTCTCGGACGCCTACTTCAAGCTGTTGGAAATGGTGCCGGACCTGCGCGAGCCGTTCTCGGTTGGTGAACGTGTTCTGCTGACCGGCCGCAGCATGGCGATCGAGCTGACTCCGTTGGGCGAAGAGAACCTGACGGACCGCGACCTCGCATTGATAAGGGATCGCTGGTAATCGTGTGACCGACGTGGAGCGACTCTTCCGAACCTACAACGCCGCGTTGGTGCGATATCTGACGCGGCGTCTGGGAGATCGCGACTGGGCTGAGGAAGTTGCACAGGAGACGTTCGTGCGCGCATTGAGGCAGACTTCGATACAGAACGAGCGGGCCTGGCTATTCGCGGTGGCGACCAATCTCGTGAGAGACGAGGCGAGGAAGGACATGAGGCGGCGAAAGCATCTCGCTCTTCTGGCGGAGCAGGAACGCGAAGAAGTGGTAGAGCCCGAGGAGACGACGCTCGAGCGCGCTCAAGAAGCAGCGATGGCGCGAAAGGCCGTGGATGCTCTGGCGGAACGCGACAGGCTAGCGCTGCTCATGCGGGAAGAAGGATTGGACTACAACGAGATCGCGGAAGCCTTGCAGCTGGCGCCCGGATCGGTCGGAACCACGCTGTCGCGTGCGCGCCGCCGGCTGGTGGAGAGCTACGAGACATTGCAGAAGAGTCGAGAAGAGAGAGAGAAGAATGCAGCATCTTGACGAAGGAACCATTCACTCGTGGCTGGACGGCGCGCTGAGCGCCGATGAAGCTGCGCGGGTGGAAGCGCACGTCAAAGAGTGCCCGCAGTGTGCGGCCGCGGTGGCGGAAGCTCGCGGGTTCATTGCTGCGTCGTCGCGGATTCTGACGGCGCTCGACAACGCGCCTCGCGGAGTCATTCCGGCTGCCGCGCCAGCAAGGCGTATCGATCCGATGGTGTGGCGGATAGCGGCGACAGTGATGGTTGTCGCGGCAGGAACTCTGGTGGTGTTCAGAAATGGCGTAGGCACTACGAAGACGGATCAGGCGGCAGTTCAAACAGCCGCGACCAGCTCGAGCGCTGTTGCACTGAAAGCACCAATTCATGATGAAGGAACGGTCACGACAGCCGAGCCAACGACTCCGGTTCGCACAAAAGCCTTGCCCGGTGCCGCCAACGCAGCCCGTGCTCTGTCAAAGCCGCCAGCGATGGAGAAGCGTGGCGTAGCAACCGGCGAAGTCGGGGCCAATGCACAGGTGGCGAGATCGCAGAACGTGCCTGCTGCTCCACCCGCCGTTCAGACTTTCGCGCAACCAATGAGTGCGGCCGCTGCGGGAGCCGTTGCGATGGATGCTGCGACTGAGCAACCTCGCGCACTAAAGGTCGTTGGAACGCCGAGAACTGTTGGAGCAAAGGTGACGTTGTACGAGGTGGCACCTGGTGACACGGTTACGCTTACCGAGCCAGTGGCCGTCCAGCTTCTTCAGTCGGTGGTCACGGGTGTTGCTGGGCAGTCAAAAGCAGCAGCAGCTGCGCCGATGCGACGTGCCGATGCCGCCGCTGTTAGCGCTCCTGAACCGTCAGTCGGCGCACAAGCGTCGCGGGTAGAGAGCGCGAAAGCAGTGACCACGATCAGCTGGCCGGATCCGGTGACGGGCAACTTGCTCAAGCTGTCCGGACGCATGCCGGCAGCTCGGCTTCAGGAAATAAGACTCAGAATAGAACATGAGAGAGCGGCAGCGGCGGCTGAAGCGACGAGAAGGAATCCCTGAAGGATCGCTCAGGCCTGCGGAGCCATCCCCATCGAGTGGTATCCCTTGTCCACATACACAACGGTGCCGGTGATTCCGCTGGCGAGGGGACTCGATAGAAAAGCCGCGGTATTTCCAACTTCTTGCGCGTCAAGAGGCTCGGTGAGCGGCGAGTTTCCGGCGCAGTACTCCACCATTTTCTCGATGATTCCGATCGCGCTCGCCGCGCGCGATGCCAACGGACCCGCCGAAATCGTATTGACGCGCACTCCGTATTTGCGACCCGCCTCGTATGCCAACACGCGAGTGTCGCTTTCCAGCGCGGCTTTTGCGGACGACATTCCTCCGCCGTAACCCGGGATCACGCGCTCGCTCGCCATGTAGGTGAGCGAGAGGAATGACCCGCCCTTGCGCATGAGCGGTGCGAGACGGGAAACCATCGACGTCAGGGAATAGGCGCTGATGCTGACAGCCGCCAGATATCCGGATCGACTGGTCTCGAGCAGCGGTTTCTTTACTTCGGGACCGTTCGCCAGCGAGTGAATGACGATGTCGAGCGAATCCCTGCCGAAGTCCGATTCGATCCGTTTGGCCAGACCATCGATGCTGAAGTCGCCGGTGTCCTTGTAGCGTTTGTTGGTGCGAATGTCTTCGGGTGCATCGGCCAACGCATCGTACGCGGCATCAAGCGGGTAGATCTTCTCGAACTTGAGAACCTGTCCGCCAGATAACATTCGCGACTCGTCCATCTTCCCGCGCTCGAGCAGATTCATGAAGATATTAAGCGCTGGTGGCCAGGTTCCGACGGTAACGCTTGCTCCTGCTTCGGCGAGAGCCTTGGCGATTGCGAACCCGAAACCCGCGTCGTCTGCAACTCCGGCTACGAGTGCACGCTTGCCGGTAAGATCGATTGTCAGCATTTGGGTGATATCGCGATTTAGGTACTTAATGACAAGGGGTAGGAGATCGGGGTAAGAGTCTTGCAATTCGGCAGGAACCGAGCCTCATCTCACCTTCTCAACCGGAGCGGATTCTTGTTCGGAAAGTTGATCAACGTCGTCCTGCTGGTCACGACCGTGGCGCTGAATGCCGAGTCTCAGGTTCAGGACACAATCAGCAAGAAGACCCCGCTTTTTGTCGGAAAGGATGCACTAATCCTGGGTGCATTTACCCTGGGTACGGTAGCGGTCGCTCCTCTTGACATAGCAGTCGCAAAAAGGCTTCAGAACCCTCGGGCGCAGGAGAATCGATTCCTGAGAAGAGCGGCAACTGGGTTCCGCGTGCTGGCTGTACCTGGCTCACTGATCGCGGGGGCGGGCCTGTACGGACTCGGCCGCGCTAACGGACAGCGGCGAGTCCAGTCTCTTGGACTCCATAGCGTGGAGTCAATACTGATTGCCGACATTGTCGGTGGGGCGATCAAATTCACAGCTGGACGCGCGCGTCCATATGTCGACATCGACAATCCGGCCGACTTTCAGCTGTTCAGAGGGCTTTCGGACAACAAGTATCGGTCTTTCCCGTCCGGTCATACCATCAATGCCTTCGCCTTCGCATCAACCGTCACTCGCGAAACACAATTCTGGTGGCCACACTCGGCGTGGTACGTCGGCACGGTGTTTTACGGTGGCGCGACGCTAATGGGACTCTCCCGCATCTACAACAATCAACACTGGGCAAGCGATGTGATGGGTGGAGCCGCAATCGGGACGCTGATAGGGGTCAAGGTGGTGAAGTACACACACTCACATCCCGACAATCCCATCGATAACAAGCTTATCAAGGGCAAGGGGGGAAAATCGGTGATGTATCCTACACCGCTCATGTTCTCGTTCCAGTTCTGAGGCACGCGGCCATCGCAACGAGTAATGCTTGCGGCTGAATGGAATCTTCATTCTCGCTGAGCTGCCGGGAGAATTGGCCGACAGGGTACGCGAAATCAACGAGCGCTACGACCCGAAGCTGGCGCGATATAAACCGCCACATCTGACACTGACGGGTTCATCAGGCGCGGGTCCGATCCCACCCTCGATCGGCGTTGAAGAGATCAGGCAGAAGCTGGAGCCGATAACACGCGAAACCGCGCCGATCACGGTCTCGTTCCAGGCGCCGCAGCGCTTCATGCAGACGGACATCATCGTCCTTCCGGTCGATCCTCATGGCCCGCTCAGGCAGCTGCACGATCGGATCATCACGAGTGGCCTGCCGTTCACGCGGGCGCGGTACACTTTTAGCCCCCATTCGACCTTGAGCCTGTACCAATCTCTCGATGCAAAGGCGATTCGTGAGCTGCTCAAGACCCGATTGCCGGAGCCGTTCGTGATAGATGCCATTCAGGTCTATCACACGCGGGATCCACAACCTTCACGCAAGCTCCTAGAGCTGCCGCTGACCGGTGCATCCTAGAGATCTTGAAGTAGTGTGGCGCTCGTTCTGGATGCGCCTGCTCGGAATCATGCTCCCCGGGCCCGATGACACCGCCCTGCCCACGGCGACAAACTCCGATTATCGAGTGCTGTTCATTCGATACGAGCGCATTAGCGACATGATCATGGCGACCTCGCTCATTCGGAACATCGCCGAGTCGCTCCCGGCTGGCAAAATCGATGTCCTGGCAACGCCGACAACCGCGCCCGTTCTCGAGGGCAATCCCTACGTGGGCAACGTGCTGATGCTCGAGCGGAACTCGATGCGGAGCTACATGCAGCTGATGAAGCGACTGCGTCGCGAGCGCTACACCGTGATGGTCGATGGGAGGATCAACAATCCGCCGATCTTCACCTCGACACCTCTCCTCATGTACGCTGGGCAAGCGCGCTTCAGAGTGGGGGCACGGGGTGACAGGAAGCCACGCATCTACAACGTGTCGGTGCCGGAGTGGGACAGGGTCAATCATTACATCGAGGGCTCGAAGCAGCTCGCGGTTCCATTCGGGGTGAATCCGGTTTCGGTGGACTGGCAGCCGGAGATTTTTCTTTCCCCTGAAGAACGCTCACGCGCGGAAGAGCAGTGGAATCAAGCCCGGTCACTCGTAGCGACAGAGGGTACTGGTCCACAAGGAATCACGAAGAGGCTGCTGGTGAATCTCTCCGCCTCGGAGCCAATACGCAGGTGGCCGGACGGAAAGTTCATCGCGACTCTCCGGGCCGCGCGCGACCGTGCACCGGACATGCCGATCATGGTGATGGGCCTTCCGGCAGAATGGGAAAGTGTTCAGAAAGTGGCCAACGCAGTCCGCGCGCTACCGGTCGAGACACCGCAGTTGCGCGACGCATTCGCCCTGGTAGGAACAGCGGACCTCGTATTCACGCCAGACACGAGCATCTCGCACGCCGCGTCGGCATTCCGGAAACCATCACTGGTGCTGTTGAAGAGGGAGCACAAGCCGTACGCTCCGTGGAACACGCCGGGCGAGATCATCGCGTGGAACGAGGCCGAGATCCACCAGATGCCCCATGAGAGGGTCGCGAAAGCCCTCGGCAAGTTGTTGGCGGAATACGGGGGTTAACCGCGCGCCACGCGGATCGTCTAACATGGGAACGGACGCGCTACCCGTTACCCGTTATCCGTTGCCCGTTTCCCGTTACCCGTTTCCCGCTTATGCCTCGGTCTTTCATTGCGCAGTCTATGTTGGCCGCGACGTTTATGGTCGCGGTTTCTGGCCGTCTCGCTGCCCAGCATTCGCATAGTCATTCCGATACGGCGACCATTGCTGTGCACGCGTCGCATACATCGCCCGATTCGATGAGCGGCAATGGCGACGACTGGAAGATGACCGCGATGGCAAAGCACATGGCCTACTCAAGCCCGAGGCCGCTGACTCCAGTCGACTCGACACGCGCGGCGTATGTCGTCAATGAGCTGCGCCAGGCGATCGCGAAATACGGGGACGTGAAAGTCGCGGAAGCAGATGGCTACAAGATGTTCGCGCCCCAGGTAAAGAATCAGCCGCAATACCATTTCACAAAACGTCTGAACGCGATCCGCAATCAGTTCGGTTTCGACCCTGCCCGTCCAACATCGCTTCTATACAAGAAGGACGCGCAGGGCCAGTTCCACTTGATTGGCGCGATGTACACGGCTTCGAGGCGCACGTCCGAAGAGGAGCTCAATGATCGAGTGCCGCTAAGTGTTGGGCGCTGGCATCGTCATGTGAACTGGTGCATCCCACCGCTCCGTCAAAAAGAACGCTATTACGAGACCAAGGACGGCCGCCCCATATTCGGGCCACTCGGTGTGGCGACGAAGGAAGAGTGTGACGCGGCTGGCGGACGCTTCATCCCGCAGGCATTCGGGTGGATGCTCCACGCCACTACTTTCGCGGGTAACGATCTCAAATCCATCTGGCACGACGACCACATGGATCACGACCACGCGATGATCGGGGATCCGAAGAACCCCGACTAGTAACCGTTCGCTCGCACTGGCAAATGCAGACTTGCCGAGTGCGATAAATTGTTCGGATGCCTCCACAATTCATTTATGTAATGAAAGACCTGCGCAAAGTCGTCCCGCCGTCGCGGGAGATTCTGCGTGGGATCTGGTTGTCTTTTTATCCCGGCGCCAAGATCGGTGTCCTCGGTGCCAACGGCGCCGGTAAATCGTCGCTGCTCCGCATCATGGCCGGTGTCGATCACGACTTTCAGGGCGAAGCCTGGCCGCACGAAGGCACCCGCATTGGGTACCTGTCACAGGAGCCGCAGCTCGATTCCTCCAAGAACGTCAAGGACAACGTCGAAGTAGCCGTGAAACCCACCCGAGATCTGCTCACGAAATTCGAGCAGATCTCCAACAAGTTCGCCCAGCCGATGTCGGACGACGAGATGACGAAGCTGCTGGAGCAGCAGGCGAAGGTGCAGGAGAAGATCGACGCCGCCAACGCGTGGGACCTGGACCGGAAGATCGAGATCGCGATGGATGCGCTGCGGCTTCCACCCGCCGACGCCGACGTGAGCAAGCTCTCGGGTGGAGAGAAACGCCGGGTCGCGCTCTGCCGGACTTTGCTCGAAGAGCCGGACATGCTGTTGCTCGACGAGCCCACCAACCATCTGGACGCGGAATCAGTCGCCTGGCTCGAGAGGTATCTGGCGGAGTTTCCTGGAACCGTCGTCGCAGTGACGCACGATCGATACTTCCTGGACAACGTGGCCGGCTGGATTCTCGAGCTGGATCGCGGAGCCGGAATTCCTTACGAGGGGAATTACAGCTCGTGGCTGGATCAGAAGCGCACCCGACTGGCAACGGAAGAGAAGCAGGCGTCGGCACGACAACGGACGCTGGAGCGCGAGCTCGAATGGGTGCGCATGTCGCCACGCGCGAGGCAGACGAAGAGCAAAGCGCGCATCCAGAAGTACGAGGAGCTGGCGACGGCGGCTGAAGGCGAAAAGGTCTTGCAGAACGAGATCGTGATTCCTCCGCCGGCCCGACTCGGCAACGATGTCGTGATCGCCAAGGGATTGAAGAAGGCGTACGGCGACACAGTTCTGTTCGATGATTTGTCGTTCTCGCTGCCGCGCGGCGGAATCGTGGGAATCATCGGGGCGAACGGCGCGGGGAAGACGACGCTGTTCAGAATGATCGCCGGAAAAGAGAAAGCCGACGGCGGGTCGTTGATCATTGGCGACACGGTGCAGTTTGCTTACCTCGATCAGACGCGTGAGCTGAACGAAGCGAACACCGTCTACAAGGAAGTGAGTGAAGGCAACGACGTCATCATGGTAGGGAAGCGCGAGATGCAGACGCGGGCCTACCTGGCGCAGTTCAACTTCAAGGGCGCGGATCAGCAGAAGAAAGTGAAGGATCTGTCCGGCGGAGAGAGAAAC
>Ga0193699_10001095_pt1 | contig 10904 bp, 8 predicted proteins | sample L3c2metaG_FD_160095 | JGI IMG/M metagenome (GOLD analysis project Ga0193699, IMG submission 160095) | Soil microbial communities from a riparian zone of the East river system, Colorado, United States - L3c2 | ecosystem: Environmental > Terrestrial > Soil > Riparian zone | place: USA: East River... | reverse complement strand
GGAAGTGGGGCAGCCGCGTCGTAGAACACGATGAGATCGATGTCGCTCGAATAGTTGAGCTCGCCTGCCCCCATCTTGCCCATTGCCAGTACGATGTAGCCGGAGCCTTCCGCGGGGCGCCCGGGGCCGGAGACCTTGAGCTTGCCGCGGCGCCGCGCATCCGCGAGCAGGTAATCGACCGCGGCACCGACGGCGACATCGGCGAGCTTGGTCTGCCGCTCGATGACCTGCATCACCGGCCAAATCCCGCCGATATCGGCGAGCGCGATCAACAGCGCCGCCTCCGATTTCATGCGCCGAAGGAGACGCATGACTTCGGCTTCATTATCGGCGGCCGTGATCGCACGCTTTGTGTCGGCGAGAATATCGTCGAAGCGGCGCGCGGGTTCAGCCTGGAGCAGCAAAACAAGCCGCTCCGGGTCAGCTCGCGCAAGCTCCCAGAGATACCGCGAGCCCTCCGCCAGGCTCATGACGAGCCCATCGAGCACGGGGTGGGCCGCAAGCACCTCGATCAGCGACTTCCCGGCGGCAGTATCCGCGATTTCGGCGAGCCACTCGCTCACACGCACACGGGCCTCGCTCGCGCCGGCAAAATGCTGCGAGGCTCTGATGCGTTGCGCGAGCGCACCGGTTTGGTCGTTGGCGCATTCGACCGTCCCCGACGCCGGAGGATCCATTGGCATCCCGGTTCAATCTCAATTTGTCGGGCTTTGCGCAAGCGGACACCGCGGCCGCCGTCATATCCATGCCTTGGGGAGTGCCGGATCGTCTCCGTCAGGGCGTGTCTCGACCTTGGCTTCCGTGGGGGCCAGGATTCAACTTGCCGCCGCAACCGAAGGCGCGCGCGGCAGCGAGATGACGGTCTTGAGGCCCGGATGGTTGTCCTCGAGCTTGAGCTCGCCGCCATGGAGGCGGGCGACCGCCGAGGCAAGGCTCAACCCCAACCCCGAACCCGGCTTTGAGCGGCTCTGCTCGAGCCGCACGAAACGCTCCACGGCGCGGCCGCGGTCGGCTTCGGGGATGCCGTGACCGCCGTCCGCGACTGCGAGCAGGATCCGGTCGCCATCTCCCACCGCCTTGACGACGATTTCGGCAGCGGCGCCGTTCGCGCCGCCGGCACCATCGGGCGCGCCGTATTTGATGGCATTGTCGACCAGATTGGCGAGGGCCTGGCTGATGAGCTCCCGGTTGCCGTGAACCGGGGCGGCGGCCGGCGCCTCGACCTTGAGTTGGATGCCCTTCTCGTCGGCGAGCGGCTCATAGAGTTCGCCCACTCCGCGCGCGATCTCCGCAGCATCGAACTCGGTCATGCCGTCGCGCGCCTGGCCCGACTCCGCGCGCGCGATCATCAGCAGCGCGTTAAAGGTGCGAATCAACGCATCGGATTCCTCGATCGTGCTCTCGAGCGCGGCGCGATATTGCGACTCGTCTTCCGCAAGCCGCAGGGCCTCTTCGCAGCGATTGCGCAATCGCGTCAACGGAGTCTTGAGATCGTGCGCGATATTGTCCGAAACCTCCTTAAACCCGTACATCAGCCCCTCGATGCGCTCGAGCATGGCGTTGAGGTTGGTAGCCAGCCGGTCGAGCTCGTCGCCCGTCCCCGCGATCGGAAGGCGCCCGGCGAGATCGCCATCCATGATCTTTCGCGTCGTGTCCGTCATCGCGTCCACGCGCTTGAGAACCCGCCGCGTCACGAAGAAGCCGCCAGCGACCCCGAGCACGATGACGATCGCCAACGACCAGCGTCCGGCGGCGAGCACGATATCGTGCAGGCGTTCGCGCTCTTCGAGATCGCGTCCGACCAGGAGACGAAAGCCGGACGGTAATTGAAACACCCGGATGAGAGCTTCGTGTTCGGCGCCATCGGGGTCGTCGAGCCGGCGATAGGCGGTCTCCGTCCAGCCGGGGGTTTCAAGGATGCCGGTGGCAAGCGACCCGACATTGCCTGCGAGCCCCTCGCCGGCGCGGGTGGTCACGAGATAAAGGCTCGAGCCCGGTCGACGCGATCTCGCATCGACAACGAAGACGAGGCGGCGAATGCCGCCCTGGCGGTATTGCTCGGCCAGGCCGGTGATCTCGGCATCGACCGTCTGGGTGATTTGCTCGGTGATCAGCCGACGTGTGTTCCAAGCGAAATAGACGAGCAGGAAAGCGGCGAACAGCGCAAAGACCGTCAGATAGACCAACGTCAGCTTGAACGCCGTCGTGCGCAGAAGCTTGCCCAGCGCCGTCATCCGTCACCCGTGCATGTCATCCCGCGGGGCGCAGGAAATGACAGGTCATTTGCTGTCGCGGATCACGTACCCTGCGCCGCGCACCGTATGCAGCAAAGCCTGGGCGAAACCCTTATCAATTTTCGACCGCAGCCGCGAGATGTGCACGTCGATGACGTTGGTTTGCGGGTCGAAGTGGTAATCCCAAACATTTTCCAGCAGCATGGTGCGGGTCACCACTTGACCCGCATGCTTCATGAGATATTCGAGCAGGCGGAACTCTCGTGGTTGCAGGACGATTTCGTCCCCGGCGCGCGTCACCTGATGCGACAGCCGGTCGAGTTCGAGGTCGCCCACGCGATAGACCGTTTCCTCGCGACCGCCGCGCCGCCGCGCCAAGACCTCCGTGCGCGCCAACAGTTCTGAAAACGAATAAGGCTTGGGCAGATAGTCGTCGCCGCCCGCCCGCAACCCCTTGACCCGATCATCGACCTGCCCCAGCGCCGAAAGAATGAGTGCGGGCGTCTCGATGCCCTTGCTGCGCAGGGTGCCGATCACGGTAAGGCCGTCTAACTTGGGCAGCATGCGGTCGACGATCAGCACGTCATATTGCCCGTCGAGGGCCTGGGCGAGGCCTTCTTCGCCGTCTGCCGCAAGGTCGGCGACATGCCCGACCTCGCGGAACGCCTTGGCCAGATAGTCGGCGGCGTCGCGGTCGTCTTCGATGATCAGGAGACGCATGACGAACCGACCGTCTCTCGGATAAGGGATTTCCCTGGGGGCGGGACCGTGCGGGGCTGAGCTAATCATATTGTTACTATTTTAAAAGAGTCCTCAGATCAGGACCGGAGCAAGCAGATCCCGCGGCGACCGGAAAAACGCGAGGGGCGGCGGTTTTGAACCCGCCGCCCCTCAACCAACTCAGTACCGGCGGGGGCGACGGATGCCGGAACGGAGTTAGAAGGGATGGGGACGGACCGAAGGCCCGTCCCCCTGGTTCGAACCGCCGGCGGGGGCGACGGATGCCGACGGTGCGCCCCATTGGGTTAGGCCTTGGCGAGTGGTACCGCGACGAACCTCGTCTCCTCGCCCGATCGCACTCGCATGAGGATCGTGCGCTTGCCGTCCTTCTGGGCCTCGCTCAGGGCGGTCCGCACATCCACCGGATTCGCCACCTTCTTGCCGCCGACCTCGAGAATGACGTCGCCGGTCTTGAAGCCCTGATCGGACGCAAGTCCATTGGGATCGACTTGGGTGACCACCACGCCTTCCGAGCCGCTGCCGGCGACCTGGCCAGCTGGTGCGACCGTGAGGCCGAGCCGCGGGACATCGGCGCCGGAGGAATTCGGCGTGCCCGCCTTGGCTTCGCGCTGGTTGGGCAGTTCGCCGAGCGCGATGGAGAAGGTCTTCTGCTCACCCTTGCGCCAGACCGTCAACTTCGCCGTTGCACCCGGCGCCATGGCGCCGATCTGCCTGGCGAGGTCTTTCGCGTCCTTGACCGGGGCGCCATTGACCGCGGTGATCACGTCCCCTGCCAGGATGCCGGCTTTGGCTGCCGGACCGTTGGCCTGCGGATCGGAGACCATCGCGCCCTCCGGCCCCTTGAGGCCAAGATTGTCGGCGAGCTCGGCAGTCACGGGCTGGATCTGCACGCCGATCCAACCACGGCTGACCTTGCCCGTGTCCTTCAGTTGCGCGACGACCGACTTCACCGTCCCGGCGGGAATGGCGAAGGCGATGCCCACGGACCCTCCCGACGGCGAGAAGATCGCCGTGTTGACGCCGAGCACGTTGCCGTCGACGTCGAACGTCGGACCGCCCGAATTGCCCTTGTTGACCGGTGCGTCGATCTGGATGAAGTCGTCGTAGGGGCCAGCTCCGATATCGCGACCGCGCGCCGAAACAATGCCGGCCGTCACGGTGCCGCCGAGTCCGAACGGATTTCCAACCGCCAGGACCCAGTCGCCGATGCGCGGAGCCTTGTCAGAGAGCTTGGCGTAGGGGAAGTCGCTGCGGCCCTCGACCTTGATGAGCGCCAGGTCGGTGCGCGGATCGGTCCCGATCACCTTGGCCGTGTAGGTCTTGCCCTCATCGGTTGTGATCTCAACGGTGTCGGCCTTGTCGACGACGTGATTGTTGGTCACGGCGTAGCCGTCCGCGGTGATGAAGAAACCAGAACCCTGGCCGGTCACGAGGCGGTTGCGCGGGCTGCGCGGATCAGTCGGGCTGCGCTGGCCGCGCTCATCGGGAGCCATATCCGGCATGCCGAAGCGACGGAAGAACCGCTCCATCTGCGAGTTCGGCGCGGCCGGCGAATCGCCGTCCATGCCCGTCATCTTCGGACCGGCGTCGACTTTCACGCGGACCGAAATGACCGCGGGCTTGACCTTCTCGACGATGTCAGCAAATCCCATCGGGCGCTGGACGCCCTGGGCATAGGCAATGGTGCTGAGAGCCGGGCCGGTCGCCTTGGTAACGAGATCCGCACCACCGAGCACGGCCACGCCTAAGCCCGCGACACCAGCAAGTAGAACAAAACGACGCGCGGACAGGATGCGCGATTTCGGAGCGGGAGCGCTCGCAGTCATCAGGGTCTCTCCATCTTCTGTGCGGCAGGAGCCCGAATGAGCCCCTAATTGCAGAGCAACAAGATGGGATGCCCTTCCTTACCGGGCGCTGTCGGGGAAATTAAAGTTTGGTAAGAGTGAGCAACGCACTAAAAGGCCAGCAAAACCAATTGGTTACCAAGGGTCTCGTCAGTCTCCGATGGGTGCGCCGTGGCGTCGGATGTCCAGAACGCCGCGCCTGTGCCCTGTGCGAGCGCAGCAAAGCTCAAGAAAGCCAGTAAATTTAATAGCTTAAGCGATTCATAGGTCGCGGCGACCCAGGATCTCGGAAAGCCGCGCTTGTTCGGCTGGGGTGAGCTTTGCTCCCGCGGCGGCGGGACCTGAAACCGCCCGGTAGCGGCGTGCGAGCACGAAGAGCCCGAGCGCCCCGATGAGTAAGACCGCGGCCGGCCCAAGCCATAACAGCGCGGTGTGCAATGAGAACCGCGGCTTGAGCAGTACGAACTCGCCGTAGCGCGCGACCAGAAAATCGATCACCTGCCCGTCGCTGTCACCCGCCTGCAATCGTTCACGTACCAGAACGCGCAAATCGCGCGCGAGCGGCGCGTCGGAATCGTCGATCGACTGGTTCTGACAGACCATGCAGCGCAGCTCCTTCGAGAGCGCGCGGGCGCGCCCTTCCAGCGCCGCGTCGGCAAGAATTTCATCCGGCTGCACGGCTTCGACGCGCGGCGAAGCGACGAGCGTGAGCGTCACGACGATGAAGAAAAGCCACCGCATGCCCTACTCCGCCGGCGCGAGCACGGTCTTGCTCCGCGCCGGCTTCGGCGCGCCCACCCGGAGGCGGCGGTCCGAGAGCGACAGGCCGCCGCCCACCACCATGACCACCGCGCCAAACCAGATGAGCAGCACCAGGGGCTTGTAGTAGAGCCGCACTGCGAGCGAGCCATCCGGGTTGGGATCCCCCAGCGACAGGTAGAGCTGGGAGAATCCCCGCGTCATCAACGCGGTCTCGGTGGTTGAAGAGCCGCGCGAGGGGAAGCTGCGTTTTGCCGGCTCCATGATTCCGACGACGTCGCCGTGCCGCCGCACGGTGAAATGGGCAGCAAGTTCGCGATAGTTCGGGCCCTGCCGCGTGGTCATGCCGTCGAACTGCAGGTCATAGCGACGAATTGAGATCGTCTGCCCCGGCTTGAGCTCAGCAATCCGCTCGATGCCCCACTGCGTCTCGCCGATAATACCGAGGAGCGTGAGGCCGAGGCCGAAATGGGCGAACGCCCCGCCCCAGGCCGAGCGCGGCAAGCCCCGGGCGCGCGCGAACGCCGTCATGAGCGGCACTTTCAACAGACCCGTGCGCTCCACGATCTCGGTCAAGGCGCCGGCCATGACGTAGAGCGCAAGACCGATTGCGAACGGCACCAGGATCGGACCGCCGCCCTCCATGGCAAAGATCACCGCGACAGTGATTGCGCCGACGGCGGCGGCGCCGACGAGCCGTTGAGCCACGCCCAGCAGATCCCCGCGCTTCCACGCCAGCAACGGCCCAAACGGCATTGCAATGAGCAGCGGAACGAACAACGGCCCAAAGGTACCGTTGAAAAAAGGCGCGCCGACCGAAATCTTCTCGCCCGTGAGCGCCTCGAGCGCGAGGGGATAGAGCGTACCGACGAACACCGTCGCGCAGGCGCTCACCAGAAACAGATTGTTGAGTACCAGTGCGCCTTCGCGTGAAACCGGCGCGAACAAGCCCCCTTGCTTGAGCAAGGGCGCGCGCAACGCAAACAGCGCAAGACTGCCGCCGATGAACAGTACAAGGATCGCCAGAATGAAGACGCCGCGGGTCGGATCGGTGGCAAAGGCGTGCACCGAGGTGAGCACGCCCGAGCGCACGAGGAAGGTGCCGATCAGCGAGAGCGAGAACGCCAGGATCGCAAGCAGAATCGTCCACACCTTGAGCGCATTGCGCTTTTCCATCACGAGGGCGGAATGCAGGAGCGCCGTGGCGGCCAGCCACGGCATGAACGATGCGTTCTCCACCGGATCCCAGAACCACCAACCGCCCCAGCCGAGCGTGTAATACGCCCAGTACGACCCCATGGCGATGCCAAGAGTCAGGAACATCCAGGCGAGCAGCGTCCAGGGCCGCACCCATCGCGCCCAGGCGGCATCGATGCGCCCGTCGATCAACGCGGCAATGGCGAAAGAAAAAGAGATCGAGAGCCCGACATAGCCGAGGTAGAGAAGCGGCGGGTGAATGGCGAGACCCGGGTCCTGCAGGATCGGATTGAGATCACGCCCCTCGAACGGCGGCTGGAGAATGCGCAAGAACGGGTTTGACGTGACCAAAATGAAGAGAACGAATGCGACGGCGATCCAAGACTGCACGGCCAGCACATTGGCCTTGAGACGCGCGGGCAGATTTCCCCCGAACAGCGCAACCAGCGCACCGAACAGGCTGAGGATGAGAACCCACAGCAGCATCGAGCCTTCGTGGTTCCCCCAAACGCCGCTGATCTTGTAGATCAGCGGTTTCGCCGAATGCGAGTTTTCGAATACGTTGACGACGGAGAAATCAGAGCGCACGTAGCAAATGGTCAAGGCGCCGAAAGCGAGCGCAATGAAAAACAATTGCGCGACCGCGGTCGGACCGGCGACGGCCATCAGCACCGGATCATTCTTGCGCACGCCGACGATCGGCACGATCGCCTGGACCAGCGCCAGCGCGAGCGCGAGCACGAGGGCGTAGTGCCCGAACTCGGCGATCATGATCGTGGCTCCCCGGCCCGTCCCGGGCGAGGTGCAGCGCACCGATGAGCCTCGCAGGTCCGGTGCCTCATTGCGCCCTGCCCTGTCGCGCAGCGCCTGCTTTCTTTTCGTATTCGTCCTTCCAATGTCCCTGCTTCTTCAAGCTGTCGGCGACCTCCTTCGGCATATAGTTCTCGTCGTGCTTGGCGAGCACGCTGTCGGCGCGAAACGTGCCCATTGGATCGAGGGCGCCTTCGGCAACGATCCCCTGTCCTTCCCGGAACAGATCCGGCAGCAGGCCTTGATAGGCCACGGGGACGGTGCTTTTCCCGTCGGTGACCTCGAAGCGAACCGCAAGGCTCTCCCCTCGCCAAACGCTTCCTTCCTTTACCAAGCCCCCGATGCGGATGCGGGTCCCGGGCTTAACGTGATTCTCGGCCACATCGGTCGGCGAATTGAAGAACACGATCGAATCCTTGAGCGCGCCGAGCACCAGCGCCACCGCGAGCGCAAGCACACCGAGCGCGGCACCGATCAGAGAGAGGCGTCGTTGCTTACGGGTCATCGTGTGGTTCCCGTCAGCCCTCGAGACCCAGTCCTTTGACGAGGTCGTCAAGCCGCCGCAGGTTGGTCGGATCACCGGCGAGCGCCCGCCGCGCATCGAGGACGGCGGCCAGCGCTTTTTCGCGTTCACCGAGTACCATATAGGAGCGAACAAGCCGGAGCCATCCCTCGGCGTCGGAACCATCGCGATGCAGTCTCTCGGAGAGCCGCTCGACCATGCCCTGGATCATGGCCTTGCGTTGCTCCGGATCCAGCTTCGAAGAGGCTGCGACCTGGTCCTCGGTCGGACCTCCGCTTGCGCTGCCGCTTTGACCGCCGCTTGCCCCGCGGCTCGGATCGCCGGATGCGGCGCCGTCGTCGACGCGGGCAAGCGCGCCCCGGATGAAATCGATCCACGGCGCGTCGGGCGGAGCGGCCGCGATCAACGCCCGCCACAGCGCGGCGGCTTGCGCGCGATTGCCATCCTGCTCGGCGGCGAGCCCCAGAAAGTAGCGCGCAGGCACGTCGCTGGCATCAAGCGCGACTGCTTTTTCGAACGCGGCCTTCGCTTCCGCGGTCACAATCCCATTGGCGGCAAACACCAACGCCTCCCCGAGCGCCGATTCGCGTTCGGGTGAGTCGCCGTTAAGCCGAAGCGCCTGGCGGCGGGCCTTGACCGCGTCGTCGAAACGACCGAGCCGCAGATAGATCGGCGCGATCACTTCCCAACCGCGTCCATCCTCCGGATTGCGATCAAGGTGGGTCTCCACCTGCGCAACCAAGTTGTCGAACGACTGATCGCCGCGTGCCGCGGCAAGACGCGGCGCGAGCGGCTGATCCGGCAGCGAGGGCGAGCCGAGCGCAAGGTAGAGTCCGGCCGCGCCGAGCGGCACGACGAGAAGCGCCACCAGTGCGACCGCCCGGCGCCGCCATGTCGCCACATCGGCGCTGGCTTGCGGCGCGGGCGGGACTTCGGCTGCAGCAAGGAGCCGCCGCGACACCTCGACCTGTGCGCTTGCCGCCTCTGGGTCGGCGATCAGCCCGGCCGCACGGTCGCGTTCGATTTCCTCGAGCTGATCGCGGTAGACTGCGACATCGCTTCCCGACCGCAGGCTGCCGGTCCGGCGCGCCAGCGGCCAGAGCACGGCCAAAATGGCCACGGCCGTCATCAGCGCGAGTCCCAACCACAGCGTCATGCGCTCAAATCCATCCGATCGAATTCGACATTCCGGTGGCGACGCGGACGCAGAACCTACCTGTTCGTTGATCGGGGACGCCCGGCGCGGTTACAACATGGATGGTGAGGCTCCGGCAACGGGGAATGAGCATGACGGGCGCGACATGGGGAAGCGGTAACTCGTAAATTTGTCATAACCAACGGCGATACATGAGTGCCGGCTCCGGAACGGGCGTGCCCCGGGCTGCGCCCTCCGCTGCGACGGCGCACCCTTGCAAGGGGACTATCCCGAGCGAGCGAGGCGCGAGCTAAGGCGTCCGTTCGTCGCGCAGCCCAACTTGACGCCGCGCGCACCGAAAACACATTGTAATCGTGCCGTCCCGGCCAGCTTAACAACCTCAAATAGAGCATTCGTATGTGGCGCCCCTTCCTCGCAGCTCTGTTGCTGATGCCGGGTGCACATGCCGCGCTGGGTCAGGCACAGCCGCTCACATGGCCGAGCAAGCCGGTCCGCATTTCCGTACCGGTGACCGCCGGGAGCGCGATCGATCTGGTCTGCCGCACGGTCTTCGACCAGGTGTCGCAGCAAGTCGGACAGCCCTTCATCATCGACAACCGCGGCGGCGGGGGAGGAACACTGGCTCCGGCCGCGGTCGCCAAGGCCGATCCCGATGGCTATACGCTGCTCTCCCACTCGCCCTCGCTGACGATCTTCCCGGCGACCCATAGCTCGCTGCCCTATGATACCGAGGGCGACTTCACGGGGATCGTTGCGCTCGTCAACACGCCGTTCCTGCTGGTGGTCTCGCCTGTGAAATACAAGACGGCGCGCGAATTGGTGGCTGCGGCGCAAGCGAAGCCGGGTGCCTTGAACTACGCATCGGTCGGGCACGGCGGCGCCGCGCACATCAATGCCGAGCGGTTCCGTCTCAGCGCCAGGATCGATGTGCAGGAGATTCCGTTCCGTGGCGTGCAGGAAGCGTTGACCGAACTATTGGCTGGACGGGTGGATTTCTTCTTCACACCGGCGCTGCCGTCGATGCCGCTCATCCGCGACGGGAGGATTCTCCCGCTCGCCGTGAGCAGCAACAAGCGGATCTCATCGCTGCCGGGTTTGCCGACCCTCGCGGAAGCGGGTTATCCCGATTCCGATTTCCCTTTCTGGATTGGTGTCTTCGCGCCCTCGAGGACACCAAAGGACATTCAGGCGAAGCTGTACCGCGAAACGGCGAAAGCGCTGCAAAACAAAAGCGTGCAGGACAAGCTCATGGCCTTGGGCGGAGAGCCGTTCGAGATGACCTCGTCCGAGTTCGATGCCTTCTTTCGCGCCCAGATCAAGCAGAACAGAGAACTGGTCAAGGCCGCCGATATCAAGCCGCACTGAGCCCGGCCCAGGTGATCCCGCCCATGCTCGACCGCATCGAAACTGCAAACGGATTGACCGACATAGCAGGAGTTCGCATCGAGCTCATCAAACGCGGGACCGGACGGCCCTTGCTGCTGTTGCACCCCGCGATCGGGATCAAATCGGCGGACCGCGCGATCGAGGAGCTTGCCCGATCGTTTACGGTGATCGCGCCTTCCCATCCGGGCTTCGGGCGCAGCGAGCTGCCGCGCGCCATGACCACGGTCGACGATCTTGCCTATTTCTACCTCGAC
>Ga0193699_10001094_pt1 | contig 10907 bp, 10 predicted proteins | sample L3c2metaG_FD_160095 | JGI IMG/M metagenome (GOLD analysis project Ga0193699, IMG submission 160095) | Soil microbial communities from a riparian zone of the East river system, Colorado, United States - L3c2 | ecosystem: Environmental > Terrestrial > Soil > Riparian zone | place: USA: East... | reverse complement strand
CGAGAGCCCGGTGCCGCTGCCGGCCCGGCCGCGCGGTTGTGACGAAAAAGTAATGATGCGAATCGATCGCTGTTCATACGGCATTCACGCTGCGGCGCCTCATCTGGATGGCGGCGATCTTGCCGGGACAACTTGCGGAGAAGACCAGCTTGCGCCTGCTCGTCGTTGAAGACGACCCGGATCTCAACCGTCAGCTGACGACGGCGCTGACCGACGCCGGCTATGTGGTCGACCGCGCCTTCGACGGCGAGGAAGGGCATTTTCTCGGCGACAGCGAACCCTATGACGCCGTGGTGCTCGACATCGGCCTGCCCAAGATGGACGGCATCTCGGTGCTGGAGGCATGGCGCCGCAACGGCCGTGCGATGCCGGTGCTGATCCTCACCGCGCGCGACCGCTGGAGCGACAAGGTGCAGGGCTTCGATGCCGGCGCCGACGACTATGTCGCCAAACCGTTTCATCTCGAGGAAATCCTGGCCCGGATCCGGGCGCTGCTGCGCCGCTCCACCGGCCATGCCCAGTCCGAGCTGACCTGCGGGCCGGTGTCGCTCGATACCCGGACCGGCCGGGTCAGCGTGTCGGGCAATCCGATCAAGATGACCTCGCACGAATACCGGCTGCTCGCCTATCTCATGCATCACACCGGGCGCGTGGTGTCGCGCACCGAACTGGTCGAGCATCTCTACGATCAGGATTTCGACCGCGACTCCAACACCATCGAAGTGTTCGTCGGCCGCATCCGCAAGAAACTGGACGTCGATATCATCCAGACGGTGCGGGGGCTTGGCTATCTGCTGACGCCGCCATCGCCGGGCAGCTGATCAAGGGTGTTGATCGGCGGCCGCGCTTGCTCTTTTGTTCTGATATGACCTTGTCCGACAACCGGCATCCATCCATCGGGTCTTCGCCCGGGGATCAGCATTCTTGGACCATGCCCTGATGCGCGCCAGCTCGCTCGCCACCCGGCTGTTCCTGTCGGCAACCGCATGGGTGGTGGTGATCCTGCTCATCACCGGCGTGGTGCTGTCCTCGGTCTACCGCGCCGCCACCGAGCGCGCCTTCGACCGTCGTCTCAATCTTTATCTTCGCACCATCATCGCGGAAGTGGCGACCCCGGACAATACGCCCGACCAGTTTCAATCGCTCGGCGAACCCTTGTTCGAGCTGCCGCTGTCCGGCTGGTACTGGCAGGTCGCCCGCACCGATACCGAAAAGCCTGAAGTGCGCGCGTCGCGTTCGCTGTGGGACAAGAAGCTGCCGAAGCTGGAGGAGCACGGCGCCGATCTGACCGCCGCCGGCGTCCGTCTCGGCTATGTCGATGGACCCGAGGGCCAGAACCTGCGGATGGTGGAACGGCCGGTCGATCTCGGCGCCGACGGCAAGTTCCTGGTCAGCGTCGCCGGCGACGCGTCAGAGATTTTCGACGAAACCCGCAGCTTCGATTATTACCTCGGCGGCACCTTCGCCGCGCTTTCGATCGTGCTGGTGCTGACCACGATCTTCCAGGTCCGCTTCGGCCTCGCGCCGCTGAAGCGCATTTCGGAATCGATCGCCGATATCCGCTCCGGCCGCGCCGAACGGCTGGAGGGGGAATTTCCGGTCGAGATCGCGCCGCTGGCGCGCGAAACCAATGCGCTGATCGACGCCAACCGCGAAATCGTCGAGCGCGCCCGCACCCATGTCGGCAATCTCGCGCACGCCATCAAGACGCCGCTGTCGGTCATCGTCAATGAGGCCGCGGCCCACGGCGCCGATCCGTTCGCGGCCAAGCTTCTGGAGCAGGCCGAAGTGATGCGCGATCAGGTCGCGCACCATCTGGAGCGCGCGCGCATCGCCGCGCGGCCGACCATTATCGGCACCGTCACCGAGGTCGCGCCCGCGATCGAGGCATTGCGCCGGACCATGGAGAAGATCCATCGCGGCCGCGGCATCGCCATCGACGTCAAAGCCGACGCGCAGGCGAGGTTCCGCGGCGAACGGCAGGACCTTGAGGAGATGGCCGGCAATCTCGTCGACAACGCCTGCAAATGGGCGGCCTCGCAGGTGTTCATCGAGGTGCTGGTGGAACGCCCGGCGGCGCCCGGCGCCAGCCCGATGCTGCGGATCATCGTCGACGATGACGGACGCGGACTGTCGGCGGCCGAGCGGGCGCAGGTTTCGCGCCGCGGGCAGCGGCTCGACGAGTCCAAGCCGGGTTCGGGCCTCGGGCTGTCGATTGTGGTGGACCTTGCGGCTCTGTATGGCGGCAGCCTGTCGCTCGGCAACGCGCCGATCGGCGGCCTGCGGGCGGAACTGGTGTTGCCGGGGGTGTGAGGAGTTTTGACGCTCAAATCGTTCAGACGGCGCAAGTCATTTGATCTTGTTGAGTCGCTTCAAATCCGCATCAATTCGTGACTGCCAGCCCTCGCCGCCGGATTTGTACTTCTCGATCACCGAGCCCGACAGACGTATGGTCACCAGCTTTTTTGTTGGTGCCTTGTTTGGGCCACGCCCTTTGCGGATTGAGGCCGCAAGCTCCGGCAAGACCTCTGCAAAGGGCTTTGCCTTGGCAATTTCTTCGGCGGTCAGCTCGGGGCTTTGAACGTCGTCCCAATCCTTCCTGGTATAGCCTTGGCCTGGCTTGAATGACTTCTGCTGCCTACCCATCGATCAATCTCCGTTCCCTGCGACTCGCCGGACGCATGCTGACGACGCTGAGGCCTTCGGCTCCGAGCACGACGAACACCACGAGAATTATCCCGCCGTGGTGACGGCCGACAGCAATCAGGCGGCCTGATTTCGCCGGGACGATAACCGAGCCTTCAAAGAACGCTTCGTCCAGATCAGCAAAATCCATCCCGTGACGTGCAATATTGGCGAGGCGCTTTGGTTCGTCCCACACGATCCGCATGTATTATATTGTAGTTACAATTTAATTCGATGTCAACCTGTCCCACACACCGGATGCAAGACCGGCCCCGGCCGTCGGGCAGCCCCTCGGCGTCATTCCTAAACGGCTTCTTAACGCCAGCGCTTTTATGATAACCGGTGGACGTGCTTCGCCGTCCGCGACACCAGCGTGTATTCCGGGCGCATGAGCCAGACATCGATCGAGCGGCTGAGGGATTATCTCGTGCAGCTTCCGCCGCAGGCGCAGGCGCTGCTGATGCGTGAGTTCGAGCGGTCGATCGAACGCGGCGAAGACACCACCGTTGCCACCTTGGTGCTCGAACAATTGCGCAAGGTCGTGCGTGGAACCGAGGAGGAGGCGAGGCCGCGCACTGACGATCCGGCGCGGCTGCTGTTCCGCCCGCTGGAACCGTTTCTCGTCGAAGGCAATCAACCCGTCCGTCCCGGACAGATCCGCCGCGCTTCGTTGCTGCCGGTATGGCAGTGGCTGGCCCGCGACGGGGCCCCCGACCAGGCGCGCGAATTCGACGCCGCGCTGGCCCGGGTTCGGGAAAACGGAACCGCGTCCGACCTCGAAATGGCGGTGCGCAAGTTCCAGTTCGCCGCGGCGGATGCGATCCACAAAATCGCGGCGCCGGTGCCGGGCGGCGACCAGCAACGTGCCCTCGCGCGCGTCGGCGCGCCCAACGTGGTCGAGGACCTGCTGCCGATCGGCTCGATCCTGCAGGCCCGGGAAGCGCTGGACACCCTCAACGGCCGGCTTCCCAGCTTCTTGCGGATATTTGCGGATGCGCAGATCGCCTCGGTCGGCGCTGCCCTCAACGTTCCCTCCCTGCAGACCCCGCAACTGCTGCCGTTCGCGCTGTCGCTGGTGATGCAGCGGCTCACCGCGCCATGGCAAATCATCCGCCTCGCCATCAAGATGGCCGCCTCCGACGATGAAATCCGCGTCGCCGCCACGCCCTACGGGGTCGCCGTCACCATCGCGCTGCACGATCTGTCCTTCCTCGCCGCCAGCCTGCGCGCGGACATCAAGCGCGGCCATTTCGACCATGTCGCCGAGCAGCTGAAGATCCTTCATGACGGCGTGCGCGGCTTGCGGACCGAACTCGATCTGCGCAACGAATCCACCTGGGGCAAGCAGCTGACCTCGATCCGGGCGGATATTTCCAATTCCCTGCAGTCGGAAATCGACAGCGTGCCCGGCCGTGTCCGGCGCCTGCTGCGTCAGCGCGCCGACAAGGACATTTCGGCCAGCGCCAAGGTCGACGCCAGCGATGTGGACGATACCGCCGCCCTGATCGATTTCGTCGCGGTTTGCCGCACCTATGCCAGCGAACTCGCAATCAACGAGGTCACGCTGCGGACCTATTCCGACCTGCAGCAATATGTCGAAAAGTCCACCGAGGCGCTGGTGCAATCGCTGCGCGGCGGCGACGCCAAGGCGCGCGCCTACCGGCAGATGCAGGTCAAGGCGGCCATCCGCTTCTGCGACGTCTTGTTCGGTCACGATTATGCATTGCTGATGAGCAGGGCTGCTGAAAACGCACTGACCGGCGAACGCAAGCCGTCGCGCGCCGGATAAAAAGATAGTGAAACGTCCGATTACAATTTTTGGTTGACCTGAACGTATGAGGCACATACACGTTTTGGTGTGAGTCCTCTCATTGATTTCGCTGAAGTTGGAATATGAACCCAGTCATTAATTTCGTTGAATTTGAAAACCGCGTAATCTCGGCAATATATCGAAACCTGATGATCGGGGCGAAGGTCGTGCTCGTCGACAAGACCAGCGGGGCACAGCTGCCCGATCCGGTCACGGTCATCAACTCTCCGGTCCCCAATGGATCCCTCAGGATCAAGCTGCCGGACGCCGTCAAGCCGGGGGCCTATTTTCTGAGGGCGCTGAACGGACACGGCCAATATGCAGCGCAAAGCGTCGAGTTTTACGTCAGCTAACGCCCGGGTTTCTCAGGGTTTTCCGGATTCGTCGGTTGTCTGGTCGAATACACAATTGTCAATTGCCGGGCTTGCCGCGCCTGGTGTAAAGCGGCGCATCGGTGCCTTTCTGCGGGCGCCGCTGCACCGGAACCCGCCTGATGACGCTGTGGTTTGTGTTCGCGCTGATGACGGCTGCGGCGATCTTCGCGGTGCTGTGGCCGTTGAGCCGCGGCGGCCGGCTGCAAAGCGAGGGCAGCGAGGCGGCCGTCTACAGGGACCAACTTGCCGAGATCGATCGCGATGTCGCTGCGGGACTGATTGGTTCTTCCGAAGCTGAGGCCGCGCGCGTCGAGATCAGCCGCCGTCTGCTGGCCGCGGCGGATGGTCGGCGCAACCCGCCGATCGCATCCAACACCAGATTGCGCCGCTCGGCGGCAATCATAGCCCTGGTTGGACTTCCGGTCGTGGCGGTTGCGCTTTACCTCCCGCTTGGGTCGCCGCGATTGCGCGACTTTCCGCTGGCCGAGCGCACCCGGGCGCCGGATGCCACCCAGCCGCTCGACAATCTGGTAGCGCAGGTCGAGGCGCATCTGGAGAAAAATCCGACCGATGGCCGCGGCTGGAACGTGCTGGCCCCGGTGCTGGCAAGGCTCGGCCGCTACGACGAGGCGGTCCGCGCCTATCGCAATTCGATCGCCTATAACGGCGAAAGTTCCGAGCGCCGGGCCAATCTCGGCGAAGCCCTTGCCGCCGCGGCGGGTGGCGTCGTCACATCCGAGGCCAAGGCGGAATTCGAACGCGCCGTCGCGATGAACGCGGACGAGGTCAAGGCGAGCTATTTCCTGGGGCTGGCGGCCGAGCAGGATGGCCGCGGCAATGAGGCCACCTCGATCTGGCGCGGGATGCTTGCAAAAGCACCGCCGGATGCCCCGTGGCGTCCGCTGGTCCAGGCCGCATTGGCGCGGGTCGGTGGCGTGTCGGCGCCGGCGCTGCCGGATGACGCGGTCGCCGCCGCGAAGGACATGAATGAGGCCGACCGCGGCGCCATGATCCGTGGCATGGTCGAGCGCCTTGCTGTCAGATTGAAGCAAAACGGTGACGACGTCGAAGGATGGCTGCGGCTGGTGCGGGCCTATATGGTGATGGGCGATCGCGACAAGGCGAAGGGCGCGCTCACCGAGGCCCGTCAGGCCGTTGCAAATGACGCCGAGCGGCTGCGGCAACTGAATGAGGGCCTGAAAAATCTCGGGCTCGATGGATAAGCATGATGCCGAAAAGTGTGAAGCGGTTTCCGGATAACGTCATGCGTAAACCTGGCAGGCATGCATGACGCGCAAGCAGCGGCGTTTGACAATCATCGGCGGCTCGCTCGCGGTGCTCGCGGTCGCGGCGGCGCTGGTGCTGAACGCGATGCGGGATTCGATCGTGTTTTTCTCGACGCCTTCGATGGTGGCCGAAAAACAGATCGCGACCGGCAAGCGCTTCAGGCTGGGCGGCCTGGTGCAGCCGGGCTCGCTGGTGCGCGGCGACAATCTTGCGGTCTCATTCCAGGTCGCCGATGGCAGCGCCGTGTTGCCGGTTTCCTACAAGGGAATTTTGCCGGACCTGTTTCGCGAGGGCCAGGGCGTCGTCGCCGAGGGCGCATTGGACGCTTCCGGCGTGTTCAAGGCCGACACCGTACTGGCAAAACACGACGAGACCTACATGCCCAGGGAGGTCGCGGACGCCCTGAAGAAGCAGGGGCACTGGAAGGACGATTACGGCGCCAAACCGGCGGGCGCGGCGTCGCCTGCGCCGCTGGCGCAGCAGGGAGCGGCGCAAACCAAACAAGGGGTTTCGCAATGATCGTGGAAACCGGACATTACGCGCTGGTGCTGGCGCTGGCCCTGGCGCTGATCCAGTCCACGGTGCCGATTATCGGCGCGCGCTGGCGCGATCCTGCGTTGATGAATGTCGCGCGCTCGACGGCGCTGGCGCAACTGCTGTTCGTGGCGGTGTCGTTCGCGGCGCTGGTTACGCTGCACGTCAATTCGGATTTCTCCGTCGTCAACGTGTTCGAGAACTCGCATTCGGCCAAGCCGCTGATCTACAAGATCACGGGCGTATGGGGCAACCATGAGGGCTCGATGCTGCTGTGGGTGTCGATCCTGGCGCTGTTCGGCGGCCTGGTCGCGGCATTCGGCAACAACCTGCCGCTGTCGTTGCGCGCCCATGTGCTGGCGGTGCAGGCCTGGATCGCCAGCGCCTTCTATCTGTTCATTCTGATCACCTCGAATCCGTTCCTGCGCATCGCCAACCCGCCGATCGAGGGAAGGGACCTCAATCCGGTGCTGCAGGACATCGGCCTCGCGGTGCATCCGCCGATGCTCTATCTCGGCTATGTCGGCTTCTCGATCTCGTTCTCGTTCGCGGTCGCCGCCCTGCTCGAAGGCCGGATCGACGCGGCATGGGCGCGCTGGGTGCGGCCGTGGACGCTGGTGGCGTGGATCTTCCTCACCCTCGGGATCGCGATGGGCTCCTACTGGGCCTATTACGAACTCGGCTGGGGCGGCTGGTGGTTCTGGGATCCGGTCGAAAACGCCTCGCTGATGCCGTGGCTCGCCGGCACCGCGCTCCTGCATTCCGCGGTGGTGATGGAAAAGCGCAACGCGCTCAAGGTCTGGACCATCCTGCTTTCTATCCTGACCTTCTCGCTGTCGCTGCTCGGCACCTTCCTGGTGCGCTCCGGCGTGCTGACCTCGGTGCATGCGTTCGCGACCGATCCGACGCGCGGCGTGTTCATCCTGCTGATCCTCTGCATCTTCATCGGCGGCAGCCTGTCGCTCTACGCCTGGCGCGCCTCCGTGCTGAAGCAGGGCGGCCTGTTCGCGCCGATCTCGCGCGAAGGCGCGCTGGTGCTCAACAACCTGTTCCTCACCACCGCCTGCGCCACCGTGTTCATCGGAACGCTCTATCCGCTGGCGCTGGAAGTCCTGACCGGTGACAAGATTTCGGTCTTCGCGCCGTTTTTCAATCTGACTTTCGCGCCCTTGTTTCTGCCGCTGATGGTCGCAATGCCGTTCGGGCCGTTGCTGGCGTGGAAGCGCGGCGATCTTCTCGGCGCGGCGCAACGCCTGATGGCCGCAGGGATCGCGGCGCTGATCGCCATCGCGGTGGTGTGGGCATGGACCCGCGGCGGCAGCGCCTTCGCGCCGCTCGCGATCGGGCTCGCCATCTTCGTCATTGCGGGTGCGTTGAGCGATCTTGCCGAGCGCACCGGGCTGTTTCGCGTGCCGTTCGGCACCGCGGTGCGGCGGGCGCGCGGATTGCCGCGCTCGACCTGGGGCACGGTGTTCGCCCATGCCGGGATCGGCGTCGCCCTGATCGGGATCGTCTGCGAGACCACCTGGAACAGCGAATACATCGGATCGATGAAGCCGGACGATGTCGCCAAGCTCGCCGGCTACGAATTGAAGCTCGACGGCGTGACGCAGCGGCAGGGTCCGAATTTTCGCGAAATGATCGCGCAGTTCACCGTCAGTCTCGATGGCCAGCGGCTCAGCGCGATGACGCCGTCGAAGCGCAACTTTACCACGCGGGGATCTTCCACCACCGAGGCGGCGTTGCTGACGCGCGGCGCCAGCCAGCTCTATATCTCGCTCGGCGACACCACCGCCGACGGCGCCCTCGCGGTGCGCATCTATCACAAGCCGCTGGTGCTGCTGATCTGGTGGGGCCCGGTGCTGATGGCGTTCGGCGGCATGCTGTCGCTGTCAGACCGCCGGCTGCGCGTGGGCGCCCCGAAGCCCGCCAAGGCCCTGCGCGGTTTGCAGGCGGCGGAGTGATACTTTGAAACGAATCCTTGCCTGCCTGTTCGCGCTATCGGTGATGATGGGATCGCCGGCCGCTTACGCCGTGCAGCCCGACGAAATCATGCCCGATCCCGCCAAGGAATCCCGCGCCCGGGATTTGTCGCGGGAATTGCGCTGCATGGTGTGCCAGAACCAGTCGATCGACGATTCCGAAGCGCCGCTGGCGCGCGATTTGCGGCTCTTGGTGCGCGAGCGGATCGCGGCCGGGGACAGCGACGCACAGGTGATCGATTTTCTGGTGGCGCGCTACGGCGAGTTCGTGCTGCTGAAACCGCGGCTGACGCCCCACACATTGCTGCTGTGGCTGTTGCCGCCGCTGGCGCTGGCCGGAGGCGGGCTGGCGCTGTGGGCGCACAGCCGGCGGCGCTCGAAATCCGCCGCGACCGAAGATCAGGCCTTGTTCAAACTGACCCCGGACGAAGAAGCGCGGCTGGAACGGCTGATCGACGCGGAACCGCCGGCGGACAAGCCGGTATAAGGGTACAACTGGCCGTTTTCGCCCTGCGATAATCCGCCGCATTCGCATTGGGCCTTCATTACAAAAGTTTAATTCCCCCGCCAGCGCGCGGTAAGGCGAAAGCCCCCATCTTCAGGCCGGTAAGGTGCTTGCCCCCGCACCGTCGATTCTAGCCCTTGGAGACATTTTAAATGACCGACCGTCCCACCGATCTTTCCTCGCTTCCGTCCTATCAGGCGCCGCGGCGTTCGCTGTTTTCGGCGCGCAAGTTTGCCTTGATGGCCTCGGTCGTCGCCGGCCTCGGCATCGCCGTTTATGGCTTCAGCCCGTCGTCGGGCCCCACCAATATCTTCAGCACCCCCGCGCATGCGCAGGTCAACAACGAAGTCCGCAAGGTCGCGCAGCCGGTCGGCTTCGCCGACATCGTCGAGCGCGTGAAGCCGTCGGTGATTTCGGTGAAGGTCAACATCGCCGAGAAGCTCGCCAAGGACGACAGCAGCAATAGCGATGACTCGCCGTTCCAGCCGGGCTCGCCGATGGAACGTTTCTTCAAGCGCTTTGGCGGTCCCGATGGCTTGCCGCCCGGCATGCGCGGTGGACCGCGCGGCGGCCGCGGTGCGGTGACCGGTCAGGGCTCGGGCTTTTTCATCTCGCCTGACGGCTACGCCGTGACCAACAACCACGTCGTCGATGGCGCCGACAAGGTCGAGGTCACGACCGACGATGGCAAGACCTACAGTGCGAAGGTGATCGGAACCGATCCTCGCACCGACGTGGCATTGATCAAGGTCGAGGGCGGCTCGAATTTCCCGTTCGCCAAGCTTTCTGAAACCAAGCCCCGGATCGGCGACTGGGTGCTGGCGGTCGGCAATCCGTTCGGCCTTGGCGGCACCGTCACGGCCGGCATTGTCTCGGCCAGCGGCCGCGACATCGGCAATGGTCCGTATGACGACTTCATCCAGATCGACGCCCCCGTGAACAAGGGCAACTCCGGTGGCCCGGCGTTCAACACCGAGGGCGAAGTGATGGGCGTCAACACCGCGATCTATTCGCCGTCGGGCGGCAGCGTCGGCATCGCGTTCTCGATCCCGGCATCGACCGTGAAGACCGTGATTTCGCAGCTCAAGGACAAGGGCTCGGTCAGCCGCGGCTGGATCGGTGTCCAGATTCAGCCGGTCACGGCTGACATCGCCGACAGCCTCGGCCTCAAGAAGGCAGAGGGCGCGCTGGTTGCCGAACCCCAGGCCAACGGTCCGGCCGCCAAGGCCGGCATCGAATCCGGCGACGTGATCACGGCGGTCAATGGCGAGGCGGTCAAGGATGCCCGCGAACTCGCCCGCACCATCGGCGGTCTCGCGCCCGGCAATGCGGTCAAGCTCAACGTGCTGCACAAGGGCCAGGACAAGGTCGTCAACCTCACGCTCGGCCAGTTGCCGAATTCGGTGGAAGCCAAGGCCGACACCGACAACAGCGACAAGGGCGGTGCGACCAAGGGCACCGACGTGCCGAAGCTCGGTCTGACGCTTGCGCCCGCCAACAGCGTGGCCGGCGCCGGCAAGGATGGCGTCGTGGTGACGGAAGTCGATCCGAAGAGTGCGGCCGCGGAGCGTGGCTTCAAGGAAGGCGACGTGATTCTCGAAGTCGCCGGAAAGAGCGTCACCAATGCCGGCGATGTGCGCGAGGCGATCAATGCCGCGCGCACCGACAACAAAAACAGCGTGCTGATGCGCATCAAGAGCGGCGGTTCCTGGCGCTTCGTCGCGGTGCCG
>Ga0193699_10001093_pt1 | contig 10921 bp, 11 predicted proteins | sample L3c2metaG_FD_160095 | JGI IMG/M metagenome (GOLD analysis project Ga0193699, IMG submission 160095) | Soil microbial communities from a riparian zone of the East river system, Colorado, United States - L3c2 | ecosystem: Environmental > Terrestrial > Soil > Riparian zone | place: USA: East... | reverse complement strand
AGGTGGGAGAGTTGCGCTTTTATGGGTCTTCGTTCGTTGCATCCCCGACCGGCGAGATCATCGCCGAGCTCGGGCGAGACGAAGAAGGCATTATTCTCGCAGCCTTTGATTTCGCGGCCATCGCCAAGGCGCGCGCCTCATGGGGACTGTTCCGCGACCGCCGGCCTGACCTTTACGGCGCTATTCTGACGGCAGACGGCGAAGACGGCGCAGATTAACTCTCCGACGCGCCGGGGAGCGCGCGGCGCGCCGCATGAAGCAGCTTCGCATCGATTCTTTCCGCCGCCAAAAAACCTGTGCATAGGTTTTCGTCCGAAAGCACGAAATCGATCACCGCGGCCAGAAGCTCCGGATCGCCTGCCCGCTCCCGCAAATCGTCCGGCTCCAACCCCGAAATCCTTAGGAAACGCTGCAACATCTCGCCATCGGCGGCGATATGGGTCAGCGCATTGAGCGCCAGTGTCTGTGCGTCTGAAGCTTGCATCGTCAATCGGGCATTAAGACATCAAGCCTAAAACAGAGCATGAGCGAAGAAGCGGAAGGTTGCGCAGGTCAATCTCTCGTTAACTTTCGCGAGGGGAGCCGTGTGCCCCATTCGGCGGCAGCGGCAGTGGAGTGTCAAGGATGGATGCAGCTCAGAAGACGGTTCTGATCGTCGAGGACAATGAGCTCAATATGAAGCTCTTTCACGACCTCCTCGATGCGCATGGCTATCGTATTCTCCAGACCAAGGATGGCATGGAGGCATTGGACATTGCACGCGAGCATCGTCCGGACCTCATCCTGATGGATATTCAGCTTCCCGAAGTGTCGGGCCTCGAAGTCACCAAATGGCTCAAGGAAGACGAATCCTTGCGCTCGATCCCAGTTGTGGCGGTTACGGCCTTTGCCATGAAGGGCGATGAAGAGGTGATCCGGCAAGGCGGTTGCGAGGCCTATATCTCCAAGCCGATTTCGGTCACCAGCTTTCTGGAAACCGTCCGCCGCTTTTTGGGTTAACACCGCCGAAGAGTTCCGATGACCGCGCGCGTCCTTGTAGTCGACGATATACTTTCCAACGTGAAACTGTTGGAAGCAAAGCTGGCGGCTGAATATTTCGAAGTGATCACCGCCTTCAACGGCGAGCAGGCGCTGGCGCGGGTTGCTTCGGACGCTCCCGACATTATCCTTCTCGACGTGATGATGCCCGGCATGGACGGATTCGAAGTCTGCCGGCGGATCAAATCGAACGCCAAGACGACGCACATCCCGGTCGTGATGGTGACCGCGCTTGATCAACCCTCCGACAGGGTGACGGGCCTGGATGCGGGCGCCGATGATTTTCTCACCAAGCCGGTGGACGACATGTCGCTTTTTGCGCGCGTCCGCTCGCTGGTGCGCCTGAAGATGATGACGGACGAACTCCGCATGCGAGAAGAGACCGGCCAAAGCATGGGTCTTACGGATGCGAGCGAGACGATGTTCGAGCCCGACCCCACTGGGCGCATCCTCATCGTCGAAGACCGTCCGGAATCGGTCGCCTGGTTTCGCGCCGCACTTGAAGCCAAGAACAAGGTCGCCGATATCTCCACGTTCGACGAAGCGCTGGTGAGCGCGCGGGGCGGGGATTTCGACTTGATCGTGGTCAGCCTCGGCATCCGTGCGTTCGACGGCCTCAGGCTTTGTTCGCATTTGCGCTCTTTGGCCGAGATCCGGAATACGCCGATCCTTGTGCTCGTGAGCGAGGGCGAGAACCGCAAGCTCGCGCAGGCGCTCGACATGGGCGTGAACGACTATTTGATGCGGCCCGTAGACCGCAATGAACTGATGGCCCGCGTGAAAACGCAGCTTCGCAAAAAACACTATGCCGACAAGCTACGGCACAATGTGCATCTCAGCTTCGAGATGGCGATCAAGGATCAGCTCACCGGGCTGCACAACCGCCGCTACATGACGAGTCATCTTGATACGCTCATGAAGAATGCGAGCGCCGCCAAGCCGATCTCGTTCCTCATCATGGATATCGACTACTTCAAGGTGGTGAACGACACCTATGGCCATGATGTGGGTGACGAAGTGCTGCGCGACTTCGCCTCACGCGTCCAGGCCAATGTGCGCGGCATCGATCTCGCCTGCCGTTATGGCGGGGAGGAGTTCGTAGTGGTCATGCCCGATACCGATCCCGGCCTCGCTTATACCGTCGCCGAGCGCTTGCGCCAGAGCATCGAGTTGAAGCCTTTTCCGATCAGCCGGGCGCCCCATAAGATCAACGTCACCGCAAGCATCGGCATCGCTTCTTCAAACGGCAATGGCGATGATTCGGACAAGCTCTTGCACCGGGCCGACCAGGCCCTCTATCGCGCGAAGCGCGAGGGGCGCAACCGCGTTATCGCCGAAGCGGCGTAACCTTCGAAAAATCCGAATCGATTTATTGCGCTATCGGCGCGGAGACCTCATTCGTCCCCGAGACGATACGAATCGTTTTGACGTCGGGTGAAAGCGAGTCGACGCGAATCTCCGCTTCGATCGGTTGCGCGGTGCGGTTCGCGTCGGGCATCGGCGGCGAGGTCGCGACGAATTTGTAGGTCTTCACCGTATTGTCTGCGCCTCCATCGGTTTCTTCGGCGAGCTTGGCGTCCGTCCACCCTGCCGAAACAGCCGTTCCCGAAACGTGGATGATGATCGCCATGGGTTCGTCTTGAGGCCGGCTCAGCATCACGCTGTCGACGCTATTCAGCGGCAGTTCCGTCGCAGGAGGAATGGGCGGCGGAGCGGGCGGTTGAGGCGCCGGCGTTGCGACGGCTGGGGTCTCAGGAGACGCCGGAGTCTGGGCGGGGTTACGGTTGCAGCCCGCGAGCAGCATTCCGGTCGCCCCGATAGCAAAGATGATGGCGACCGAAATTCTCATGGGGAAACAGGACCTCGTCCACGGCAGAGCCGGATAGGCCCATAATTACGAAGGCGGCAGGCAAGGATCAATCACCCTTGCGCGTGCTTCGAACAAACAACGCGTTCAGGAAGCGTCACAGATGCATGTTTATGGTGCTCACGCCGATCGCATTCAGGGACGATCGCGTCCACCAAGGCTCTGTCGGAAGGGAGAATTGCCGGCGGCTAAGGAAGGCCGGTGGGCCGGACGAAGCAAGACACCCCGGCCGATAATAACGGCCGGGGTGACAGGTTCGTCAGACGATTCCGTCGATTACGGAGCGGGAGCGGGCGGGGCGGGCTCTGCCGGGGCGGGTTCTGCCGGAGCCGGAGCTGGCTCTGCGGGAGCAGCGGCCGGAGCTTCGACCGGAGCCGGTGCCGGAGCGGTATTCTGATTGCAAGCTACCAGCATCGTGGCCGTCGCGAGCGCGGCAAGTATGTTTAGTGACTTCATTTTGGTGACTCCTATGCAGGCGAAAATGAATGCGAGATTCGGATTGGAGTCTCTTGAGTAATAGAGACTTTGATCAAACTCAACGCTCAAATAGCCAAGTCGCACAGAACAGGAACATGATCCGAGGGCTTTTCCCACCCCCTAACCTTGCGTTCAATGGAACAACTGACAAGCCGGTCTGCGGCCTGGGGTGATAATAGGACATGGTCGATTCGGATGCCATGGTCCTTAACCCATGCACCCGCTTGATAATCCCAAAATGTGTAGCAGCGCGGCTCGGCATGGCAGGCGCGAAAAGCATCGGTGAGCCCGAGGTTTGAGATGCGACGGAAAGCCGCGCGGGTTTCCGGCTGGAAAAGCGCGTCGCCCGCCCAGGCTTTTGGGTCGTGGCAATCCTCGGGCGTCGGAATCACGTTGTAATCGCCGGTCAGAATCAGCGGTTCCTCAAATGTGAGCAGGTGACGGATATGGCGGTTGAGTCGCTCCAGCCAGGCAAGCTTGTAAGCAAATCGCTCCGTGCCGGGCGGATTGCCATTGGGTGCATAGATCGAAGCGACGCGCACAACCCGGCCCGAATCACCCGGCACCACCGCCTCGATGTAGCGGGCGTGATCGTCGCCCTCCACGACGGGAAGGCCCTTGACCACGTCCTCAGCTGGCCGCTTCGAGAGGATGGCGACGCCGTTGTAGCTCTTTTGTCCGTGGACGGCGCAATTGTAGCCGAGACTCTCGAAAAGCTCCGATGGAAAGCCCTCGTCAGGGGTCTTGATCTCTTGCAGACACACGATGTCGGGCGCAGCTTCACTCAGCCAGGTCTTGACCGTGTCCAGACGGGCCTTCACCGAATTGACGTTCCAGGTGGCGATTTTCATGCGCCGATTAAGCGCCTCTCCTGAACCAGCGCAACCCTCGCCTGATTCGTACCTCCCCCAACGTAGGGAGAGCCTGCCCGCGACTTGGCCGGGGGGCGGAGCGCGACCACGCGCTCCGGGTGGGGAGATGAACGATGACGCTAAACCGAAAAGCTCGTTCCGCAACCGCAAGAGGATGTCGCGTTCGGATTTTTTATCTTAAACGCGGCGCCGATCATCTCATCGGCAAAATCGATCTCGGCACCCTTCAGAAAACCCAGTGACACTGGATCGATGAGAACCATGGCGCCGTCGCGCGCGATCACGAGATCATCCTTGCTGCGCGAATCATCGAGACAAAAATCATACTGGAATCCAGAACATCCGCCCCCCGTCACGGCCACGCGCAGCATCGCGTGCTCCGAATCTTCGCGGAGGATTTCGACGATGCGCTTTGCCGCCCGCTCGGTCAGGGTGACGGAAGGCGATTCTGTGTCTGTTTCAACGTTCATGCCGATGAGCCTATCATGCTTGGCTTTATGTAATCGCTGACATGCCAATGTCCAAGCCACCGCCAGGACGCCTTTTGGGGCCGCTTTTTGTCCCGCCTGGGCGTGCGCCCTACGCGTGCCAGCCGGCTACCAGCCAGGGGCGCTATTGGCCCGAGGAGGAAAGTGCCACCCGCACCTGCTACCAGCGCGATCGCGACCGCATCATCCACTCTACAGCTTTCCGAAGGTTGAAGCATAAAACTCAGGTATTTGTGCAGCACGAAGGGGATTATTACCGCACCCGCCTTACCCATTCCCTGGAAGTGGCCCAGATTGCGCGGTCCTTGTCCCGGGTTCTGGGCCTGGACGAGGATCTGGCCGAGGCCCTCGCGCTTTCGCACGATATCGGCCACCCCCCCTTCGGCCATGCCGGGGAGGCGGCGCTCGACGCCTGCATGGCCACCTATGGCGGGTTCGACCACAACGCCCAGGCCCTCGCGCTGGTCACCAGGCTGGAGCACCGCTACGCAGCCTTCGACGGTTTGAACCTCACCTGGGAGTGCCTGGAAGGTTTGGTTAAGCATAACGGCCCGCTGCTGGGGAGGGGCGCCTCTAAGGAGGCGCTTCCCGAAGCAATCGCGGCCTTTTCATGGGATCTGGAGCTTTCCACCTATCCAGGCCTGGAAGCGCAGATCGCCGCTTTGTCCGATGACATCGCCTATGTGAATCACGACATCGACGATGGGCTTCGGGCCGGTCTTTTCGAGACCGAAGACTTGTTCGAAGTGCCCCTGGTGGGGCCGATCTTCCGCAACGTGGCGGATGCACATCCCCACCTTGAGCGTGGCAGATTCATCGGGGAGGCCGTGCGACGCCTGATCAGCCTGATGGTCGGCGATGTGACGGGAGAAACCGGGCGTGGCCTGACAGCGCTGCGTCCCACAACCGCCGGCGATATCCGAAAACACAACCAAGCGACGGCAGCGTTCACGTCAAGCATGCGCGCCGACCTCGGGGGCCTGAAGGAGTTCCTCTCCTTGCGGATGTACCGCCACCAGCGGGTCCTGCAGGTGATGCAAAATGCCCAGGTCGCGCTCACAAGTTTGTTTGGTGCTTTCATGGCCGATCCCGCTTTGCTACCTAGCGATTGGATGGACCAGTGCCGCGCTGCAGGCGATCCCATCACCGCACGCGTAATTTGCGATTATATTGCCGGAATGACCGACAGTTTCGCGCTGCAGGAATATCGCCGAATTTTCCACCGGGAATTTCCGCTTTGACGGGCCGAAATGGCTTGGCGCGCGATGCTTCGTGAGGCTGTGGGTGCTAAAAATGCGGATAACGCGATTCGTTCGGAGTCGGTCATGAACAATCACCAACGCGGCGTCTATCAGCCGCTGATGGACAACATCCCTATCTACGATCTCTCCGATGAGGAGATAGAAGAGGAAGAGCGTTCGCGCCTGCCTCTTTTGATCGTGGTCGCCCTGGTGGTGTTGGCCGCCTTCGCGGGCGTGGTTTGGCTTGCCTATAACCAGGGTGTGGCGCGAGGCCGCGCGAGTGCTGCCGTGGTCATCGCTGCGCCCCAGGGGCCGGTGCGCACGGCCCCCACCGACGCCGGGGGAGAGGCAACGCCCTATACGGGTCTCAAGGTTTATGGGCAGCCGGTGCCGCCGGACCAGGAAGCGCAATCTTCTGTCCTGGCACGCACTCCGCCGCGCAGCATTGTTTCCGATGCTGCTCTTCCCGGCAACGCAGTGGTGGCGCCGACGACCGAAGCTCCGCCAGTTCGGTTGAGCCCCGACACGCCCGCCATCGCGGCGGCGCCCCCGGCAAAGCCGGCAATTGCCGCGGCGAAACCGGCGGCACAAGCGCCCGCCCGCAGCGCTCCTGCCCCTTTGGCGGCTGTGGAACCAACATCCCTTCCGGCCGCCCGGTCTGCGGCGGCCGGCGGAGCGGTGTTACAAATTGGCGCCTACGAATCCCAAGAGATTGCCGATGGCGCCTGGGCAGCGTTCAAGGCGCGTCATGCAAGCGTCGCGGGGACGCTGGCTGATGATATTCAGAAGGCGGATCTTGGCGCCAAGGGCACGTGGTATCGCCTGCGCATGGGACCTTTCGCCGACAAGGCCGCAGCAGCGGCAGCGTGCGAGAAACTGAAGGCGGAAGGTGCCACATGTTTCGTGGCGGCGCCTTGAGACAACCCAGGAAGCGGGTGAGTTTGCAATGCCGGCGAGCGCAGCGATTTATGGCTGCCAAGGGATGCAATTGGCGCCCGAGGAGCGAGATTTTTTCCGTGACGCCCAGCCTTTCGGTTTCATCTTGTTCGCCCGCAATTGTGGGACGCCGGACCAGATTCGTGCGCTTTGCGATTCCTTGCGCGACGCGATCGGGTTCAGCAACGCTCCGATTCTCATCGACCAGGAAGGTGGCCGCGTCGCACGCCTCAAGCCGCCGCATTGGCGCGCGCGGCCGCCCGCGCGCTGGTTCGGCGAATTGTTCGAGAGGAGCCCCATTGAGGGACGCGAAGCTACATATCTTTGCGCGCGGCTCATCGCCAATGATCTCAGAGGGCTGGGCGTGACGGTGAATTGCGCGCCCGTGCTCGACGTGCCGGTTGCCGGGGCCCACGACATCATCGGCGACCGCGCCTTTTCCTTGGACCCCGCGACGGTGATCGAACTCGGCCGCATTGTGTTGGATGGTCACCTGGATGGCGGCGTACTTCCCGTCATCAAACATATTCCGGGGCATGGGCGGGCTTTGGCCGATAGCCACTTGTCGCTTCCCACAGTCACGGCCAGCGCCAAGGCGCTCTCGGCACATGATTTTGTCACCTTCCGCGCGCTCAATCATGCCCCGATCGCCATGACCGCGCATGTCGTCTATCAGGCCATCGATGCCAATCGCCCGGCAACGACCAGCGCGCGGGTCGTTCATAGCGTCATCCGCGGCGAGATCGGCTTTCGCGGTTTGCTGATCAGCGATGATCTCTCTATGGCGGCGCTTGAAGGTTCGCTAGCGACACGAACAAAAGCGGCGATGCTGGCGGGTTGCGACATCGCGCTTCATTGCAATGGCGAACTCGACGAGATGAAGGAAGTCGCGAGCGAAGCAAGAACCTTATCGCGCGCGGCACTGCGCCGCGCCGAAGGCGCGCTGGCTCAGCTGCGGGCGCCGGCGGGGCTCGATATCGAGAAGGCTGAAGCCCGCCTCGCCGAAATGACCAGGGCGGTGGCATGAGCGAGGGTGATTTCCACGAGGTTGACACATACGAGCGCGCGCCGATCGCCGCCGAAGACATGCTGATCCTTGAGCTTGATGGATTTGAAGGACCGCTAGACCTTCTCCTCGCTCTTGCCCGCAATCAGAAAGTGGACATCGCGAAGATCTCCGTTCTTCAGCTCGCCGACCAATATCTCGCTTTCATGGAATCGGCGCGAAGCCGGCGGTTGGAGCTTGCGGCCGATTATCTCGTCATGGCGGCCTGGCTCACCTATTTCAAATCCCGTCTGGTTCTGCCGCAGGCATCCGGCCCGGAGGCCGTGGGGGCCGATGAGATGGCGGCACAGTTGCGCTGGCGCCTGGCGCGTCTGCAGGCGATGCGCGAGGCAGCCGCGCGTCTGCTCGCGCGCGATCGTCTCGGGCGCGACGTGTTCGCGCGAGGAGAGCCCGAGCCGATCATTGTCGTGCGGACCCGCAAACATGCCGATTCACTCTATGACCTGCTCACCGCGTACTCCCAGCAGCGCGTGCGCAAGCTCGGTCATCGCGTCTATGAAATGATTCGTGCGCCGGTCTATCTCATCGAAGAGGCACGCGAGCGGATCGAACGCATGTTGGGCCAAGTTCCCTATTGGAGCGCGCTCACGCGATTTCTCCCGCCCGAATGGAGCGCAGGTCCGCGGCGCCGAAGCGCACTGGCCAGCACCTTCTCTGCCGCGCTTGAGCTGACCCGGGACGGCCGGCTCGAGATGCGCCAAATGACGCCGTTCGGAGAAATTTTCCTGAAAGATCGCTCCAAGCTTGAGTCGCTGGGTGCAGCCGGGGAGGGCGCATCGTGAATCGCATCATCCGCATCAATGAGGCTCACATGATCCAATCCGCAAGGGTCGACATCGACGATGCCGGCGTGCCGCAGCAGGAAACGGAACCCGCGCTCGATCCGATGCATTTGCGCATCGTCGAGGCGCTGCTCTTCGCGGCGGCCGAGCCGTTGGAACAGCAGGCGCTTGCCAAGGTGCTGCCGGCCGAAACGAATGTTCCCGCTCTTCTCGCCGAATTGCAGCGTCAATACGAAACGCGCGGCGTCAATCTGGTGAGGGTAGCGGGCAAGTGGCAATTCCGCACGGCGAACGATCTCGCCTTCCTGTTGCGCAAGCAGGCGATAGAGGAGCGCAAGCTCTCTCGCGCCGCGATCGAAACACTGGCCATCATCGCCTATCATCAGCCCGTTACCCGCGCCGAGATCGAGGACATCCGCGGCGTGATGGTGAGCAAGGGAACCATCGACTCGCTGATGGAAGCAGGTTGGGTGCGCATTCGGGGCCGCAGGCGCACGCCAGGCCGCCCGGTCACCTATGGCGCGACGGAAGCCTTCCTCACCCATTTCGGGCTGGAAAGCATTTCGGACCTGCCGGGAATGGACGAGCTGAAGGCCGCCGGGTTTCTGGATGCGGTCCCGCCGTCGAGCTTTACCGTGCCCAATCCTTCGGATGCGCTCGCCCCCGATGAAGATCCGTATGAAGGCGACGAAGAACCTATCGATCTTCTGGCGGACGCGACGGAAGGACCGCAAGACGAAGCATAGTCTTGCCGTTTTTTAATTTTTCGACCGCGCGCTGTATTGCGCGTGCCGCACGGCATCGTCGGCCGACAAGACCGGCAAACCGGATTTCACACGGAATAGACACACGCTGCCGGGAATGTTCTAACGCCACCCGCAAATGCGAACCTCTCCGGGAGCCGGATCGGCAGCCATGAACGACATGCCAAATTCAGCGCGCACGACGACCGCTACGCGCGGCAGCGTGTGGTTTGTGCTGATTGCCGTCTTCATCGACATGGTGGGCATCGGCATCGCCATCCCGGTTCTGCCCGTTCTGGTGGGCGCCTACACTTCGAGCCGCGCGGCGCAGGCCTATTGGAACATGGACCTGTCGGTGGCCTATGGCCTCATGCAGTTTCTCTGCGCGCCGATGCTTGGTGCGATCAGCGACCGCTTCGGCCGGCGCCCCGTCCTGATTGCGGCGATCGTCGGATTGGGCATCCATTATTTTCTTATCGCGACCGCGCCGTCGCTCGCTGTGATGCTCATTGCAAGGCTTCTCGGCGGCATCACCGGCGCAAGCTTCTCCGTCGCCAACGCCTATCTCGCCGACATTACGCCTCCCGAGCAAAGGGCGAAGAATTTCGGATTGATCGGCGCCGCGTTCGGCCTCGGCTTCATTTTTGGGCCGATGCTGGGCGGCATTCTCGGCGCTATCGATCTGCACCTGCCGTTCTACGTCGCTGCCGGCATATCTTTTTTGAATGCGATATACGGCTATTTTGTCGTTCCGGAATCCTTGCCGCCGGATCGGCGCGCGCCATTTTCCTTGGCCAGAGCCAATCCGTTCCGGGCATTGACGGCGCTGGTCCGCCATCACGCGGTCGGGAGTCTTGTTCTGGTGTATGCCTTCTATTTCATCGCCCACATGATGATGATCCAAAGCTGGGTGTTGTCGACGCATTTTCGCTTCGGCTGGGGCCCGCGCGAGAATGGCTTTTTGCTGTTTTGCGTCGGGCTGCTCTCCACCATCGTCCAAGGCGGGTTGCTCGGACGCCTGGTCAAACGCTTCGGCGAAGATCGCTTGGTGTTGCTGGCTGTGGGCAGCAATGTCATCATCCAGACGCTTTATGGCTTTGCGCCGCAGGGCTGGATGATGTTTCCCATTCTGTTCGCCGGGTTTCTCACCTTCACCGCCGGGCCCTCGATCCAGGCCGTGGTCTCGAAATCGGCGGATCCGCGCACCCAAGGCGTCACCATGGGCGCGCTGCAATCCATCAGCAGCTTGGCTGCCGTGATCGGCCCTTTGCTCGGCAATTTGCTCCTCGCCCAAGTGGCGGATCTTTCGCCGGGCGATGTCAGATTGGGTGTGAATTTCTTTCTCTGCGCGGCCATTAATCTGATCGCCTTCATCATTGCCTATCGTCGTCTCGCACGGCCGGTCGCAGCC
>Ga0193699_10001092_pt1 | contig 10923 bp, 8 predicted proteins | sample L3c2metaG_FD_160095 | JGI IMG/M metagenome (GOLD analysis project Ga0193699, IMG submission 160095) | Soil microbial communities from a riparian zone of the East river system, Colorado, United States - L3c2 | ecosystem: Environmental > Terrestrial > Soil > Riparian zone | place: USA: East River... | reverse complement strand
GAACGCCTCGAGCTCGGCCGGTTCGACCCAGCCGCGCTCCTCACCCGCCTCAATGAGGGAGCGGGCGCTCTCGGTCTCAAGAAGTTCGGTCAGCTGGCTCTGAGTCAACTCGGAATCGATGTCCTTTCGTTCTGCACAGCGCTATCCAAACCCTGCTCTACCCCTACCGCAACCAAGGTAGCGTCCATTTGAAGTCGAACGCACGCGGAGGCGACCCCATTCCCTGCGGACACTCTGATTATGGACGCATCTGCCTGGAAAATGTTGAAGTGTCTGTTACGTCTTCTTCTTACTTGTGCGCTTCTTTACGGGCTTCTTCTTCGCCGGCCCGGCCTCCCGGCGAGCCTGGATCAGCTCATGGGCGCGCTCCGGCGTGATCGACTCGATCGAGTCCGCGGCGCGCAGGCTCGCGTTCGTCTCGCCGTCCGTCACATAGGGGCCAAAACGGCCTTCCTTGAGGACGATCGGCTTGCCGCTGACCGGGTCGTCGCCCAGCTCCTTCAGCGGCGGAGCCGCCTGGCGGCCCCGGGCGCGCGGCTCGGCCAGCTTGGCCAGCGCCTCCTCGAGCGTGATCGTGAAGAGCTGCTCTTCGGTCTCGAGTGATCGCGATTCCTTGCCGCGCTTCACGTACGGCCCGTAGCGCCCGTTCGCGGCGAGCACCTCCTCGCCGTCGACCTCGCCAACGACCCGCGGCAGCGTCAGGAGGCGGAGCGCGTCCTCGAGCGTCACGGTCTCCGGGGTCATCGACTTGAAGAGCGACGCGGTGCGCGGCTTCTCGTCGCCCTCCACGACCTCCGTCACGTACGGCCCGTAGCGGCCCGAGCGCAGCGCGACCACGCGCCCGCTCTCCGGGTCGGTGCCGAGCTCGTGCTCCTGGCTGGCCATCGCGAGGATCTCCTCGGCGCGCGCCGGGGTCAGCTCGTCGGGCGCGATGTCGGGCGGCAGCGTCTGGCGCTCCTCCCCGCGCTCGAGATAGGGGCCGTACTTGCCGACGCGCACGACGATGTCGGTGCCCGGCAGCTCGATCGTGTTGACCTCGCGCGCATCGATCTCGGCGAGCCGGCCCTCGACCTGCTCCTTGAGCCCGGCGCTGCCGTCCTCGCCGAAGTAGAACTGCTGCAGCCAGTGGGTGCGCGCCTCGTCTCCGGACGCGATCTCGTCGAGGTCGTCCTCCATGCGCGCCGTGAACTCGTAGTCGACGAGCTGCGCAAAGTGGCGCTCGAGCAGGCCGACGACCGAGAACGCGAGGAACTCCGGCACGAGCGCCTGCCCCTGCTTGCGCACGTAGCCGCGGTCGAGGATCGTGCCCATGATCGCGGCGTAGGTCGACGGGCGGCCGATGCCGCGCTCTTCGAGCGCCTTGACGAGGCTCGCCTCGGTGAAGCGCGAAGGCGGCGAGGTCGAGTGTCCCTCCGGCTCGAGCGCAGTGGCGTTCAGCGTGTCGCCCTCGTGCAACTCCGGCAGCACCTTCTCCTCTGCGTCGTCGGACGCGTCGTCGCGGCCCTCCTCGTAGGCGAGCAGGAAGCCGCGGAACGTGATCACCGTGCCGGCGGTCGAGAACTCAGTCTGGCGGCCGTCGGAGGCGTCGGCCCCGATGCGCACCGACACCGTCTGCCCGCGGACGTCCGCCATCTGCGAGGCGACCGTGCGCTTCCAGATCAGGTCGTAGAGGTTGAACTCCTCGCCGCTCAGCTCCTTCTTCACGTCGTCAGGCGTGCGGAACCGGTCGCCGGCGGGACGAATTGCTTCGTGCGCCTCCTGAGCGTTCTTCACCTTGCGGGTGTACTGGCGCGGCTCGGCCGGAACGAACTCCGCACCGTAGAGCTCGCGCGCCTGGTCGCGCGCCGCGGCAAGCGCCGACTCCGACAGCGTCGTCGAGTCGGTGCGCATGTAGGTGATGTAGCCGTTCTCGTAGAGGCGCTGCGCGGTGCGCATCGTCTGCTGCGAGGAGAGGCGCAGCTTGCGGCTCGCCTCCTGCTGCAGCGTCGAGGTCATGAACGGCGCGGCGGGGCGCCGGGTATACGGCTTCTCCTCGACGGAGGAGACGCGGAACGCGGCGCCGTCGAGCGCCTCGGCGAGGGCGCGTGCGTCGGCCTCATCCACCTGCACGGCGTCGGCGGTCTTCAGCGTGCCGTCGCGCTCGAAGTCACGGCCCTGCGCAACGCGCTTCCCGTCGACCGAGGCGAGGCGCGCCGTGAAGTCTCCGGGCGAGTACGTCGCCACGATGTCCCAGTAGTCGGCAGCGACGAACTTCATCCGCTCGCGCTCGCGCTCCACGACGAGCCGCGTCGCGACGGACTGCACGCGGCCCGCGGAGAGCCCCTGCATGATCTTGCGCCAGAGCACCGGCGAGACCTCGTAGCCGTAGAGGCGGTCGAGGATGCGGCGCGTCTCCTGCGCGTCCACGAGGCGGTCGTCGATCTCGCGGGTCTCGCCGAGCGCCTTCTCGATCGCGGGCTTCGTGATCTCGTGGAAGACCATGCGCCGGACCGGCACCTTCGGGTCGAGCACCTCGCGGAGATGCCACGCGATCGCCTCGCCTTCGCGGTCTTCGTCCGTCGCGAGCAGGAGCTCGTCGGCGTTCTTGAGCTTCGCCTTCAAATCGGCGACGACCTTCTTCTTCCGGGAGTCGACGACGTACAGCGGAGCGAAGTCGTGGTCGACGTCGACGCCGAGGCGGGCCCAGGCCTCGCCCTTGTACTTGGCGGGGATCTCACCCGCGTTGTTCGGGAGGTCCCGGATGTGGCCGATCGAGGACTCGACGACGTAGTCCTTACCGAGGTACCCGGCGATCGTCTTCGCCTTTGCAGGAGACTCGACGATCACCAGCTTCTTTCCGGTCGGTACTGCCATTTAGCGCGCCACCATAGCGCCGGAGGCCAGATAGGCGATACTCGCCGCCGGTGCCACGTCCGCCAAGGCCTAGTCCGGTGTACTTCGCGATCGCCGCCGTTTCCTGGCCGATCCTGCGCTTGGCCTTCCGTTATCGGGCCAAGGGAGCGGAGAACCTGCCCCGCGAGGGGGGCTACGTCCTGGCCGCAGGGCACGTCTCGAACCTCGACCCCTGGGCGCTCGGCCTCGCGATCTGGCCCAGGCGATTCCTGCGCTTCATGGCGAAGTCCGAGCTCTTCTGGTTCCCGCTCTCGCTGGTCCTCTCGGGCGTCGGCGCGTTCAAAGTGCACCGCGGCCGGGCCGACCGCGAGGCGATCGAGACCGCGATCAACCTCGCGCGTGCCGGCAACGTGATCGCGATGTTCCCGGAGGGAACGCGGCGCAAGAAAGGGCTGCGCAAGAAGTACGAGGCGGGCGCGCACACCGGCGCCGCGCGGATCGCGCTCGAGGCAGGCGTGCCGCTCGTACCCGCCGGCATCAAGGGCACCGACGGACTTCGCAACCTCGCTGAATGGCGCGTGCAGTACGGAGCGCCGATCGACATCGACGACCTTCGCGGCCAGGAGATCGCAGAGGCTGCGCGCACCGCGACCACCCGGCTCATGCACGAGATCCACAAGCTCGAGGAATCGCTGTGACCGGGACGCTGCTCGCGATCGACGGCGACTCGCTCGCCCACCGCGCCTACCACGGGCTCCCGAAGAGCATCCGCTACAACGCGCTCGTCGGCTTCTCGAACTTCCTCCTGCGGTTGTGGGACAGCGAGCAGCCGGAGTCGGTGCTCGTCGGTTGGGACTCGCTCGAGACGCCGACCTACCGCCACGAGGCGCTGCCCGCCTACCAGTCGGGCCGCGAGTTCGAGGACTCGATCGTCGAGCAGCTCGCACTGCTTCCCGGGCTCGTCGAGTCGTTCGGATTCCAGATCGGGAAGGCGGGCGGCTACGAGGCGGACGACTTCCTCGCGGCGGCCGCGCGCGCGTGGCCCGGCCCGGTGCTCGTCGCGACGTCGGACCGCGACGCGTACCAACTCGTCGACGACCGCGTGTCGATCCTGCAGCCCGTGAAAGGCGTCTCCGAGCTCGCACGCATCGGACCGGCGGAGGTACGCGAGCGCTACGGCGTCGAGCCGCACCAGGTGCCGGACTTCATCGCGCTGCGCGGCGACCCGTCGGACAAGATCCCCGGCGCGCCCGGCGTCGGCCCGAAGAAAGCAGCCGACGTCCTGAAGCAGCACGGCTCACTCGCGCAGGCGCTCGCCGACGGCCGCTTCCCACAGATCGGCGAGGAGCTGCTGCTCTACCAGAGCATCGCGACGATGGACGGCGACGCGCCGCTGCCGGTGCTGAAGCCGACGCCGCCCGACTGGCCGCGCGCTGCCGCCTACGCGGACGAGCTCGGCCTCGGCGGGCTCGCGACAAAGCTCGCGGCACGGTCCTAAGTGCGAAGGACGCGTCCGTCCTCAATCTCCCACGACGCATCGGCGCGCAGCCGCGCGTCCGGCTCGTGCGTCGCGACGAGGCACGCCGTGCCCGCGCCCGCCGCGTCGCTCAGGGCCGACCAGACGAGCTCGGCGGACTCGCGGTCCTGGTGCGACGACGGCTCGTCGACGAGCAGCAAGCGCGGACCGAGCACGAGCGCTCGTGCAACTGCGACGCGCTGCTGCTGCCCGATCGAGATCTCAGCGGGGTAGCGGTCGCGCAGGTCGCCGAGCGCGAGCCGTGTCAGCAGGCCCTCGCCGCCGTTGCCGTGGCCCTTCGCAGGCAGGTCGACGTTCTCGGCGACCGTCAACTCGGGGACCAGCCCGAACCGCTGAGGGACGAAGGCGCAGTCCTGCCATGCGCGCGACTGCAACCCGACGATCGTCCCCTCGTCGGGGGCCGACCAGCCCCCGAGAAGCATCAGCAGCGTCGATTTCCCCGACCCGGACCGCCCGACGATCACAGCCAGCTGCCCGGCCCGCACCTCGAGCGACACATCGTCGACCGCCCGCAGTCCGGCATAGGACTTCGAAAGTCCCATCGCCGTGAGGACGACATCGTTGTTCGGGGCGGCGTGCCGTTCGAAGCGTGCCGGTCGATGGTCGACCTTTTGCGTGAGGTCGATCACATGGTCGGCCACAGCCATGACCTCCGGATCGTGGGTCGCAATGACCAAGGTCGCACCGTGTGCCGTCGCGACCTGAAGCGCCGCGATCACGGCTCCTGCGCTTTCACGGTCGAGCTCGGCCGTCGGCTCGTCGACGACGACCAGCGAGACGCGCCGGGTGAGCGCGAGTGCGAGTGCCGCCCGCGCGAGCTCGCCGCCGGAGAGCTCGGCCGCGCGCGAGCCGAGACGCCCCGCGAGACCGAGGGCCTCGAACGCGTCGACCGCCGCTCCGTCGGGCACGTGCTCGCCGAGCGTCAACCTGGGAAAGAAATTGTCGGCGGCACGTTGCGCGACATAGGCGACGTCGCCCCGGAACCGGCGGAGGGCACCTTCCCCCATCGCGTCGAGTTGCCGCCCGGCGACGACGAGACGTCCGGCTGTCGTCGTGTCATGGCCGGCGAGCAGGCGAAGCAACGTCGACTTGCCACTGCCGGAGACACCCGTGACGGCGGTGATCGCTCCCTGCGGCACCGTGGCGTCGACGGAGCGGAGTGCCTCGACCACGCCGACGGCGGTGACGTAGGTCTTCGAGGCAGACTCGATGACGGCGAGTGGATCACGCGACACGGAGCGCCTCCTCCACGTCGCCGCCCGCCGTCGCGGTCGCAATCGCAGCGAGCGCTCCGGCGAACACCACGATCGTCGCGCACGACGCCGCGAGCAGCAGCCACGGAACCTGGGTGGCCACCCCGGGGGCATACGCGGGGAGCGGATCGACACGACTGATCAACAACGCGCTGGTGGCGAGTGCAGAGCCGACGCCGACGATCGAGGCAAACGCAATCAACGCGGCACCCTCGAACGCGGCCGCTGCGGCCTGTTGAGACATGCGAATGCCCATCCTCGCCATGAGAACCGACGTGAGCAGCTGCGAGCGCGAACGAGCGCGCAGATAGAGGAGCAGCGCAACGAGCGCGAGCGCTGCGGCGCCGAGCGCGATCACGCGCAGGAAGGTGTACGCGCGCTCGCCGATCGTCAGGTCGTCCCGGTTCAGGAAGTCGTCGACCGACGTGAGGTACAGCGGTGAGAGCACCGATCGGGCCAGGGCGCGCTCGACTGCGGCGGGCGGCCCTCTCGCCCAGACGTACGCGCGTGCGCCGTCGAGTGGGTCGCCGAGGGATGCGGCTCGCGCGGCGTTCGTCAGCCGCTCGACCGGAACGACGAGCAGCGGCTCGCCGGCTGTCATCCCGGGAAAGGCAGGCAGCCTCGCCACCACGCGCAGCGGAAGCTGCCCGCCGCCGATCAGCAGGCGGTGCTCGCCGCTCGTTGCGCCGACCACGATCCCGGGTAGGTCTTCAGAGGAACGCGCGAGGGCGCTCAGCGCCGCTTGCGGATCGCCCGGCCAGTTCCAGCGGAGCACGCGCCGGAGTGTCGGCACGTCGACCGCGAACACCGCGAGCTGGTTCGAAGCCTCATCCAAGCGCGCGCTGTTGAATGTCTCGAGGACCTTCGTCAGCGGGTACGGGAACCGCGCGGGCAGTGTCTGACCGGCGTCGATATAGCCCTGCACGTCGGCGCCGTTCGCGACGTACGCCTTCTCCTCTTTGTTCGAGTGCAGCGACGTGCTCAGAATCTCCGCGAACGCGAGCGCGCAGACCGATACCGCTGCTGTCACGGTCAGGACGAGTGGCAGTGCGCGGGCGGCCGCAAGCCGCCGAGTGGCAAGGAACGCGGCCGTCGACCGCGGCGCTGCGCGCCGTGACAGCAACACGCGCGCGCCGCGCGCTGCGAGGCCGGTGATGCCTGCGGCGACGAGCAGCGGGATCACAAAGACGACAAGGCGCGGATGCGAACCGCTTGCCCCTCCACCGCCCACGAGACCTCCGCCGCGAACGACGACCGTGTAGCCGCCGGTTGCCGCGAGCAGCGTGGGTGCCTCCCACCAGACGCGCGGCAGGAGCCGACGGCGCCGACGCTCGCCGAGCCGTCCCCGCGCAAGCGTCGCGCCGGCCGCCTGCGCGGCGATCGCGGCGAGCACGGCGGCCCCGGCGGCGATGACGGCGCTGACGATCACGCCGTGCTCGACCGTGCCGCTCGGCGTAAAGACGCGCACCAGCTCGATCGCCGAGAACGCTCCGATGATCCCTCCGAGCAAAGCGGGCACGCATGCCTCGAGTGCGGCGCGTGCCGCAAAGGCAAGTGTCGATTCGCCGGCTGCGAGCGACAGACGACCTTCGGCCGCACGTTGGCGCGCAGCAAAGACCCCTGCGACGAGTGACGCGCCGAGCGCGAGCAGGACCGCGAGCCCCGTCAGCAGGGCAACGATCGGGGTCAGTGACGCAGCGCTGTTGGCGGCGAGCACGACGGCGCTGGTCAACGAGCTCTTGGCTTCACACCGGCCCAGCCGGCCGTAACACCCGAGCGCGCGCGAGAGATCCGTCGGCCGGTTCAACGAGCGCCGCACCGCGGCATACGCGCGAACGGATCGCCTCGCCGCCGCCGGCGTCATCGCGCGCGCGTCGACCGGGAACTCGTAGACGTTCGAGACGCTGCCGAAGGACAACGAGTGCGCAATCGCGTACACCGTCGGTCTGTCCGTCAACACGAACGTCGGTGGCGCCGGGCTGTCGGAGGTGCGCGACCTGATCTTCGCGATGAAGTTGACCCAATACCGGTTGCCGAGGTCCGCATCGAGCTGCCGGTACACGGCCCCGATCGGGACCTTGAGCGGCAGTGTCCGGTCGGGCTCCAAGCTTGCGACGATGAAAGAGAGAGTTCCGCCGGGGCGGATTCCCGGCACCTGGGCGAGCGCTGAGGAGACCCATGCTCCGGCACCTGATCCGGAGACTCGCTGCACGTGATCGGTCGCGCGATCCCGGGCCATCGGGATGACGACGGTCGGAATGCCGCCCTCATAAGCCCTTCCACCGAGCGCTGCGTACGTCGAGCTCGTGCGCACCGGCTTTCCCGTGGACGGCAGAGACCGGGCGAGCCGCTCCGCGGCAGCCCGCCGCGCACGATCGGCTCGCGCGACCCCTTCGGCGGTTTGCGCCCGGCCCGAGGTGCCTGCTCGGTCGATCGTCAGTCCAGCCGCGAGCGGTGTCATGACGGCGAGCTTCCCCTTCAACGCCTCGCTCTCGATGCCGGCGCGGCCCAGAGGCCCGGACGAGGCAGCGAGTGCGGCGAGCAGCGACGCGCTCGCAACAGCTGTGAAGATCGCGGGCCGGCGAACTAGCGCGAGCGGCGCCCTCCTCCACATCGCGCGCGGCACCATCGGCCGATTATGCTGCGCGCCGCCTACACTCGACGAGATGGACGACTGGCTGAAGCGGGTCGCTGCCGCAGTCGGCGGCGACGAGCAGCTCTCGGGCGAGGACGCCGACGCCCTGCTCAAGATCGCGCGCATCGCGGCACACGAGAGCGACGACCGCCGCAACGCACCCCTCCTTTGTTACCTCATCGGGCGCATGCAGACCGACCGTCCGCTCTCGGAGATCCTCGACGCGGTCAAGGAGGCTTCCTCAGCATCGAGCTCGTAAGCAACAGCGCATTCGCGCAGCTGCATCCGACCGGCGAACATCCGGAGTCCCAGCAGCGCATGACGGTGCTGCACGAGCGCTTCCCGTTCATCGAGTGCACGACGGCTACCGACGCCGACATCCTGCGGTGCCACACGGAGCGCCTGCTCGAGCAGGTCCGCACGACGCGCGGCTGGATCGACCGGGACACGATCTGCACCCAGACCTCCTACGAGGCCGCGCTGCTCTCCGCGGGCGCCGCGATCGATGCGGTGCGCTACGGCGGCTTCGCGATCTCGCGGCCGCCCGGCCACCACGCCGAGCGCGACCGCGCGATGGGCTTCTGCCTGTTCGACAACGTTGCGATCGCCGCGCGCTGGGCGCAGGTCGAGCTCGGACTGCGGCGCGTCGCGATCGTCGACTGGGACGTGCACCACGGCAACGGCACGCAAGACATCGTCGGCGACGACCCGACAATCTTCTTTGCGTCGCTCCACCAGTGGCCGCTCTACCCGGGAACGGGCGGCGCGGACGAGCAGAGCGAGACCCTCCTGAACATCCCGCTGCGGCCGGGCACCGGCGACGAGGGGTACTCCGAGGCGTGGTCCGTGGTCGAGCGCGCGGTGCTCCGCTTCGCGCCGGACCTGCTGCTCGTCTCCGCGGGCTTCGACGCGCACGTCGAGGACCCGCTCGCGAACATGGAGGTCACGGCACACGGCTTCGCCGACCTGGCGCGCCGCTCCTCGACGCTCGCTCCCCGCATCGCCGCCGTGCTCGAAGGCGGCTACAACCTCGAGACGCTGCCCGACCTCGTCGCCGCCGCGCTCGACGGTTTCAACCCGTAGCGGCTCCTTACGCGCAAACGGCCGGCTCGCTGAGCCGACCGAGTGCCGCAGAAGGAAGGAGAACCGGTAACGCCCTACCGTTGTCGGGCCGAAAGCCCGCCGGCTGGACACGCGCGGCTGGTGAACGCGCATCCCCCACCGTGGGGGACACCTCTATGTCCTCGCGCGCTCGAGGCGGTCGAGTGCCTCGCGGCGCGAGGAGACGCCGAGCTTTGCGAGCAGGCTCTTCACGTGCGAGCGCACGGTGTGCTCGGAGATGAAGAGCCGCGTTGCGATCTCGTCCGTGCCGAGATGGCGGTCGAGCAGCAGCAGCACTTCGAGCTCGCGCGCGCTCAGCGCCTGCGCGATCGACTCGGGGACGATCGTGCTGCGGCCGCCGCCCTCGCGCACCTGGTCGAGCAGCCGGCGCGCGATCGGGCCGGAGAGCGCCGCCTCGCCCTGGGCGACACCGCGCAGGAACGAGACGATCCGCTCGGGCGGCTCGCTCTTCAGCAGATAGCCGGCGGCGCCGCTGCGGATCGCGCCGAGCAGGTTGTGCTCGTCCTCCGAGGCGGTCAGGACGACGACCTCGACGCCGGGCGCGGCCGCGAGGACCTGCGGCAGCGCGGTCAGGCCGTCCATCTCCGGCATCGAGAGGTCGAGCAGCACGAGATCGGGCTTCAGCTCGCCTGCCTTGGCGATCGCCTCCTCGCCGCCTCCCGCCAGGCCGACGACGTCGAATCCGTTCTGGGCCAGGAGCCCCGCGAGGGCGTCCCGGGTCAAGGGGTGGTCGTCGACGATCAGGATCCGCTCAGTCATGCGCTCGATTCTGCCGATAGGGCCGGAAGTGAACCACGATCGCTTTGAAGGTTTCCTCTGGGGCCAAGTCCTCCTCTTTGGCCTGCTCGGCGCGACGCTGGCGCTGTTCCTGCGTTTCCCGACGCTGCGGGCGCCGTATTCGCTGCCCGAGCTGAAGATCGTCCTGGCGACGCTGTTCATGCTCGCGGGCGCGCTGGTGGCGATCCTGACCGCCACGAGGTTCGCCGTCGAGGGCCGCCGCTACGACCTCTTTCTTTGTTGCGGTTTCTCCGTCACCTCCCTTTCCTGGCTCTTCTTCACCCTCGTCCCGGCGATCTCGCACACGGCCGGCAGCCAGACCGAGCTGTGGGCCGCGATCATCGGCCGGATGATCGGCTGGGGCCTGATCGCGGCGGCGCCGTTCGTCAGAGGCCGCGCGAAGCACCGTCGCGCCTCGCTCGGCAACGGGCTCATCATCTGCATCACCACGCTGATCACCGTGTGGGCCCTCTCGCGCTCGCTCGGCGTCGCGCTGCCGAGCCTCGACCCGACGTTCGACAAGACGGTGCCCGCCTCGCTGAACGGCGCGCTCGCCGCTCAGGCGATGTTGTTCCTGCTCGCGGTCGTCGGCTTCAGCAACCGCTTCCGTCTGAAGGGCGAGGACCTCGACTACTGGCTCGCGCTCGGCTCGACGCTGATGCTGTTCGCGGCACTGCACTTCATGTTCACGCCGCTCGTCCAGGCCGGCGACGTTTCGCAGGGCGACTATCTGCGGCTGCTCGCCTACGGCGTGCTGCTGGTAGGCA
>Ga0193699_10001091_pt1 | contig 10930 bp, 6 predicted proteins | sample L3c2metaG_FD_160095 | JGI IMG/M metagenome (GOLD analysis project Ga0193699, IMG submission 160095) | Soil microbial communities from a riparian zone of the East river system, Colorado, United States - L3c2 | ecosystem: Environmental > Terrestrial > Soil > Riparian zone | place: USA: East River... | reverse complement strand
TCGGACTGCGGCTCCACGCCGGCGACGCCGTCGAACACGGCCACGGCACCGTCGAGGACGCGCAGCGAGCGCTCGACCTCGACCGTGAAGTCGACGTGCCCCGGGGTGTCGATGATGTTGATGGTGTGGTCGTCCCACTCGCAGGTGGTCGCGGCCGACGTGATGGTGATGCCGCGCTCCTGCTCCTGCTCCATCCAGTCCATCGTGGCGGCGCCCTCGTGGACCTCACCGATCTTGTAGTTGATACCGGTGTAGTACAGGATCCGCTCGGTCGTCGTGGTCTTGCCCGCGTCGATGTGGGCCATGATCCCGATGTTGCGGACCTTGGCCAGGTCGATGATGGCGGTGTCGAGTGCCACTGCTAGCTCAGTCTTCCTTCAGTTCGCGAAAGTGGTGGGGCGCGCCGACTACCAGCGGTAGTGCGCGAAGGCCTTGTTGGACTCGGCCATCTTGTGGGTGTCCTCGCGGCGCTTGACGCTCGCTCCGAGGCCGTTGCTGGCGTCGAGCAGCTCGTTCATCAGCCGCTCGGTCATGGTCTTCTCCCGGCGGGACTGGGAGTAGCTCACCAACCAGCGCAGGGCCAGCGTGGTCGAGCGCGAGCCGCGGACCTCGACGGGCACCTGGTAGGTGGCACCGCCGACCCGCCGGCTGCGGACCTCGAGCGCAGGCTTCACGTTGTCCATGGCCCGCTTGAGGGTGATGACCGGGTCGGTGCCGGTCTTCTCCCGGCAGCCCTCGAGGGCGCCGTAGACGATCCGCTCGGCGACCGAGCGCTTGCCGTCGGAGAGCACCTTGTTCACCAACGAGGTGACCAGCGGCGAGTTGTAGACCGGGTCGATGATGACCGGCCGGGCGGGAGCGGGACCCTTGCGGGGCATATCAGCTCTTCTCCTTCTTCGCGCCGTACCGGCTGCGAGCCTGCTTGCGGTTCTTGACGCCCTGGGTGTCCAGCGAGCCGCGGATGATCTTGTACCGCACGCCGGGGAGGTCCTTCACCCGGCCGCCGCGGACGAGCACGATCGAGTGCTCCTGCAGGTTGTGCCCCACGCCCGGGATGTAGGCCGTGACCTCGATGCCCGAGGTGAGCTTCACCCGGGCCACCTTGCGCAGCGCCGAGTTCGGCTTCTTCGGGGTCGTCGTGTAGACGCGGGTGCAGACGCCACGGCGCTGCGGGCTGCCCTTGAGGGCAGGCGTCTTGGTCTTCTCGACCTTGTCCTGGCGGCCCTTGCGGACCAGCTGCTGGATCGTGGGCATTCGCCGCGTTCTCCGTCTCGTGCTGCGTGTAGTGCCGGTGTGAAGTCTGGGGTGCTGCGGTCTGCTGGTGGCTGCCGGCCGGGCCTGCTCGGGCGATGTCCGACCCACGCGGTCGGGCGTGTCGCCCTGGCCCGACCTGCCGCGGCCACCTGGGCCGCACCGGGGTCGGTCGTCCTGCTCGCGGCGCCCCGGTCGTTCTGGCATGGAGCTAGAGCGCACGCGCGAGGGCCCAGGGAACCCCAGGCACGAAGGAAGAGATTACCCAGCGCTTGGGCGCAGGTCAAAGCGGGTTCCGCGGGCCGCCGGCCGGGCCGGTCGCCGGGGTCAGCCGGACGTGACCAGCGTCACCCCGGCGCCGGCCGCGTGGACGGCGGTGGAGGCGTCCGACGTGGTGCTCGCGGCGATCGCGACGACGACGACGACGATCACCACCCCCAGCACCGTCAGGCCGACCGTCACCCAGGACAGGATGACCCCGGCCTTGATCTTCCCGTCCCCCTCGAGCATCCCGCCGGACGCCTCGATCTCGCGCCTGGCCCCCGGAGCCATCACCAGGGCCGCGATGGCGGCAAAGACGCCGAGGCCGCAGAAGGTGAAGAACGTGGCGATCGCCACGATCCCCAGGACCAGCACGGTGGTCGCCTTGCTCGACGTCGGCCGGACCTGCGGATAGCCGGGGCCGTACGCCGGGTACCCGTAGCCCGGCTGCGGCTGTTGCTGCCACTGCTGCTGCTGCCAGGGCTGCGGCGGCGGGGGCTGCTGCTGGGGCGGCGGCCACGACGGCTGCTGCGGCTGCTGGGGCGGCTCCGGCGGAGGGGTGGTCACAGCCCCCATCATGACGGACGCCGGCCACCCGCAGGAGAACCTGCGGATGACCGGCGCACGGTGCTGCGGCGGGGGACTCGGCTCTACGAGGTCCGGAACGGACCGTAGTCGAAGTCCTCCAGCGGCACGGCCTGGCCCGACCCCGACCCGAACGGGCTGTAGTCGAACGCGGCCGCGTCGGCGTCGTACCCGCCCATGGTGTACATGGCGGCCTTCGCCTCCTCGGTCGGCTCCACCCGGATGTTGCGGTAGCGGGGCAGGCCCGTACCGGCCGGGATCAGCTTGCCGATGATGACGTTCTCCTTGAGGCCCAGCAGCGGGTCGGACTTGGCGTGGATCGCCGCGTCCGTGAGCACCCGGGTCGTCTCCTGGAAAGAAGCAGCCGACAGCCACGACTCGGTGGCCAGCGAGGCCTTGGTGATGCCCATCAGCTCGGGGCGACCGGACGCCGGGGTGCCACCCTCGGCGACCACCCGGCGGTTCTCCTCCTCGAACCTGGTGCGCTCCGCCAGCTCACCCGGCAGCAGCTCGGCGTCACCGGACTCGATGATGGTGACGCGCTTGAGCATCTGCCGGACGATGACCTCGATGTGCTTGTCGTGGATCGACACGCCCTGCGAGCGGTAGACCTCCTGCACCTCGCTGACCAGGTGCTGCTGCACCCGGCGCGGGCCGAGGATGCGCAGGACCTGCTTCGGGTCGATCGCGCCGACGATGAGCTGCTGGCCCACCTCGACGTGGTCGCCGTCAGCGACAAGCAGGCGGGACCGCTTGGAGATGGCGTACGACGTCTCCTCGGAGCCGTCGTCCGGGACCACCACGATCTCGCGCTTCTTGTCGGTGTCGTCGATCCGAACCCGGCCGGCGGACTCCGAGATCGGAGCCACACCCTTGGGCTGCCGCGCCTCGAACAGCTCGACCACGCGCGGGAGGCCGTGGGTGATGTCGTCACCGGCCACACCACCGGTGTGGAAGGTGCGCATCGTGAGCTGGGTTCCCGGCTCGCCGATCGACTGCGCCGCGATGATGCCGACAGCCTCGCCGACGTCGACGACCTTGCCGGTGGCCAGCGAGCGGCCGTAGCAGGCCGCGCAGGTGCCGACCTTGCTCTCGCAGGTGAGCACGCTGCGCACCCGGACCTCGGCGACACCGGCTGCGATCAGCGCGTCGATGAGCACGTCACCGATGTCGCTGCCCGCCGTACCGACCGTGGTCTTGCCGACCACGACGTCCTCGGCCAGGTTGCGGCTGTAGACGCTGGTGTCGATGTTCTCCAGGCGTGAAAGCACGCCCTTCGAGTTCTGCTTCGCGATCGGCATCATCAGGCCGCGATCGGTGCCGCAGTCCTCCTCGCGGATGATCACGTCCTGCGAGACGTCGACCAGCCGGCGGGTGAGGTAGCCGGAGTCGGCGGTCCGCAGCGCGGTGTCCGCCAGGCCCTTCCGGGCGCCGTGGGTCGAGATGAAGTACTCGAGCACCGACAGGCCCTCGCGGAAGTTCGACTTGATCGGCCGCGGGATGATCTCGCCCTTGGGGTTGGCCACCAGGCCGCGCATGCCGGCGATCTGGCGGACCTGCATCCAGTTGCCCCGGGCACCGGAGTTGACCATCATGAAGACCGGGTTGGTCTTCGGGAACGCCTCCTGCATCGAGTCCGCGACCTCGTTGGTGGCCTCGGTCCAGATGTTGATGAGCTCCTGACGGCGCTCGTCGTCGGTGATCAGGCCGCGCTCGTACTGGCTCTGCACCTTCTCGGCCCGGCCCTCGTGCCGCTCCAGGATCCCGGCCTTGGCCTGCGGCGTGACGACGTCCTCGATCGAGATCGTGACGCCGGACCGGGTGGCCCAGTGGAAGCCGGCTGCCTTCAGGGCGTCGAGGGTCGCCGCGACGACGACCTTCGGGTAGCGCTCGGCCAGGTCGTTGACGATGCCCGAGAGCTCCTTCTTGTCGACGGGGGTGTCGACGTAGGGGTAGTCCTCCGGCAGGGCCTCGTTGAGCAGCGCCCGGCCCAGGGTGGTCTTCAGGGTCAGCGGCTGACCCTGCTCCCAGCCGTCCGGCGTCGGGGCGCCACGCGGCGGCACGACGTCGTCGATCCGCAGGCTGATCGCCGCCTGCAGGTCCAGCTGGTGCTGGTCGTGGGCCATCACGGCCTCGGCGACGGACGTGAACGCCCGACCCTCGCCGATCATCCCGTCCCGGGACGCCGTCAGGAAGTAGATGCCGAGCACCATGTCCTGGGTCGGCGACGTGATCGGGCGACCGTGCGCCGGCGAGAGGATGTTGTTCGAGGACAGCATCAGGATGCGGGCCTCGGCCTGCGCCTCCGCGGACAGCGGCAGGTGCACCGCCATCTGGTCGCCGTCGAAGTCGGCGTTGAAGGCCGTGCAGACCAGCGGGTGGATCTGGATGGCCTTGCCCTCGACCAGCTGCGGCTCGAAGGCCTGGATGCCCAGACGGTGCAGCGTCGGCGCCCGGTTCAGCAGGACCGGGTGCTCGGCGATGACCTCTTCGAGCACGTCCCAGACGTGGCCGTAGCGCGCGTTGTTGCCGCCGGCCCGCTCGACCATGCGCTTGGCACTCTTGATGTTCTGCGCGTGGTTGAGGTCGACCAGCCGCTTCATCACGAACGGCTTGAACAGCTCGAGCGCCATCTGCTTGGGCAGACCGCACTGGTGCAGCTTGAGCTGCGGACCGACCACGATGACCGAACGCCCGGAGTAGTCGACGCGCTTGCCCAGGAGGTTCTGCCGGAACCGGCCCTGCTTGCCCTTGAGCATGTCCGAGAGCGACTTCAGCGGGCGGTTGCCCGGACCGGTGACCGGCCGGCCGCGGCGGCCGTTGTCGAACAGCGCGTCGACGGCCTCCTGCAGCATCCGCTTCTCGTTGTTGACGATGATCTCGGGCGCGCCGAGGTCGAGCAGCCGCTTGAGGCGGTTGTTCCGGTTGATCACCCGGCGGTACAGGTCGTTCAGGTCCGAGGTCGCGAACCGGCCACCGTCGAGCTGCACCATCGGGCGCAGGTCCGGCGGGATCACCGGGACGCAGTCCAGGACCATGCCCATCGGGGAGTTGCGGGTGTTGAGGAACGCCGAGACGACCTTGAGCCGCTTGAGGGCGCGGGTCTTCTTCTGGCCCTTGCCGGTGCGGATGATCTCGCGCAGCGACTCGGCCTCGGCCTCGAGGTCGAAGGACTCGAGGCGCTTCTGCAGCGCCGCGGCGCCCATGCCGCCGTTGAAGTACATGCCGAAGCGGTCGCGCATCTCGCGGTAGAGGATCTCGTCGCCCTCGAGGTCCTGGACCTTGAGGTTGCGGAACCGGTCCCAGACCTGGTCCAGGCGCTCGATCTCGGCGTCGGCCCGCTTGCGGATCTGGTTCATCTCGCGCTCGGCGGACTCCCGGACCTTGCGCTTGACGTCGGACTTGGCGCCCTCCGCCTCCAGCGCGGCCAGGTCGGTCTCGAGCACCTTCTGGCGCGCCTCGACGTCGGCGTCGCGGCGCGACTCGACCTGCTTGCGCTCGACGCCGATCTTCGCCTCGAGCGAGGGCAGGTCGCGGTGCCGCTCCTCCTCGTCGACCGAGGTGATCATGTACGCCGCGAAGTAGATGACCTTCTCGAGGTCCTTCGGGGCCAGGTCCAGCAGGTAGCCCAGCCGGGACGGGACACCCTTGAAGTACCAGATGTGGGTGACCGGCGCCGCCAGCTCGATGTGGCCCATCCGCTCACGACGCACCTTGGCGCGAGTGACCTCGACGCCGCAGCGCTCACAGATGATGCCCTTGAAGCGGACCCGCTTGTACTTGCCGCAGTAGCACTCCCAGTCGCGGGTCGGACCGAAGATCTTCTCGCAGAAGAGCCCGTCCTTCTCCGGCTTGAGGGTGCGGTAGTTGATGGTCTCCGGCTTCTTGACCTCGCCGTGCGACCACTGGCGGATGTCGTCAGCGGTGGCGAGGCCGATGCGTAGCTCGTCGAAGAAGTTCACGTCCAGCAAGACGTTGCCTGCTCTCTTTTATCTGTTCCGTGTACAGCTTTGTTGGTGGTCCGGGGGCCGGGGGCCCGCCCGGGTGGGCGGGTCCCCCGCTCCTCAGACCTCTTCGACGCTGCTCGGCTCGCGCCGCGACAGGTCGATGCCGAGCTCCTCCGCCGCGCGGAAGACGTCCTCGTCGGTCTCCCGCATCTCGATGGACATGCCGTCGCTGGAGAGCACCTCGACGTTGAGGCACAGCGACTGCATCTCCTTGATCAGCACCTTGAAGGACTCCGGGATGCCTGGCTCGGGGATGTTCTCGCCCTTGACGATGGCCTCGTAGACCTTCACCCGGCCGAGCACGTCGTCGGACTTGATCGTCAGCAGCTCCTGCAGCGCGTAGGAGGCGCCGTAGGCCTCGAGGGCCCACACCTCCATCTCGCCGAACCGCTGGCCACCGAACTGCGCCTTACCACCGAGCGGCTGCTGGGTGATCATCGAGTACGGGCCGGTCGAGCGGGCGTGGATCTTGTCGTCGACGAGGTGCAGCAGCTTCAGGATGTAGATGTAGCCGACCGCCACCGGAGCGGTGAACGGCTCACCGGAGCGCCCGTCGAAGAGCTGGGCCTTGCCGGACTCGCCGATCAGCTGGACGCCGTCCCGGTTGGGCAGGGTCGAGCCGAGCAGGCCGGTGATCTCCTCCTCGCGGGCACCGTCGAAGACCGGGGTGGCCACGTTGGTGCCGGGCTCCCCCACGTCCGCGCCGATCCGGGCCAGGCTCTGCTTCCAGCGCGGCGCGTTCTTGGCCTCGCCGCCACTGGCGTCCCACCCGGTCTTGGCGACCCACCCGAGGTGCGTCTCGAGCACCTGGCCGACGTTCATCCGGCCGGGCACGCCGAGCGGGTTGAGCACGATGTCGACCGGGGTGCCGTCCTCGAGGAACGGCATGTCCTCGACCGGCAGGATCTTGGAGATGACGCCCTTGTTGCCGTGCCGGCCGGCGAGCTTGTCGCCGTCGGTGATCTTGCGCTTCTGGGCCACGTAGACGCGGACCAGCTGGTTGACGCCGGGCGGGAGCTCGTAGCCCTCGTCCCGGTCGAACACCTTGACGCCGATGACCTTGCCGGACTCGCCGTGCGGCACCTTCAGCGAGGTGTCGCGGACCTCACGGGCCTTCTCGCCGAAGATCGCGCGGAGCAGGCGCTCCTCCGGGGTCAGCTCGGTCTCGCCCTTGGGCGTGACCTTGCCGACCAGGATGTCGCCGGGGACGACGTCGGCGCCGATCCGGATGATGCCGCGCTCGTCGAGGTCGGCGAGCACCTCCTCGGAGACGTTCGGGATGTCCCGAGTGATCTCCTCGGCGCCGAGCTTGGTGTCGCGGGCGTCGACCTCGTGCTCCTCGATGTGGATCGAGGAGAGGACGTCGTCCTGCACCAGGCGCTGGCTGAGGATGATCGCGTCCTCGTAGTTGTGGCCCTCCCAGGACATGAACGCCACGAGCAGGTTGCGCCCGAGCGCCATCTCGCCGTCGTCCGTGCACGGACCGTCAGCGACGACCTGGCCGGACTCGACCCGGGCGCCCTCGTCGACGATCGGCTTCTGGTTGAAGGACGTGCCCTGGTTGGAGCGACGGAACTTCGCCAGCCGGTACGTCGAGTAGGTGCCGTCGTCGTTCATGATCGTGATCAGGTCGGCCGAGACCTCCTGCACGACGCCCGCCTTGTCCGCGGTGATGACGTCACCGGAGTCGACCGCCGCGCGGTACTCCATGCCGGTGCCGACGAACGGCGCCTCGGAGCGGAGCAGCGGCACCGACTGGCGCTGCATGTTCGAGCCCATCAGCGCGCGGTTGGCGTCGTCGTGCTCGAGGAACGGGATCATGGCCGTCGGGACCGACACCATCTGGCGCGGCGAGACGTCCATGTAGTCGACGTCGCCGGCCGGGATGAACTCGACCTCGCCGCCCTTGCGGCGGACCAGCACCCGGGCCTCGGCGAACGTGTCGTCGTCGTTGAGCGGCGCGTTGGCCTGCGCGATGACGTGCTCGTCCTCCTCGTCCGCGGTGAGGTAGTCGACCTCGTCGCTGACCTTGCCGTTCTTGACCTTGCGGTACGGCGTCTCGACGAACCCGAAGGCGTTGATCCGCCCGTAGGTCGCGAGCGAGCCGATCAGGCCGATGTTCGGGCCCTCCGGCGTCTCGATCGGGCACATCCGGCCGTAGTGGCTGGTGTGCACGTCGCGGACCTCGAAGCCGGCGCGCTCACGGGACAGGCCACCGGGGCCGAGCGCCGAGAGGCGACGGCGGTGGGTCAGGCCGGCGAGCGGGTTGGTCTGGTCCATGAACTGGCTGAGCTGGGAGGTCCCGAAGAACTCCTTGATGCTCGCCACGACGGGCCGGATGTTGATCAGGGTCTGCGGCGTGATCGCCTCGACGTCCTGGGTGGTCATCCGCTCCCGGACGACGCGCTCCATCCGGGACAGGCCGGTGCGGACCTGGTTCTGGATCAGCTCGCCGACCGTGCGCAGGCGCCGGTTGCCGAAGTGGTCGATGTCGTCCACCTCGACCCGCACCACGCGGTCGGGGTCGCCGACGGCGGGCATCTCGGTCTCGCCGGCGTGCAGCTTCACGAGGAACCGGATGGTCTCGACGATGTCGTCGACGGTGAGGACGCTGGAGCGCAGCGGCAGGTCCAGCCCGAGCTTCTTGTTGACCTTGTAGCGGCCGACCTTGGCGAGGTCGTAGCGCTTCGGGTTGAAGTACAGGTTGTCCAGCAGCGTCTGCGCGGCCTCGCGGGTCGGCGGCTCGCCCGGCCGCAGCTTGCGGTAGATGTCGAGCAGGGCTTCGTCCTGGGTGGCCGTGTGGTCCTTCTCCATGGTGGCGCGGATCGACTCGTAGTCGCCGAACTCCTCGAGGATCTTGGCGTCGTCCCAGCCGAGGGCCTTGAGCAGGACGGTGACCGACTGCTTGCGCTTGCGGTCGACGCGGACGCCGACCTGGTCGCGCTTGTCGATCTCGAACTCGAGCCAGGCACCCCGGGACGGGATGATCTTGGACCCGAAGACGTCCTTGTCCGAGGTCTTGTCGACACTCTTGTCGAAGTAGACGCCGGGCGAGCGGACGAGCTGGGACACGACGACCCGCTCGGTGCCGTTGATGACGAAGGTGCCCTTGTCGGTCATCAGCGGGAAGTCACCCATGAACACCGTCTGGCTCTTGATCTCGCCGGTGGTGTTGTTCATGAACTCGGCGGTGACGAACAGGGGCGCCGAGTAGGTGATGTCGCGCTCCTTGCAGTCCTCGATCGAGTACTTCGGAGGCTCGAACCGGTGGTCGCGGAACGACAGGGACATGGTCCCCTGGAAGTCCTCGATCGGGCTGATCTCCTCGAAGATCTCCTCGAGACCCGAGGACGTCGGGACGTCGTCGCGACCGTCCTTCTGGGCCTGCTCGACCCGGGCCCGCCACTTCTCGTTGCCGAGCAGCGTGTCGAAGCTGTCGGTCTGGAGAGCGAGGAGGTTGGGGACTTCGAGTGGCTCGCGGATCTTCGCGAACGAGATGCGCCGGGGGGCGGTGCTGCTGGTGCCGGTGGGGGCGTTGGTGGGCTTGCTGGCGGTGCGCGAGGCGGCCAAGAGGGGTCCTTCCGAGGGCTGCCGGACTCTCTGCGTGCGCGCATGCCGGACCACCCGGGGCAAAATGGCCCTGGGTCAGGTCAGATGGCAGCGCAAAGCGACAGCATACCCGGTGGGCACGCCGACCTCAAGTGGCCCCCGGACGCCCTCGATGGGCGCGGGGCCGGACCTTTCAAATGTCACGGCGCGAGCAGGATGACCCCCCTCGGCCCCGGCGTCAAGCACCTGGGCTGCTCAGAGCGCAACGACCCGGCTCACGAGCCACTCGCCACCCACCCGGTCGAGGGTGAGCCGGACCCGGTTGAGGTCGACCTTGGGCCCGTCCAGCCGGGTCGAGGTCGTGGTCTGGTTGACGAACACGAGCACCACGACCCGGTTCGGCTCGGCCCGGACCACCGAGGAGGCGGCCACGTCCGCCTGCACGACCGCCTTGACCTGCTCGGCGGTGGGCCGCACCACGGCATGCGTGGTCTTCGCGTAGTCGTCGGCGAAGCTGCCGGTGAGGTCCTTCTCGGCCCGGGCGAAGTCCCGGTCGAGGTGGCGGTAGTCGTAGGAGAGCAGGTCCACGGCGTGCGCCTCGGCCGCAGCCAGCGCCTCCGAGCGGGCCCGCTCGACCCGGTCCTCGCCCCGGGCCCGGACGGCCAGCAGGCCGGCCGCGAGCGCCAGGACGACGGTGACCAGGACCGCGACCACCGTCAGCGGGTCCCGGTGGGTGACCGCGCGGACCGGCCGGTCCGTCTCGTCCCCCGGCGGCTCGGCCCGGTCCAGCACCGCGGTGCGGCGGGGCGGGTCCGCCGGAGCCGGGTCCGGTCCTGGGCCCAGCCGGCCCCGGCTGCGCTGCCCTGCGATCGGTCGTTGGCGTGCCACGGTTCCTCCTCAGCCCACGAACTGGAGGTCGGAGACGAGCCACCGGCCGCCGTCGCGGACCAGGTCGAGCTGCATCCGGTAGTGCCGCTTCTGCGGCTTCGGGTCGGCCGAGTTGGTCACCGTGCTGTCGGCCACCACGAGCACCCGGGCCGAGTCGGCGTCGTCGCTGACCATCCCGGCCTCGAGGACCTGGCCCCGGGAGACGGCCTTGTTCTGGGTGACCAACGTGGACAGGTCGTCGGTGCCGGCCCGGAACTGCTTGCGGAAGTCGCCGGTGGCGCCCCGGAGCACCCGGCCCAGGTCACGGTCGAGATGGCGGTAGTCGAGCGTGGTGAAGTTGACCGCCTGCTGGCGGGCGGCAGCCAGGATCTCGGTACGGCGGGTGTCCC
>Ga0193699_10001090_pt1 | contig 10947 bp, 8 predicted proteins | sample L3c2metaG_FD_160095 | JGI IMG/M metagenome (GOLD analysis project Ga0193699, IMG submission 160095) | Soil microbial communities from a riparian zone of the East river system, Colorado, United States - L3c2 | ecosystem: Environmental > Terrestrial > Soil > Riparian zone | place: USA: East River... | reverse complement strand
CTGGCCGACGAAATGACCGGGGTGACCGGGAGTGCCGGGACCGCCGGGCACCGTCGGCGTACCCGATGGCAGGGCGAACGCCTCGTCCGGCCGCGCCACCTCGGTTGCCTTCGTCCAGCTGAGGCCGGCGACCGCCGGAGTCGCCGGGGCGAGGCTCGGCCGAGCCGAGCCGGCGGACGAGACGGGCGACGAGGGCAGTCCAGTGCCGCAGCCGGCGAGGACCGTCGCGCCCGTGGCTAGGACGACGGCCGAGAACGTGAGGCGATGGACCATGGGCCCAGTTTCCGGCAGTCCGTCACCAGCCGGCAACCGGACCCGTCACGGGCGCGGCGTTGGACCGCCGGGAACCGCCGAGGCGCCGGACGACGACGGCTCCCTCCCGGACGCATCCGTCTCGACGATCTCGATCCCGAACCACGTCGCGGCGCGGGCCTGCCCGTCCGCGACGTCGGTGTAGCGGAACACGACGACACCCGGCGGCCAGCCGATCGCGGCACTCGCCGGGCCGGACGGCGCGAACAGCGCCCCGAACGGCGACGGCGACCCTGCCGGGACGAGCCCGTGGAGCTCGATCGGCGTCGCCGCCGAGGCGGCGCCCGTCGCGGGGTCGACCGCCGGATTGCGCCGCCAGGCATCGATGGTCGCGACGCCGGCCGGCTTGTCCGGTCCGACGATCGGAGCGCAGAAGCCGATCGCCGGGATGCGGGTGCCGACGGCCGGGACGATCGGGATCGCCGGATCGTCGGGTCCGCTCGCCGGCGTCGGGTCGATCGCCCGCCAGACCCGGACGGTCTGGTCGCGCCACGTCTCGATTGTCGCCGTCCGCCACGATCCGGGCTCGAGGCAGATCGTCGCGACGGCCTCGTCAGCGGCGGATGGGGACGACGACGGTGCCTGGGCGGGAGGTGACGACGACGAGCCAGGTCCGGATGCGATCGCGACGCCCGGCGCGGACGCCGGGCCATCGACGGCCCCTTGTGTCGCCGGCCTCGAGGTCAGCACGGCGATCGCGACCAGGATCGCAAGCGCCGCGACGGGGATGAGCGGCGATCGGTCGCCATGGGGAAGGCGCGATTCGAAGCTGGCAGGAGGCCGCTCGTCGGTCGGCCGTCTGTCGTCGGTCGGTCTTCGGTCGTCGGTCATCGGCTGACCCGTCCCGTCTCACCGCCCAGGGTTGTCGACGGCTGCGACCGGCCCGGGATCGCCCGCCATCCAGCCCGATCAGTCCTCGCCGAGGTATGCCTTGCGGACCATCTCGTTCTTGATGAGGCTCCCCGCCTCGCCGGTGAGGACGACCTCGCCGGTCTGGAGGACGTAGCCGCGGTGGGCGATCGACAGCGCCTGGAGGGCGTTCTGCTCGACGAGCAGGATCGTCGTGCCCTGGGCGTTGATCTCCTTGATCGTCTGGAAGACCTGCTGGACGAGGATCGGGGCGAGCCCGAGGGACGGCTCGTCGAGGAGGAGGACGCGCGGTTCGGACATGAGCGCACGCCCGATCGCGAGCATCTGCTGCTCCCCGCCGGACAGCGTCCCACCGAGCTGATGGGTCCGCTCGCGAAGGCGTGGAAACAGCTCGAAGACGCGGTCGATGTCGGGGTCGATGGTTTTCGGATTGCGGGTGAAGGCGCCCATCTTGAGGTTCTCGATGACCGTCATCCGGGAGAAGATCCGGCGGCCTTCCGGCGCCTGTCCGATGCCGGTCCGGACCAGCTCGTGGGCCGGTGTCCGCGAGATGTCACGACCCTCGAATGTGACGGTTCCGGTGCGCGGATGGAGGAGCCCGTTGATCGTCTTGAGGGTCGTCGTCTTGCCCGCACCGTTCGCCCCGATGAGGGTCACGATCTCGCCCTGCTCGACACTCAGCGAGATGCCCTTGAGGGCGTGGATGTGGCCGTAGTACGTGTGGACGTCGGTCATGACGAGCATCGGCTCGCCCGGCCTGGTCGCGTCCGCGGACGCCGTTCCCGTCACGAGGCTCATGATCCGGCCCCCTCGACCGTCGGGCTTGCGGGCGCCACCGTCTCATCGGCGGGTTCGAATGCCGGCGGCGCGTCGGCGGGTGGGGTGCCGAGGTAGGCCTCGATGACCTTCGGGTTGCGGCGGACCTCGTCCGGTGTTCCCTCGGCGATCTTCTCGCCGTGGTCGAGGACGGTGACCCGGTCGCTGATCCCCATGACGACGCGCATGTCGTGCTCGATCAGGAGGATCGTCAGGCCGAGATCCGAACGAAGCCGGCTGATCAGGTCGGTCAGTTGCTGCGTCTCGCGGGGGTTCATCCCGGCGGTCGGCTCGTCGAGCAGCAGGAGCTGTGGTTCGGAGGCAAGGGCGCGGGCGACTTCCAGCCGGCGCTGGTCGCCGTACGGCAGGTTCTTCGCCAGCTGGTCGTCGCGGCCCTTCAACCCGACGAGGGCGAGCAGCTCGCGGGCCCGCACCCGGGCAACCTGTTCCTCCCGCCGGTCGCGCGGCGTCGACAGGATCGCGTCGATCCAGGTCGACTTCAGCTTCGTGTGCATCCCGACCAGGACATTCTCGATCGCGGTCATGTTCTGGAAGAGGCGGATGTTCTGGAATGTCCGGCCCAGGCCGTTGATGACCATGTCGTTGGGCCTGGCGCTCTTGAAGATGCCGAGGCGGATGAGGAAGCGCTGATAGGCCGGCGGTCTCGCCACACCGATGAGCAGGACGACCATCAGGGTGAGGACCGTCAGGAAGAGCCCGATGATGATCGACGTCTCGCTGCGCCCCTCGAGCCCGAGGACGATCGTCGCGAGCGCGACGAGGAGCGCCGGTACGACCCAGACGACCGGCTCAAGCCAGGGACGCCTCGGCCGGGCGATCACCTGTCTGCCGCCGAAGTGGATCTCGCCGGCCGTCGGGTCGTAGATCCCCGCGATGATGTTGAAGAACGTCGTCTTGCCCGCGCCGTTCGGCCCGATCAGGCTGACGATCGACTTCTCCGGGATTGAGAAGTCGATGTTGTTGACGGCGACGAGGCCGCCGAATCGCTTCGTGATCCGCGACGCGTCGAGCAGGCTCACAGGGTCCCTCCGGTCTCGCCGCCGCCGGGTGCCGCGCCCATCCCGCCGGCCGTCTCGACGCCCTCGCCGCCCTCGAATTCTTCGGCGATGTGGAGCTCCTGGCGCCGGCGCTGGTTCGGGAAGAGGCCTTCCGGACGCAGCAGCATCATCAGCACGAGAGCAACCCCGTAGAGCAGGAACTGGTAGTCGACGAAGGGGACCTTGGCGAGGTCCACATGGAGATTGACGATCGGCAGGGTGAAGTCCGGCACGCCGATCGTTTCGAGGACCCCGTTGATGGACTTCAGGAAGACCGCCTGGATGTTGTAGACGATGAACGCCCCGACGGCGACGCCCCAGATGTTGCCCATGCCGCCGAGGATGACCATCGCCAGCACGGTGAACGACACGGTGAACAGGAACTGGTCCGGCGAGACGATGGTCAGCTTCGAGGCGTTGAAGACACCGGCCAGGCCGGACGTCGTCGCACCGAGCGAGAATGCCAGCAGCTTGGTCGTGACGGTGTTGATGCCGTTTGCGGCAGCCGCGAGCTCGTCCTCGCGGATCGCGTTCCAGGCCCGCCCGATCCGCGAATCCTGGAGGCGGTAGAGGAGGATCATCGTGATCGTCACGATGACGACCATCACGATGAAGTAGTTGAACGGCGAGTTGGGGCTGAACGCCCCGAGGAATGGCAGGGGCTCGGGACGGTAGATGCCGCCGATGCCGTTCGTCCCCTGGGTGAACTTGTCGATGTTCAGGAACACGATCGGGACGATCTCGCCGAAGCCGAGGGTCATGATCGCGAGGTAGTCACCGCGCAGGCGAAGCGTCGGTGCGCCGAGCAGGATCCCGAAGATCCCGGCGACGGCCGCCCCGACGAAGAGCATCGGGATGAACGGGAGATCCGTTCCCGAGAACGGCGAGTTGCTGTAGGCGTAGGCGTAGGCACCGATCGCGAAGAACGCGGCATAGCCCAGGTCGAGCAGGCCGGCCATCCCGATGACGACGTTGAGGCCCATTGCCAGCAGCACGAACACTCCGGCGTTGGCGAACGAGTCGTACCAGATGCCCCGCCCCTGGACGATCGACAGCGGCGGGATCGCCGGCAGGATGTACATCAGGACCGTCGTGATCACCATCGCGACGACGATCGTCAGCGAGCGATGCCTGTCAGACGCGTTCCGCAGATCGGCCAGCGTGGCTCGGAGGCCGCTCTGGCGCGGACCGCTCGTGCTCGTCTGCGGAGGGGCGGTCATGCCCGGTCACCCGTCGCCTGGCCGAACAGGCCGGACGGCTTGAAGATCAGAACCAGGGTCAGGACCATGAACACGAGGAACTCGGACCAGCGCGAGTAGCCGAGCGCGGAGGCGAAGTTCTCGATGAAGCCGATGACGAAGCCGCCGATCGCCGCGCCGGTGATGTTCCCGATCCCGCCGAGAACGGCCGACGTGAATGCCTTGAGCCCGGAGTTGAACCCGAGGTCCTGGCGGACGAACCCGAAGCGGAGGCCCCAGACGAGACCGGCGGCTGCGGCCAGCATCCCGCCGAGGAGGAACGTCAGGGCGATCGTCTGGTTCTGGTCGACGCCCATGAGCGAGGCGGCCTCGCGATCCTGCGCCGTCGCTCGCATCGCCCGCCCGAGTCGAGTCCGGCCGATGAACAGCTGGAGGCCGATCATCAGCGTCAGGGCGAGGGCGAAGATGAAGATCGAGAGAACCGAGATCGACGCACCGCCGACGTTGATCTGCCAGCTGAGCGGGAAGACCTGGGGAGCTCGACGGTCACCCGAACCGGCCACCACGAGGGCCACGTTCTGGAGGATGAACGAGACGCCGATCGCCGTGATCAGCGGCGCCAGCCGTGGGGCGTTGCGGAGTGGGCGATAGACGAGCCGTTCGATCGAGACGTTGAGGATCCCGATGATCGGCATCGTGAACAGCAGGGCGCCACCGATCAGGATGATCAGGAAGGGGATGTTGTCGACGGGACCGGACTGGCCCATGATCCCGCCGATGAAGACGATCGCCATGAACGCGCCGACCATGAAGATGTCGCCGTGGGCGAAGTTGATCAGCTCGATGATGCCGTAGACCATCGTGTAGCCGAGCGCGATCAGCGCATAGATGGCGCCGATCGAGAGGGCATTGACGGTCTGCTGGATCGCCACCGGAAAGGCCTGCTGGGACGTCAGTCCGGTCTGCCCCGGGAGAGCGAGCCAGAGGGCGAGGGTGTACAGGACGATCGCCGCGATGGCGAGCCCACCGAAGCGCAGCCCTCGACCGAGCGGCCGCGCCGGTGATGCGGGGCTGGCGAGCGAGGTCACGATGTGATCCCTCGGAGTCGGTGGCTGCGGTTGGTAGAGGTGTGGGTCGGTTTCTGCCGGATGTTCAGGAGCCGGGGGTCACGGCGACCCCCGGCTCCTGGAACTAGTGACTACTTGCCGTAGTCGACCTGCGTCTCGAACTTCCAGTCGCCCTTGCCGTTTGCGGCAGTCTGGTCGACGGAGTAGATCGAAACGATCTTCTGGCTCGTGTCGCCGTTGGCATCGAAGGTGATCTCGCCGACGATCGTCGTGTACTTCGCTGCCGTGTCGGTACCGGCGACCCGGACCGCTTCACGGAGCGCCGACTTGTCGGCGGCCGCGGCGCCGGCTCGCTTCAGGGCGTCGATGACGACCTGGGCGCAGGCAAAACCGGTCCCGGCGTAGCCGGTCGGGTCGATGCCGTACTCGGCCTTGTAGTCCGCATTGAACTGGGCCTTGCCGGGGAAGTCGCCGATGCCGGCGAGCGTGCTGTAGGCGTTCTTGGCGGCGGTGGCGCCGAGGTTCAGGAACGAGTCCTTGGTCTCGCCGGAGCCGTCGTTGATGCCGTCAGGACCGACGTACGGAACGTCCGCAAGGCCGGCCTGCTGGGCCGCGAGAAGGATCCGGGCTCCGCCCGTCGCCGTCACGCCGCCGAAGTAGATCGACTCGGGGTTGAGGGCCTTGGCGGCCGTCATGATCGAGACGTAGTCCTGGGTGGTCTTGGGGGCCGCGTCGTGCTTCACGACGGTGCCGCCACGCTTGGTGAACTCAGCCGCGAATGCGTCTGCGACACCCTTGCCGAAGGTCTCCGTGTCGTCGATGACGTAGACGGACTTCTTCTTGAGGACGTCGTAGATGTACTGGGCGGCCGCCGGGCCCTGGACGTCGTCTGTGGTGACGACCCGGATGTAGTTGTTCGGCTTGGTCCGGATCTGGGCCGCGGGAGCGCCCTTGGTCAGGTCCGGGTTCGTGTTGGCCGGCGAGCACTGGAGCACGCCACCATCATTCGAGATCGGGATCTGGGCCTTGGCGACGCTCGAGTTGAGCGGGCCGATGACGGCGATCACGTCGGCGTCAGCCACGATCTTGCTCATGTTGTTGGCGCCGGTCTGCGGGTCGTGCGCGCCGTTGAGCGCATCGTCGTAGATCGCCGACTGGGGGATGTCGATCCCGTAGCCACCGGCGCCACCGCCGGCCAGCTTCACCGCGAGCTTGATGCCGTTGATGATCGGGTCCGAGGCCGCCTTCTCACTGCCCTGCTGCGGCAGCTCGATCGCGAGCTTGACCTTGCCCTTGGAGACATCCGCGGCCGGAGCCGGGGTGCTCGGGACGATGGCGGCACCGCTGCCACCGCTTCCTGCCGGCTTGGTCGATGCTGCGGGCGTCGTGCACGCCCCGAATACCAGCATCGACACGCCAGCAATAGCGCTCAGTTTCCTGAAGTTCATCCAATCTCCTCCTCGTCACTGATCGGCCGGGCGGTCCCCGGTCGATCTCGGTCGGTGCGTCCGTGGCCCGTCCGAAGCGCGGGTCCAGGCCGGTCGTTCGTTGCCCGTTGGTCCCGTTCGAGGGTCGCTCGACTCCAGCGTCTGGGGTTCGAAGGACTCGCGATATCGGGAGTGGCGGTGCGTGACGGACGACGGCACAGAATCCCGGTTCGGGCGGCGCGCAGGATGCCGCCGAAGCGATGCCGTATCATATGCATCGGCGGACCGATTGCAATACCGATCCGACGCGACCCGGGCGTGGCTGTCGAGCCTCCCGCTCGCCACCCCCGCGAGGTCCCGCAGGACCAGCAGCAATCGCGACCGCCAGCCCTACGAGGTGGCACCTGCCAGCGTGGAATACCTGGTTCGATCGGCTCGCATCACGGACATCGAGCGGCTCGTCGCGTTGAGCGCCGGGCTTCTCAAGTCGTCCGGCGCTGTCGGCGCGCTCGTTCCGGGAGACCTGCTCCGACAGCTCGTCTATCTCCCGCAGGCCAGCATCTTCGTCGCCGAGGCTCGGCGCGACGTTGTCGGAGGCGCGGTCCTCGCGCTCCGGCCGTCGGTCCGCGCCGGTGGCTACGTCGGGACCGTGGACCTCCTCGTCGTGGACCCGGACCACGATACGGACCGAGTGACGGACGCGCTCCTCGAGGAGCTCATCCGGTCGGCCCGCAACAAGGGCTGTAGCGTCATCGAAGCTGCCCTCCCGGGCGATCCAGCGGAGCGGACCCGCTGGGAACATCACGGTTTCATGGAAAGCGGTCCGCACATGGAACGGCAGGTGGCCGTGGTCGGGGCCCCCACTACCAGCCGGTCCAGATGATCCCGCGCGCCGAGCAGCGTCACCGCGCCGGCGCCGCGGACAAGGAATAACAAGGAGTCATCGTGGGAAAGAACGTCGCCGTCTTCGTGGACGTGGCGAACATCTTCTATGCGGCAAAGGCCGCCGGCGTGGACATCGATTACGTCACGCTCCTCAAGTCGGCAACGGCCGGTCGCGATTTCGTGCGGGCCTACGCCTACACGGGTCTCGACCCGGACAACGAGAACCAGCGCAACTTCCATTCGTTCCTCGCAAGGAACAGCTACAAGGTCGTCAGCAAGGACATCCGCAAGTACGGCGACGGCAAGGTCAAGGCCAACCTCGACATCGAGCTGGTCGTCGACATGATGAAGACGGCTCGCAACCTCGACGTGGCGATCGTCGTCTCCGGCGACGGCGACTTCGCCCCGGCCATCCGGGCCGTCCAGGAGATGGGCGTCCGGGTCGAGGTGATCAGCTTCCGCGGCAACACCTCCTCGGACCTGATCGACGTCGCCGACGTCTTCACGGACATCACCCAGCTCGCGCGCGTCGAGAAGGGCTCCTCGCGGTCGGGCCGGCGGGTCGCCGGCGATGACGAGGACCTGTCGATGACCGAGGTCCCGGACAAGCAGACAGAGGGCACCGGTGCCGGTCGTGGTCGTGGCCGCGGTCGCGGCCGTGGCCGGGCAGGCGAGGCCGAGCCGGTCGTGGCCCGCGGCCGACCCGTCCGGACAGCCGCTCCAGCTGAGCTCGCACCGGTCGCAACGGCCGCCGGACTCATCGCTCTGCCCGGCGAGAAGCTGTCGCGCGCGGCCTCGGCCCCGGCCGAGGCTCTGAGCCCGGCGCAGCCCGACGAGGCCCAGTCGATCCCGCTCGGCGAGGGCGAGGACGACGGCGTCGATGCCGAGGGTCGCCGTCGGCGTCGCCGTCGCGGTGGTCGCGGTCGCGGTCGCGGCCGTGGCCGTGAGCAGGAGCCCGGCTACGTTGCCGAAGACGGTGTCGCAGCGGCGCCGCTCGATCCATCGGCGACTGGCGCGGCCGACGCCGACGCCGACGACGAGGACGACGAGGACGATGAGGTCGCCCTCGAGCAGCCGACGACGACTCGCCGGGCACCCCGCCCGACGCCGTTCGGGTCGGTCTGGGATTCGCAGCTCGGCGTGCCGAGCTCGACGCCCTCGAAGCTGCCACCGGTCGTCGACGACGAGGATTTCGACGAGCCGGAGATCCCCGAATACCTGATCGCCGAGCAACGTCGCGGCCAGCAGGGCCAGCGTGGCGGACAACCGAATCGGGGCGGTCCCCGCGGCAATCGAGCCGGCTATAACGCCGCGGTCGAACGCGAGCGGTACGGCCGTGGCGGCGGTGTCGGCAGCGGCGGACTCAATCGCTACCCGGACGTGAGCGGCCGAACCGGTACTCCCGGTGGTGGCGGCGGACGACCGAGCGGCGGCGGCGGCCGTCCCCAGGAGCCGGCATTCGGGCGCGGCGACCGGCCGGAAAGGTTCGAACGCCAGGATCGACCCGATCGGCAGGATCGTTCGGATCGGCCGGCCCGTTCGAGCGAACCGTGGAGCGAGGTCCCCGAGGAGCTCCAGGAGCTGCTCCGAGCCCAGCTCGCCTCGTCACCGAAGGCGGCTCCGCGGCCCGCCGCTGGCAGGCCTTCAGGCCCGGCGGAATCCGCCGCGCCTGATGCGGCGTCCTCATCGACCTCCGACGGCATGTCCGCGGCCGAGGCTCCCAAGCGCCGGGCGACGACGCGTCGCAAGCCGGCGGGTGCCGCAGCCACGGCGACGACCGACGACGCGTCGGCCGCGACACCTGAAGCGCCGAAGCGCCGCGCCTCGACGCGGACCAAGGCGACGCCGGCGGCGAGCGCCGCTTCGGAGTCGGCCGCCGAGGCTCCTGCGCCGAAGCGGCGCACGTCTACTCGGGCGAATGCGTCGCCCGCCGAACCCGCCGCCGAGGCGTCGACCGACGGCTCCGCGGAGGCGGCGCCGAAGCGCCGGGCGACCCGCAAGAAGGCCGAGCCCGCCTGATCCGGCGATGTCCGGGTTCCTGACCCGCGGTCATCCGGCGGCCGTCGCGGCGATTGCCGCGATGATCGCCGGGTCGCCGCCTCATGCCCTGCTCATCGCCGGTCCGCCCGGCGTCGGCAAGACGACGCTCGCCCTCGACCTCGCGGCTGGACTGCTGTGTGACGTCCCGGACCCTGCCGACCGGCCGTGCCGCGCCTGCCGCGGCTGCCGGCTCGTCGACAGTGGTGGACACGCCGACCTGCACCGGCTGGCCCCGGGCGGCGCCGGGGACCAGATCCGGATCGGCGACAGGTCGGAGCCCGAGCCCGGGACGATCCGTCGGCTGATCTCCGAGCTCGCCCTGCTGCCGGTCGAAGGTGGCGCCCGCGTGACGATCATCGAGCGCGCCGAGCGGCTCAACGATGACGCTCAATCCGCCCTGCTCAAGACCCTCGAGGAGCCGCCGCCGGGCGTGACGATCATCCTCTGCGTCGAGCGCGAGGACCAGCTGCTGCCGACTGTCCGGTCGCGCTGCGTCCGGCTCCGGCTGGGGCCGGTCGGGGCGCGCGACATCGAGGCGATCCTCGGCGATCAGGGTGTCGCCGACGCGTCGACGGCCGGCCAGCTCGCCCGACTCGCCGCCGGCCGACCCGGGCTGGCCCGGGCGTGGGCGCTCGCCCCGGAGGCCGTCACGGCACGAGCCGAGATCGCCCGATCGATCCTCGACCTGCTCGGCGCCGCACCGGCGCGCCGCCTGGCGGCGATCCGCGAGCTCATCGCACGGTCCGCCGATGTCGAACGAGCACTGGCCCGCGTCAACGGCGCTCCTGCCCCGACACCGGTCGCAGCTGGTGGGCGGCGATCGCGCCGCGCGAACGCGGCGCCTGCCGCGGCGGCGAGCGCGGCCCCCGCCGCGGCCGCGTCCACGACGACGACTGGCGTCGCGGCGGACCAACCCGGGCCCGATGCGAGCGACGGCGCGGCCACGACCGAGACGAGCGACCCGAGCGACGCGGACGAGCCGCGCGATACGCGAGCGCCGGCCTCCGAGCGTCGCCGGGCAGCCACGACCCTCGTCGCGATCTGGCGGGAGGTCGCCCGCGACCTCGCGGTTGCCGGCCTCGGCGACGAGCGCCTCGTCCGCGATGCCGGCCTGCTCGACGAGCTCCGTGCCACGGCCGGGATCACACCGCTCGAGCTGGGGGCATTCCTCGAGCGCCTCGATCGGAGCGGCGAGCTGATCGAGGCGAACGCGAGCCCGGAGCTCGTCCTCGACGTCCTGGTCCTGAGCTGGCCGCGTCTGCCGCGAGCCGCC
>Ga0193699_10001089_pt1 | contig 10956 bp, 11 predicted proteins | sample L3c2metaG_FD_160095 | JGI IMG/M metagenome (GOLD analysis project Ga0193699, IMG submission 160095) | Soil microbial communities from a riparian zone of the East river system, Colorado, United States - L3c2 | ecosystem: Environmental > Terrestrial > Soil > Riparian zone | place: USA: East... | reverse complement strand
CCAGTTTGATCCGTTGAGGAGGAGAGACCAGGTACACGGCTTCCGGCAACGCTTCACCCACAAGGTGGAGATTCAGTGTAAAGTCTTCGTTAAGGAAGGCATTTAAATTATTGTTTTGTATAATGAACTTGAAAGGCGCCTGAGGAGAAAACTCGCGGTTGAACTGTACAATTCTCCTCGTGCTTTGGGTAAAAATCCCCCTGTTTACCACCACGATCAAAAGGATGAAGGCGATCGGAACCAACAGGTATTTCAGGTATCGCTTATTTTCGCGCAGGTCAATGGCATTCTCAAAAGCAACGTTTTCAAATTGCCTGGACTTTTGAGTAATTCCCGCCTCCAGCAAGGCCGTTGGCTTTTGACTCAATGAAAGCTGGATTAAATTCAATAACCTGTCGCGAATTTCAGGAAATAACGAACCGACCATCGTTGCCGTCTCCTCCTGCCCCAAGCCTTTCCTGTAAAGCCACCATCCCAGCGGAACTTTCAGAAATTTATAGACGGAAACAATGACGACGAGGAAAAAAGTAACAAAAATGGAGAACCGGACCCATCCGCTTAACCAAAGATTGTACTCCAGCACTGCAGCGAGCAGAAAATAAAGAAGGACCAGGGTCAGAGTAAGTAATGCTCCGCGGAGAAACAAATTGAGGTAATACTTCCTTTTGAAGGAAGTAAGCTTCTCATTGATCTTATTTAACCCATCTCGCATAAACCCCGGATTCCCGCCCTATGAAACGAATACAAGAGAGACTTAGTTTTAGATTTACTAAGATAAGGAATCATTTCCCGCAGATCTCGCAGATTATCGCAGAATTGATCAGCGAAATCTGCGCCTGCCAAAGCGCTTAGCGTATAAGCGGGAAAGAGGTTACTTTTTGAAGCAGACGAACCAAGGCTCACATAGATTAATTAATATTATTAACACCCCCGGGGGAATTCAACCCACCTGCGCAAATTTCATCAGCGAAATCTGCGGGAGAATAATTCGAATTAATTCGAATTACCCCGGATTTTCTGCCTCGAATCTCCAATCGTACTCCTTTTCGAAATATTCGAGCGCATGCATTTTGAGAAGTTTTTCCTGCTCGAGGAGATCGAAATGAGGAAGCTTTTTGATAAGTTTCCAGTGAGGCCAACCGTCCTTGTCAAGCCCCTCCAGGTGATAATACCCGGAAAGGCTTAGCGCTTTGCAGATGGCAATGTGCATCAGGTCTTGCTTTTCTTCTTTGCTAAACCGTTTGGGGCCCTGGCCCAGTTCCTGCATGCCGATAATAAATAAGACGGCATTGAGGTCTTTGGGTCTCTTGCCAACGAGCTTCTCGAGCTGATTGAGCAAGGCCTGCCAGTTGCGCTGAAGTTCAAGTTCCTGTTTAAACATGTTGGAGTTCCTCCAAAGAATCAAATTCATTAAATTGCTCTACCAAATTCATAATTGGCTTTTGAAGGATTGGTAATCCCGAAGGAAGAACAATGCAAATATGGGTATAAGTTTCAATTCTCTCCCTTCGAGACCTCAGCGGATTTTCCACCGCGGAGACGCAGAGACGCTAGAGAGGCGCAAAGTTCAATCGCATTACTTCTACCCCGAGATTATCACTGAGCCCCTAGGAATAATCTGTCAGGGATTAACAAAAAAGAAACTCAGCGAAACCTCTGCGCCTTCTTTGCGTCTCCGCGCCTCCTCGGTAGAAATTTTTCGCCCATGAGCTTACCAGCTGATTTTGTCTCCCTTTTTTTTCCCCGTTATTGCCAGGCGTGTTTTGGTCCGCTCGTTAAAGGTGAGGAGATTATTTGTACACGATGCATTGCCGGGCTGCCAAAAACCAATTACCATTTGCAGCAAAGCAATCCGGTGGAAGCAAAGCTGGCTGGGCGCCTTCCTGTCAGGCATGCCTGGGCTTTTCTCAAATTCCGTAAGGGAGGCATTGTTCAGCACCTTCTTCATCAATTAAAATACAATAACCACCCGGAAGTGGGCTTGGCGCTGGGCAAAATTTTTGGTTACGAGCTAAGTGAGGCCGGACTATCTGCCGGTTTTGACATCATTGTCCCGGTTCCGTTGCATGAATTGCGAAAGCGAAAAAGAGGCTATAATCAAAGCGCCAAATTCGCACAAGGACTTAGTTACTCGCTGAAGACGCCATGGGATGAATCGATCTCCATTCGAAAAACGAAAGCCACCACGCAAACCAAAAAGTCGAAAATGGAGCGGTGGGAAAATGTAAAAGATGTCTTCACCATTTCAGAAAACCGGAGTCTGGTAAATAAGAGGATACTGCTGGTAGACGATATCATCACCACCGGTTCTACGCTGGAGGCTTGCGGCCAGCATTTAATCATGGCAGGCTGCCAGGAACTTAGTGTGGCCTGCATCGCCGAAGCCCAATAATGAATAACCCCCCGCATGTGGGCGGAGGGTTATGCAATAAGAACTGAATTGAAAATTAATAGTTCGATCCGGCACGAATCATCGCACAACGGAAACCAATGGTGGCTGTAGCGGAATCTTCATCCAGAAACCTGCGGGTTCCGGGCGACATCCAGTACGCTACATCTTTCCAGGAACCACCCTTGTATACACGCGCTTTGTCCGACACGAGGGATAGGAACGTCTGAGGATCCCGTCCGTTCTTATCGTACGTAATGTGGTTGGTGGAGTCTTTTGTTTTGGAGTAGCGGTTTCTGTACGAATCATTGTCATCCAAAAAGTCATCCCGGCGAATAGGGTTAAGGTCATCAAAATCCTGGTAGGAGAGCGGGCGGTATACATCCATAACCCACTCACTCACATTACCCGCCATATTATATAAGCCGTAATCGTTGGGAGGATATTCATAAATATAAGATGTGATCAGTGCACCGTCATTTAACCTGCCGGCGATACCGGCGTAGTCACCCCTTCCGCGTTTGAAATTCGCGAGAAACGTACCCATTTGTTTTCCATAAGGATTGCGAAGAGCGTGACCATCCCAGGGATAAATCCGCTGGTGAGTCTTCCAGCCATTGTGTACCGATGAGGGCTTGGGCAGCGTACTCCCATTCTGCTTCTGTGGGAAGGCGGTAGTTGGGAACCACCACTCCTGATTCGATTGGTATCCTTCCGCCTGCTGTCGGCTTAATGTCTTCCCTGCCCGACTTCTTTGCCAGCTCGTCATTCACTTTAGCCGTTCTCCATGTGGAATATTCATTGGCTTGCTTCCACGTGATGCCCACCACCGGGAAGTAACGGAAGCCGGGATAGCGCAAATAATGCTCTACATAAGGATCGTTAAAGGCCAGTTTTCCTCGCCAAACAGCCGTGTCCGGAAGGGCCCGGGCATAGGCGTCTTTCACATTGGGATCCGAGGAGCGCGGAGAATCTACGGTGAGGTAATGAAGGTATTCAAGCCAGTGAATATTGGCGATTTCGGTCTCATCCATATAGAACGAGGCCACCGACACGGTACGCTCGATATTATCACGATAGGACATAACATCCTCTTCAAAAGACCCCATCACGGCCCGGCCTCCTTCAATAAAAACCATATTGGGAGCGTCGGGTTGCTGGTCGTACGGGTTTACCGCAAAACCCCCGCCGTCGGCTTCATTGTACTTCAGCCCGGTTGCCGTGCTCACCTGGCCGGGATTTTGAGCCGTTGGCTTCCCTCCCTTATTGCCAAATAGCGAACAGGAAGTGATGAAGAAAGAAACGCCAGCCAAAAGTAAAAGACCCTTAAAGCACTTCATTTTGTTCATGTTGATGTTTTCGCAACCGCTAATATAAAGAGATAATTATATGTTTTCCAAGGGGTAAGGATTTTATTGATCAATCCCCGATCCAGGTACTGAAGGGAATAACGACCCGATGCGACAGGATATTGTCCATGCCCTGCCTCCAAATTTGGGATTCCCGCTATTCAAATTGGTCCGGTTTTGCTTCCCGGCAGTTGATTTCCGGCCCATTTTCGCGTTGGCATGCTTATGAAGGTTCCTGTCGAAATAAACAGAAATGATAACCATAAAAGACTTTCAGTATGCTTCTTTTGAAAAGAAGTGTGATGTCGTGACGAGCTCCTCCGACTACCTGATCACGCGCGAATGGCGGGACTGTAAAGTTTACCTTTACAATGTCGATCTGTTTTTCATTGAAGTGTACTACTCACCGGCCAACAAAAGCGTCCTCATGATTAATGCCTTCAACGATGTCGTTGGCCTGGAACCTTATACAGAGATGGTTTCCCTGGCCGACCTGAATTTGTAATCCAACATCTTGTCGATGATGTCAATGGCTGCATTTACGGAGAGAATGTTTTCGATCGTCAGGATGAGTTTGCCGGAGGTTTCTTTCATCCGGCATTGACGTGCATGTGACTGAACAAAGGTCAGCACTTTACCGAAAACATCGGACTTAAAGTATTCCTCTTTTCCCTTTCCGGAAATGAAATAAGCCCTCAGTTTTTCATTCTTCAAACTTATTTTCTCAAAGCCCAGTTCTTCTCCCATCCATCGCAACCGCACCGAGTTGATCAGTTGCTCCACCGACTCGGGAATTGGCCCGAAGCGGTCCTTCAATGACGTGTTGAATTGTTGAAGCCCTGCTTCGTCATGGATGTTGTCCAGACTGGAATAGAGCTGAAGTCGTTCGCTGCTGTTTTGGATATAGGTTTCCGGAATAAGAATTTCCAAATCAGTTTCGATAATACAATCCTGTACAATCAACTTTACTTTTTCTGCCAACTCTTCGGCAAAAAGATCCTTGAACTCAGTCTCTTTCAATTCCTGGATGGCGTCGTCCAGAATCCGGTGATACGTATCAAATCCCAGGTCGCTGATGAATCCACTTTGTTCGGCGCCCAGCAAATTTCCTGCACCCCGGATATCCAGATCCCGCATTGCTACCTTGAAGCCGTCACCCAATTCGGAAAATTCTTCCAGCGCAGCCAATCGCTTTCGCGAATCGGAACTCAGTACCGAACTGGCCGGCGTCAGCAAATAGCAAAATGCTTTCTTATTGGAGCGGCCCACGCGCCCCCGCATCTGATGTAAATCGCTGAGCCCAAACATGTGGGCCTGGTTGATCATGATCGTATTGGCATTGGGAATATCCAGGCCGGATTCAATGATGTTGGTAGAAACCAATACATCGTATTCTCCTTCGATAAATTTGATCATTGCTTTTTCGAGTTGGTGGCCCTGCATTTGCCCATGGGCGATGCCAATTCTCGAATCGGGGACCAGTTTATAAATTACGTTGGCCACCTGTTCAATATCGCTCACGCGATTGTGAACAAAAAAGACCTGACCCCCTCGCTTAATTTCGTGGCTGACCGCATCCCGGATAATCTCTTCATTGAATGTATGCAGTTCGGTGGTCACGGGTTGCCGGTTAGGAGGAGCCGTAGCGATGATGCTGAGATCGCGTGCCCCCATCAGAGAGAAATGAAGGGTTCGCGGAATCGGCGTTGCCGTTAGCGTAAGCACATCCACGCTGTGCTTCAATTCTTTTAACCGGTCTTTTACTTTAACGCCAAACTTCTGTTCTTCGTCAATAACCAAAAGACCCAGGTCCTTGAATATCACATCCCGGCTGACAACCCGGTGTGTGCCGATGATGATGTTGACCCTTCCCTCCTCTACTTCCTTTAGAATTGCTTTGATTTCTTTGTCCGATTTAAACCGCGAAATGTATTCGATCTTCACCGGGAATGTTCCCAGCCTTTCGGTGAACGTGCGATTGTGTTGCATGGCCAGAATCGTCGTAGGCACCAGCACTGCTACTTGCTTTCCTTCGGTAGCCGCTTTAAACGCGGCCCGTATCGCGACTTCCGTCTTTCCAAACCCAACATCACCGCAGACAAGCCGGTCCATGGGGTGCGGGGCCTGCATGTCCTTCTTTACATCTTCGGTAGCCTTGGCCTGGTCAGGGGTATCTTCATAAATAAAAGAAGACTCCAACTCGGCCTGAAGAAAACTGTCCGGTGCATAGGCGTAACCGGGCGCTTGTTTTCGTTTGGCATAGAGGTCAATCAATTCTTTGGCAATATCCTTGACCTTCTTTTTGACCTTCGCTTTCTTGGTATCCCATTCACCGGAACCCAGTTTGCTTATGACTGGAGGCGTGCCTTCCCTACCGGAGTATTTGGAAATCTTATGAAGGGAATGAATGTTGACATAAAGAAGGTCGTTGTCGCGGAAGACCAGCCGTATCGCTTCCTGCTCTTTGCCGTTGACTTCTTTTTTTTCCAGTCCGGCAAATTTTCCAATGCCATAGTCAATATGGGTCACGAAGTCTCCGGGCTGCAGCGTCTGCAGCTCGCGGAAGGTCATAGCCTTGGATTTGGAGAACTTTTCTTTGGCCCGGTAGCGGTGGAAACGTTCAAATATCTGATGGTCAGTATAGCAGACAATTTTCAGGCTCTGGTCCACAAAACCTTGCCGCAGGGCGAATTCCATCGGCTGGAATTGCAAGCCGGGATGGATCTCTTCGAAAATGCCCTGGAGACGTTCTAACTGCCTTGGCTGATCGGACGCAATAAAATTGGAATATCCCTGTACCTGATGATCGATCAGGTTGGACGCAAGCAGTTCAAAGTTTTTATTGAACGACGGCTGCGCGGAGGACCGGAATTCATGCGTTCGGTCGGATGCGAAATGAAACCGGTGACCAAACTCGAGCCGGGTAAATGATCCGATTTTATTGCTGAAATTCTCCTTGGTCTCAAACAACTGCTCAGGTTGAAGCACAATTTTTGGGGTACCGCTGTTGTGCAGGATTTTATCAAAACTTAAGCTCGCTTTTTCGAATGATTTTTGGAGAACATTGATGGTAAGCTGAAAATCTTTGATCCAAACACAGGTATTGGAAGGAATAAAATCCAGGAACGACTGGCGCTCTTCCTGAACAAGCCGGGTCTGAACATTGGGCATCAAACTTACTTTGAGCAAACTCTCCACGGAAAGTTGTGAACCGGGATCAAAGCTGCGTATGCTGTCGACTTCATCGCCAAAAAGTTCAATGCGGTAAGGGAGATCATGTGCAAAAGAATACACGTCCAGGATGCCGCCGCGAATCGCAAATTGGCCGGCCTCATAAACAAAATCGGTCTTTTCAAAGTCACAGGAGTGTAGGAACTCCTCCAGGAATTCACGATCGAGTTTTTCACCTTTCTTTACAACAAACGTATTGGACGCTAATGATTTTTTATTGATCACTTTTTCAGAAAGCGCCTCCGGGTAGGTGACGATAATTTGTGATTCCGGAGCATGGCTCAGCTGGTTCAGGGTCTCCGCCCGCATCAGAATGTTGGCGTTCTCTGTTTCATCGTATTCATACGGGCGCTTGTACGACATCGGGAAAAAGAGAATTTCCTTTTCGCCAATCAGGTTTTGCAAGTCATTGGAAAAGTAGGCCGCTTCTTCCTTGTCGTGAAGGACCAGGACATGAGTTGCTTTACTGCTTTTGTAAACGGCGGCAAAAACGAGGGCGTCCATGCTTCCGGTAAGGCCCTTGATGCGGAAAGCGGACGACGGGGACATACGAATCTCCTCAGCCAGCGTTTGAACGAGGCTGTCCGCTTTGTAAATGCTTAAAAAATCGTTCGCCCTCAAGCCATCAAAAAAAGGAACGCAAAAGTAATCAGAATTTACAGAATTTGCAGAATGGATCAGAATTTACAGAATTGAGGCTGAAGCTCCCTTGACTAGTCGGATTTGACGTTGTCTGGCTTATCGAATTCATTCTTTAAATTCTGCAAATTCTGATCAATACTGTAATCTTGCGGGCTATAAATTCTGATCATTCTGTAATTCTGCAAATTCTGATTTCTGATGTATTATGTCCGTTTATTGATTTTGTACCTGGGCCTGGCTGGTACGTTGTTTCTCCTCATTGGACTGTACAAACCCTGGGCCGTGCTCTGGTGGGAGGACACGCAAAACCGTATGAAGGTGATTCAGGTCTATGGTACGTTGACGCTGATCTTTTTTATTGCTTACTATGTTCTTCAATTCTTTTTATAAACCTTTCTGAAAAATGCCGACCCGATGAATAGATTGAATTGTTTCTTGATCATGATGGTGTATCTCGTGGTTGGAGGTTGCGCGTCAAAGCCTGCAAAGCAGCTGGAGGCAAAAACCCTGGACCAGGCTGAAGTAAACGAGCTCCCCGAGGTCACGTTGATTGAACCCAATGGAAGTCAGTTTTCTGCGCGGAGCCTTCCAGGCAATACGATGTTGATCTTTTTTGGAGCAAGCTGTGACCATTGCCAACGCGAAGCGACTCAGATTCATAATAACATTCAACGATTTGAGCGTTATACACTTTATTTTATTTCGATGGATCCATTTCCCGTCATCGACAAGTTTGCGCAGGACTATGGCCTCAACAACCAACCCAACATTCGTTTCATGAGGGCCGACGGCGGATCCGTTTCCAAATCGCTGGGCTATCTTCAGACTCCAACAATCCTTATCTACGCCGCTAACCGGAAATTGGTCAAGCGATTTGACGGGGAAACTGTGATGGAAGAGATTCTCAAGGTTTTATAGTCGGGTTACGGGTTGCTGGTTACTGGTTTCAAGGTCAAGGTTATTGTCGCGGGACTTGAAGCTAGTGCCGTTCCAACTAATTGATTCTACTTGTATAAAGATAGTTGGAAGTGCACTAGACAAGCCCTACCTCACCCTCGTGGCGGCAACCAGAAACTTTTCCTTCGCTCCCGAAAATCCGATCAGGTACTTTTCTCCACCATCCCCGATTTTCAGTTTTTTCTTGAGTTGCTCCGGGCGGAGGGGGTAATTTCGAACGAAAACATTTGCTTTTCCTTCCGGAAAAATAGTTTTAAACCGGGAGGGGTCTGGTTTCAAGTCCTCGATTTTGAAAATTCTGCCGGGAAAAGTTTCATCGAGTTGATCCGAAGTATAGAGGTGGGTGTTGACCTGCAGTTTGGAAAGTCCATAGCGATGCCCGATCACCTTGAAAGCACCGGCTTTTAGAATCCAGGAGTGAGGTTCGTAAAGGTAAGTGAGTGGATCAGAAAAGACTGATCGCGCGTTGTTTTCCTCCTCAAACGTATAACTGAATTTTTCCACCCCGGCTTGGTTCCCGGGAATACGCGAAGAAAGATTGATGCCCATGACTGTCGGTTCCGCGACGCCCTCCCTCGAACACAATAGAAGGACTTCTCTGCATTCGTGATCAACGGCTACCACGAAAATCTTTTCAACCTTCTTTAGTTCAATTACTCCCTGATGCAGATCCAGCAAAGGGGAAGCCTTTACCAGGACCCAGTCGGCTTTTTCAAGAATCGAAGGAAGAAGCCGAACGACATCCGGTTGGCACTCCGTCAGACGAAAGACTTTTTGCGTGTTGTTTCTTCGCGAAGGATCAATAAAAGCAAAATCAAATTTCTGATCAGAAGCGCTCAGAAAAGTTTCGGCGTTCATGGCATGATGACGAATGTGGGTAGCCCCGAGAACGTCATGATTATGCCGGACCATTTCCATCAGCCCTTTGTTTGGCTCTACATAATCAAGTTGATCACAGGCTTGACTTATAAAAAAGGTATCGATGCCAAACCCACCCGTAAGATCGACACCCTTTTTCAATTCTCCGGAAATGTTTATCGACGCTTTTGCGGGTATTCCGGAGATGATTTTCGCCTTAAATTTGGCGGTGAGTTCAGAGGAGCATTGCTCAACGTGTAGCGAGGGTGGATAGAGGATATCAGCGTTTTGATAGAAGGTGGGTATTTTGGCCCTGGCCTTTCGCCGGCCGGAAATCTGGTTCGCTACAATCGAAGATGGAACACCATGGAGGACGGCATGCTTCAACACAAGATTTCGTTCATCCGCCTTTTCGTTGGCAAGAATAAACGCCTGCAAGTCTTTATTGATTGTCCAGAGGGGCAAAAGAGTCAGATTTAAGATTGGGACAGACTACCATCAAAATTCATTATTCCGTGTTCATTATTCAACATTTGAATTTCGAATATGGAATGCAGAATAATGAATATTGAAGTGGGAAGTTGTCCAATTCTTTCAGGTCTCATTCCGCCTTGTTCTTCAGGAAACCAAGCAATTCATAAGCGCCGCTGACAACAATCTCTGTAGAAGACGACAACCCGTCGGGCAAAACAACCTCAACATAACTGCTTTCGGAATTTCCTTTCTTGACCTCCGTCATTTCATATTGCCGAAGGGCCTCATTTTTAACGACGAAAACGTAGTCGTTGCCTCCAAAATTAACCACGGCGCTTTCCGGAAGGGCGGGTACGGTTTGACTGTCGGTTTCTATGAAGGCGTTGAAATACATTCCCGGGATAAGGGTTGGATCCTCCTCATCGAGATGACAATGCACGCGTACCGTGCGTTCAGCGGTAATCTCTTTTCCAACCAGATATACTTTTGCGGTCCGTTCGCGCGAATCTTTAGACAAGGTGAACCGCACCTTCTGTCCTATCTTTAATTTTGTGATGTCCTTTTCAAATACCTGCGCCTCGGCGTGCAGGTGTGCGTTGTCGATGATGCGGAACATGATGTCCGCAGGATTCACATGCATCCCGATGTTTACATTCACTTGTGTGATGTATCCTGAAATGGGTGCGTAGAGATGGATGGTGCTGCTGATGGCCCCCTTTTCGAGCTGGACGGGATCGATGTTGATGAGACGGAGCCGGGCCTGAAGACCTTGCACTTTTGCTTTGGTGCTGAAGTAATTGGCGCGGGCCAATTGCAAAGCCTTGGCAGCGTTTACATTTTCCCTGGCCAATGCTTCCTGCCGTTGGTATTCCAACTGGAGATACTCCAATTGACTGTTGAGGTCGAGATAGTCTTGTTGGATTTGAATATAGTCAGGGTGCTCCAGGGTTACGATCACCTGACCTTTTTGCACTTTCATGCCCTGCAGCAAGTCGGTGTTTTTTACAAACCCTCCCAGCGGGGCAGAGACGGTAACCAGATTTTGTGGTGGTACAT
>Ga0193699_10001088_pt1 | contig 10967 bp, 10 predicted proteins | sample L3c2metaG_FD_160095 | JGI IMG/M metagenome (GOLD analysis project Ga0193699, IMG submission 160095) | Soil microbial communities from a riparian zone of the East river system, Colorado, United States - L3c2 | ecosystem: Environmental > Terrestrial > Soil > Riparian zone | place: USA: East... | reverse complement strand
GGCGGGGGCGCTAGCGCAATACGGGCGCGGCGTCGGCATCATCCAGGCAACCGCTGCGCAGCTCATGAATCAGTTCGCCAGGTGCCTGGAGGAAAAGCTCGCGCAGGACCATCCGGCTGCGCCGCTTCCACCGCCGCTGCAGCCCTCTCCCTCCATCATCCCGCCGGGCGCACCGCCCACTGTGCCGCAGCCGCCACCTGCTTCACTACCGCGAGCTGCCGCACCCGCACCGCCGCCACGGGCTGCGCCGCCGGCGGCGAAGCCGATCTCAGGCTTTGCGTTGATGGCGAAGGTGATCTGGGGCTCGATCGTGGGCATGTTCAAGCGATCGTAGCAGTCAGCCCACACAGCACGTTCCTGCTTGTGGCGCTGCGCCAGCCTATTCCTTGAGGGCTTCCTCGCGCCTGACCCGGATGGCGGGCGCCGCAAGCACCAGCAAGAGGCCCGCCGCCACCAGCAGGAACGCCAGGCTGATCGGCTCCTGCAAGAAAACCATGGGATCGCCACGCGAGATCAGCAGCGCACGGCGAAGATTCTCCTCCATCATCGGTCCCAGCACGAAACCCAGAATGAGCGGAGCCGGCTCGCAGTCCAGCTTGAGCGCCACGTAGCCGAAGACTGCGAAAAACGCCATCACGAACGCATCGAATGGCTTGCTGTTGATGATGTAGACCCCGATACAGCAGAACACGATGATGGCGGGGAAGAGGAGCCGGTACGGCACCCGCAGCAACCTGACCCACACGCCGACCATGGGCAGGTTCAGGATCACCAGCATGAGATTGCCAAGCCACATGCTGGCGATGAGTCCCCAGAACAACCCCGGACGATCCGTCATCACCCGCGGCCCCGGCGCAATGCCGTGAACCATCAACGCCCCGATCATCATCGCCATGGTCGGGTTGCCCGGAATGCCCAGCGTCAGCATCGGAATGAACGACGTCTGCGCACCGGCATTGTTGGCCGCTTCCGGAGCGGCGACACCTCTGATGTCGCCGTGGCCGAACTGGCGCGGCGGCTTGGCGACGTTCTTCTCGAGCGTATAGGCGGCAAACGATGCCAGCAGCGCTCCGCCTCCCGGCAGCACGCCGAGAATGGCGCCAAGCCCGGTCCCGCGCAGGATCGAGCCAGCGCAGTACTTGAGATCGACGAGGCTCGGCCACACCCTGCCGACGGCGTCGGAAACGACGCTCGTGGCCAGCTTCTTTTCGAGATTGTAGACGACCTCGGCGATGCCGTAGATCGCCATCGAGAGCGCTACGAATTCAATGCCGTCGGCGAGCCCGGTCATGCCGAAGTTGAAGCGCCGTGCCCCCGAATTCACATCGGTGCCGACGAGACCGAGCAGCAAGCCGAGAACCACCATCGCGATCGCCTTGACGAGCGATCCGCGGGCAAGAACGACGGCCGCAATCAGGCCGCAGACCATCAGCGAGAAATATTCCGCCGGCCCGAATTGCAAGGCGATCGCGGCGAGCGGCGGCGCCGCGAACGCGATCAGCAATGTCGAGACGCAGCCGGCAAAGAACGAGGCGATCGCCGCAATACCGAGCGCAGGCCCGGCACGTCCCTTGAGCGCCATCTGGTGGCCGTCGATGGTGGTCACGACCGACGAGGCCTCGCCCGGGATGTTGACCAGAATGGCCGTGGTCGAGCCGCCATACTGGGCGCCGTAGTAAATGCCGGCGAGCAGAATGAGTGCGGATTCCGGCTGCAGCGTGAACGAGATCGGCAGCAGCATCGCGACCGTGGTGACCGGACCAATGCCGGGCAACACACCGATGACGGTGCCGAGCAAAACGCCGATGAAGCAATAGACAACGTTCTGGAGCGTCAGCGCGACGGCAAATCCGAGTCCGAGGTTGGAAATCACTTCCATCTACAAGCTCGGCCAGATGGCGAGCGGAAGGCCCAGCGCATAGACGAACACGCCGATGGAAAACGCGATGAGCACGGCCGCCAACGCGACCGTTTCCAGCAAGCGGAACTGCGGGCCGGCCCATGCCGACAATCCCGTCAACACGGCAATCGAAACAACGAGACCGAGCGGTTCGATCAGAAGACCGAATAGGCACACCGCCGTCGTGATGATGACCAACGGCAAGATGTTAAAGGGCGATATCGGTTCGTCGACGACGACAACAGACCTGGCGATCAAAATTGCGCCCATGGCTGCGAGCACGATGCCGAGCAACAATGGGAAATAACCCGCTCCCATCTTGCCGGCGCTTCCCAACGAATATCCCCGCGCGGCCAGGATGGCGATCGCGGCGAAACCGCAGAACATTACGCCCGACCAGAAATCCTTCGGCGCGCGAATCTTCATGTGCCTCTCACGCACGATGTGCCGGCATTATGTCCGTCGTCGTCGGGACGAGCCACGATCAGTTTTCTTTGATCTTTCCGTCGGTAATGACCTGTCTCCATTTGTCGAACTCTGCGCGCAGGAAGGTGGCGCCCTCCTCCGGACTGGTCCCGCGCGGCTCGACCCCGACCTTGGCCAACGCCGCTTTGAGGTCGGCAGCCTCCAGCGCTTTTGTCAGCTCGCCGTTCAAACGCGCCAGGATCGGCACAGGCAGTTTGGCCGGTGCGAACACGCCCAGCCACAAGTCGACTTCGAATCCCGCAAGGCCCGCCTCGGCGACAGTCGGCAGATCGGGATAGACGCTACTCCGTTTCGCGCCCGTGGTGGCGATTGCCCGCACGCGATTGTCGGTGGTGAACGGCAGCGCGCCGGCGATGCTGGAGAACGCCATCTGCACCTTCCCGCTCATCATATCGGTGTAGGACGCACCGATGCCCTTGTACGGGATATGCGTCGCGTCGATGCCGGTGCGGAGCCTGAACATCTCGCCGGCGAGATGCGGCGTCGTGCCGATGCCGGCCGAAGCGAAATTGAGCTTTCCGGGGTTGGCCCTGCCGTACACCACCAGCTCGGGAAAGGTCTTCACCGGCAAGATGGGACTGATAACCAGCACCTCCGGCGAGGAGCTTATGATCGACACCGTCTGCAGGTTCCTGAAGACGTCGTAGGGAACGTCCGCTTGAAGCGTCGGATTGATGATGATCGCCGGATCCATCAGTACCAGCGTGTAGCCATCGGGCGCCGACCGCGCGACCGAGTCCGTCCCTAGAACTCCACCGCCGCCAGGCCGGTTCTCCGCAACCACCGGCTGGCCGAGATTCTCGGTCAGCTTTTGCGCGAGCGTGCGGCCGACGTAATCGATGATGCCCCCGGGCGCATAGGGAAGCACCAGCCGAACCGGCTTGCTGGGATAGTTTTGCGCCTGGGCGCCGGTGAGCGCGCCGAAAGCGAGTGCCGACGTAACAGCCAGGGCCGAAGAAAGAGCGAGCCGCAACCACATCGTACGGTCCGTCATGTCCACTCCTCTAATCCCGGCGCCTGCCAGCTAAGCCGTCGTTTGTAACAAAATCAATATTTCTTCCAATTTCTGAACGAACAGGTAATGTTCACACCCTTTGGTGGTCGGCCTCTGACGACACACTTTCAGCCCCTCAGCGGCGCCGCGCGCACGGCCCGCTTCGCGAAATCTCGGAGTATGGGATGCCGGCTCGGCAATCTGGATCGCGTCTTTGCCATCATCTACATTCCCGGCCGCGATCGCGCATGGAATGGTGCAGGTGACAAAGTCGCTCGGATTTATTGCAAGACACGGCCTCTGGACCGACGAGCAGAGACGACAAGCCGAGGACCTCAAGCGCAGGATCGAGAGCGACAATCTGCATCTCGTTCGCCTTGCATGGGCCGATCCGCACGGCGCGGCGCGCGCGAAGGCGCTGACGGCGCCGGGCTTCCTGGCTGCGCTCAGCAACGGCCACAACATCAACGTCGCGACCAGCACGCTCGATTCCGCCAACGCCCGCACCTTCGACTCCTTTACCCGCGGCGGAGGGATGGGCCTCGACGAGATGACCGGCTCGCCGAATCTCACCGTCGTCCCCGACCCTTCCACGTTTCGCGTGCTGCCCTGGGCGCCCGGTGTCGGTTGGGTGCTGGGCGACGAGTATTTCAACAGCGGTGTGCCCTTTCACTTCTCTCCCCGGCAGTTGTTGCGCAAGCAGCTGAAGCGGCTGGCGGAGAAAGGCATGAGCTCGCTCGTGGGGCTCGAAATCGAATGGTATCTGCTGCGCGTCGCGGATGATCATCTAAGCCATGAGCATACCGGCATGCCGGGTGTGCGCGGATTCCCGATCGGCACCTGGCCGGTAGAGCCGGGCTTTTCCTACCATTCAGAATCCAACATGGATTTGATGCAGCCCGTGCTCTCCGCTCTCGCCACGCGCTTCGACGAAATCGGGCTGCCGCTGCGATCGATCGAGAACGAATTTGGGCCGGGCCAGGTGGAGTGCACCTTCGCCCCGCGCCCGGCGCTGGAAGCGGCCGATCAGGCGCTGCTGTTTCGCACGGCGACCCGGCAGATTTGCCGCCGGATGGGCTTTTTCGCCACTTTCATGTGCCGGCCGGCGCTGAAAGGCTTCTATTCGAGCGGCTGGCATCTCCACCAGTCACTGGTCGACGGCAAGAGCGGCCGCAATCTGTTCATGCCGGCGCGCGAGCGCGAATATCTGTCGCCGCTGGGTTATGCCTTTCTCGGCGGCTTGATGACGCATGCCGGGCCCTGCACGCCCTTTGCGACCCCCACGGTCAATGGCTACCGACGATATCGGCCGAACTCGCTCGCGCCCGACCGGGCCACCTGGTGCTACGATCATCGCGGCGTAATGATCCGCGTGCTGGGCGGCCCCGACGATCCGGCGACGCGGATGGAGAACCGGATCGGCGAGCCGTCCGCGAATCCCTACCTCTATATCCTGTCGCAGATCGTGGCCGGGCTCGACGGCATCGAAAACAAGCTCGAGCCGGGTACGCCGGACGATGATCCCTACAATGCCAACCGGCCCATGCTGCCCGCAAGCTTGCCGGCCGCGTTGGATGCGCTCGAGCGCGAACCGCTCTTTCGTGCGCAACTCGGAGAGGTGTTCGTCGATTATTTCCTCAAGCTCAAGCGCAATGAGGCCGGCAGGTTCGCCCAGTGGCGCAAGGATGCCGGCAGGCAGGAGGACGACGAGCCGACCGAGTGGGAGCAGAACGAGTATTTCGATTTTTTCTAACGGATGCATTATAGCGTCATGTGACAAGGGCGGAGCTGGAGCGGCAACCCGCAGCGGTGAAGGAGTGAACCCATGCTGGAGAAGCTCACCACAGCGCGGATCGAGAGCGCGGCGGAACTCTATGACTGGGACGAACTCGTCCAGGAGGATCGCGTCCACCGTCTGATCTATACCGACCCCGCTATCTTCCAGGCCGAGATGACCAATATCTTCGGCGCGGTCTGGGTCTATCTCGGCCACGAGAGCCAAATTCCCAAGAACGACGACTACATCACCGTACGACTGGGGCTGCGCCCGATCATCCTGTTGCGGGATTCGCAGGGCAAATTCCGCGCGCTGTTCAATCGCTGCACCCACCGCGGCACGACGCTGTGCCGCAAGGACAAGGGCTCGGCGCGCATCTTCACCTGTCCGTATCACGGCTGGAGCTATCTCAACACCGGCAAGCTGCGCGCTGTGCCGTGGCCGGACGGCTATGCCTGCGACTTCAAGGACTCCAAGTTCAACGTCGCGCAGGTGCCACGAGTGGACAGCTATCGCGGATTCATCTTCGCCACGCTCAATCCCGATGCGCCGGCGCTGCTCGACTACCTCGGCGCGATCACCAAGCCGATCGACGAATGGCTGGACCGGCAGCCCAAGGGAAAGATCGCGGTCTGCGAGGCGAACCGGCTCAAATACAAGGGCAACTGGAAGCTGGCCTACGACAACTCCGGGGACGGCTATCACGTGGTGTTCTCTCATCGCTCGCTGCTGGAGATGGAGAACCGCCAAGCCGACGTCGCCAACAAGGGCATGTCGTACTACAAGGGCTCGCCGGACAGCGCGCCGATGTACATGGCCTATATGGGCAACGGCCATCACTTCAAAGACAAGCGGCCGAACATCCAGAAGCGCGCCGGCGGATTGTGGGCGGTCGAAGGCCCCGCACCGGGTGCCGAGCATTACGCCGAGGAACTGCGCCGCCGCTTCGGCGCCAGGGCGGAGGAAATCCTCGACCTCGCCTCATCGGAGCCGGTCAACATCAACGTATTCCCTAACTTCTCGCTGCTCGGCAATCATATTCAGGTATTCGAACCGGTCTCGGTCGACGAGACCAACGTCACCTGGTACGGCACGGCGGTGGTCGACGAAGACGGCACGCTTGGCGGCGCGGTCGACGAGGTCAACGCGTTGCGCATGCGCACGCAGGAGCAATTCCCGAACTTCGGCGAAGTCGACGACCTCGCCAATTTCGAGGAGATCCAGCGCGGGCTCGCGTGTCAGGAGGACGAGTGGATCTACATGCATCGCGGCCTCGACATTCCCGGCCGCGTGAAGACCGACGAGAACGGAATCATCACGGCACCCGCCACCGATGAAGCGTTCATGCGCGAATACATCAAGGAATGGAAACGTTTGATGAAGGCGACGCCCCACCTCGTGGTCCAGCGCGAGCCGTGAGCGCGACCATGCAGACCGTGCACGATCCGTCGACCAGTTCCTATTACGTCAACGAGCAACTCTATCGGGACCTGGTGGCGAGCTTCACCGATTGGCAGCGGGACGACTTGGCAGTCCACGATCCGTCCGAGCGCGATCAATTCCGCATGTTGGTGGAAAAGGAAGCTCGCCTGCTCGACCAGCTTTGCTTCGACGAATGGCTGGCGATGTATTCGCCCGAATGCATCTACTGGGTGCCGGGAACGCCGGCCGCAGGAGATCCCCGCCGCGAGATCGCCATTTCCTTCGATGACCGTCGGCGCATGGAGGACCGGATTTACCGGCTGCGCACGGGCTACGCCTGGTCGCAAGCGCCGAAATCCCGCACCGTCCGAATGATCTCGAATGTCGAGACGTTCGCCACCGATCAAAGCGCAATCCGCATGGTCCGTTCCAATTTCCTGATCAGCGAGTTTCGCGTGGACGGCACGCGCTTTCTGTCGGGCTGGTGCGGGCATCGCCTGGTACGAACCGCGCACCGCTGGGACATCCAGGTCCGACAGGTCAACCTGATCGACTGCGACCAGAACCTGCGCAATCCCAGCATCGTGCTCTGACGCGATGGTCGATGTCACGACCCCGGCCCGGATGATTTCAGCAAGAATGTGCGGATGGAGTTCTTCGCCGCGTCCATGAAAGCGGGCATCCAGTAACCGCCGGCGCGCGTGGAGACATGGCTTGCATACTTCAGCGCCGGTGATTACTGGATCGTCCGCCTTCGGCCTTCGCAAACGATGCGCATCTCGACGGCCCAGCGCTTGGGCGCAAAGCGGCCTGAGTGGGAGAAAGAACATGACGGCGACTGCGCTCGATTCTGTGATCTTCCGTGACATCTTCACCACGCCGGAGATGCGGGAGGTTTTCTCCGATGAAAGAAGAACCAGCTATTATCTGGAGATCGAGGCGGCGCTCGCCCGTGCGCAGGGCCGCCTCGGCATCATCCCCGACAAGGCCGCACGCGAGATCCAGCGCCAATGTCGGATCGAAAACATCGATCTCGCCCGCCTGAAGCAGCAGACCGAGCGCGTCGGCTATCCGATCCTCGGCGTGGTGCAGCAGATCGTGGATCTGTGCGCCGACGGTCTCGGCGAGTGGTGCCATTGGGGCGCCACCACGCAGGATATCACCGACACCGCCGCGATCATGCAGATCCGCGCCGCGCTCGAACTGGTGGAAAAGGACATGGAGGCGACCGCCGCGGCGCTCGCCGACCTTTCGCGGCGCTATCGCGACACGCCGATGGCGGGACGCAGCAACTTGCAGCAGGCTGTGCCGCTGACCTTCGGCTTCAAGACCGCGGCGCTGCTCGCCGCGATGCAGCGCCACCGCGAACGATTGGCGCAGTTGCGCCCCCGCGTTCTGGTCGGCGAATTCGGCGGCGCGGTCGGAACGCTGGCCTCGCTCGGCGCCGATGGCCTCAAGGTGCAAGCTGCGATGATGGATGAGCTTGGCCTCGGCCAGCCCGACATCGCCTGGCACACGGTGCGCGACCGGATTGGCGAGGTCGCCTGCTTTCTCGGACTCCTCACCGGCACGCTCGGCAAGATATCCATGGACGTGAAGCTCCTGATGCAGACCGAGGTCGCCGAGGTCTACGAGCCTTTCCATGAGGCGCGCGGATCGTCGAGCACGATGCCGCAGAAGCGCAATCCCATCTCCTGCCTCTATATCCATTCCACCGTCGCGCTGGTTCGACAGCACGTCGCCGCCCTGCTCGAAGCCGCGGTCGCCGACCACGAGCGCTCGACCGGACCGTGGGAGATCGAATGGATCTCGCTGCCCGAGATCTTTCTGCTTGCGTCGGGCGCGCTGGCGCAGACCAAGCTGCTGGTCTGCGGCCTCGAAGTCGACGCCGATCGCATGCGTGCCAATCTCGATCTCACCCGCGGCATGATCGTTTCGGAAGCGGTCATGATGGGATTGGGCCCGCACCTCGGACGCCAACGCGCCCACGACCTCGTCTACGACATCTGCCGCAAGGTCTCCGCGACGGGCGTGCCGCTGGTCGAGCTCCTGGCGCAGAATGCCGATATCTCCAAGCATCTCACACGGGCGGAGCTCGACAAGATGTGCGATCCCGCAGCCTATCTCGGCCTCGCGGGTGAGATGGTCGACAAGGTGCTGGCGCGCGAGCCCCGTAGCGCCGGTTGAACCCAGCGACCCGCGTCACAGTGATGTGAGGGACCAGTGGCGATCATCGCCGCTATGAACTCGCCGCGTCATGTGAATGACGGGCAGATGCACGTGACAATAAGAAGCCAGGGTGGAAACGCAGCATGAACATCGAGGGAAAGGTCATCGTCATCACCGGTGCCGCGCGCGGGATCGGGCAGGAATATGCGCGCTATCTCGGTGGTCTCGGGGCTCGGATCGTAGCTGCTGACATCAACGACTGCTCGAACACACTCGATCTCGTCAAGACCGAAAGGGGCAGCGCCGTCGGGGCTAAGCTCGACGTCGCGAGCGCCGCGTCGGCGATGGCGGTGGCACAGGCTGCGCTCGACGCGTTCGGACGCATTGATGCGCTCATCAACAACGCCGCGCTCTATGGCGGCCTCAAAGGCGGCCGCTTCGACGCAATCAGCGAATCCGATTGGGACGCGGCAATGGCGGTCAATGTCAAAGGCATCTGGAACTGCTGCAAGGCCGTCGTCCCGGCCATTCGCCGCGCCGGCGGCGGCAGCATCGTCAATATCGCCTCGCTGGCAGCGACCTATGGGATGCCGTACGGCTTGCACTACACGACCTCGAAGGCGGCCGTGATCGGCCTTACCCGTGGCCTCGCGCGGGAGCTTGGCCGCGACAATATCCGGGTGAATGCCGTGGCGCCGAGCGCGGTCTTGACCGAGGGCACCCGCGAGTTCTTCGCCGAGAAAACCGACAAGGCGCTCGACACCATCAAGATGAACCAGGCGATTGCCAGAAATCTGGAGCCGGCGGACCTGGTCGGCACCGTCCACTGGCTGGTGTCCGACGCCAGCCGGCTGGTCACCGGCCAAACCATCGCCGTCGACGGCGGAACGGTCATGCATTGAGCGCTTGCGGCCCGCACGCGTTCCCGCACCACGTGCCACCTATTGATCATCCGGCTCCCGACGGATTTGATGCCCGCGCGCAGCGCCGGAATGAGCGCGTGCCGAGGGAGGACACCGATGGATTTGGGACTGAAGGGGAAGCGCGCGCTCGTCACCGGGGGAAGCAAGGGTATCGGCTTGGCGGTGGCGCAATCGCTCGCGGCCGAAGGCTGCCGCCTCGATCTTGCGGGTCGCGGCAGCGCCGCGCTCGAGCAGGCGCGCGACGCGCTTCGACGAGCTGCGCCGGACATCGATGTCCGCATCCACGCCGTCGACCTCTCAAAGCTCGAGGATCAGGAACGCCTCGCGCAGGCGTGCGCCGAGGTGGACATTCTCGTGAACAACGCGGGGGCCAACCCGGCTGGAGATCTTGACGATACCAGCGATGAAATCTGGCGCCGCGCGTGGGACCTCAAGGTGTTCGGCTACATCAACCTCTGCCGATCGATCTGCCGTGCGATGAAGCAGCGGCGCGACGGCGTGATCGCAAACATCATCGGCTACGCCGGAGAGCGATTCTTCTCGCGCTATATCATCGGCTCCGCCGGAAACGCCGCCCTGATGGCATTCAGCTGTTCGGTCGGCAGCCAATCACCTGACTTCGGTGTGCGTGTCGTCGGGATCAACCCGGGCTACACCGCAACCGACAGGGCCGAAAGTGTGCTGCGCAAGATCGCCGAGAACAAGTTCGGCTCAGCCGAACGCTGGCGGGACGTCGAGGGCGAACTTGACCTTCCGTTCGGAAGGATGGGCAAACCGAAGGAAGTCGCGGACGTCGTAACCTTCCTGGTATCGCCGCGCGCCTCCTATGTCAGCGGAACGGTGGTGACCGTGGATGGCGGAGCGGCACATCGGAACGGCTAGCTGGCTTGGGGCTTCCGGCGCCCCGCTATCGTCACGCTGATCGACCAGCAATCCCGATATCTCAACGAGCTGCGCGGCGGGGATGACGTGGTTCAGCCCACGCCATCGCGTGAGAAGTTGGGCGGGCGTTTTTCGCGCAACGCCGCGGTGCCCTCCGGCAGTTCGTGTCCGCTGAAGCCGAGAAATTCCATGCCGAGTGAGGCGTCGAAGATGGGACCGGCCGCGCGCAGCCAGTTGTTGAGCGCGTATTTCGTCCACCGAATGGCGTTCGGCGCGCCTTCCGCCAGCCGCACGGCGACGTCCATGGCGCGGGTCTGCACCTCCCCGTCGGGCACCGCCAGCGAGACCAGACCGATGCGCTCGGCCTCCTCGCCGCTGACCGGCTCGCACAGCAGCAGGTGGTACTTGGCTTTG
>Ga0193699_10001087_pt1 | contig 10971 bp, 7 predicted proteins | sample L3c2metaG_FD_160095 | JGI IMG/M metagenome (GOLD analysis project Ga0193699, IMG submission 160095) | Soil microbial communities from a riparian zone of the East river system, Colorado, United States - L3c2 | ecosystem: Environmental > Terrestrial > Soil > Riparian zone | place: USA: East River... | reverse complement strand
GCCGAACATGAAGGTGAGCGTCTGGCGGACGTGAAACTCCGACTGCTCCACAATCGCCGCGACGGGCGCATCGGTCGTGAGTCTCAACACCCGATCGCCCGCGTAGCTGATTTGATTGGCGCCGAGCGCATGCGCCCGCGCGGTACAGCCATAGTCGCCCGCTGGTGTGATACGCACGACGATGTTCGGCTTTCCACCGATCGGTCGCACCTGCCGCACCAGCATCGTCGGGCAGAAGAGATCGCCATTCCGCTCGAAGCGCGGGCAGAAGTCGGTGATCTCAATTCCTCCGCCCTTCGCGTCGTAGCAACGCGTGACGAGTACCGGCGTGTCCGGCGCGTACTGCTGTTCGATTCGGGATGCTCCGACGAGCTCGATGGCAAAGCTCCCGGCGCGCTCGGAATTTGAATCGCCGGCGAGCAGCGACCCGAAAACAGGATCGCCGTCGAACCGCGGAAGACAGCACCAGACGACGGTGCCCCCAGCATCGATCAGAGCGCCGATCGCGCCGTTGCCGACAAGCGCGAGGTCGAGGGAGGTCACGTGCGGTGAGATTCTGACAAGGCCATGCAGAATGAGGTCGAAGGGGCCACTTTGCAAGTCGGGGGCAGAAGGTGCGACATTATGACTGGTGCTGGTGCGCACGTTCGAGCGGAGAGGAATCCCATGACCAAGACATGCGCGTTCGCTGGTCTCGCCGCACTCCTCCTGAGCTGCGTCGCCACCGCGAAGCCCGCGTCCGCGCAGGCGCGCACCGTTCAGCCGGTGCTGGGATTCCCCGAGCAGGGCATCGACGACCCGGCCGCCTACCAGGGTTATCAGACGCGGTTCTTCCGCGACGCGAAAGGGAACGTCGTCCAGGTTTATCTCGATGCGCGAAGTGGACGCGTGGTGACTCTGCTCGCGGACGCAGTCAACGAAAGCGTCGGCTTCACCGTCCGGGATGGAAGCGGCAAGCCACTTCGGCTCGAGTGGGGAGCGCCCGGCGCAGTCGTGTCGCAGGCCGGGACTCGGCGGACGATCGAATACCAGCTCATCGCCAATTCGCCACGGATTCTCATCGGATGGATACTGCTCGGCTCGATGCGCGTCGAGCGCGACCTCGTTTATTCCGGACGTCACCTCCAGCTGTTCGATTGGCCGGCATTCCGGCTGCCCGAGCAGGAAGAGCTGATCGCGAACATCGAGCGCCTCGACGCCGCAGAGCGCCAGCGGCATCTGAGCTTACTCAACGCGAGCTATCCCTCCGATCTGCGCGCGAGGCTCGAGCCCGATCTACTTACGACCGGCGTACGCGACCGCCGCGGCGCGACGGCGTTTCAGCAATCGCTCGATTGGAAGACGAGTCTCCAACTCGACATTGGGGTCGACCCGAGTGAGGGCTCGCTGCTCGTTGTAGTGCCTACTGTTTCGATCAATGCGATCGGCAATCGCCCGATTCGATTCACTGTTCGGGTGACGACCGACGCGCCGGCGCTCACGCCTCTCGCGCGTGAGCAGATCTTCAACGCTCCGTTTCTCCGCTTTCTCGCCGACGCGCGCGCCCGGGCAGATCGGACGCCACAGCCTGGCCGCGTGGCACCGGCGCCGGGATCTTCGACTTCCCCCGCGTCGTACTACCGGCAGCTCGAGCGCGATACGCGCGGGACCGAGCTCCTGAGCTCAAAGGAAAAGTTGATGGCGGGTCTTCCGAACTACGGCACGTATTTCGGACGTGACATGATGATGACGTCGCTGATGATGCAACCCGTCTGGACCGATGCCATGGCCGAGTTCGTAATCGCGAGCGCACTTCGCAAACTCGGTCCACAGGGAGATGTGAGTCACGAAGAAGCACTCGGGGGGCAGGCGATCCGGGAGAATTCCTCCGAGTACAACGCGCACATGGCCGAGTACTTCCGGCTGATTCGACGCGGAAGTCGAGTCGCCGCGGACACGGCGCTTGCCAACGCGCGCGCTCTGTTGGTCGATCTCCAGAAGGTGCGCGAGAACTATCACATGCGTGACGACGAGTTTCAGCTGCCGGTCGTCGTCGCGCGATACCTGAGTAATCCAGCGGTCACAACCGCGCGCAAGAAGACTTTTCTGTTGGATTCGTCGGACGGCAAAGGATCCCGGATCGGACTCCTGATGAAGGAGTTGGCCCTGGTGGCGACATTGGCGGGGCCGTACGCGCGCGAGCCGGTGGTGCAGAATCTGATCGGATCGCCGCGCATCGACTCGACGCACTGGAGATCGATCAGCTGGCGCGACAGCAACGCGGGCTACGCCAATGGCCGGTTCGAGATGGATATCAACGCGATCTGGGCGCCGCGCGCGCTGCAATCGATCGCGGAGATTCTCACCGCGCTCAAGGCAATCGGCTTCTCCAGCGAGCAGCTGACCGCGCTGACACCGGGAGCAGGCGGCTCGTCGCTCGCCGAATTCGTGCGCGATCCCGCGTTTTTCCAGCGCGCGATCCAGAACTGGCAGGGTGCGATCCGGCACTTTGTCGTCTCATTCACGCCTGACGAGATTCGCACCCGGGTTTCCGCGAAGCTGCAGTGGCTTCCGGCCGATGAGCGGGCTTACTGGCAGGGGGTGCTGACCGCGACGGGCACCGACAGGCAGCCGTTCGAGTTCGTCGCCATCTCGCTCGACTCTGCGGGCAATCCGATTCCGGTGGTGAGTACGGATCCGGCGACCTGGCTCTTCCTGCGCGACGGCCGTGATACGACGGGTGCAGCGATCGCGGCGGTCACGCGCGACGTGCGGTCGATCATGCGCCATTATCCAGTCGGTCTGTTTGTCGATCGTCTTGGTCCACTCGTCGCGAACGACGCCTATGCACCGCCGAGCGTGTGGGAAGCGTTCCGAAGGGACACGTATCACTCGCCGCGAGTGGTGTGGGGCAGGGAAGTGAATCTGCTGCTGCTCGGGCTCGCAAATCAGGTCTCGGGTGCGACGGATGCCGCGGGGCGACCGCGCGATCCGGCGCTGGCTTCGTACGTCACCGAGATGCGCGACGCGCTACGGCGAGCCAACGCCGCGGTCGAAGCATCGGGCTTGAAGCACAATGAATTGTGGAGCTACGAGATCAACGGAGGGACGCTCAGGCCGATACGTTACGGGGCCAGCACCGACGTTCAGTTGTGGAACGTCACGGATTTGGCGGTTCAGTTCGTCATTACGCGGATTCGGGATTGAGGCGCGATCCGGGCTCGTCAGCTCTCATACTGGCACGCTGCACGATCCTCTCCGTACTTCTCTTTGGGTGCGGCGGAAAGTCAAACAAGAATGAGACTGTTCTCACATTCTCTGGCTCGGCGCTCGGAGCTGAGGGAACGCTCGTCGCGAAGCAGCTGAAACGCTTCATGGTGTTGAATCCCGGGATCCGTGTTGAGCTGCAGCGCACGCCCGACGATGCGAACCAGCGTCATCAGCTGTACGTGCAGTGGCTGAACGCGCGCGTCGGGAATCCTTCGATCCTCCAGCTCGATGTCATCTGGACGCCCGAATTCGCGGCGGCCGGTTGGGTGCTGCCGCTCACGCCCTACGGTCCAGCGAGCGGTGAATTCTTTCCGGCCACAATCGAGGCCAACACCTGGGCGGGGAAGCTGTACGCCCTGCCGTGGTTTGCGGACGTCGGGCTTCAGTATCGACGCACCGATCTCGTCCCGCGCGAGCCGAACACGCTCGAGGAAATGGTCGCCAGCGCGCGGACTGCAATGGCGCGACCGGGTGGCCCGCACTACGGAATCGTATTTCAGGGCGCTCGCTACGAAGGCTTGATCACCGGGTTCGTGGAGTACCTGGGAGCTTTTGGCGGGAGGATCATTGACGAGAAGGGGGAAGTCGTCGTCAACAAGCCCGAGGCGGTGCGCGCGCTTGAGTTCATGCGGGATGAGCTGTACGGCTCGCGCGTCGCTCCCCTCGACGTGCTCACGTGGCACGAAGAGGAAACGCGCTACGCTTTCCAGAACGGAAACGCCGCGTTCATGCGCAACTGGCCGTACGCGGTCGCGGCGATGAGTGACAGCTCCCAATCGAAGGTCGCTGGCAGGTTCGCCGTTTCTCCGATGCCGAAATCAGCGACTGCGCCAAATGGACACTCCGCTGCTGCACTGGGCGGCGCGCAGCTCGCGATCAACGCGTACACCGAATCTCCCGACGCAGCCTACAAGCTCATCGCGTACCTCACGGCACCCGAGCAGATGCTCGAGCGGGCGCAAGCAGTAGGGCAGTATCCGACACGCTCGGCTCTCTACGACGATGCTCGCCTGAAGAGCGCGATTGCGATTCCGCTCGACGCCGCGAGGCGCGCCGTAGAAAGCGCGACACCGCGACCGGTAACGCCGATCTACACGGAGCTGTCGGAGATTCTGCAGATCGAGCTCCACCGCGCCCTCGTCCGACAGGCCGAGCCAAAAGATGCGCTCAACTCCGCGGCCGCGAAGATCAACGCGTTGATCGACCGCACGGGTATGAGAAAGCTGATGTCAGCGACGGCGCATACCGAATGACGGCGCCAGCGCTGCGGACGAGAAAGAGTTCACTCCTGGGTCGCGAGGCGCGACTCGGTTGGACTCTCGTCGCGCCCGCGCTCTCGGTGATCGCGCTGATCGCGATCTTCCCACTCGGGTGGACCTTCTGGGAGTCGCTGCACCTTCATGAGCTCCGCATGCCGTGGCTCGGCCAGCCTTTTGTCGGGCTCACCAATTATGTGGAGATCGCAAAGGATCCACGCTTCTGGGCGGCGCTTGGCCACACCGTGTTCTTTACGGTCGTATCCATCTCGCTCGAGCTGTTGATCGGTCTCTTCCTCGCGCTCGCGATGAACAGAGTGTTTCGTGGAAGAGGGTTCGTGCGCGCGGCAGTCCTGGTACCGTGGGCGATTCCGACCGTGGTCGCGGCGCTTCTCTGGCGGTTCATTTTCGAGTCGCAGGGCGGTATCGCCAACGCGCTCCTCGTCGACGCCGGCATTCTCAAGCAGCCGCTGGTCTGGTTCATCGAGACTGCCACGGCGTGGGTGCCCGTGATTCTCGCCGACGTATGGAAGACGACTCCGTTCGTTGCGCTGCTGCTGCTCGCCGGCTTGCAGAACATCGATCTCAGCCTGTACGAAGCGGCAGCCGTGGACGGAGCCAACGCCTGGTGGCAGCTCCGGCACATCACGCTGCCCCTGCTCAAGCCCGCGATCCTCGTCACGCTGATCTTCAGAACCCTCGATGGATTCCGCGTCTTCGATCTCATCTACGTCCTGACGGGTGGCGGCCCCGGGACATCGACTGAGCCGGTGGCGCTCTACACGTTCAACGCGCTGCTCCAGAATCTCCGCTTCGGCTACGGCTCGGCGCTGTCGGTTGTGATCTTCGTGATCACGTTCGGCCTCGCGCTCCTCTACGTGAAAGGACTCGGCGTGCGACTTGGCGGAGACGAATCATGACGTTCCGCTGGCAGAATTGGCTGTTCGGGGGCGCGCTCGTCGCGCTGATGCTGTTCACGCTGTTCCCGTTTTACTGGGCAATCGTGGCGTCGCTCACTCCCGAGGCGGCGCTCTTCCGCGATCCATCGCTCTGGCCCACGCACATCATCCTCGATCACTATCGCGCGCTGTTCGATGAGCGCGACTTCATCACTCCGATTCGCAACTCACTGGTGGTCGCGGGCACCACCACGCTGTTCTGTCTCACCGTAGGAACGCTCGCCGCTTACGCGCTGGCGAGGCTGGAGTTCCGGGGGAAGGCGCCCATCATGGCGTTCATTCTGGCGGTGACGATGTTTCCTCAGATCTCGATAGTGAGCCCACTGTATCTGCTGCTCCGGTCACTGCATCTGATCGACACGTATCCTGGCTTGATCCTGCCGTACATGACGTTCGCGATGCCGCTCACTGTGTGGGTGCTCACCGGATCCATCAGGCAGATACCAAAGGACCTCGAGGAAGCCGCTCACGTCGACGGCGCGAGCCGGAGGCAAAGCTTCACCAAGATCCTGCTGCCGCTCGCGGTGCCGAGCCTCGCGACGACGGGGATTCTTACTTTCATCTACTGCTGGAACGAGTTCCTTTTTGCTCTCTCATTCACGCTGGGTCCGGAGCGCCAGACGGTTCCGGTGGCGATCGCGTTGTTTCGGGGACAGTACCAGGTTCCTTGGGGGCAGATACTCGCGGCAGCTGTAGTCGCCACCGCGCCCGTGGCTGCGATGGTTTTGGTGTTTCAGAGACGGATAGTCCAGGGGTTGACGGCGGGGGCGGTCAAGGGATGATCAACAAAGTTTGTAGTTGAAAATCAGCCAGGAGCTAGTGCATGGCCAGGATAGCGTTAGAGCACGTCGACAAAACCTACCCGAACGGCTACGCCGCCGCCCGCGATCTCAGCCTCGAGATCGCGGACGGCGAGCTGCTCGTCCTGGTTGGTCCTTCCGGGAGCGGGAAATCGACCGTGTTGCGAATGATGGCTGGGCTCGAGCAGGTGACGGGCGGCACCATTCGCATCGGTGAGCGCGATGTCACCGATCTCCCGCCGCAGCAGCGCGACATTGCGATGGTCTTTCAGAATTACGCGCTCTATCCGCACATGACCGTCCGAGAGAATCTTGGCTTCGGTCTGATGATTCGTAAGCAGCCGCGCGATGTCGTCAATAGGCGCGTCGACGCCGTAGCCGCATCACTTGGGCTGGACGCATTGCTCGAGAGAAAACCGGCGCAGCTATCCGGCGGCCAACGCCAGAGAGTCGCTCTCGGTCGCGCCATCGTGCGTGAGCCGTTGGCGTTTCTCTTCGATGAGCCCCTGTCCAATCTCGACGCGCAGCTTCGCGTCGAGACGCGCGTAGAATTGTCGCGATTGCACCGCAAGCTCGGCGCGACGATGGTCTACGTGACACACGACCAATCAGAAGCGCTCACGCTCGGCGATCGGATCGCGATTCTCAAGGAGGGCGTGCTGCAGCAGATCGCAACCCCGATGGAGCTTTATGAGCGACCGGCGAACAAGTTCGTCGCCGGCTTTATCGGCAGTCCGGCGATGAATTTCTTCGAGGGCACGCTCACGCGCACTGGAGCCGGAGGCATGTGCACGTTTCGTGGGAAGGATCTCACGATCAGAGTGCCGTGCCAACCTGGGGTAAACGACAGAGTGTTCCTGGGAATTCGCCCACAGCATCTGGAAGTCGTCGGAGACGCCGCGAGCGGGGAAGGCTCGCTGCGCGCCGAAGTTGGCGTCGTCGAGCCTATGGGCAATGAGCAGATTGTCTACCTCACTCTGCCCGCCGGCGAGCGTGCAGTAGCGGTGGCTCCGGTTCAGCCGCGCATCACGCCAGGGGAAAAAGTCTCGGTCCGCGTTCGAGCGGAAGGTCTGCACGTCTTCGACGCGCAGACCGGCAGCCGCATCAGCGACTAACGCGGCAACATCATCTCGTCCGAGCGCGAGATGTCTTCTTCTTCCTTCAGCCACTCCTCGGCCGCGGCAAGCTCGGTGAAAACATCGACATCAATCCCGATTGCCCTGGCGAGCACCGTAAAGGTTTTGGCGACTCTATAGGTGGCCGGGAACTGGGCTACGATGGCAATTCGCCCGAGCCCGCGATTGAGCAGCTGACGCACTTCGCCCGCGACCTCCGCGAGCTGAAGCACCGTGATATCAGGCTCCGCGGCGCTGGAGTCGTAAAGCGCGCGCAATCCGGGAACGAATCCGGGATCCGCCAATACCGATCGCACGAGACCATGAAGGTCATCGGCGCGTATGACTCCGGTGGCGAACGCTTTTATCCTGCGCTGTTCGCGATCGATGGTGTAGGTGATCGGCATCGGGGCGGCTTTCCACCGCAACTCTGCCGCCATCAAAGCGTTGCAAGGCCGAAAAGTCGGCCGGACCTATAGGGTCGTGATCCTACGTAGAGCCTGAACCGCGTCCACTATTTCCTTGCTCGGCATTGCACCCGCCATCACGATGGGCACGAGCTTGTCGTCCCGATTGTAAAGGTCATTCCCGAAGTACAACTGACCATTGTCGATGTACGTGGTGAAGTAGGTGATGTACACGGGAATCTTGCGTGGCACCTTCACCGATTTGTTATCGGGCGGATTGTCCATCTCCTCGCGCACTTTGTCGGCAGGCCATCCCAGTACCCATTGCGCCAGCTCGGCCGGCTTTTCCACTCGTATGCAGCCGTGACTGAACGCGCGCACATCCTCCTTGAACAGCTCGTGGTTGGGAGTGTCGTGCAGGTAGATGTTGAAGTCGTTAGGGAAGAGGAATTTCACGAAGCCGAGCGCGTTCTTGGGACCGGGACGCTGACGCACGCGGGTTTGCCCGTTTTCCTGGTAGGTCTCCATGTTCTCGCGCTCGAGATACGCCGGACCCTTGGGGAAGATCTCCTTGGCCGCAATGTCTGGCGTCACGTTCCAGTACGGCCGAAAGACCACCGTTTCCATGGAGTCGGCGAACACCGGCGTCGCCTTGTCCTTGTATTCCTGCCCCACGATTACCTTCATCTCCAGAACTTTCTGTCCCGTGTCGTACGCCTGGAGCTTGAACGCCGACACGTTCACGAAGACGTACCGTGATCCGAAGCTTCTTGGCAGCCAACGGAATCGCTCCATGTTCGCTGCGATCTCGGCTAGCCTGTAGTCCGCCGGCACGTTCATGGATTCGATCGTCTCTTTGCCCAAGGCGCTGTCGACGTTTATTCCATGCCGCGTCTGAAAGAGTGCGACGGCGGCGGCGAGATCGGCGTCATAGGTGCTTCCAGATGACGCGGTCGCGCCTTGCGGCGATGGAGTCATCGACGCCTTGTTTGCGCCGCTCGCCGGTACGATTCCCTCGGCCGCAAGCCTGTTGCGCACCGCAGCCAGGACTGCTGGATTCGCGGGCGCTCCTGGCTTGATGTTCTTCGTGTCTGGGATCTTCTGCCAGCCGCCCTTGGCGACGAGACCCCGATAGACCTCTAGCTGTTTGCTGAGGCCGAGGTAATCGTCATCGGTCGGGCGCATGGTCGCCAAAGCCTTGTCGAGCTGCTCGTAGCGAAGGTTTCTGACGAGTGCACTGTCGACATTCTCCTCCTCAGGATCAACGTGCCACGCCTGGGCGACGGTGCGGGGATCGACCTGACCGGTGAGAAGGTCCTCACCGAGAGCGGTGTAGGAGGCGGTTAGAAGTACGTCCGCCGTGGCGAGTTGATCAGCCGTTGGAGTCTTGGTCTGCTTGAGGGTGCCGATCGCCTGCGCCAGGGCGCCAATCGGATAATCGTCGAGTCGCATCCCATCCGCGTTGGCAGCCAGAATCGCATTGGCGATTGCCTTCGCGCGGTTCTCGTGAAGGCCACTACTCGTGAGCCAGAGAGGATTGTTTCCATAGAGCTTGTAGAGCCGCTTCGTGTGCCCCCATTGGTCGTCGTCGATCCGATCGAGCCTCGGGCCATCCAGTTTCTTCTGGATCAGCGCTTCGATTTCGGTCGCTGGAACACCTTGGACGGAAGTGAGCTTCTCTGGCGCCCAGGTCTGCGCGTTCTCGACCTTGCGGGTACGGCTTGAATCGCCACGGCTGCACGCGGCGGCGAACGCGACTCCCAGGAGAGCGATCAACGCAGCTCGTGGGCGCAAAAATCTGAAAGCCGTAGCCAGAGAGTTCATTTGGGCCGGAGACTAATTGACGGACAGTGTGTTGACCTGTCCGTCAATTAGGCGAAAGTCGGGCCAGCCCGTTCAGCCGCGGTTCTTACTGCACGCACTGCCCCTTTGGATCCGGCTTCGGCTTGTCTACTACTGGACGATGATCCAGGTTGCCGACGCGCGTAGCGAGATCGGCGACGTACTGCGCTACCCGGGCCATTCGATCATAGTCGATGTATTGCGGCTCGTCAGTAACCTGGTGGTAGTCCGCGTGCCCGCCCGTCGTGAAGAAAATGATGGGAATGCCGTAGCGGGCATACTCGTAGTGATCGCTGCGGCAGTAGATGTTCAGCGGATGTCCGTTGGCATCCATCGAATAGTCGAACGACAGCGGACGCTTCTCGGCGCGATTCACCAACTCGGCGAGGTCGCCGAGCTCGGTGGAGAGCCGGCGCGATCCAACGAGCTGCACGTAGTCCGCATTACCTCGGTATCTCACGCCGTCCTTGGTGATTCCGGTGTTATCCGAGGCGGCGCCGCGCCCAATCATGTCCATGTTGAGCTGCGCAACGATCGAGTCACGCGGAACGGTCGGATGATCCGTGTACCACTGCGAGCCGTACAAGCCCTCTTCTTCACCCACGTGCCAGACGAAGAGGAGCGATCTCTTCGGCTTGACCTTCTGGGCCGCGAAGTACTGCGCTATCTCGAGCGCGCTCACGCTGCCCGAGCCATCATCGTCGGCGCCGTTGTAGATCGAATCGCGACGGGCTGACTCGCCGTTGGTGCGGCGCCGAATGTCGGCAAGCAAAGTGTTGACTTGCGCCTGCTGTGTCGCGTCGAGCTGCGGTGCGCGATCCTCGGCCCCGCCCGTGCGATAGAGGTGGTTGACGATGTAGATCGAATCATGCGCGGCAGGACGCACGTTCCAGCCGATGTGGTCGTTGTGCGCGCCGATCGCGACGAATTCGTTGCGAAGCTTCGGATCACTGCCGGGAATCATCGCGACGACGTTGCGCGCCGGATATTCAGTGGGACGCTCCTTGAAACGCGGCGTCGCCGTGACTGTAACACCAAGCGCGCCCGGCTTCGAGGTCTCGATGTCGGCGCCGAGCAGCGCAGAAGCGGTGCGCTTGGTGACGTAGAGAAATGTGGGCAACGCTGCCGCGGCGTCGTCCCCCTTGAGCGACTGCGAAGGCCGGCGGAGCGCCTGCTGCATTTGTGGAGGAATGAGGTCCATTGCTGCCGCGGCAATTCCCGCTGCCTGCGGGAACCGCCGGATCACTGCCGCCACGCTCATCCCCTGTCTCGTGCCGCTCTGATTCGCATTCAACACAACCAGCTTTCCGGCGGCTGCGGCGGGATCGATCATGGATGCTTCA
>Ga0193699_10001086_pt1 | contig 10978 bp, 8 predicted proteins | sample L3c2metaG_FD_160095 | JGI IMG/M metagenome (GOLD analysis project Ga0193699, IMG submission 160095) | Soil microbial communities from a riparian zone of the East river system, Colorado, United States - L3c2 | ecosystem: Environmental > Terrestrial > Soil > Riparian zone | place: USA: East River... | reverse complement strand
GGAGTGCCGAGTGTCAGTGTCCCGAACATCGCCGCGCCTTCGGAATCGCAACCACTGAAGCCACCAGCAGCCCGAGCGGGGATCATGGTGCCGGCGACGCCGGCGGATATTCAGGCAGGCGCCGTCACCTGCTCGCGCACTCTATTGACGACGGAGCAAGGCAGCATCGACGGAATCGATGCAGTCTCCAAGACCGCCGCCGAGGGATTTTCGGCTGGGACCGTGATCTATCTCGACATCGAGCACATGGATGCGATTCCCGCATCGATGGATGCCTACTATCGGGCCTGGGTGCAGCAGGTTTTGGCGGACGGCCGTTTCAGGCCCGGCATCTACGTTCACAAGGCGAACGCGGCCGCGATATATGACGGAGTTCGCCGCGCGTACACGGACATGAACGCGTCCGGCTCGGCGATCTTCTGGGTGACGAGCTCGTCCGGTTTTTCCCTGGACAAGTCGCCGCAACAGGTCGGATTCCCGTGGGCCAGCATCTGGCAGGGAATGCTGGAGGTCAATCAGACTTGGAACGGCGCAACCATCAACATCGACGTTGATATTGCGGTAATGACCTCGCCTTCGAGCCCGTAAGGACTACAGGACAAGGCAGGCGACTCTCGGTGGCAAAAGCCTCCGCTGTGAATGAGATTATGCACTCTCTTCACTCCAGTAAATGATGCCTCGCACGTTCTTGCGGCTTGTTGTCGCGATCACTCTGATCGTATCACCTGTCTCGATTCTCTTTGCTCAGGCCGGCCGTACCGCCAAGACCACTGCCGCTGTATTCGACGCTGATTCCGCGCGACTCGCCGAGCTGCCGTGGCGCGCGATCGGGCCGGCCGTGACCAGTGGACGCGTCGTCGATTTCGCAGTCCCCGAAGGACCCAGATCACAGCTGGGGACAAGATTGGGCGAGCTCTTCTACGTCGCATCCGCGTCGGGTGGAGTTTGGAAGACCACGAATGGTGGAACGACGTGGGAGCCCATCTTCGACCATCAGGGGTCGGCTTCGATCGGTGACATCGCGGTTGCGCCAAGCAATCCTGACATCATCTGGGTCGGCACCGGTGAAGCCAACAATCAGCGTAGCTCGTCGTGGGGCGATGGCGTCTACAAGTCGGAAAATGGCGGAAAGACGTGGACGAACATGGGACTCAGGAAATCGGAGCACGTCGGACGAGTCATCGTGCACCCGACCAATCCTCAGATCGTGTACGTTGCCGCCGCTGGTCCCTTATGGGGACCAGGTGGAGATCGCGGGCTCTTCAGAACTACGGACGGTGGACGCACCTGGAAAAACGTCAAGAACATCGACGCCAACACGGGCTTCACCGACGTCATCTTCGATCCGACGAACCCCGATGTGATCTACGCTGCGTCGCTGCAGCGGGAACGGCGTCCATACAGCTACGTCGGCGGCGGGCCCGGCAGCGGACTCTGGAAGAGCATCGACGCCGGTGACACCTGGACTCGCCTAACTGAAGGCCTTCCCAAGGTCGATGTCGGCCGGATCGGTCTCGATGTGAGCAGATCGAGTCCGAACATTGTCTACGCCACGATCGAGACCAAGGTCACCGGGAATGGCGCGGCGACTGGCAACACAGAAGCCAGCGTCTATCGCTCCGATGATTACGGTGCCAGCTGGCAGAGAATGGGCGTGGGTTTTTCCTATCCATGGTACATGGGACAGATTCGCGTCGATCCCACGGATCCCGAGCGCGTCTACTTCATGGGCGTGCCACTTCAGGTCTCGACCGACGGCGGCCGCACGTTCAGGAACACAGCCAGCGCTGCACACTCGGATCATCACGCCATGTGGATCGATCCCACAGATCCCGATCACATCATCATCGGATCCGACGGTGGTGTCTACATCACCCACGATCGCGCACGCACTGTCGACTTCGTCCCCAACCTTCCGATTGCGCAGTACTACGCGATCGCAACCGACTTGCGCCAGCCCTTCTACTACGTGTACGGAGGATTGCAGGACAACAGCAGCTGGGGCGGGCCGAGTCAAACCAGAAATCGCCAGGGCATCACCAACGCCGACTGGATCAAAACCACTGGCGGCGACGGCTTCTACGCGATGATCGACCCGACCGATCCAAACATTGTGTATGGAGAGTCGCAGGGCGGCGACATCGTTCGATATGATGTGCGAACCGGCGAGCAGAAGACGATCAAACCACTCCCCGAATTTGGAGGCAAGCCTTATCGCTGGAACTGGAGCTCGCCGATGTTGATCTCGCCATACGATCACAACACGATCTATTTCGGCGCGAACTACCTCTTCAAGAGCACGAATCGCGGGGATGCGTGGACACGGCTTGGCCCCGATCTCACGAGACAGCGTAATCGCGACAGCCTGCGTGTGATGGGAAAGATCTGGCCGCGCGATGCGATCGCCCGACACCAGGGCACGGCCGATTATGGAAACATCAGCACCATCGACGAATCGCCGATGAGGCAAGGCCTGCTCTATGTGGGCACCGACGATGGAGTGGTTTCCATCTCTCGCGACGGCGGCGCGACCTGGAGCAGAATCACAAAATTCCCCGGCGTCCCCGACGAGACATACGTGAGCCGCGTGGTGGCGTCGCGATTCAACGAAGGAACCGTGTACGCGACGATGGACAACCATCGCAACAATGACTTCAAGCCGTACATCCTGAGAAGCACCGACTACGGCGCACACTGGACTTCGATCACGGGGAATCTCCCGCCAAACGGCTCGGTGCAAGTCGTTCGCGAAGACGTGGTGGAACCGAGTCTCCTCTTCGCCGGAACCGAGTTCGGAGCCTTCTATTCGGCCAACGGCGGAGCGTCGTGGACGCAGCTGAAATACAACATTCCGACTGTGGCTGTGCACGACATCGTGGTCCATCCGCGCGAGCACGATCTGGTGATCGGTACCCACGGTCGCGGGATCTACATCATGGACGACATCACACCGCTGGAAAAGCTGGCGGAGGCGAACCGGGTCGGCACTTATCTCTTTCCGGTGAAGCCGGCTACTGAGTACAACCCAAACAGCTCGATTCCCGGTGGCGCGCGAGGCGCCAGCGCCAGTGGAGACCGCGAGTACGTTGCGCCGAATCCAGCATTCGGTGCGATCATCACCTACTTCGTCCGCGACTCGCTGCCGAAGAGTAGTGACCTCACGCTTGGCATCTATGACGCGGCCGGCAATCGCATGCGTGAGCTGGCGTCGAACCAGAAACCGGGAATGCATCGCGTGACATGGGACCTGCGTAACGCGCCGCCCTATACCGTCCGACGTCCGGCGGGTCAGGCTGGTGAGCAGACATTCAGGCAGCGCGATCCGTCGGGGGCGTTCGTTCTCCCGGGTCGCTACACCGCCCGACTGACCATGAAGAGCGGATCAACCGCACAGATAGTCCGTGAAGTCCCCATCGAGGTTCGCTCCGATCCGCTCGTGCAGCTGACCGACGCAGATTATCGTGCGCTCTACGACATGCGTGTGAGCACCGGGCGGCTCCAGGCGACGGTGCAGGCTGCGGTGCGGACCGCCGAGCAGCTGAGAGACCAGATTGCGGACGTGAAGGCCGCGCTCAAGGTCAACACTGCGCCCGACTCGGTCTCGAACCAGTCCGATGCAATCGACAAGGAGCTGGGTGACGTTCTCAAAAAGTTGCGCGGCGATCCCGAGGCACCGGCAGTAAGCGACGACAAGAGAACAGAGGACCCGTCGATCCAGGAGCGCGTCAACAACGTCGCCGAGGAGATCGGAAACGTGACATCACAGCCGACCGAGCTTCAGAGGTCGACTCTCACGTTGGCGGCGTCTGATCTCCAGCGCGAAGTCGGGCGGATCAACACTCTCCTCCAGCGCCGGATTCCGGCACTCAACGCCGCGCTCGATGCTGCGAAGATTCCGTGGACGATCGGGCGGCCAGTGGAGTTGATGAAATAGGTTCAGCGCCAGGACTACGCGATCTTGGGCGCGTCTGATTGAGGCGTCTCGCGGGCTACAGTCGGGACCGCTTCCGCCGGATGAGGTACTGCCGGCAACCCGAGGTGGTGGCGCGCCCGGTCGAGAGCGTCGTCCAGGTTTCCGAACAGATTTTCCTCCCCGAGCTCAGCCAGCATGTCCGAGCGCACGAGTGCGAACATTGGCTGAGCGTGGACGTCCGCAAGCAGGAGGAGCGTCCCATCGTGCTTGCAGCGGCTAGCGAGCTCGTGGAGTGCGTGCAGCCCCGTTGAGTCGATGGCTGGGACATCGCGCATGCGAATGATTAGAACCTTGGGGTTCTTCGCTATCTGACCAAAGGTGTCCTTGAACTGCTCGGCGGCGCCAAAAAAGAACGGGCCGTTGATCTCGAACACCTCAACTCCGGAAGGGATCTTGCGCCTGCGCACAGAATTCGGGTCATCGTCGTCATCGCTTTCGAGGGCCTCGGCGAGCTCTCGCGTAACGACGCTGACGTTCGTGACTTCGGCCATACGTCTCATGAACAGGAACGCAGCCAGCACCATTCCAACTTCTATCGCCACCGTAAGATCTACCAGCACTGTCAGCGAGAATGTCGTGAGCAGCACCACCACGTCACTCCTCGGCGCGGTCAGCTCGCTGCGAAACGTTCGCCACTCGCTCATGTGATATGCGACCACGACGAGAATCGCCGCCAGCGTCGCCAGTGGGATCAGAGCCGCCCACCTTCCAAAGAAGAGCGTTATAAGGAGGAGCGTGAGAGCGTGCACCATTCCGGCAACGGGGGTGCGGCCGCCGTTCTTGACGTTGGTCGCCGTGCGCGCGATTGCTCCGGTAGCTGGCATACCGCCGAACATGGGGGCGACGATATTGGCAACTCCCTGGGCGATCAGCTCCATGTTGGATCGATGCCTGCCTCCGATCATTCCGTCGGCAACCACTGCCGAAAGCAGCGACTCGATGGCGGCGAGCAGCGCGATCGTGAACGCCGGTGCGACGAGAGCGGTAGCCTGCTCGAGGGAGATGTGCGGCACGATCAAATGCGGAAGCGTCGCGCTAATCGCGCCGAACTTCGTTCCTATCGTCTCGATAGGAATATTGAACAGGCGAACCGCGAGCGTGGTAGCAATGAGTGCCACGAATGGGCTCGGAATTCGATGGCTGACCCGGGGCCAAAGTACCATTATCAGTAATGCGACACCGGCTACGGCGACCGCCTGCGCATTTGCCGAGTCCAGATGCGATGCAATCGCCTGCCACTTGGGGATGAATTCGACCGGCAGGTCCCCCATGCGAAGGCCGAGAAAATCCTTCATCTGGCTCGAGAAAATGATCACCGCTATTCCGCTGGTGAATCCGACGACAACTGGATGCGGAATGAACTTGATCGCGCTGCCAAGCTTGGCGACTCCGAGTATCAGGAGGATCACGCCGGCCATGATCGTGGCTACGATAAGGCCATCGATTCCGTATTTCTGGACGATTCCGTAGACGATCACCACGAACGCCCCGGTTGGCCCGCCGATCTGAACACGGGACCCACCGAGCGCGGAGATCAGGAATCCGGCAATGATTGCAGTGTAGAGGCCCCGATCAGGAGTCACGCCGCTGGCAATGGCGAATGCAATCGCGAGGGGGAGGGCCACTACCCCGACGATTACTCCCGCGGTGACGTCGGAAGTGAACTGCGACCGGCTGTACGACCTGAGAGTCGTGATCGACTTCGGAACAAGCAAGGGCGCTGAACCTCTTGTGCGCAGTGAGACTACGAAGCCGTGGTGGCGTTAACTTAACATTTGCGGGCGTAGCTACAGCCCAATTAGTATCCGGTGTGGATCTCCTCTTCTCGTACCTGCGAAAATACCGGGCGCTGATTCTCCTCGCGCTCGTGCTGGCGGCGACAAACCAGGTTTTCTCGCTCCTGGACCCGCTGATCTTCCGTCACGTCATCGACGACTACGCGACGAGATTCCGCGAATACGAGACCTCTCAGTTCATCAAGGGCGCTGGAAAGCTACTGCTCATGGCGATGGGCGTCGCATTTGTCTCGCGCGTCGCCAAGAATTTCCAGGACTACTACGTCAACGTCATCGTCCAGCGCGTCGGCGCAGAGATGTACTCGGACGGAATCCGGCACTCGTTGGAGCTTCCCTACTCCGTCTTCGAGGATCAGCGGAGCGGCGAGACGCTGGGCAAGCTCCAGAAAGTGCGGTCAGACGTCGAGCGATTCATATCACTCTCTATCAACCTGATCTTCACCACGCTGGTCGGCGTGGTGTTCGTAGTGATCTACGCGTTCTCGGTACACTGGATCATCGTGCCGGCGTTTCTGGCCACCGTTCCGCTTCTGGGTACGCTGAGCTGGGTGTTGAGTGGGCGGGTAAAGACAATCCAGAAGGTAATCGTCGCCGAGACAACGGCACTGGCCGGCTCGACAACGGAATCGCTGCGCAACATCGAGCTGGTGAAGAGTCTCGGCCTTGCCGACCAGGAAGTCGTACGGCTGAACGCGACGACGGAGAAGATCCTCAAGCTCGAGCTGAAGAAGGTCAAATACATCCGCAGCCTGAGCTTCATCCAGGGCACGACGGTCAACCTGCTGCGCACCTGCATTCTGTTCATGATGCTGTACCTGATCTTCACCCAGAAGATCACGGTGGGGCAATTCTTCTCACTGCTGTTCTATTCCTTCTTCATCTTCGGACCGATGCAGGAGCTGGGCAACATCATCAACGTCTACAGGGAGACAGAAGTCTCGCTCGCCAACTTCAGAAAGATTCTGGAGACGCCGAAGGATCCAAAGCCAGTGGCACCGGTTCCGATCAGCGACATACGAAATCTCGAGTTCGAGAACGTCGGCTTCATTCACCAGACGGCAAATACGCCGGCATTGACCGATATATCGTTCTCGGTAGCGCGGGGCGAGACGATCGCATTCGTCGGCCCATCGGGCGCTGGTAAGACGACTTTGGTCAAGCTGCTGGTAGGCCTTTATCAGCCGAAGACCGGTGAGATTCTGTACAACGGGGTGTCGAGCAATGACGTTGACCTCGACCGGCTACGCGAGCGGATCGGGCTCGTGACGCAGGATGCGCAGCTGTTCTCCGGGACGATCAGGGAGAACCTCAAGTTCGTGAATCCGCACGCGACCGATGAAGAGTGCCTCGACGTGTTGCACAAATCAGCGGCGGATACTCTGCTTGCTCGTGCCGACAAGGGACTCGATACGGTGATCGGCGAAGGTGGAGTAAAGGTCTCGGGCGGGGAGAAGCAGCGGCTCTCGATCGCGCGAGCGCTGCTGCGCAATCCACATCTTCTGGTATTCGACGAAGCGACGTCTTCGCTCGACTCGCTCACCGAGGAGGAAATCAGCCGCACGATGCGCGACGTCGCGAACTCGCGCGAGGTGATCACCATTCTCATCGCTCACCGGCTGTCGACGGTGATGCATGCCGACCGGATCTACGTGCTGGAACGCGGCAAGATCGTCGAGGCTGGACAGCACGAGGATCTGCTCGAGCGCACGGGGCTGTATTACGCGATGTGGCGGCAGCAGGTTGGCGAGCGGCGATCGATGCCCCAACTGCCCTCCGGGAAACCGCCGCAACTCGCGCCTGTTTAAAAACAACTTCCCTGCGACGCCAGCTTGAGCGCAGTTGCCTTCCGGCGTTGTGGCCAGCCTCATGCGTGAGAGACAGAACCTCGGAACGATCCCAAACGAATTAGAGGGCCCAAACAATGCCCCGCGACGACTCCGGAAAGCTGAAGCAAGGAAACTTCATGCAGGCGCTCGATTCCATCCGCCGGGAGGCAGAGCGGCTGATGGGCCGCAGTGATCTTGCTCCGGAGGTTAAGGCCGGCCTCGAGCGAATCGTCGGTTTGACCCGCGCCAAGTTCGACCTGGGCGGCGACATCGAGTAGTTCCACCGCTGGTCAATGGAGCCCAGCCATCAGCGGGCACGCCGACAGCCCCCGGCAGGTAGTCTTCAGTTGCCGTTTAATCAGGCTTTCCAACCTCGGGGCCACGAGTGGCATCTTATCCCCCGCCTGAGATGAAGATGAGCGCGGTGGTATCAGACTCTATCGGACCTAACCCGTCCACGATGGGCGAAGAGAAGGCTGCCGCGCTGGATTCAATCCGGCGCGCGCAGTCGGGGGATGTTGATGCCTTCGAGCTCCTCTATCGGGAGTACGCGGGGCGGGTCTACGCTCTGTGCCTGCGACTCAAGGCGGGAGACAGCGCAGATGCAACTGAGCTCCTGCAGGATGTTTTCGTCAAGGCATGGCGCAGGCTCGAGACTTTCCGCGGCGAGTGCGCGTTTTCGTCCTGGCTCCATCGATTGGCGGTCAACACGATGCTCGAAAATGCGAGAAGTGACAGCAGGCGGATCGCCAGAGTGCTTCCAATGGACGACACGTCACGCCTGGCGGGCGCAGCCCGGTCGAGTGGTATCGATCTGAAGATGGATATGGAAGATGCGATCGCTTCTCTGCCCAAGGGAGCGAGGCTCGCGTTTGTGCTGCACGATGTCGAGGGGTACCAGCACCAGGAGATCGCAGAACAGCTGAGCGTCTCCGTTGGAACAGTCAAGGCGCAGCTACACCGTGCGCGCAGGCTATTGAGAGAGAGGTTGGAGAGATGACACACGACGTCATCAGGCACCTACTGGACGACTACGTGACCGGCGAGCTGACCGAAGATGCTCGCGCTCCGGTCGCCGATCATATTGCGACGTGCGCGATTTGCGCCGCCGAAGTCGAAAGCTTGAACAGAATCATTGCGCGTGCGGCGGAGCTGCCGAAATCCATTGATCCACCAGCGGAAGCATGGTCGAACATCCGTGCGGCCATCGAGCGTGACAAGGAGGCAGTCACCGCCCACCGCGTGAGCGCGGGAGTCTGGCGCCGGCCTTATATGCTGGCGGCAGCGGCGGTCCTGCTGGTAATCCTCTCCTCTGGAGCAACGGCTATCTACATGAGGGGCCGCACCAGCGATGGAGATTCCTCGCGCTCGGCTTCGCTGAATCCGGGTAGCACCGCCACACCGGCTTCGCTGGCTGCTTTCACAATCGAGGAGAACAACTATCTGCGGAACGTCGCGGTCCTGCAGGATCTCCTCGACCAGCAGGAAGCGTCACTGGCGCCGGAAACAGTCGCTCAGCTCAAGGCGAGCCTGCGCACGATCGACGAAGCAATTCTGGAAGCGCGCAATGCGCTGGCTCGCGACCCGGCCAACAAGATGCTGATCGAGATGTTGTCCGGCACCTACCGGCAGAAAGTAGATCTGCTTCGCCGGACTGCGGAGATGACGCGTGGGAGCTAGAATCGCGCTGACCGGAGTAGCAGCCGCAATGGTGCTGCTCTCTTCGCCTGTTCTTGCCCAGAAAAAGGTCGAGCGCAAGCAGCCGCTGGGTATGGAAGCCGCGCTTCGCATCGTCAACATGGTCGGCAGCGTCGTCGTCCACGGCTGGAACAAGGACACCGTTGTCGTGCGTGGAACGCTTGGCGCCGGCGACACCTTCTTCATGGGCGGCGGCTACACGGGCGTCAAAATGTTCGTGGAGTCAGTAAACGAGCGGGATCCCAAGCCAACGCGGCTCGAGGTCTGGGTGCCGGCGCGAGTCCGTCTCTGGATCAAGACCGCTACTGCGAGCATTGATGTCAACGATGTCGCCGGTGGTCTCGACCTGTATGTCGTGAGCGGAACGATCGACGTCACCGGCAATCCGCGGGAGCTGAACGCCGAGGCGATTGACGGAGACATTCACATCACTGGTTCTCCAGCGTGGGTCAGGGCCAAGAGCGCGAGCGGCACAATCACGTTCCAGGGCGCAAGCCCGGACGCGGCGTTTTCAACGGTGAGTGGGCCGATCAAGGTCGACGGGGGAAACGGTATCTTCGAACGGACGAAAATAGAAACAGTCACCGGCAGCATCGGCTTCGCGGGCCGGCTGGACCGCAGCGGCGCGTTCGATTTCGACAGCCACAGTGGAAGCATCGATATCGCAATTCCGGATAAAACGGCCGCGACCTTCTCCGTGGTGACGATCGCGGGAATCATCACCAACACCCTTTCGAAGAAAAATCCTATTCCCGGTCGCTTTGCCCGGGGTGCCGAGCTCACGGTGGATGAGAGTGGTGGAGGCGCGAAGGTATCCGTGCGCACCTTCAAGGGAGCAGTCACACTGCGACGAATGAAATAGGTTGGCGTTAAACCCTGGGGAGGCGAGCGGCATCGTAGTAGCGCTCGAAAACCTCTTCAGGAGTTCACCATGAATCGCACGCTGCTTCGCACCTTCGCGCTTGTCACAGCGCTCTCACTCACGGCCTTCAGCTCCGTCGACGCCGGCCCGCCGTGGATCGCGATCGAGTATCCCGCCAATCCGTTCGATCAGGCTTCGCGTGACGCGTTCCTCACAGTCCGTACCTATCATCACGGCGATCTCATGGCGAGAACCGTCACTGGGACCGCCGAGGGCGTGGTGAACGGCAAGCGGCAAAGCATGAAGCTCGATATCCGGCCGGGATCCCAGGCTGGCGTATACGCGGTGCGCTGGCAGCGCCCCGCAGTCGGCAGGTGGGTCCTGGTGATCAGCAGCGGAACGGCGGGTGTGACCGATGCAACTGCCGTCGTCGAAATCAGCCCGACCGGTGGAGTTGCCGGGATTACGGTTCCGACGCGAGCTATCGGGAACGGGTGGATCTCACCGCGCGCAGTCGCCGCTGTAGAGATCGATGGACTGCTTCAGGGCAGGGCGCTCGCGAGCTCAGGCGTCCAGACAGCCAATCGCTAACCATCGCTGGAAGGAAAAAAAGGCCTGACATCATCGTCAGGCCTTTTTCGTTTTACTGTCCCCGCAGGCTATTCAAGTTCCGGTGTAGCTCTGCTGTTCTCCTCGTCGAGTAGTCAGCGAGGCAACGGGCACGCTGTCGAGCCCAAAGAGTGCCATCCCCGGCCCCACGACATTCGGCTTCGCGCTGATTAACCCAGTCCCGTTGAGCCTGGCGAAACCGCTGCTCGAGTTC
>Ga0193699_10001084_pt1 | contig 10982 bp, 9 predicted proteins | sample L3c2metaG_FD_160095 | JGI IMG/M metagenome (GOLD analysis project Ga0193699, IMG submission 160095) | Soil microbial communities from a riparian zone of the East river system, Colorado, United States - L3c2 | ecosystem: Environmental > Terrestrial > Soil > Riparian zone | place: USA: East River... | reverse complement strand
TCCGGCGGGATGTGCGGATAGGGGATGGTCATGCGATTCCGGTTGGGCTTGACGATAATGATAAGTTAGTATCATTATTCCACAAGGATCGCCATCCGGCTCCTGCTTTGGTCGCCCTTCTTCGACCCCGTCATGTCACGTTCCGCCTCATCTCCCGCCGCACCGAGCGGCCTCCTCGACGTCGTGGGATGCGTCGCCTCCGTTGCCTGCGCGTTGCACTGCATCGCATTGCCGGTGCTGCTGGTCGCGTATCCCGTGCTGCCTCTGCGAGGGCTGATGAGCCCGTGGGCCGAATGGGCCTTCGTGGTGCTCTCGCTCATCGTCGGCGCGTGCACCTTCGGCCCCTTCGCGGTGCCGCGCGAAGGCCGCGCTCCGCTCGCCCTCTTCCTGGCGGGCGGTGCCACGCTGCTCGCCGTGCGGACGCTCGTACCGGAGCCTGGCACGCAACTCGAGCGCATCGGGCTACTGATCGGTGCCGTGCTGCTCGTGTCCGCGCATCTGCTGAATCGTGCTCGAGCGCGGCACCGCTGCGCGTGCGTCGTCTGCGAATCGGACAAGACCGCCACGGACGTGATGTACTGATCAGAAGCGAATCGATTCGTCGCCTTCCCTCTTTCACTGAGCCTCCGATGGAACGATCCACGCGACAGCGCGCCGCAATCGTCAGCGCCATCGAGCGTGAGCGGCGCCCGCTCTCGCCCAGCGAGATCCTCGCCGGCGCCCAGACCGAGGTGCCTGGGCTGGGAACGGCGACCGTGTATCGAACGCTCAAGGCGCTCGTCGCCGACGGCGTGATCGTTTCGGTCGAGCTGCCGGGCGAATCACCGCGGTACGAACCCGCCGGCGCGAAGCACCACCACCACTTCCGCTGCCGCGAGTGCGATCGCGTCTTCGAGGTTCCCGGCTGCGCCAAGGGGATTCGAGCGCTCGTCCCGCGCGGCTTCGAGCTCGACGGTCACGAGCTGGTGCTCTATGGACGCTGTCGCGGGTGCGCGGCGGCCTAGGCCATTGCTGCCGTCACCCGACGCGCGCGCCGCAGCGCCACCCACGTGAGCAGTCCCGCGCCTGCCAGCAGCACGACGGTGGCGACCATCCCTGACTGACGCGGCCTGGGTGGTGCGTAGCGAAACGCCGGCACGGCCGAGACGTCCGCAACGCCGAATCGCGCTCGGCGTGTGATCCGCGGCACGTAGAACGCCCGCAACGTGTCGCTGTATCGGTCCACCTGCCGCTGGAAGTCGCGATAGCGCCCAGTCTCGGTACCGGCGAGGTCGGTCAGCGCGAGCTGCGTCACGAGCGCCGGCGAGAGCCATTGCCAGCGGTCGACTAGCCGCTGCTGCGCATCGATCTCGACCTCGAAGCGCTGCGTCACCGGCTGCACGGCGCGCGTCACCATCTCGGCGGTGGCGACCGTCTGCGTCGCGAAGTCACCCACGTCGGGGGTGCCACCGCGCATGAGCTCCGGGTGATCCTGGAAGTAGACGCCGAGCGCCGCGCTTCCTTTCGCCGAGGCCGCGTTCGACGCCTCACGCGTCGCCTGCATCAGCTCGACGCGCGACGGTGCGGGGTGCAGCGTCGTCACCCCGAGGTTGAGTAGCGCCGGCACCAGCACGGCGAACGCCAGCCATGTCCCCACGAGCGCCAGCGCGTTCGTGGCCGACGAGCCGCCGTATACATTCACGAGTAGCGCGAGCGCGAGCCAGAACAGGCCGTACGCCACGGTGATGGCCACCCACGCGCCCGCCGCCGCGAGCGCGCCCGGTGCGCCGAGGGATACGCCCGCTACTAGGGCGCCACCCAATGTGAGCCCGACCGCGATCGCCACCACGGCGGCCGCGCGCAGCGCGACCTTGCCGAGGAGCACGGTTCGCAGCGCCACCGGCTGCGACAGCAGCAGCGGCAGCGTCCCCGCTTCGCGCTCCGCCGACAGCAGGTTGTAGCCCAGGGCGAGCACGACGAGGGGATAGAGCAGGACGACGACGAACGAGAGGTCGAAGGGACCCGCCGCGAGGTGCGCCGGGTTCACAGTCTCGTCGTTCACGAGAAACGTCTCGCGACTCGTCAGCCCGACCCGGAAGTACGACGGGAACAGGTCGCTCTGACCCACAGCCAGCGGCGCGAGCGGCGCCGGCGGCAGGATCGCGTAGCGCCGCGCCTGTACCTGCGCCGCGGTGTACGGATAGCGCGGGTCGCCCCACGGCGCCACCGTCGAGGTGTCGCGCGACACGCTGTCGAGCGTGCGCGCGAGCGCGACGAGCCGCGCCGACTCCTCGGCGCGCGCGTCCAGGATCGCTCGCTGCTGGAACGCCGTCCAGCTGCGCCCGTGCGCCGCCGCAAACCCAACCGCCAGCGCGAGCAGCGCGACGACGCCCCACGCGCGTTCGGCGCGCAGCAGGCGCCACTCGAAGGCGAACACCCGGCGCAGCGAGCCCACCGTGCGGGCCGTCGGCGTCTCGATGCCGGCGTCGGTCATCGCACGCGCTCCCGGGCGAGAGGCGACCCACCGCGCGCCAACAGTAACGCCAGTGCTCCGGCCGCGGCCGCCCACAACGCGAGCACGCCCAGCGCCCACCCGTAGCGGCCAAGCACCCAGGCCACGGTCGGCGCGTCGTACTCGAAGGGCGGTATCGACGCCCACAGCGTCGAGTCGGAGCTCATCGCGGACGCGGGGCCAGCCGGCGCGTAGCTCGACACCGCACCGTTCATCGTTCTCACGAGCATGCGGCGATACCGCTCCGCCGCCTCGGCAAAGTGTCGGTGCTGGGGATAATCCGTACCGGCGAGCCCCATCGAGAGCGCCCGCACGGCGACGAGTGGCGACAGGGCGCTCAGCGCGTGCTCCACGCGGTCCTGGGAGCGGAACGCCGCGTCGAGCGCGCTGTACGTCCGATCGAACACGTGATAGCTGTGCTCCTCACCGCGCTCGAGCGTGAGCCCGCGGAAGTTGAACGGGAGCGAGTCGATCGTGCTCACGTGGTGTGCACGGAGCACGCTGTCCTGGAGCGCGCGAGCATCGCTACCATCGCCGGTGGCGCTGAGCGCGCGCTCCATGGCGAGGTTGACCTCCAGCGCCGACGGCACCGGATGCGCGCGGCGTGCGAGGTCCGTCACCCCCCGCGGCACGAGAAACGCATTCAGGGACCAGAAGGCGAGCAGCCCGACGAGCGCGCCGCGCGCCGTCCGCGCGCGCGCCGACACCGCGAGCGCGACGGCCACGAAGACGGTGAAGTACAGGAGATACGATAGCGCGAGCACACCGACGCGCGCCCAGGTGTCGCCGAGCGCCGCCACCTCGGAGCCGAGGGCAAGCGCCACCGCACCGAGTAGTGCCACGGGGACGAGCAGCGTGCCGAGCGCCGCCGCAATGCCCAACGCCTTGCCGAGTAGCAGGTCACGCGTCCGCACGCCTGCGGCGAGGAGCTGGCCCAATGTTCCCTGCTCACGCTCTCCGGCGAACGTGGGGAACGCGGCCATCACGATCACGAGCGGCACGAGCAGCTGGAGCACAGCCGCCGCCGTCCACGTCCCGAACCGCTCGACGGCGCTGCCATCCTGCGCGGGCCGGTACTTGAAGTCGTTCTGTTTGTGCGCCTCGAGCCACGCGAACACGCCGACGTACGGATCGACACCGCGGTCGACGAAGGACAGCGGGAGCGCGGGCTTGAAGGCGTAGACCCCGTAATGCGCCGCCGCGTGTGCGTTCCTGGGCGGCTGCGCGAGCCAGTGCTGCCGCGCCGACGCCTGAGCCGCGACCGTGAGCGCCTGGACGTCGCGGTAGCGCGTCCACCCAGCGGCGAGTGCGGCGAGCAGGAGGGACACGACGATGCCGGTCGCCCACCGCAGCCGGCCGTCGCGCGCCATCTCGGTGAGCTCCTTGCGGGCGATCCGGAGAATCATGCTGGGGCGCCTCAGTCGCGCATGTGATCGAGATACAGTCGTTCGAGGTCCACGTGTCCGATGTCGGCCGTGCCCAACGTCTGCACGAGGCGGCCGCGCCGCATGATCCCGACGTGCGTGCCGCTCTCCTTTGCGCGGAACAGGTCGTGCGTCGCCATGAGCACCGCGGCACCCCGCTCGCGGAGCATGGCGAGCAGCCCGGAGAACTCGTTCGACGCCTTGGGATCGAGCCCCGACGTCGGCTCGTCGAACAGCAGCGCGCTGGCGCCCTTCGCCAAGGCGATCGCGATGCCGACCTTTTGCCGCATCCCCTTCGAGTGTGTGCCGACGCGGCGTGCCATCGCATCTTCGGGCAACCCCGCGGTCGCAAGGTGCGCGCGGAGCTCGTCCTCCTCGAACGCGCGGCCCGTCGCGAGCGACGCGAAGTAGTCGAGATTCTCGAGACTCGTCAGGTGGCGATACAGCATCACCGTTTCGGGGATGTACGCGAGATGGCGCTTGGTCTCGAGCGGATGCTCGGCCACGTCGAGGCCGCCCACGAGCGCCTGGCCGGCCGTGGGCGCGAGAAACCCGAGGAACAGGTTGATGGTGGTCGTCTTTCCCGCCCCATTCGCGCCGAGTAGACAGAACACGTCTCCGGCGGGAATGGAGAGGGCGAGGTCGTCGAGCGCGACGACCTCGCCAAAGCGCTTCGTGAGCCGCCGGGCTTCGAGGATGCTGGTCACGGCCGAGCGTGCACCGTCACTTCGAGACTGCGCGGCACGCCGAAGTAGACGTTCGTCTGTCCCGAGCTGCGCGTCGCCCAGTCCAGGTAGGTGCGGTCGAACAGGTTCTTCACGCGCGCCGTCACCTCGACACCACGGCGCACGGCCACGCGCGCGTACGCATCGGCGAGCGTGTAGGCGGGGAGCATGACGTCGTTGGAGTTGTCCGCGGCGGCCGCGCCGGCGTGCGACACCCACGCGCCGAGGGTGAGGCGCTGGTCGATGTCGTAGGACGAGCCGACGTTCACCACGCGCGCCGGCACGTTGGGCGGCCGCTTGCCGTCGCGTAGGTCCGTTCCCTCGCGGAACTCGTCGTAGCGCGCCCGCACCGCGGCGGCGTTCGCCTCGACGTTCCACGCGGCGACCGGCCGTGCGGCGACCGAGAGCTCCACGCCGCGCGAGCTCTGGCGGCCGACCTGCACGCTCGCCGCTGGGTTCGTGGCGTCGGCTGTGAGCAGGTTGGTCCGCGTCAGCACGTACACGGCCGTCGTCGCCGTTGCCCTGCCCTCCCAGAACGCGTGCTTGCTCCCGATCTCCACCTGGCGCGTCTGCGTGAGCGTGAACGTCGATTCGGCGGGCGCGAGGATGAGGAGGGCGCTCACCGGCTCGGCGCCCGTCGCGTATTGTGCATAGAGTGACGTGCCGCGGCCCACGTCGCCGACGAGGCCCACGCGTCCGGACACGGGCGTGAACGTGCGCGAGAACGCCGCGTTGCTCGCGGGTCGCGTGATGTCGACCGCGACCCGGTTGACGTTGATTCCGGTGACCAACGTGATGCCCGCCAGCAGGTCGGCGCGGTTCTCCGCGAACAGCTGGGTCGCGCCGACGTTGGCCCGCCGGTCGTCCAGTCGCGCCGGGAAGAGCGCGGCGTTCGCGCCGGTGCGCGGGCCGTCCGTAGCGACAGTGACGCGCGGACCGTACGCACGCGGGCTCGAGAAGTCGGTGCGCGTCCACTCGCCGCCCAGCACCGTACGCGTCTGCCGTCCACCGATCGGCGCGTCGAATGTCGCCTGCTGGCGCGTACCATAAAAGGTGTGATCGTACCCCAGGTTCTCGGCGAACCGCCGCTCCACGCCAGCGGGAGCCGTCGAGTCCGCGGGCACGTAGCGAAAGGCGTAGAAGTTCTGCCAGTCGCGGATGCCGTGGTAGCTGAAGAGCTGTCCGGCATAGGTGACGCGCGACGAGAGCTGCCGTTCCGCTGCCACCCGGCCCCATGCCACGCGGTCGTCGTAGCGCGTGTCCTCGGCGCGGTTGTAGTTGCGGAAACGGATCGACGCGTCGATCGCGTTGTCGACGAGCGGTACGCCCCAGTACGCATCGCGCACACTGTTGTCGAGATAGTCGCCCTCGATCAGCAGCGCCGTGCGGTCGTCGGGCCGGACGCGCACGCCGGCCACGCCGTGGCGGTACGAGTGCCGGTTTCCCTCGTACGGCGTGCTGAACCAGTTGCCGCTCCCGCTCGCGACGACCTCGCTCCGCGCGCTGAGCGATCCCGTGAGTGCCGCGCCGGCGCGCGCGCCGTCGATTCCGCCGCTGTTGCCCTGCGCGAGCAGCTCCACGCGCAGTGGGCCCTCCTGCGGTTTCCGGCGCACGAAGTTCACCGCACCAGCCGCCGCCCCCTCACCGACGGTCACCGACGCCGGTCCGCGCATCACCTCCACGCGATCGAAGTTGAACGCGTCGTACGTACGCATGGTCACGGTCGCGCTCTGCACGCGTACGCCGTCGAACAGCACGCCGATGCCGTTCTCCACGAAACCGCGCGCCGAGAACACCCCGGCCGCGCCGGGACGATAGGCCGAGGTGATCCCGGGCAGTCCCCGTACCGCGTCGACGATCGTGCTGCGCCCGGAAGCCTGGAGCGCGCGCTGGTCGATGACACTTGTGCTCGCGGGTGTGCGGCGCCATTCGAGGCCCAACCGCGTGGCCGCCATCGGCGTGGGCACCGACTGCTCGGTGACGACCACGCGACCGAGCGTGCGAGTGCTGTCGTGCAGGGAGTCGGCGCGGGTCGAGGCGGCGCTCGTGGGCTGTTGTGCGACCGCGGGAACGACGGGGATGAGCGCCGCAAGGGCGCCGGCCAATAGGAGGCAGCACGAGAGGACGCGCCGGCGCGACGCGATGAACGCGAGGGACATGAGTCTTGGGTGGGGATCTACTGCGGATCTGGGAGGTGCGGGCGCAACGCGGTGTCTGCGCGCGCATCTCGGAGCCCGGAAGAGTAGGGCGCGCGGATCGCCGGCCACGCAATATTCAACGAGCGGTCGGGCTCACCGCACGAGCGGTCGGGCTCGCCGCACGAGCGGTCGGGCTCGCCGCACGAGCCCGGCGAGGCTCGAGTAGCACGCGTTCATCGTGCCGGCCACGAGCCACGCCCGTGGCTGGCAACTCAGTTGAGCGCGAGCGCGCCGTGATCGTCGCAGTGGTCGCCGTGAGGGAAGTGCAGATGGCCGGCCGAGAGATAGTCGATGTGATCGCCGTGCGGGACCGCCTCGTGCCCACACGCGCTGCCGTGATGGTGATCCGCCGAGTGGCCGTCGTGATAGCCCGGCGTGCATCTCACGGGATTCTGCGCGCTCACGGCGATCACGTGCTCCGTGATCCGCCCGCCCTCCTGGTGCTCGAGGTGGCCATGCGTCAGGTAATCGACATGGCCCTCGTGGGTGACCGTCCGGTGTCCGCACGAGGCGCTATGCACGTGCTGCTGGCTTGGGGACGACATCGTTACCGTTCCTCAGGTGAGATGCCCACGCCGGTCGCGTGTGCTTCCCAGGCCCGCAAGTCCCGTGCGGCAGTACTCATGACGCCGAGAGTTTCGAGAGCATCGCGACCGATGCCTTTGGGGGGCCTGCCGACGACTCTCGCACCCGGCAGCGCGACGGTCCTGACACCCGTTGTGGCCGCCGTTGCCGTCGGCTCGGAAGCAATCGCATTCAAGAGCATACGCGCCTTCGCTGAGAGCTTGCACGCCGCATCTCGATGTGAAGGATCGATGCGGCTGTTACCCTCAACGAGGCCGAATGCGACGGCCGGAGGACAGACACGATGCCTGAAGCTCGCAAGGAAACCGACAGCCTCGGCGAAGTCGATGTTGCCGCCGACAAACTCTGGGGCGCCCAGACCCAGCGCTCCCTCGAGCACTTCAGCATCGGCCAGGATCTGATGCCGCGCGAGATGATCGGCGCGTTCGCCACGCTGAAAAAGGCCGCCGCGAATGCCAACCTTGCCGGCAAACGGCTCGACGACAAGCGCCACAAGTTGATCGTGCAGGTCTGTGACGAGATCCTCGCCGGCCAGCATCACGACATGTTCCCGCTGCACGTGTGGATGACGGGCAGCGGGACGCAGTTCAACATGAACGTGAACGAGGTGATCTCGAACCGCTGCTGCCAGCTCGCCGGCACGCCCCTCGGAAGCAAGACGCCGGTGCACCCGAACGATCACGTCAACATGGCGCAGTCGTCCAACGACACGTTCCCAACCGCCATGAACATCGCGGCGGCGACCGCGGTGAAGCAACGGCTCATCCCGGCGGTGCGGGCGCTGCGTGATGCGGTCGCCGCGAAGAGCGCGCAATGGAAGGACATCGTCAAGATCGGGCGGACCCATATGCAGGACGCCACGCCACTCACGCTGGGCCAGGAGTGGTCGGGCTATGAGGGCGTGCTCTCGGACGATCTCGAGCGCATCGACGATGCGCTGAAGGGCGTGTACCGCCTCGCGCTCGGCGGCACGGCGGTGGGCACCGGCCTCAACTCGACGCCCGACTTCGGCGACGCAGGCGCGGCCGAGATCGCGACGCTCACGAAGCTGCCGTTCGTGAGCGCGCCGAACAAGTTCACCGTGCAGGGCGCCCACGACGCTCTGGTACAGCTCTCGGGCACGCTGCGCACGTTGGCAGTGTCACTGTACAAGATCGCCAACGACATCCGGCTCATGTCCTGCGGCCCGCGCGCCGGCTTCGCCGAGCTGGTGATCCCGGCCAACGAGCCGGGGTCGTCGATCATGCCGGGCAAGGTGAACCCGACCCAGGCCGAGGCGATGACGATGGTCGCCGCCCAGGTGATGGCGAACGACGTGGCGGTGGGCTTCGGCGGTGCCGGCGGCTATCTGGAGATGAACGTCTACAAGCCGCTGATCATCTACAACGTCACGCACTCGATCACGCTCATGACCGACAGCTGCACGAACTTCCGCCAGTTCCTGGTGGAAGGGACGAAGCCGAACCTGAAGAAGATCAAGGAGTACGTAGATCGCTCGTTGATGCTCGTGACGGCGCTCTCTCCGGTCATCGGCTACGACAAGGCGTCGAAGATGGCGCACTACGCAAACGACAACGACCTCACACTGAAGGCTGCCAACCAGAAGCTGGGCTTCGTCTCGGAGGACGAGTTCGATCGCATCGTCGATCCGGCCAAGATGGTCAAACCCTACGTCGCGACTGCCAAATAGCGGACTTTCACAGGCCCGGCGTCACGCCAGAGGAGACCGACGCATGCGTGGCCGACAGGTGCGCTCTGTGTACCTGTTGTGGCTGGGCCTGAGTGTGTGTGCGTGGCCGGCCCGTTCCCAGACGGCGCGAGAGATACTCGGCGGTCCGGACAGCCACGAGACGGGAGAGGGCCCCCATGGACATCTCCTGGGGGACTGGGGTGGTGAGCGCACGCGCCTGGCCGGCCGTGGTGTAACCTTCGATTTCCAGTACGTCGCCGACTTCCTCGGGAACATCGCGGGCGACAAGCCGGCGACATTCGCGGCCTGGGATCGCATCCGGGGATCGGTCGTCATCGCGTTCGACTCGCTGGGCCTGCCGGGATTGCACTTCTTTGCGACGGGGCTATGGCAGGAAGGCAGCAGTCTCGGGACCCACCTGGGCTTGTTGACCAGTCCCAGCGGAATGTCCAGCCAGAACACCTTTCGCCTCGATTCCTGGTGGGTCGAGAAGCGATGGCTGAACGATCGCCTCGTGGCACGCGTGGGTCAGTTCGCGGGTCAGGACTTCTACGGCGCCCAGCACTTCGCCGCGTCGTTCATCTTCGAGCCGATGGGGTATGCGCTGGGCAATCTGTTCAACACGTTCGAAGTCTTCGATCCTCCGTCGACGCCCGCGGTGGAGATCCGCGTCGTGCCGATCCCCCACGTCTATGTGAAAGCGATGCTGCTGGCCGGGGACAGCGTGCCCTTTACCCATAACAGAACCGGCCTGATTCCGCAGTTTCACGGACATCCCGTCACCGTTGCGGAGATCGGGTTCACTCCGGGCAAGAAGGCGTCGTCCGTGCGTGCCTTCGACAACGTCGAGACCCGCAAGGGATACTCCGGCCTCTATCAATTCGGCGTCTCGTACAATCCCGGAACGTTCATCGCGGCGACGACGGCGACCTCTCGGTCGGGGAACTATCTCCTCTACTGGATGGCCAGCCAGGCTCTCTGGCGCGTGAACCCGAAGGGAGGCAAGGGGCTGGATGCGACGGTGGCGTACGACTGGAGTCCTCCGGCCGTCAACCGCCTCTACCGGGAGCTCACGGCTGGGCTGCGCTTCAACGAGCCACTGCCGGTGAACTTTCACAACACGATGTCGCTCGGCTACGTGCAGAACAGACGGAGCTCCGAGTTCCTCTCGCCCGGACTTCCCGGTTTCAAGCCTGAGCACGCCGTGGAGTTCAACGTGCTGCTGGACCCCGCGCCAATGCTCCTGGTGCAGCCGGTGATCCAGTATTTCGCCAATGCCGGAGGCGGCACGCAGCACGCGGTCGTTCTGGGATTCAGAACCAAGGTGGACTTCTAGTGGCTCTGACAGTGAAGGAACGCTCACAGTTCGTCATCGCCTTCGCGCGAGTCCTGTTCGTCGACGGCCAATCGACGGCCCACACTGTGGCGGCCGCCGAACGGCTCGCCGGGATGCTCGCTCTGCGTGCCAGGCTCCTCGTCCGTTGGGGAGAGCTGCAACTGGTGGCGGATGACGGTGACGCCACTCTCGTCTGCGCCACGGAGGCCGATCCCGCTGGCGTGGACATGACGCGCGTGACGTCCGCCATGCGGGTACTCGACGACCTGGACGCAGGTCGGCTCGCCCCAACCGACGCGATCGAGCGCGTCAGCGCGATCTCGCGAGCGCCGCCGGGGCCGACATGGCTGTTCGCGCTCGCTGCCGGGTCGGGTGCGGCGGCGTTGTCGGTGATCTTCGGCGTCCAGCATCTGCCGGCGGCGGCGCTCATCTTCGTGAGCGCGGCCGCCGGGGGGGTTCTGCGCCGCGGTCTGGCACCACTCAGCGCAAACGTCTTCCTGCAGCCATTCTGTGCGGCGTTGCTCGCTGGAGTC
>Ga0193699_10001083_pt1 | contig 11002 bp, 9 predicted proteins | sample L3c2metaG_FD_160095 | JGI IMG/M metagenome (GOLD analysis project Ga0193699, IMG submission 160095) | Soil microbial communities from a riparian zone of the East river system, Colorado, United States - L3c2 | ecosystem: Environmental > Terrestrial > Soil > Riparian zone | place: USA: East River... | reverse complement strand
GCCCGGAAGGCCCCGGCGCCTTTCTTGCCCTTACTCACCTTGACGGTCTTGCGCTCGATCCGGCGCCCGTCGAGGTAGAAGCTGACCCTGACCTTCTCGCCGGCCATGAAGGGACTGAGCGTGCCGATCACCGGCACCGTGCTCATGATCCTCGCCTTGCCGCCGTGCAGGTGGCCGATGCGGATCTTCACGGTCGCCTTCGCCGGGCCCTGCGGCGCTTTGACCGGCGGTCCCTTGGGCGTCGCGGCGAGGGCAGCCGGGGAGGCGACAGCGAAGGCCAGGACGGCGAGCGGGAGGACGAGGCGCCGGATCACGGGAGCCAGGGATTCTTACCGATGAGCCGGCGGGGACGATCCCCCTACTGGCCGAGCAGCGCCACCGAGTTGTTGAGCATGTGCAGCAGGATCCCCGGCACGATCGAGCCGGTCTTCTCGTAGAGGAGGGAGAGGACGAAGCCGAACACTGCGAGGGGCGGCACCGCGCTGACGCCGGTCACCGCGTGCAGGGCGCCGAAGACCAGGCCGCTGATCAGCGCCGCCGCAAGCCGAGGCAGACGCTCGCGCAGGCCGCCGAACAGCATCCCGCGGAAGCAGACCTCCTCGCTGACCGGCGCCACGATCGCGATCAGCAGGACCTGCACCGGGACCGCCCCGAACCCCTCGGCGATGTCCTTCTGCTCGGGTTCGCCGACGAGCGCCACGTAGAGCACGGCGAAGAGGAGGTAGGCGCCGACCGCGGCGGCCATCCACTTCAGCGCCGAGGGACGGAAGCGCCGCAGGCCGAGCCGGCGCAGGCCCTCGGGGAAGGACGCCCCACCCCGGGCCGCGATCAGCAGCGGCGCGGCGAGGAAGCCGATCGCGGTCGCCAGCTGCACGGCGACGTTGGCCGCCGTGCTCAGATCGCCTTCCCCGGGATTGTCGATGACGATCGCCGGAATCCCGAGTGCGAAGCCGATCGCCAGCGCCAGCAGGAGCCCGAGCACCGCCGCGCCGGGGCCCCAGTTCGAGTACGGAAAGCTGCGCTCTACAGGTAGGTTGGCCTCCATGACGCCGGCAGTCTCACAGGTCTCGCGCTCGACCAAAACGCGCCTGCGCTTCCTGCGCCGGCTGGCGATCCTCGTCGTCTTCCTCGTCCTCTTCGCGATGGCGCTGAGCCAGTTCACCGAGCTGAAGCGGCTGGCGACCGGGATCCTCGCCTCGACCGCGGTGCTGGCGGCGATCATCGGCTTCGCCGCCCAGCACACGATCGGCAACATGATCGCCGGTGTGCAGATCGCGATCTCGCAGCCGATCAAGATCGGCGACCGGGTCGCCTTCGAGGAGGTGACCGGCCGGGTCACCGACATCACCCTCTCCTACACCTACGTCGACCCCGGCGACGGCAGCGCCGTCGTCATCCCCAACCAGATGCTGGTCGACGGCATCGTCCACAACCTCTCGACCGAAGACACGCAGGCCTGAGCGCGCGAGCCGCGGAAGTACGCTTTTGGCGTGACGCAGCGCAATCGCCGACGCCAGCGGCGCCGTGGTGGGATCGGCGGCAAGCTGCTCCTGATCGGCGGCGGGGTCATCGTCGCGATCGCCCTTGGCGTCGCCGGCATCGCTTCCTGGGTGCTCGACGTCGCCGCCCAGGCGCCCTCGCTCGCCTCGTGCAGGCCGGTCGACCGCAGCGGCAACTCCGTCCTCTACGCCGCCGACGGCAGCCGGCTGGGATTGATCAAGTCCGAGGAGGCGAGTGACCCGGTCTCCTTCGAGCGCGTCCCCCGGCAGCTGCGGTTTGCGACGATCGCGATCGAGGACCAGCGCTTCTACGAGCACGGTGGCATCGACCCGGAGGCAATCGCCCGCGCGGCGCTCAAGAACCTCGAAGCCGGCAGGACGGTCGAGGGCGGCTCGACGATCACCCAGCAGCTGGTCCGCAACCTCTGCATCCGCAACCCCTCGCGCAGCCTCGAGCGCAAGATCGTCGAGGCGAAGCTGGCGATCGAGTACTCCGAACGCCACTCGAAGCGCGAGATCCTCGACCAATACCTCAACACCGCCACCTACGGCACGGTCGAAGGCAGCACCGCGGTCGGCGTCGGGGCCGCCGCGAAGATCTACTTCTCCAAGCCGGTCTGGAAGCTGACGCTGGAGCAGTCGGCACTGCTCGCCGGGCTGCCACAAGCGCCCTCGCAGTACAACCCGATCCTCAACCCGCGCGCGGCGCTCGGCCGCCGCAACCAGGTGCTGGCGAAGATGGCGCGCCTCGGCTACGTCTCCCCGCAGCGGGCGCGGGAGGCGCGGCGACGGGGCCTCGGGCTCGACGTCTCCGGCTCCTACTTCGAGCACCGCCAGCCCTACTTCTTCGACTACGTCGAAGACGAGCTGATCGAGCGCTACGGGGCCGAGACCGTGCGCGACGGCAGCCTCCGCGTCCACACGACGATCGACCCCAGGCTGCAGGAGATCGGATTGGAGGCGATGCGCTCGACGCTGCCCTACTCGACCGATCCCTCCACGGCGCTGGTCTCGATCGACCCCCGGAACGGCGAGATCGAGGCGATGGTCTCCAGCTCGAGCTACGGGGAGAGCCAGTTCAACCTCGCCGCGCAGGGCCACCGCCAGCCGGGGTCGACCTTCAAGGCTTTCGTGCTGACCACCGCGCTGAAGCAGGGAATCGACCCCTATTCGACCTACTACACCTCGAAACCGCTCGACCTCGACCTGCCCGAATGGGGGCATTGGGAGGTCCACACGGCCGACGAGGGCTACCAGGGGACGATCAACCTGCAGCAGGCGACGGTGGCCTCAGACAACACGGTGTTCGCCCAACTCGATCTCGATGTCGGCCCGCGCCAGGTCGCTTGGACCGCGAAGTCGATGGGGATCGAAAGCGAGTTGGACGGGATCCCGGCCGAGGGGATCGGCGGCCTGCGGGTCGGCGTCTCGCCGCTGGAGATGGCCGACGCCTACGCGACGCTCGCCTCCGGCGGCATCCACCGCGACCCGATCGCGATCCGCCGCGTCGTCTTCCCCGGCGGCAAAGTCGAGCGCCCCGGGCGAGCCGCGCCAAGGCGGGTCGTCCCCGAAGCCGTCGCCTACGAGGTGACGCGCCTGCTCCACGACAACATCACCGGTGGGACCGGCACCGCCGCCTACACCGGCTGCCCGGGGCAGGCCGGCAAGACCGGCACCACCGACCGCTACACCGACGCCTGGTTCGCCGGCTTCCAGCCGAACCTCGCCACCGTGGTCTGGGTCGGCTACCCGGAGTCGAACGGGATCGAAATGAGCAGCGTCCACGGCATCACCGTCTTCGGCGGCACCTTCCCGGCCGAGATCTGGAACGCGCTCTACTCGGGCGCGGAAATCCCCTGCGAGGAGTTCGAGAAGCCGAAGACGCCGATCCACTGGGCCCCGTTCTTCGGCCAGTTCACCGCCGCCAGCCCGAGCGCCGCCGGCTCGGGCGCGAAAGACGGCGAAGACCCGGCGGCGAGGCGGGCGGGCGAAGAAGCGACCGGCGGCTACAACCCCGACGCCTACGCCCCCGGGGTCGGGCAGGAACCGACCCACGTACCGCCGCCACCACCCACACCAGGCGTCGAGGGCGGTTCCGCTACGGGCGGATAGCGCTTCGTGGGAGGAGGAAGCGGCGTCCCCCGAACGGGCGGATACTCAGAGCGGGCGAAGCCCGCGAGTCCGGGCGGGGGACGCCGCTTCCTCCTCTGGCGATGGATGGATCACGCCCGTGTGGATCGACCATCCGTCGCGCCGCCCCATCGCGGTGACGATCGCGACGTAGACGACCTCGACCACGGTCAGCACCCCGCGGACGACGATCGCGACCAGCGATCCGATCGCGAAGCTGTTGCTGGGGACCGCGACCTTTACCGCCCAAGCGAAGGCGGCGTCGCGGATGCCGAGACCGGCCGGCGCCACCAGCGTCACCAGCGCCGCCACGTAGCCGACCGCCTGCGCCGAGCCGACGACGAGGATGTCGCTGGCCGAGATCGTGCTCACCGAGCGGGCGACGCAGTAGAGGCCGACCGCGATCACGCCCCAGTTGAGGGCGTAGAAGGCGAGCACCGCGATCACCCCGCGCAGCGAGATCACCGCCGGCAGCGGCTCACGGCCGAAGGCGCGCAGGACCCTGTTTGCGATCGGGCCGAAGACGCGGGGGTGCATGAGCGCGATCAGGAGCGGGATCAGCACCAGCACGCCCCAGCGCAGCGGCTGGTCCTGCAGGTCCGGATGGCTGATCATGAAATAGGCGGCGATGACGATCGCCGAGGTCGCCTGCAGCGCCTGTTCGTAGACGATGCTGGCGATCGTCAGCCGCCGCGGCACCCCCGCCCGTTCCGAGAGGAGGACCCGCCCGAGCACGTAGAGGACGCTCCCCGGAACGTAGCGCGCCAGCAGCGGCTGGCCCCAGGCGACCTGCGCCCGCCTCGCTCCCAGGCGGTAGCCGAGGAAACGCAGGATCAGGTCCCAGCCGACGGCGTTGAGCGCGTAGAAGATCGGCAGGATGACGAACGCCGGGATCAGCCAGAGGACGTGGAAGTGCACGCCCTTGTCCTTGATCTCGGCCCACTGCTGGACGACGGTGAGAACGAGGAAGCCGAAGACGAGCACCGCGACGCCGAGCTGGATCGCGAGGCGAACGCGCTTGCTGCGCGGAGGCCTCGTGCCGAGCCGCGCACCGGCCTCGCCGATGCGGTGCAGAAATGGCTGACCCCGCTCCACGCCTCGCACCTTAATGACGGCGGGGGCGGGCCACCGGGAGGCGACAGCGGGACAATGGACCGATGGGCGAGTTCGAGCTGCTGCAACGAGTGCGGGAGCGGTTGCCCCCGCCGGATGGCCGGATCCTCCTCGGCTCGGGGGACGACGCGGCGATCGCCGTGCCGGAGGGCGCAACCGCAACCTCGGTCGACGCACTCGTCGAGGGAATCCATTTCCGCCGCGGAGAGGCGAGCCTCGCTCAGATCGGGCGCAAGGCGCTGGGGGTCGCGCTCTCCGATCTGGCGGCGATGGGCGCCCAGCCGGGCGAGGCATACGTGGTGCTCGGCGTTCCTCCCGACCTCGACGAGGACGGCTGCATCGAGCTGCTCGACGGCCTCCTGGGCGAGGCGGAGGCGACGGACACGAGCCTCGTCGGCGGCGACGTCACCCGGGCGACAGAGCTATTCCTCGCGGTCACCGTCGTCGGCCACGCCGCCGCCCCCGAGCGGCTCATTAAGCGCTCGGGCGCCCAGCCGGGCGATGTTCTGGTCGTGACCGGCGAGCTCGGCGGCGCCGCCGCCGGCCTACTTCTCCTCGACAAGCTTCGTGACTTCGCCTTTATCCGCGATATGGGGGGGTCAACGTCAAAGTCAGCGCTCGATCGGAGGGAAGGGGAACGGGTCGGCTTGGTCGCCCGCCAGCTCGAGCCGCGGCCACGCCTCGCGGCCGGACGCGCGCTCGCCGGGGCGGGGGCGACGGCGATGATCGACCTCAGCGACGGGCTGGGCGGCGACGCCAATCACCTCGCCGCGGCGAGCGGAGTCGAACTGCGGATCGACGGCGACGCCCTGCCGCTCGCCGCCGGACTCGCCGAGGTCGCGACCGCGGCCGGGCGAGACCCGATCGAGCTGGCCGTCTCGGGAGGCGAAGACTACGAGCTGCTCGTCGCGCTCCCGACCGAACGGCTCGAGGAGGCGAGGCGGGCGGTGTCCGAGTCCGAGGGGATCGCCCTCACCCGGATCGGCGAGGTCGCCGCCGGAGACGGCGTCGAGATCAGGCTGCAGCCTGACGGCCGGCGTCTGGAGCCGGAGGGGTTTGACCAGCTGGGTTGAGCGGCGCCCCGCCGAGGGGTACACCACCGAGGGGTGCGCCATCGAGGGGCCTGGTCGGCGACGGCGACCGCGTCTCCGTCAGCAGACTGCGCACCCCCCGCCGCTGCAGCATCGCCTCGGCGACGAGCGCCGGCTCGCACTTGTAGGCGCCGGTCTCGATCAGGCTCTTCAGCTGTCCTCGTTGCATCCTGCGCCTCATATCGGCCGCTCCACCCAGACCCTTAGTTCTTGGTACTCGCACATGCGTCCATTAGGGAGGCAACCGTCCGGCGACGGAGGCCTGCCCGCCCCGCGGGACTACCCTCCTTATATATGCCGAACGGGTCTGCACGGATACTCCTCGTCGATGACGAGCAGTCGATTCAGACCCTGCTCAGCTATCCGCTGCGCAAGGAGGGCTATCACGTCACCTCGGTCCTCGACGGCGTGGAGGCGCTGGAGCGCTTCGCCGAGGCGCGCTTCGACCTCGTCATCCTCGATCTGATGCTGCCCAAGCTCGACGGCGTCGAAGTCTGCCGCACGCTCCGCTCGCGCAGCCAGGTGCCGATCATCATGCTGACCGCCAAGGGCAGCGAGTCCGACAAGGTGGCCGGCCTCGAGGTCGGCGCCGACGACTACATCACCAAGCCCTTCTCGATGCGCGAGTTCCGCAGCCGGGTCAAGGCGGTGCTGAGGCGAGCGCGCATGGTCGGCGAGCTGCCCGCCCACGGGTCGATCGACCGCGGCGACCTGAAGATCGATTTCGGCCGCCGCATGGTCACCCTGCGCGGCGAGGAGGTGAAGCTGACCTACGTCGAGTTCGAGATCCTCGGCGCCCTCGCCCACAGCCCCGGGCGCGTCTTCGGTCGCGAGACGCTGCTCGAGCACGTCTGGGGCGACTCCGAGTACCGCGATCCGCGCACCGTCGACGTCCACATCCGCCACTTGCGCGAGAAGCTCGAGCGCGACCCAAAGGAGCCGGAGTTCCTCTTCACCGTGCGCGGCGTCGGCTACCAGTTCAAGGAGTAGGAGCCAGATGCGGCGCCTCCGCCTCACCACCCTCGGCAGCCGGATCACCGTCATATCGGCGGCGATCGCGGCAGGCACGACCCTCCTCATCTACGTCTACGCGGTGGCGATCGGCGGCGCCGCCAGCGGCCTCGACGGCGTCAAGGGGCAGATCCTCGTTGGCGGCCTGATCGCGTTTGCCCTGACGCTCGGCGTCGGCGTCTACTTCGCACAGCTGGCGGCCCGCAACATCAAGCGCCTCCAGGACGCCGCCCGCAAAGTCGCGGCCGGCAACTTCGAAACGCCGATCCCGATCTCCTCCGCCGGCCAGCTCGGCCAGCTCGCCCGCACCTTCAACGAGATGCAGCGGCGGCTCGCCGAGCTCGATGGCGCCCGCAAGCAGTTCATCGCCAACGCCTCGCACGAGCTGCGCACGCCGATCTTCAGCCTCGGCGGCTTCATCGAGCTGCTCGAAGAGGAGGACCTGAGCCCGGAGGAGGCGGCGGAGTTCGTGCGCACGATGCGCCAGCAGATAGACCGCCTCACCAAGCTCACCGCAGACCTGCTCGACCTCTCCCAGCTCGACGCCGGCGCCGTCGCCCTGCAGGAGCGCCCGATCGACCTTGCCTCGCTCGTGCGGGAAGTCGTTCGCGACTTCGGCCCGCGCGCCGATCTGCGCGGCTCGCGCCTCGAGCTACGCACCCCCGACCGCCCGGTCCTCGCCAGCGGCGACCCCGACCGGGTGCGCCAGATCATCCGTATCCTGCTTGACAACGCCCTCACGCACACCCCAGAGGGCACCAAGGTGACCGTGACCGCTTCCTCCGCCAATCGCCGCGCCGATCTGACCGTCTCCGACGACGGCCCGGGCATCCCGCAGCGTGTTCAGGGCCGCATCTTCGAGCGCTTCTACACCGCGGACTCGGCGGGCGGCTCGGGGCTCGGCCTGGCGATCGCCCGTGAGCTGGCGCAGCGCATGCACGGCAGCGTCTCGATCGCCTCGAGCAAGCGCTTCACGACCTTTACGTTCGAGCTGCCGGCGGCGCGGGAGAGTGCCCCCTTGCCCCCCGCGACGCCCTCCAGGGCGGCTGCATGAGAGCGAGGACACGGGCTGCGGGGCTGGCGCTGGCGCTCCTGGCGCTGGCGGGATGCGGTGGCGGGGGAGATGGAGGCCCTGGCGGCAACGGCGCGAGCGCGTCACGGGCGCCGGCCAGCGAACTGCCGCGGGTGATCGTCGAGGCGGCCGACAGCGGCTTCGACGCCGCCAAGGTCTACAGAGAGGCTGCGCCAGGGGTGGTCACGATCCGCTCGATCCTCGGCGCCGGGGCGGCCGAGGGGTCCGGCTTCGTACTCGATACCGACGGCCACATCGCCACCAACGCCCACGTCGTCACCGACGATTCGAGCGGCGAGCGCACGGCGGCCAAAGCCGTCTTCGTGGAGTTCCCGGACCGCAACGTCGTCCCCGCCCGCATCGTCGGCTTCGACCCCTTCGCCGACGTCGCCCTGCTCGAGATCGACCCGGACGGCCTGCCCCTTCATCCCCTGGAGCTGGGGAACGACCGCGACCTCGTCGTCGGCCAGACCGTGGCGGCGATCGGCAGCCCCTTCGGCGAGCAGCAGTCGCTCTCGGTCGGCATCGTCTCGGCGACCGACCGCTCGGTCAGGTCGCTGACCCAGTTCCAGATCGACGGGGCGATCCAGACGGACGCCTCGATCAACCCGGGCAACTCCGGCGGCCCGTTGCTCGACGCCGGCGCCCGCGTGGTCGGCATCAACCAGCAGATCGAGACCAGCTCCGGCGCCAACGACGGGGTCGGCTTCGCGGTCCCGATCTCGGCCGTGAAGCGCTCCCTCGCCCAGCTGAAGGACGGCGGCAAGGCGGAATACGCCTACATCGGGGTCAGCAGCCAGCCGCTCTACCCGCAGCTCTCCGATCGCCTCGGCCTCGACACCGACTTCGGCGGCCTGCTCTCGAGCGTCGTCGCCGACGGCCCCGCCGACAAGGCCGGGCTGAAGGGGGGCGAGGACCGCGTTCGCTTCCAGGCGGGCTCCTACCGGGTCGGCGGCGATGTGATCCTCTCGGTCGACGGCCACAAGGTGATCCGCCCCGACGACCTCGGTCGCCTGATCGCCATCCACCGGCCGGGCGACCGGGTGACGCTGGAGGTGCTGCGCGGCGGCGGCGACCGCGAAGAAGTGGGCGTCACCCTCGGCAAGCGCCCCGAGAGCGTGACCGGCGGCTAGCGTCGGGCCGCCTGTCGGACCGCCCCTGCCTGTAGAACTCCGCGGGTGCTCCAGGAAGTCGCCCTCGGCCACAAGTCCCTCGCCGACTACACCCACATCGCCGGCAAAGAGCTGATCGGCCGCATCCGCGAGCTGGCCGAGCCGCTGAAAGGCCGCCGGGTGCTCCACGTCAGCGCCACCGCCTTCGGCGGCGGCGTCTCGGAGATCCTCTACACGATCGTGCCGTTGATGCGCGACGTCGGCCTCGACGCCCACTGGCACGTGATCTTCGGCAAAGAGGAGTTCTTCAACGCCACGAAGCTCCTCCACAACTCGCTGCAGGGCGCGGAGGAAACGCTGACCGACGAGCAGTGGGCGCTCTTCGACGAGATCAACGCGATGAACGCCGAGGGGCTGCAGGGGGAGTGGGACACGGTGATCGTCCACGACCCGCAGCCGATCGGCCTGCGCCGCGGCGCCCGGGACAAGGCGCGCAGCTGGATCTGGCGCTGCCACATCGACCTCTCCGAGCCCAACCCGGAGCCGATCGCCCGCCTGCAGCCGCTGATCGAGGAATACGACGCGACCGTCTGGCACCTGCCCGCCTACGTGCCGGACGGGATCGACGGGCACAACGGCGTGCGCATCATCCCGCCGGCGATCGACCCGCTCTCGCCGAAGAACATGGCCTTCTCGCCCGACGACGCCGCCTTCGTCTGCAACCAGTTCGGAATCGACGTCGACCGGCCGCTGATCACCCAGGTCTCCCGCTTCGACCCCTGGAAGGACCCGATGGGGGTGATCGACGCCTACCGCGACGTCACCGCGCAGATGCCCGAGGTGCAGCTCGCCCTGGTCGGCTCGATGGCGACCGACGACCCGGAGGGATGGGAGTTCTTCCAGCGCACCTTCGAGTACGCGGAGGGCGACCCTGACATCAAGATCCTCAACAACCTCAACAACGTCGGCGCGATCGAGGTCAACGCCTTCCAGTCGCAGTCCGACGTCTGCTTGCAGAAGTCGATCCGCGAGGGCTTCGGGCTGACCGTCACCGAGGCGCTCTGGAAGGGCCGGCCGACGGTGGCGGGCAACGTCGGCGGGATCCCGCTGCAGATCGAGGACGGGGAGAGCGGCTTCCTGGTCGACTCGGCGGCCGAGTGCGCCCAGCGCTGCGTGGAGATCCTCCGCGACCCCGAGCTGGGGATGAAGCTCGGCCGCGCCGGCAAGGAACACGCCCGACAGCAGTTCCTCTCACCCCGCCTGCTGCGCGACTGGATGGAGCTCTTCAGCGAGCTGGACGAGTAACAGCGGCGGGTAGGGTGAGGTCATGCCCGACTCCGATCCGCTGATCATCGTCTCCAACCGCGGTCCGGCGCAGTTCGAGCGCGATGAATCGGGGGAGCGGACGGTGCGGCGCGGCGGCGGCGGGCTCGTCACCGCGCTCTCGGGGCTGGTCTCCCACCGCGACGCGCTCTGGATCGCCTCGGCGATGACCGACGAGGACGTCGCGGTCTCCGAAGAGCGCGGCGGACCGGTCGAGCTCTCGATCGACGGCATCGAGTACCGGGTGCTGCTGGTCGGCAGCGACCCGGCCGCCTACGAGCGCTTCTACATAATCGCCAACCCGATCCTCTGGTTCATCCAGCACTACCTCTGGGACCTCTCCAACGCCCCGGACATCCGCCAGGAGGAGCTCGACGCCTGGGACTACGGCTACCAGGCGGTCAACCGCGACATCGCCCGAGCCGTGCTGGGACAGATCGAGGGGCGCGAGCGGCCGCTGGTGATGCTCCACGACTACCACCTCTACACCGCGCCGGCAATGATCCGGGCGGAGCGACCCGACGCCTTCCTCCACCACTTCGTCCACATCCCCTGGTCCCAGCCCGACAGCTGGCGCATCCTCCCCAGCCGCATCCGCGAAGCGATCTTCGAGGGGATGCTGGCCAACGACATCATCGGCTTCCACACCCA
>Ga0193699_10001082_pt1 | contig 11013 bp, 9 predicted proteins | sample L3c2metaG_FD_160095 | JGI IMG/M metagenome (GOLD analysis project Ga0193699, IMG submission 160095) | Soil microbial communities from a riparian zone of the East river system, Colorado, United States - L3c2 | ecosystem: Environmental > Terrestrial > Soil > Riparian zone | place: USA: East River... | reverse complement strand
ATCTACAAGGTGACGAAGAAGTAGCCGCGCGTTAAGTCCGGTCGAATTCCGAAAACGTTCCGCGACCGCGCGCTGCTGACCTATCCGTTCATTGCGCATGATTTGGCGGTGGTCCGCCACATCTCGACCTGCGTCGCCGTGATGTCACCTGCATCCGGATTAAGGGTTCCCCTCCTGCTCAGGCCGCCGGCCTGCCAGGTCGATCGCCGTTCTCCATCAAAATATAGCAAATATCATGCACTCCTCGTGGAACTCCGGCCGCCACTGTCCGGTTGATTCCAGCAATGCCTTCACATGGAGGTATGCCATGGAGAATTGGACAAACGCCAAACTGTGTGACGTCGCGAACCTCATCCTCGGTGCATTTCTGTTCTTCTCGCCGTGGATGTTCGGATTCGATGCCGGAACGGTCTCTCGGAACGCTTATATCTCGGGAATCGCGATCGCCGTGCTGGCCATCGCGGCGCTTGCGGCCTTCGCGGTCTGGGAAGAATGGCTGAACCTCATCGTCGGATTGTGGGTGCTGGTCTCGCCTTGGGTGTTGGGCTTCCAGGGAACCACCGCGATGACGGTCCATGCGATCACCGGCGCCGCCGTTGCCATTCTCGCCGCCATCGAGCTCTGGATGATGTCCCAGATCCCGCCGCGGCTTACCATAAACCGATGAGGCCTCACCTCCCGCTCGCCGCTGCCGCGGCGGGCGGACTTCAGGGGGATGGAGAGGCATGAGGCGTATTACGCGTGACGACGTGACCAAGGCTGTGCCGGGAGCCGACGACGTGACGATCGCCAAAATCATCGGAACCGGTGCGACCGCAGACGAACTGGCGGAGGCTCAAGCTTGGCTCGTCAACGACGAGCCGCTGGTGAACGCCGGCAAGCCGCTGGCGAGCGGGCGCGTAGGCGAACTCATCGATGTTCTTTCGGAGTTTGAACCCGATGAGGACTACGACAAGGAAGCTGGGCCTGTCGTCGGTTAGGATTGCATGCCCGGCGCAGCCGCGTTGCGTCCAGGCACACGATTCAACTTGGCTTCTCAGTTCAGCTTCCGTTTCGGTATCGGCGCCTCGAACTGCGCAATCTCGGCGGTCTGCGGCGCCTTGCCGTTGAAGGTCAGCACGTTGCCTTCAACCGAAATCACGACGCGATCGCCATCCTTCACATCGCCGGCGAGGATCATCTCCGCCAGCGGATCCTGCACGAAGCGCTGGATCACCCGCTTTAAGGGGCGGGCGCCGTAGGCGGGATCCCAGCCCTTGGTGGCGAGCCAGTCGCGCGCCGCGGCATCGAGCGTGAGCACGATCTTGCGCTCCTCCAGGAGCTTCTGCAGCCGGCTGAACTGGATTTCGACGATCCGGCCCATCTCGCTCTTCTGCAGGCGGTGGAACAGGATGATCTCGTCGACGCGGTTGAGGAACTCGGGTCGGAAATGCGCCCGCACCATGCCCATCACCTGCTCGCGCACCGCCGAGGTGTCCTCGCCCTCCGGCTGGTTGACCAGGAATTCCGAACCGAGGTTCGAGGTCATGATGATCAGCGTGTTGCGGAAGTCGACCGTGCGGCCCTGACCGTCGGTCAGCCGGCCGTCATCGAGCACCTGCAGCAGCACGTTGAAGACATCCGGATGCGCCTTTTCGATCTCGTCGAACAGCACCACCTGGTAAGGCCGCCGCCGTACCGCTTCGGTGAGCGCGCCACCCTCGTCATAGCCGACATAGCCCGGAGGCGCGCCGATCAGCCGCGAGACCGAATGCTTCTCCATGTATTCGGACATGTCGAGCCGGACCATCGCGGTTTCATCGTTGAACAGATATTCGGCGAGCGCTTTGGTGAGTTCGGTCTTGCCGACGCCGGTGGGGCCCAAGAACATGAACGAGCCCATCGGGCGGTTCGGATCCTGCAAGCCCGCGCGCGAACGCCGCACCGCGGTCGCCACCGCATGCACGGCTTCGGCCTGGCCGACGACGCGGTTGCCGAGGCTGTCTTCCATCCGAAGCAGCTTGTCTTTCTCGCCTTCCAGCATCTTGTCGACCGGCACGCCGGTCCAGCGCGACACCACCTGCGCGATGTGGTTGGCGGTGACCGCCTCCTCCATCATCTCGCCGGCGTTTTCCTTGGCCTCGATCTCGGCAAGCCGCTTCTCAAGCTCGGGAATCCGGCCATAGGCCAGTTCGCCCGCGCGCTGATATTCGCCGCGGCGCTGCGCGTTGGCCAGTTCAATGCGAAGTGCGTCGAGTTCGCTCTTCAGCTTCTGCGCGTTCGACAGCTTGTTCTTCTCGGCACTCCAGCGCGAGGTCAGGGCCGCCGATTTCTCCTCGAGATCGGCCAGTTCCTTTTCCAGCGTCAGCAGGCGGCTTTTCGAGCCGGCGTCGGTTTCCTTCTTCAGCGCCTCCTGCTCGATCTTGAGCCGGATGATTTCCCGGTCCATCGAATCCAGTTCTTCCGGCTTGGAATCGACCTGCATCTTCAGCCGCGCCGCGGCCTCGTCCATCAGGTCGATCGCCTTGTCGGGCAGAAAACGGTCGGTGATGTAGCGGTTCGACAGCGTGGTCGCGGCCACCAGCGCGGAATCGGTGATGCGCACGCCGTGGTGCTGCTCGTATTTGTCTTTCAGGCCGCGCAGGATCGAAATGGTGTCCTCGACCGTCGGCTCGGACACGAAGATCGGCTGGAACCGGCGCGCAAGGGCGGCGTCCTTTTCGACGTGCTTGCGGTATTCGTCGAGCGTGGTGGCGCCGATGCAATGCAATTCGCCCCGCGCCAGCGCGGGTTTCAGGAGATTCGACGCATCCATCGCGCCGTCGGCCTTTCCGGCGCCGATCAGGGTGTGCATCTCGTCGATGAACAGGATGATGCTGCCTTCGGCCGAAGTGACTTCCTGGAGCACGGCCTTCAGCCGCTCCTCGAACTCGCCGCGGTATTTGGCGCCCGCGATCAGCGCGCCGAGGTCGAGCGACAGCAGCTTCTTGTCTTTCAGGCTCTCCGGCACGTCGCCATTGAGAATCCGCAGCGCCAGACCCTCGACGATCGCGGTCTTGCCGACGCCGGGCTCGCCGATCAGCACCGGGTTGTTCTTGGTGCGGCGGGACAGCACCTGGATGGTGCGGCGGATTTCCTCGTCACGCCCGATCACGGGGTCGAGCTTGCCGTCGCGCGCGGCCTGGGTGAGGTCGCGGGAATATTTCTTCAGCGCGTCATAGGCATTCTCGGCCGTCGCACTGTCCGCGGTGCGGCCCTTGCGCAGGGCTTCGATCGCGGCGTTGAGGTTTTGCGGCGTGACGCCGCCTTTCCTCAGGATGGCGCCGGCATCGCTGCCTTTTTCCAGCGTCAGTCCGAGCAGCAGCCGCTCGACGGTGACAAAACTGTCGCCGGCCTTCTCGGCAGCCTTTTCCGCGGCGTCGAACGCGCGCGCCAGTTCGGGGGCGAGGTAGACCTGCCCGGCGCCGCTTCCGGAAACCTTTGGCAGCTTGTTGAGCGCGTCCTCGGTTGCTTTCAGGATCGCGCGCGAATTGCCCCCGGCGCGGTCGATCAGACCGCCGGCGAGGCCCTCGCTGTCGTCCAGCAGCACTTTGAGCATATGCAGCGGCGAAAACTGCTGGTGGCCGTCGCGCATCGCGAGCGATTGGGCCGACTGGATAAAACCGCGCGCACGCTCGGTGTATTTTTCAATATTCATGGTTGATTTCCCTCAGCCTGCCGCTCCGCCCCTAAGGCACGGACACAGCATCTTCATTGGGTTTCCGCCGATCGTATTGACATTCCTCAACCGGCCGGCGGTTCGTCGCCAGTGTGAGACACCGGCTTGGGTCGAATGTGGGAAGCAGGTTCCCTGAACGGAAGAGGCGATCTCACAAATTCGTGTGCGCTGGCACCTCGGCCGGGAATCTCCTATGGAAACGGGATGTCCCCGCCCGCGCAGATCGCCAGTATCTATCGCTACCCCGTCAAAGGGCTGTCGCCGGAGCCGCTGCCACGTGTCGCGCTGGAGGCCGGACAGACGCTTCCCGCCGACCGCCGCTACGCCATCGAAAATGGCCCCAGCGGCTTCGATCCCGCCGACCCCCAATGGATGTCGAAGGCCTATTTCCTGATGCTGCAGCGGGACGAATGGCTGGCCGGGCTGCACACCCGTTTCGACGATGCGAGCGGTGTCCTCACCATTAGCCAAAACGGCGGCATCGCCGCCCAGGGCAATCTCGAAACCCCCGAGGGCCGGGCCGCCATCGAGCAGTTTCTCGCGGTGGAGTTCGCCGCAACGATCAAAGGCCCGCCGAAGCTGCTATCGAGCCAGGGTCACAGTTTTTCGGATATCGCCCGCAAGGTCGTCTCCATCATCAATCTCGGCAGCCTCCAGGCGATCGAGAAACTCGTCGGCCAGCCGGTCCATCCGCTGCGCTTCCGCGCCAACCTCTATGTCGAGGGCTGGCCGGCATGGCACGAGTTCGAATTGCTCGACCAAACGCTTGCGGTGGCCGGCGCGCGCCTGAAAGTGGTGAAGCGCATTACCCGCTGCGCCGCCGTCAATGTCGACCCGGAAACCGCGGCGCGCGACCTCAATATCCCGCAGGCGCTGATGCGCCGGCTCGGTCACAACGAGTGCGGCGTCTATGCCGAGGTGATTGAGGGCGGCGTCATTGGCGTTGGCGATGCGATCGCGGCGGAAGAGCCGCGGCTGGTGTAGCGCAGCGACATGCCTTCCGGTGGCAGGCTTGTCCCGTGGCAAGCTTGGCGCTCGACGTCGGCAGCCGACCCCTCACCAGCAAAGCCGTGAACGAGCGCCATCCGTGCTGGAATTGTCAGACGTGAGGACTCGTGAAACAATCCAGCAGATCGAATGGGGTGATGAAGGATCGAATCCCGGGATCATCAGAATGCGCTGCCCTCAGCGGCAGCCGATCTGGCTTCCGCGCAAGCCGAATTGGCGAATGCGCGAGCGACGGAGGGCCGGCAAGACCGCTTCGCGACCGTTCACCAGCAAAGTTGCAAACGCGCGCCGAGCCAGATCGAAAGCGACATGGAGATTGTCAGGAGAAGCTCAATGGGACGCTTCAAGGGTCTTCGATGGATGGTTGGAGTACTCGCGCTCGCGGCGCTCGGAGCCGTGCTTTGGTTTGCAACACGGCCGCCACCGCTCACCGTGCAAGGTGAAGTGTCCAGCGACCGCGTCGACATCAGCCCACGCGTAGCCGGCCGTGTCGCGAAACTTGGCGCGGATGTCGGCGACTCCGTTGACCGGGGCACGGTCATCGCCGAACTCGAAAGCCCGCAACTTGTCGCAACGCTGATCGCGGCGCGGGCGGCGTTGGGCGTGGCCAGGGCCGACCTGAACCGCATCAACAGCACCCGGCCGGAGACCATTGCCGCTCGCAGGGCCGAATTCGCAGCGGCAGAGGCCGACGTCACCCTCAACCAGGAGACTTTCGACCGGAAGGCCCAGCTTGCCCGCACGGGGAACACACCCCAGTCCGTGGTCGATGAAGCCACCCGCAATCTGGAGTTGGCGATCCGCAAACGCGAGTCGGCTGAGGCGGCGTTGCAACTGGCGACTACCGGCGCCAGTCCGGAGGAGCGGGCGCTCGCGGCAGCTCAGGCCAAGCAGGCGGAAGCCGCGCTGAACCAGCGCGAAGTGGATGTCGCCGAACTGACCGTCCGCGCTCCGATCGCCGCCCAGGTCACGACCCGTGTCGCTTCGCTCGGCGAGAATTTCAGCGCCGGTTCGCCGCTGTTTTCGCTGATCGACACGCGCAACATCTGGTTCACATTCAACTTGCGCGAGGATCTGCTCGGCGGGCTGAAGATCGGCGACACCTTCGATGTCACCGTGCCCGCGTTCAAATCTCAGGTCATGCCGGTGCGCGTGACCATGATCAACGTTCAGGGACAGTACGCGACCTGGCGGGCGACGCGGGCCACCGGCGATTTCGATTTGCGCACCTTCGAAGTCCGCGCGGTGCCGACGCAAGCGGTCGAGGGCTTGCGCCCGGGCATGAGCGCGATCGTCGCCTGGACCAAGCGGGGAAGCTGAAATGCTGACCCGAAGACATTTCCGGCCCGGCTTCTGGCTGGTGTTCTGGCGGGAAATCGACTGGCTCGGCCGCCGTCCGTTCCTGCTCGCCTTCATCACCATCGTGCCGATTGGCCTGATGGCGCTGCTCACCGGCATATTCAGCGCGGGTCTCGCGACACGGCTGCCGATCGCCGTTCTCGACCTCGACGGCTCGGATCTTTCCCGCTCGATCATACGAATGGTCGACGCGACGCCGGACACGGCGGTCGCAGTTCGCGCCGGTGAATTGGCGGAAGGGAGGGGCATGATCCTTTCCGGCAAGGTTCACGGGCTCTTGATGTTACCCCGAAATCTCGAGCGGGACGTGTTCGCCGGCCGGCGCCCCGAAGTCGTGTTCTTCTACAATACCCAAACGCTGACGACCGGCAATCTCACCTTGCGCGGAGTGAACGCCGCGGTGCCGACAGCCGCCGCGGGCATTCGGCTGTCGTTGCGTACCGCGCAGGGTCAGCCGATCGAAACCGCGCAGGCCGCGATTGCGCCAATTCCGGTGCAAACCCATGCGCTGTTCAATCCAACGCTGAACTATGTGTATTTTCTGCTCGCAGCCATCCTGCCGAGCCTGCTGCAAATCGTGGTGGTGACCGCGTCGGCCTATGCGGTCGGAATAGACGTCGAAACGCGCCACCGATTGCGAGTGCTTCGCCGGCTTGGCGGCGGACTCTGGCCCGCGATCGCGGGTAAGGTGCTGCCCTATACGATCGTGTTTCTTTTGGTGCTCGGCTTGTCGGATGCCGTGCTGTTCGGCATTCTCGGGTTGCCTCTGCATGGCCGGAGCTGGCTGCTCGTCATTGCGGGTTTGCTTTTTATCCTGTCGTGCCAGTTCATCGGCGTTCTGCTTGCGCTGCTTCTCAAGCCGACGGCGAGCGCCGTCAGCATCGGCACGTTGCTGACGTCGCCGGCCTTCGGCTTCATGGGAATTGGCTTCCCGCGCCTGGGCATGAATGCGTTCGCTTATGGCTTTGGCGCGGTCCTGCCGGGTACCTGGTACCTGACAGTGCGGATCGACCAAACCATCCGGGGCACTCCGCTCGATCTCTCCGCGAAGCCCATCCTCGTGCTGCTCGCCTTCGTCGTCGGTCTCGCGGGACTTGTCGCGTTTAGGCTGGAAAGCATACGCGCGAATGCGGCTCGTGACGCCAACATCACGCCACCGGCAGCGTTGAGCGAGGCTGTCTCATGAGCGGGCTGCTGGCGGTTTTCCGCGGCGAAATCCGGCGCATCTTCACATTGCGGCCGGTATTCTCGGTGCTGATCATTGGTTCGGCGTTCTATGCTGTGTTTTATCCACAACCCTACCTGAATGAGGCCTTGCGCAACGTGCCTATCGCCATCGTCGATGCTGACGGAACGTCCGTCAGCCGCGAACTGGCGCGCCGTATCGATGCGACGCCTGACATCGCGGTGACGATGGTGTTGCCGGACCTCGTCAGCGCGGAGCGCGAGGTCTATGCGCGCAAGATATTCGGCATCCTGGTGATCCCGAAGAATTTCGAACGCGATCTACTGCATGGCCGCGCATCGCCGATCGCACTCTATGCCGACGCCAGCTATTTCCTGGTGTATCAGCGCGTCTCCGGCGGGGTAGCGGCGGTAGCCCGGTCCCTGGGCGCGGAGGTCGAAACCACGCGCCTGATCGGCATCGGCGTCGATCCAGCTCTCGCCAGCGCCGCCTCCGATCCCATGCAATTGACGGCGCTGCCACTGTTTAACCCCCAGGGCGGTTACGCGACTTATGTCCTGCCGGGCGCCTTCGTCCTGCTTCTGCAACAGATATTGCTTATGGGCGTCGGGCTGCTCGGCACCCTGCCCGGGCTTGTTCCGGCCGGGAATGTACCAGATGGTCGGCCGCCAGGGCCTTTCGCGACCCTGGCCGGAAAGATGCTGGCCTACCTGCTGCTCGAGGCGGTCATCTTGCCGCTCTATCTGCTCGCGCTGCCCTATTTTTACGGTTTGCCAAGGCTCGGCGGCGTCGTCCCGATTCTCATCTTCGCCGTGCCGTTTGTTCTCTCTGTCAGCGGGCTCGGCCTTGTCGTAGCGGCGATCTTCGGAAACCCGCTTTCGGTTCAACTTGTTTTGGCATCGATCGGCTTGCCGTTTTTCTTTCTCGCGGGGTTCGCGTGGCCGACGGAGGTGATCCCGGACGCCGTTCACGTGGTTTCGCTAATGGTACCAAGCACTTCCGCGATTAATGGATTTACGAGGCTGGCCCAACTCGGTGCTCCGCTCGCCGACGTGCGAGGCGAGTTTCTGATGCTGTGGGGGCTGACGCTGTTCTACGGAGGTATCCTCTGGATACTTGAAGTCAGGAAACGAAAAACGCATGAACGCGAAGACCTCGGAGCTGGAAGCAGGCCACCTTTCCCCGGCGTCTCACCCCAAAGTGATCGCTGACCTGATCTCGGCTGCCGCAGGTCGACGAGAGTAACGTGCCTTGAGTAAGGTGCCTTGCCCCTCACCCCCCCTTCACGCGCTACCGACGCGAAGGGCGATCTCTCCCCGTGAAGAACGGGGAGAGATGATGAGAGCCATCGCAACGAAGCGTCGCATCAACCCGTCGGCATCACGTAGGCATAAATCCGGCCGCGCGAAATCGGCGCTTCCCTGACCCGGTTGCCATTGTTGCCCGACACCACGATCGGATTGCCTGACGCGTCGATGCCGCTGACCACGCCGACATGTCCGCCGCCGCGCCGCGCCATCACCGCGATGGCGCCGACCTGCGGTCCCGACACGCGCTGGCCGTAGCTTGCGAACGAGCGCGCCGCGTCCGAGCCGGTGCCACGATAGCCGGAATGCTGCAGCACCAGGTTCATGAACCGTGCGCACCACAGCCTGCCCATGCCGGTGGGATTGCCGCCGAGATAACGCCGCGCCTCGGCGACGATATTCGATGAGCCGAAACTACCCGGCGTGGCCATGGCCGCCGGCGTAGCGTTCGATTCGACACTGGCCTGGGTGCCGGCAAAACCCCGCGCCTGCATCTGCGCCACGCCGCGCTCCCAGCGCGATGCGCGGGACATATACCGGTAATGGCGACGATAGTGATAGTACCGGCCACGATGGCCGGCGTGATACGCACGAGCGTGACGCCCTGCGCGGTGGTGAGGCCTTGCTGAAGCCGGAGACGCGATGGCGAACACAGCCATCGAACACAAAGCCAGCGCAACAAGGTGACGCGACCGGCGGAACGCAACAACCAACTGAACCATACTCGACTCGATCCTCTATGACGCACCCCACTTCCCATCGGCTCGTGAAAGCCGATGCGCGGCGTCGTAATGCGAGGCGAGGCATGGCGAGATCAAGACGCGATGCGGCAGTGCGGAATCGCTTTCGGGGTCATTCCGCGATGATTCCGTGACGAAAAAGAATCGGTTTCGCCTCATTGCGGCCAACAGCATTAACTGCGATTTTCGAGTCCGGCCGGCACATAGCGTTTTCAAGCGAAGTGGCTGTCGGTTCGCGTTAAGAAAACGCGTCAAAATAAAAAAGGGAGCCTCGATTCCAACGCAGTAAGAATCGAGGCTACAGGAAGGAAGATCAAATGCCCTATGCCGTCACACACGATAATGTCCGCCTGTATTTCGAGGAAGCAGGAAGCGGGACACCGATCATTTTCCTGCACGAATTCGCCGCCGACCACACCAATTGGGAGCCGCAGATGCGCTACTTCTCGCGCGGCCACCGCTGCATCGCCTATTCCGCGCGCGGCTACACGCCGTCGGACGTGCCGCCATCGAAGGAGGATTACACCTACAAGCATTTTTACACCGACGCGCTCGCGGTGCTCGATCATCTCAAAATCGCAAAGGCGCATTTCATCGGCCTGTCGATGGGTTCCTATTCCTCGCTTCAGGTTGGACTGAACGCGCCGGATCGCGCGCTGTCGCTGACGCTGGCCGGGGTCGGCTCGGGATCAAGCCTCGAAAACCTCGACGCCTTCCGCAAGCAATGCCAGGCCAATGGCGAGCAATATGAAGCGATCGGCGCCGCCGAAGTGGCGAAAGTGACTCGCGAGACGCCGAGCCGGATTCCGTTCCTGCTCAAGGATCCGCGCGGCCACGCGGATTTCTACGCGGCGCTGGCCCGGCACGATTCCAAGGGATCCGCCAACACCATGCGCGGCTTTCAGGGCGGCCGGCCCTCGATCTACACCATGACCGAGGCGATCCGGAACGTCCCGACGCCGACCCTGATCATCTGCGGCGACGAGGACGACAATTGCATCGAGCCCAGCATATTCCTGAAGAAGCACCTGCCGGCAGCCGGGCTGACCTTCTTTCCGAAGACCGGCCATGTGCTCAATCTCGAAGAGCCGGCGCTGTTCAACGAAATGGTCGAACGTTTTATCGCGCTGGTGGAAGCCGGCCGCTGGCCGGTGCGCGATCCGAGGTCGATGGCGGCGGGATAGCTTACCTCTCCCATTGGGAGAGGTCGACGCGAAGCGTCGGGTGAGGGGTTACGGTGTATCGTTAGGCCGCAACCCCTCACCCGCTCGCAAGATGCTCGCGACCTCTCCCTACGGGAGAGGTGAAGAACCCTACTTCGTCTTCTCCGCCCGGCTCAGCAGAAACACCCCCTGCTCGCCGAACATGTTCCAGAACCACCACGGCAGATTCACCCGCAGCGGACGGCCGTAGAGATCGAGCGCGACCGCGCGCTCCATCTTGACGTTGATCTCGTCACAGAGCTGCACGAAATCCTTGATGGTGCAGAAATGGATGTTCGGGGTGTCGTACCAGGTGGCCGGGAGGTTTTCGGTGCGCGGCATGTGGCCGCCGACCAAAAGCTGCAGCCGCATCTTCCAGAAGCCGAAATTCGGGAACGAGACGATGGCGCGGCGGCCGATCCGCAGCAGGTTTTCCAGCACCACGCGCGGCTGCCGCGTCGCTTGCAGGGTCTGCGACAGGATCACATAGTCGAAGGCGTCGTCGGGATAATTG
>Ga0193699_10001081_pt1 | contig 11019 bp, 9 predicted proteins | sample L3c2metaG_FD_160095 | JGI IMG/M metagenome (GOLD analysis project Ga0193699, IMG submission 160095) | Soil microbial communities from a riparian zone of the East river system, Colorado, United States - L3c2 | ecosystem: Environmental > Terrestrial > Soil > Riparian zone | place: USA: East River... | reverse complement strand
GCAAGGCAAACTGGAAATCGCTGAACGCCTCGGTGAATCCGCCGCCGCCGAGATCGATGAACCGGCGGGCCGCATAGAGCGGCTTGGGGGCGAGCAGCGCGACGGCCTGGCTCGCGGCACTCCTGAACTGCCGGTGCGCGAGACTGGCCAGCATCCCGCGCAGGGTCGGGCTCGTGGAGGCGACGCCTCCCGGCGTGCCTGGCGTGCAGGCATGGGCATGCGGCAGGGCGACGAGCCCCTGATGGGGTCCCGTGGCGTCGTATCGATGAAGCGTGACCCGCTCCTCCTGCTCCTCGCTCAAGCCGCCGAAGAGGGGTGCGCTGACGCCCACGGCACACACGAAGACGATCGCCGGATTCGTCAGCCGCGGGAGCACGGGGTCGGTCGTCACGCGCACGCACTCGCCGAACGTCGGCAGGTCGATGACGGTTGGATTGAGGTTCGGGCACGGCGCGAAGGTGACCGTTACGACCGTGCCGGGTGTCGTCGCCTGCTGGACCGGGATCGTCACACCGACCACGCTCGAAATGCCGCTCGCGTCCGGCGTACCGCTGGATGCGGTGATGGGTGCCACCGCGAGGTCGCCGGAGACGGACGTGCAGGGACCGGTGCCCGGCACCGCGCACAGCGCATAGCGCTCGATGCGGAACTTGATCGGCAGCGTCTGGCCGTCGACCAGCGGGACGAACTCACCCGTGGCGACGTTCTTGAGCGCCGACCCGTTGGTGCCCGTCTCCACGTCGGCGAAGCCGAGCCGCGTGGCGCCAACTTTCACCGTGATCCGATAGAAGATCGTGCTGGACTTGGGGACCTTCCAGTTCAGCTGATACTGTTCGTCGGCGGGGCTCACGCTCGCACTGTACGACGTGGCGGCGACGCACGATGCGGTCGCGACGCCGCTCTCCGAGGTCGCGTTCAGATCGCAGATCTCCACCGTCGGCTTCAGATCCGGATTGAAGGCGCCTGCGTTCCACTGGGGACTCCCGCTCGGATTCTTCACCATGGGCGGGAGGAAGAAGAAATCCGAGTTGCTCGCGACGCCGAGCGCGGAGTGCGTGGCGTCGGAGATGGCGTTGGTGGATGAGCTTGGAGACGCGGTCGGCTGGACGACCTTGTCGCCATTGCAGGCGCTCATCGCGATGAGCGTCAGGCACAACAGCACGCGGCGGCGCATGGCAGCTGCTCCTGTAACAGGGAGAGCCGTCGGCGCCGGGTGCGCCGGCGGTGGGGGAGCAGACAGTACGTCATTCCGGTGCGGCACGTAAGAGCGTGTCACGCCGCTGTCAATGGCCGCCGGTGCGCAGGACAGCGTGACCGAACCCAAAGGATTTAGAACCAAGCGTTTACGCGCCTGAGCCTGATCGAATCCCTTTCCCCCTCTCGGGCGGGCTCGACGATCAGCCGATCGCCGCGACGATGCGCGCCGTTGCCGCATGCACCGCCACCGTGTCCTCGATCCGCTGCCCATACCCGCCGGCAATCATCACCGCCACCGGAAGCCCCACCTCGCGGCACGCCTGCAACACCATCCCATCGCGCCGCTCGAGTCCCGCGAAGGTGAGCTTCATCCGGCCCAGCCGATCCCCCTCGTGCGGATCGGCGCCGGCGAGATAGAGCACGAGATCGGGCTGCGCGTCATGCAGCACCCGGGGCAGCGCGTCAGCCAGCACGCGTAGATACTCCACATCCCCCGTGCCGTCGTCGAGATCGACGTCCAGCGTGCCGGCAACCTTCTCGAACGGATAGTTTCGCCCGCCGTGCATGCTGAAGGTGTACACCTCGGCGTCGCCGGCGAAGATCGCGTGCGTGCCGTTCCCCTGGTGCACGTCGAGGTCGATCACCGCAGCGCGCCGGATCCGGCCCTCCTCGCGCAGCAGCCGGATCGCGATGGCGACGTCGTTGAAGACGCAGAACCCCTCGCCGTGATCGGGGAAGGCGTGATGAGTGCCGCCGGCCAGGTTCATGGCCGTGCCGTGCGCGAGCGCATGTCGCGCCGCCGCAACCGTGCCCCCCACGGCGCGGCGCGACCGCTCCAGAAGCGCGGCGGACCACGGGAAGCCGAGGCGGCGCACCTCGGCCGCCGAGAGCGTTCCGTCGATCAACCGCGCGACGTAATCCACGGTGTGCACGAGACGCAGCATCTCGTCCGTGGCCGCGGCAGGATCGAGCACGCGCTCGGGGGCGACGATGCCCTCGGCGACGACGCGCTCGCGCAGCATCGCGTACTTCTCCACCGGGAAGCGGTGCCCCGGCGGGAGGGGGAAGGTGTAGCGCGCCGACGACCAGACGGTGAGCGGCATCAGCGTGCGCCGCGCACCTTCGGTCGCGTCACTGGCCGCGCTTCCCCAGCGTCACCGTCGCCGTCTGTCGCTCGCCGTTGCGCAGGAATACGATGTCCACGCGCTCGCCCGGCGTGTGGGCATACAGTGCGTCGCTGTAGGCGTAGAGATCCCGCACCGGTCGGCCGCCGAGCTCCACGATCACGTCACCCGCGCGCAGCCCCGCGGCGTCAGCCGGGCTGCCGGCGCGCACGCCGGTCAGCCGCAGCCCTGGCGCGTCGCTGGCGCTCATGTCGGGGATCGAGCCAAGGTAGACGTTGGCGCCCTCGCGCCCTCCGGTCGTCGGCGCGGGCGCGGCGGCGATCACCGACGTGAGCCGCGTCGGCCGGTCGGCAATCGTCCGCACGACCCGCTCTGCCAGCGCGACGATGCGCGCCTCGCCCGCCGCGTTGATCCTGTCGGCGTCGTCGGTGGCGCGGTGATAATCGTCGTGCAGGTCGGTGAAGAAGTGGAGGACGGGGATGCCCTTCGCGTAGAACGAGCTGTGGTCGGAGGGGCCGAATCCGTCGCCGACGGCGCTGATCGTCAACGCGGGCGCGACGTTGGCTTCCTGGACGATGGCGGGAAGCTCCTTCGCGCTCGCGACGCCGTACACGATGAGCTTGTCGTTCCGCAGCCGGCCCACCATGTCGAAGTTCACCATTGCCGCGATGCGGTCGAGGGTCACCGGAGGATGGTCGACGAACCACTGCGACCCGAGGAGGCCCAGCTCCTCGGCGCCGAAGTGCGCAATGATGATGGAACGGAGTGGCGGCCGAGCGGCGAACAGGCGCGCCAGCTCGAGCAGCGCCGCCGTGCCGGACGCATTGTCATCCGCGCCGTTGCGGATCGCGTCTTTCGCCTCGGGATCCATCGCGCTGATTGCCGAGCGGCCGAGGTGGTCGAAGTGCGCACCGATGACGACGTACTCCCCGCGCAGGACGGGGTCGCGGCCCGGCACCATCGCGACGATGTTCTGCGTCGGCGCGCCATCAGGCTGTCCGGAGTGCACCATCTGCGCACTGCGAGCCACGAACGGTTGCCGGTAGCCGCCATCGGCGAGCACCGGGCGGAGTCCGAGCGCGGCGTGACGGCGCGCGAGCCACGCCGCCGCGCTGTCATTCCCGGCGGTGCCGGTGCCGCGCCCGGCCAACCGGTCGTCCGCCAGCCACGCGATGTCGCGCTGGATCCGGTCGGCGTCGGGAGTGGCGACCGGTGCCGGCACGGGCTCGGCAGTGCGGCACGCACCCGACAGCGCCGCGAGCACGGCGAGAAGTGGCAGGATCCGACGGCGGGCGTTGGCGGCGATGAGCATGGAGGGAACGGCGAGTGTGAGGGCGACGGTCGAATCCTAATCTCGCTCGAGTGGCGCGGTGAAGGGCAAGGCGAGTGGCGAGCACGTCGCGCGCGACGGTAGCTTATGCCTCCGGCAGGCGCGCCACCGCGCCTCGATACCCCGCGCATGGACTATTCGGTCACCTTCACCCGCCACTTCGCCCGGCTCGTCTGGCTGCTGCTCCACGAGCCGGCGAACACGGACGAGCAGAAGGGATCGCTGCGCGCGCTCGTCACGGTCGGCCGCGACGGCGCCATCGCGCTCGCGACGAATGGCATTGAGCTGACGGCAAACGGCACGCCGCTCTCCCCCGCGCTCGCCGGCGTGTCCGACGTCGTCGCGCGGATGGAGGCACATGGCCTCCGTGCGATCGACGTCGACCGTGGTGCAGCGGCCGCCGACGTCCTCGGCGCCGCGCGCGCCTTGTGTGCCGACCCGGCGGCGGGCACGCCTCCCGCGACGTTCGCGACGGTCCGCTTCGTCGGCCGTCCTCGAACGTCGGGCAGCGCGGCCGTGGTGCCCGCGCCGCCGGCGGCGAGTGCCATCCAACTGCCGGACCTGGACTTCGGGGAAGTGCTGGACGCTCCGCCGGCCGGCGCTCCCGCACGGGAGCGTCCGCAGCGCGCGGGTGCGCGCGCCGCCGCCGCGCCGCCGGCCGAGGAGACGCGCGGCGGGGGCGGGATGTTCGATCACTTCGCTGGCACGCGTGCGCCGGCCGCGAGCCAGGACGTGCTGCTCGCGCAGCTCGACGCCGGCGCGTCGTCGCCGAAGCTGCTCGATCTGCTCCCCGACCTGGCGACGCGGGCCGAGGAGGCGCTGCGCGACGGCCGGCCGGCGCAGGCGACGGAGATCTTCCATCGCATCGTGCGGCGCGAGCGCGACCCGCACGAATCCGACGTGAAGCGCGCCTTCGTCCTCACGGTGAAGCGGCTGACCAAGCCGGCGATGCTCCACGCCCTCGTGGCCGATCTGGCGCGCGAGCGACGCGAGGAGTCGCTCGCGGTGCTGGCGCGAACCGGGGACGACGGAGCCGACGCGCTCATCGAGCAGCTGGCGGCGGAAGAGGGCAGGAAGGAGCGGCGCGTCTACTTCGACGCGCTCGTGCACCTCCAGGCGGGGATCCCGACGCTGCTGCACATGCTCGGCGACGCGCGCTGGTACGTCGCGCGCAACGCCGCCGCGGTGTTGGGCGAGATGCAGGCGCGCGAGGCCGAGAAGCCGCTGGCGGCCCTCCTGCACCACGACGACGAACGGGTGCGGCACGCCGCGACGGTCTCCCTGATGCGACTCGGCACGACGCTCTCGCTGCCGACGATCCAGAACGGGCTGAAGGACGGCGCGCCACAGATCCGGATGCAGGCCGCCGCCGCGCTGGTGGGGCGGAAGGAGGCCAACGGCACCACGCTCCTGCTCCGGGCGCTCGACGACGAGCGCGACGACGAGGTCAGCGCGGCGTTCCTCCTCGCGCTCGGCCGGCTGGGGACGCCGGAAGCGGTAGCGCGCCTGGTCGCGACGGCCGAGCCGGACAAGGGCATGTTCCGCCGGAAGCCGGTGGCGCTGCGCGTCGCGGCCGTGCAGGCACTCTCCGAGGCACGGACACCTGAAGCTCTCGCGGCGCTCACGGCCCTGCAGGGCGACAAGGACGAGGACGTGCGCGCGACCGCCGTTTACGCGCTGGGGAGGCGGAACCGCGTGTGAGAGGTGAACGGTGAACGGTGAACGGTGAACCGTAACGGCTCACGGCTCACGGTTCACCGATCACGGGTCATCGCGCCGTCAGGTCCGTCTGCGCCGTGACGCTGCGGCAGAATTCGGCGATCAGCGTCGCCGCATTGTCGACGTCGGCGAGATCGACCATCTCGTTCGGCGAGTGCATGTAGCGGTTCGGGATCGATACCAGCCCTGTGGCCACGCCTTCGCGCGCGATGTGGATGGCGTCGGCGTTCGTTGAGGTGTCGCGTCCCACCGCGTGCACGGCGTGCGCGATGCCGTGCTGCTTCGCCGTCTCGCGCAGCAGCGTGTGCACCACCGGCGAGATGAGCGCGCCGCGGCTGATGATCGGCCCGCCTCCCATGCGGTGGTCGCCGATCTCCTTCTTCTCGATGTTCGGATGATCGGTGGCGAAGGTGACGTCGACGACGATGGCGATCTGCGGATTGATGCAGTGGGCGCACACCAGCGCGCCGCCCCCATGCCAGGCGATCTCCTCCTGGGTCGTCGCCGCCGCGACGACGCGGGCCGCCCCCGGCTTCGCCGCGTAGCGGCGCAGCGCCTCGAGCACGATGAAGGCACCGATCCGGTCGTCGATCGAGCGGGAGACGAGACGGCCGTTGGGGAAGTCCATGCTGCGCGAGTCGATCACGCCGGCGTCGCCGACCTGCAGCCGCGCCTCCGCCTCCTCGCGCTTGCTCGCGCCGATGTCCACCCACAGGTCGGCGAACTTGCTCGCGCGCTCGCGGTCGTCGTGCTTCATCAGGTGAATGGGCTTCTTGCCCACGACACCGAGCACGTCGCCGTCGCGGCCGAGAAAGCGGATGCGCTGGGCGACCAGCACCTGTGGATCCCAGCCGCCGATGGGCGCGATGTAGATGTACCCGTCGTCGTCGATGTACTGCACGATGACGCCGATCTCGTCGATGTGACCGTCGAGCATGATCGTCACCGTACCACCAACGTTGATCTCGGCCATGCTGTTGCCCGCGACGTCGACGGTCACCTTCTCGGCGAAGGTTTCGGCTTCGGCCCGCCAGGCGCGGGCGGCGGCCGTCTCGAAGCCCGATGGAGCGGGCGCGTCGAGGAGACGCTTCAGGAAGGTGATCGAAGACGGACTGAGCATCGGGGCAGTCATGAAGGTGGATCGCGGTTCGCGTGGCGAATGCTAGTCCACTCCCCGGCGTCGAGGAAGCGATGGGCCAGACGGTTGCGCGGCTGAAGGGAAGACGACAGCATGCACACCCATGTCACTCATCTATCTTGTGATCGGCCTCGCCTCCGGAGTGCTGTCGGGGCTGTTCGGCATCGGAGGCGGCATCCTCATCGTGCCGGCCCTGCTGCTGATCGCCCGCATGTCGCCGGCCACCGCCACCGGCACGTCGCTGGGAGCACTACTCCTGCCAGTGGGTGCCCTGGGCGCCTGGCAGTACTACAAGAATGGCCATGTGGACGTGACCGCCTCACTGCTCATCGCGCTCGGCCTGCTCGTGGGCGCGTATTTCGGCGCCCGCGCCGCGCAGGGCCTGGATCCCGTGGCCGCGAAGCGCGCGTTCGCCGTACTGCTGCTGGTGGTGTCGGTGAGGATCTGGTTTACGACGGTCTGACAGTCGGACAGTCGGACAGTCGGACAGTCGGACAGTCGGACAGTCGGACAGTCGGACAGTCGGACAGTCGGACAGTCAGGCGAGCTGGCGCGCGTAGGACGGCGCTGGTGCGGCGAACAGGCCGGGGGAGAAAATCGCCGCCATCACCTCCACCGCGTCGGCCAGGCGCGGGCCTGGCCGGCTCGTGAGCGCGTTGCCGGCCTCCCGCGCGGTGCGCTCGACGTCGAAGCCGCACGGGGCGAACAGGAGCACCTCGGGATCGGCGGCGCGGAGTTGGTCCATCGTCACGGTCACCGAGTGCGCACCGGCCGTCGCGAGCACGTCGATGCCGCCGGCACGGCGGACGAGCTCCGGCGTCCAATGCCCGGCGGCGAAGAGCGGATCCAGCCACTCGACGACAGCGACCCGCGGCCGAGGGGCGCGGGCGGTCCTGAGCGTCTCATGCACGCGCCGTAGGCGTTGTGCGATCGCGGCGAGCAGATTGGCCGCTGCGGCACTCCGCCCCAGCGCTGCGCCGACGGCGATGACGTCCTCCCACACCCCGTCGAGCGTGGTGCCGACGAGCGGCAGCACGTGCGGTGGCGGCGACAGCACCTCGGCGATCGCGCGCACATCGCCCTCGCTCACTGCGCACACCTCGCACAGCGACTGCGTGAGGATCAGCGTCGGGGCGAGGCGACGGAGATCGCCGGCGTCCAGCGTGAAGACGGGAGCGCCGCTGCTCGAGAGCGCGCGCACCGCGGCGTCGATCGCCGGCGAGCTCGCGTCGCGATCCACGGCGCTGGCCGTCACGCGAGGCAGTCGCGACACCTCGGCCGGGAAGTCGCACTCGTGCGTGACGCCGACCAGGGATTCGAGTGCGCCGAGTGCCGCGACGATCTCCGTACCGGCCGGGAGGAGCGACACCACGCGCACCGCCGAGCGGCCGGGCTCAGTCGTCACGCCGGATCGGAAAGGCGACGAAGGTGAGGAGGAGCACGACGAGGCCCGCGACATACCAGCGCGCGTCCTCGGTGAACCCGTAGTAGACGATGCCGAACCAGGCCAGCATCTGGCCGAACAGCCACGCGATGAGGCTCTCGGGAATCCCGAGCGAGATCCGGCGTCGGCGCGCGATGCCGCTGTGCCAGAAGCGCATGTCGAGGATCTGTACGAGCGCGTACAGCCACGTCATGATCCCGACGACGCGCAGCTTGTCGATGAAGGCCCCCGGCTGGGGTGAGCTCGCCCCCACCGAGTGCCACACCCACACGACGAGGCCGACGAACAGCGTGACGCCGAGCAGGATGGCGCGCACGCGCACCTGCACCGTGGTCGTCAGCCACGGGTACCGCGGCGCCTTCGTCGCTCGATCGAGATCGGTGGACTGCTGTTGGACCATGTGCCTCGGTCGCCGGTGGCAGTGCCGTGCGCGCTCACCGCGCGCGCTCGTACACCGCCTTTCCTCCAATATAGGTTGCCAGCACGTTCGCGCCGAGGATGTCGCGGTCCGGCACGGTCATGATGTCGCGATCCAGCACCACGAAGTCGGCGAGCTTGCCCGGCGCGAGCGAGCCCATCATCGACTCCTGGAAGGCGGCATAGGCCGGCCAGAGGGTCATCGACTTGAGCGCTTCGTCGCGGGTCATCCGCTGCTCCGGCATCCAGCCGCCTACTGGCCAGTTATCGGCGTCCTGGCGCGACACGGCCGAGTGAAACGAGAGCAGGGGGTTCACCGCCTCCACGGGGAAGTCACTGCCGTTCGGCACGACGACGCCCGTGTTGAGGAGCGAGCGCCACGCGTAGGCGCCGAGCAGCCGGCCGAGCCCGAGCCGGCTCCCCGCCCAGTACATGTCGCTCGTCTGATGCACCGCCTGCATCGACGGAATCACCCCCAGCTCGGCGAAGCGCGGGATGTCGTCGTGATTGAGGATCTGAGCGTGCTCGACCCGGAAGCGATGGTTGGCGGTGGGGCTCGCCTTGAGCGCCGCGTCGTACGCGTCGAGCACGACACGGTTGCCGCGATCGCCGATGGCGTGCGTGTTCACCTGGAAGCCGGCGCGGAGGGCGCGGGTCGCGACGTCCTGGATATGCGCGGGAGCGCTGAGGAGGAGACCGCGATTGTTCGGATCGTCGCTGTACGGCTCCAGCAGCGCGGCACCGCGCGAGCCGAGCGCGCCGTCGGCGTAGAGCTTGAACGCGCGGATCCAGAGATGGTCGTCGTACAGCGCGCTCTGCGGGCCACGCGCGAGGTAGTGCGCGATCGCGGCCGAGTCGTCGCTCACCATGACGTACAACCGGAAGGGGATCTGTCCGGCTTTTGCCATCTCCTCCATGAGATCGATCGTCGCGCGCGATTCACCCGCGTCGTGCAGGCCGACGAGCCCCCACCGGTGCGACTCGGTGATGGCCGCGGCGATCGCGCGGCGCGTGTCGTCGCGCGTCGGTTCGGGGATCGCCCGCTCGACGAGCGACTTTGCGTTGTCGATGAACACACCGGTGGGCTCGCGCGTCGCGGTGCGCTCGATCCTGCCGCCACTGGGATCGACGCTCGCCGCGGTGACGCCCGCGGCGCGCATCGCGGTGGCGTTGGCGAGCCCCGCGTGTCCGTCGACGCGTGTCAGCCACACCGGATGGTTCGGCAGCGCGCGCGACAGCGCCTCGTGGGTGGGGAAGCGTGTGTCGCCCCAGTCGTTCTGGTCCCAGCCGCGCCCGAGGATCCATGTGCCAGCGGGCTGGCTCCTGGCCCGCTCGACGACGCGTGCGATCACCTCGTCGTACGACTTTGCGCCGACGAGGTCGACGTTGCGCAGCGACTGTCCGAGCCCGAGCAGGTGGGCGTGCGCGTCGACCATGCCCGGGATGACCGGACGCCCTCCGAGATCGACGACGCGGGTGCCGGCGCCACGGAGCGCCATCGCCTCGCGCTGCGAGCCGGTGAACAGCACCTTGCCGTCGCGCACCGCCATGGCGGTGACGACCGGCCGCGCATCGTCGACCGTATAGATGCGCGCGTTGGTGACGACGAGATCGGCGGGGCGGGGAGCGGGAGACTGAGCGGCGAGGGGGACGGCGACGACGAGCGGGAGAAGTGCGAAGCGGCGCATGAAGTCCGGATTGGGTTGGACCTCAAAGGTGCGGATGGGGAAATGCCGCGGCAACTCCGGCGTTTGTCGTCCTGAGCGCAGCGAAGGACCTGCACGTCACTGGTCAGGTGCAGGTCCTTCGCGCGCTTCGCTCCTCAGGACGACAGGGGGTTACGTCCCCGGCAGTCGCGTCCAGATCACCACCGCGCCGCACGTGTACGAGTTGAACCGCGGCGCGAACTGCGGAGGGATCGTCGCCGGCCCGGAATAGAACTCGATCGCTTCCACGTCCTGCGGCGTGAACTCGTCGGGCGAGCCGTTCTCGATGCGCATGCCGTCCACGATGTACTGCGGCGGGCAGTCGCGCCCACTGCCGGCGCGATTGAAGCGGATCACGCGGCGGCCGTTGCGGGTGCCCACCGACACGCTCGGCGCCATGCGGGCCAGATCCGCGAACTCGTGCGCGTCGCGCTTCTCGATCTCGTCGCGCGTCAGGAAGTAGCCGAAGCCGCGTGAGCGCCGCTCCCAGAAGCCGGCGAGGAGCCGGCGCGAGCGCGCCTCGTACTCGTCCTCCACCAGCACGCCGGCGAGCGTCGTGGCCAGCGCCGTGAGCGAGAAAACCAGGGAGTCGGTGCGTCCCGACCGCAGCCGCACCTCGGCGCTGGCCGGAGCGAAGCCCATGCGGCGGAGCGTCACGCTCGCCAGCCCCGTCGGCAGGTTGACCATCCGGAAGCCACCCGAGTCGTTGGTCCGGACGGACACGAAGTCGGCACCCTTGAACCGCACTTCCACGCCCGGCACGGGGTTCCCGGCGGAGTCGCGCACGACGCCGACGAGCGTGGCGGGGAGCAGCTGGGCATCCGCCGCGACGAGTGGGCAGCCACCGAGGGCCGCCATCACCGCGCCGCGGGCAAGGAGACTCGCGTAGCTGGCCATGATTCCTCCTGCTCCACCGCTCGGCCGCGGGCGACGGAGAGTTGTCG
>Ga0193699_10001080_pt1 | contig 11019 bp, 12 predicted proteins | sample L3c2metaG_FD_160095 | JGI IMG/M metagenome (GOLD analysis project Ga0193699, IMG submission 160095) | Soil microbial communities from a riparian zone of the East river system, Colorado, United States - L3c2 | ecosystem: Environmental > Terrestrial > Soil > Riparian zone | place: USA: East... | reverse complement strand
GGGCGACTCAAGGCCCTCACGGTCTATGGCTATTTCACATCGGGCAGAGTCGAGCAGGAGATCCTGAAGATGCAGATGTTCTTCAATGGATATCAGGGAAGCGTCCCATTCACCCCGGCGGTCTGATCATGGCTCCGATGACATTTGATGCGATCGTCGTGGGCTCCGGAATCTCCGGAGGCTGGGCCGCAAAAGAGCTGACGGAGAAAGGGCTGCGCACTATCGTGCTCGAAGCGGGAAGGCCAATCGATCCGCTCGTCGATTACGTGGAGCACGTGCCGCCCTCCGAAAAACGCTATCGCGGGATGGGAAACCGCAAGCAAGTCGAGCGCTATCAACCAATCCAGGGCCACACCGGAGCGTGCGACGAATGGTCGTCCAAGTTCTTCGTCAACGATCTCGACAACCCGTATTCGTTTCCCGAAGGCAAGCCGTTTTACTGGATACGCGGTAGGCAGGTGGGGGGACGCTCGATCATGTGGGGCAGATGCGTCTACCGGTGGAGCGATCTCGACTTCACGGCGAACGCGCGAGAAGGCTATGGAGTTGACTGGCCGCTCCGGTACGCCGATATGGCCCCATGGTGGAGCTACGTCGAGAAGTTCGTCGGCATCCAGGGACGTAAGGAGAATCTTCCGCAGGTGCCGGATGGCGAATTCCAGACGCCGTGGCCGCTGAACGCGGCCGAGCAGAAGTCGCGCGACATTCTGCTCACGAAATTCGGGGGTGAGCGCGTGATCACCAACGCGCGGCTCGCCGTGCTGACCGAAGATCACGGTGGAAGGCAGAAGTGCCACCTGTGCGGGCACTGCGCGCGCGGATGCATCACGCTCTCGTACTTCAGCAGCATCAACTCGACGCTTCCAGCCGCGCGCAAAACCGGACGCCTGACGCTACGACCGTTCAGCGTGGTGCACAGCGTGATCTACGATCCGGCCAAGCGGCGCGCGACCGGTGTTCGTGTCATCGATGCCAACACCAAGCAGATGTTCGAGGTCAACGCGAAGGTGATCTTTCTCAACGCGTCGGCGATGGAGTCGACTCGCATTCTTCTCAACTCCGGGACAGACGAATTCCCGGGTGGCCTCGGCAGCTCGAGCGGCGAGCTTGGGCACAACCTGATGGACCACATCATGGACGGCGGTGCGACCGGCACCCTGCCATTTGCGATGGACAAGAGAGAAGTAGGTCGTCGGCCAGACGCGATCTACGTCCCACGCTTCCGGAACGTGAAGACGAAGCATCCGGATTTTCTGCGTGGCTACGGATTCGAGGGTCGCGCGTATCGCCCGGACTGGGATCGCGGGATGGAGATGCCGGGATTCGGCGCCTCGTTCAAGAAAAAGCTGATCGGCGACCTCGGACCTTGGGAGATGGATTTCGGCGGCTTTGGCGAGATGCTTCCACGCCACGAGAACTTCGTTGCGCTGGATCCGCATCTGGTCGATGCGTGGGGCATTCCTGCTCTGCGCGTGAGCTGTGCTTACAGCGAGAACGAGCATAAAATGCAGGACGACATGGTCGTCACCGCAACAGAAATGCTGGAGGCGCTGGGTGCGACCAACATCAGGACATACAAAGAGGACAATCCACCGGGCCTGGTGATTCACGAGACCGGCACCGCCCGCATGGGGCGTGACCCGAAGACCTCGGTACTGAACGCGCACAACCAGGTGTGGGATGCGCCCAACGTGTTCGTGACGGATGGTGCGTGCATGCCGTCGACTGCGAATCAGAATCCGAGTATCACCTACATGGCGTTGACGGCGAGGGCGGCGGACTACGCGCATCAGCTCCTCAATCGAAGGGAGTTGTAGCCGTCGGAGATTCAGCGCCGATGTGGGATCCTGTAACACTCGGGAAGCGATTGAAAGTTCATAGCATTGGATGCGCTTGTATTGGCGCCATTGTCGCCGTCGTGGCTCTCGGCTGTGGCCGGGAGCCACGGACCAACGAGATCTCGGCCGCGGCGCGAGCATTGACCGTCATTGCGCCCGACGGAAGCCCAAGGATGTACGTAGCGGATCAGGATTCCTCTGGCACGCGATTGTGCTTCGAGGCCGCTGACTCGACGCTGCCCGTTGGGGCGCCCGTCACGGTCGTCCACGCGATCTTCCCGCAATATTCGACCGTGGGTCGACTCGGCCCCCGCAGCAAGAGTCCGTGCTTCCCCGCGCCACGGGCATCCCGTGACAGTATGGAGTACTCGGTCGATGCTCCTGGGGACACGATCGGGCGGAGGGGCGTGCCGATCGTAATTCTCGGAAAAGTCGCGCTCGCTCAGATGCGAGGGGACACAGTGCTCCTGGCGGTCGAGCCTGGAAAACCGTCCTGGCGATTCCGAACCTGTGCGAGCGCCGAAGGCGTTCATGCAACGGCGTGGTCTGGCGTTCCTCCCTCGGCGCCTCGTCGCTGGCACGCGTATTACTACCTCGGCTACGATGTCGAGCAGGACTGCACTCCTTCTGACTACGCGCCCGACAGCGCCGGTGCGAACACCAAAGCAACGAAAGAATGACCGCGGCTGACAAGCGCCGCTGGACCCTGGTCGCGACAATCCTCGCGTCCGCGATGACGTTCATCGACGGAACCGTGGTCAACGTCGCCCTGCCCGCATTGCAGGCCGACCTGCACGCGACGATTACCGACGTGCAGTGGGTGGTCGAGGCGTACGCGTTGTTTCTGAGCTCGCTGATTCTGGTCGGGGGATCGATGGGCGATCAGCTGGGGCGAAAGCGCGTGTTCCTTGCCGGCGTCGCCTTTTTTACGGCGTCATCCGTCCTTTGTGGTTTCGCCACGTCTGCCCGTGTCCTGATTATCGGCCGAGCGCTGCAGGGAATTGGAGCGGCGTTCCTGGTACCGGGGAGTCTGTCGATCATCAGCGCGACGTTTGACGACGCCGAGCGGGGACGGGCGATCGGTACATGGTCGGGATTCAGTGCGATCACGACGGCGATCGGCCCGGTCATCGGGGGTTGGCTGATCCAGCACGTTAGTTGGCGCGCCGCGTTTTTCGTCAACGTGCCGCTGGCAGCGATCGTTCTGTTCTTGTCGCTGCGCTTCATGGATGAGAGCAAGGATCCTTCGCGAACCGGGAAGCTCGATTGGATGGGAGCGCTTCTCGGCGTCGTCGGCCTGGGCGGGATCGTTCTCGGGTTATTGGAATGGCCGCCACTCGGTCCCGGACATCCGCTGGTGATCGGCGCGCTGTTGATCGGGGCAGTGGGCCTGGTGTCGCTCGTCGTCGTCGAGCGGCGCGTCGCCAATCCAATGCTGCCGTTCCAACTCTTCCGCTCACGGACGTTCACTCTCGCCAACATCCTCACGCTGCTGCTGTATGGAGCGCTCGGCGTCGTGTTGTTCCTGCTGCCGCTCGATCTCATCCAGGTTGAGCATTACACCGCAACGGAGGCGGGTGCGGCGCTGGTTCCGTTGGCAATCATCATGTTCACGCTGTCGCGTTGGGCTGGCGGCCTCATCAATCGTGTCGGGCCGAGAATCCCTCTCACAATCGGGCCCGCGATCGCCGCGGTTGGGATCGCGCTGTTCGCGCGCGGCGGAACGGGGGGATCGTACTGGACGACAGTCTTTCCGGCTGTCTGCCTGCTCGGATTCGGAATGGCGATCACGGTCGCACCCCTCACGACCGCGGTGATGGGCGCGGTCGAGACCCAGCACTCCGGCGTCGCTTCCGGGATCAACAACACGGTGTCGCGCGTCGCGGGACTTCTCACGATCGCGATCTTTGGAGTCTTTCTCGCGCGCGCATTCGAGGGTGACGTGCGACCGCGACTCGACCATCTCGCGCTTCCAGTGGCGGAACGCGCGCAGATCGACGCGCAGCTCCCGAAAATGGCGGGGGCGGAGCTCAAGGCGATTCCGTTGGAGAGCCAACAGCGGGCCGGCGCTCAGCGGGCAATTGACGAAGCGTTCGTTTCGGGGTTTCGCATGGTGATACTCGGCTCCGCGATTCTCGCGCTGGCCGCGGCCGGGTTTGGGGCAGCGATTCGCAATGCGAAATCGGCGAGCGCAAAAACTTCTAGCAGCGCGGCCGGTTCTTAATCGGAGAAGCGCAACCGATTCGTGACAAAGCGCTAGCGCAACGGTCACACAATCGTTGCATAGGGCTGATGTCTTTCGCGGGTTCCGTTTTCGCACCATTCCCCCGCCGAGGAACCCATGCAGCGATTCCCTACAGCATTTCTTTCCATCATCGCGTGTGCAGCAATCGCCGGTTGCACCGACAAAACAAATAATCCTGTCGCTCCTGCCGCATCTTCCGCTCAAATCTCTTCGTCGCTGCAACGTTCAGAGGCGAGCGACGAATTTCAAGGTGAAGACGACGATTCCGATTCAGCGTACACGCTGGCGGTGATCGGTGACACGCCCTACGGCGCGGTAAAGCTCGCGGAGTTTCCGGCCCTGGTCGCGAAGATCAACGCCGATCCGAGGGTCAGGCTGGTCGCGCACCTGGGCGACATCAAGGCGGGAAAGAACTCGCTCTGCACCAACGAATACATCGACATGATCCGCGGTCTCTTTGACGGTTTCTCGGATCCATTCGCCTACACACCAGGAGACAACGAATGGACAGACTGTCACTCGAGCAAGGGGAACGGAAACTATACGCCGACCGAGCGCCTCCAACGCGTTCGGACAGTCTTCTTTCCGGAAGCCGGTCGCACGTTGGGCGCACATGCCATGCGGGTGGTTACGCAGGCAGACGACCCAAACAACGCTGAATACGTTGAGAACACCTTGTGGCGGAAGTCTCGCGTCGTGTTCGCGATGCTGAATATCACCGGCAGCAACAACGACCTCGCGGCGTGGGGACCAGTTCCAGCAGACGCTGGCAACTATCCATCGCAGAGCGCCGAATTCGCGTCCCGTGCGCAGGCAAACAGCGCGTGGCTGGTGAAGACGTTCGCCAGGGCCGAGCAGACCCATGCGGCCGGAGTCATCCTGATGTTCCAGGCGGACATGTGGGATCCGGCGGAGCCGACGCTGACCGGTTTCGATGCCCTGGTGCAGCAGATCGGAATGCTGGCAAAGGAATTTGGGAAGCCGGTGCTGCTCCTCGAGGGTGATTCGCACAAGTTCAACGTCGACAATCCGTATTCGACCTCTTCGACGCTTCACGCGCTTCATCCATCAACGCCCGTCGTCGGCAACATCACTCGTATCGTCGTGGAAGGCAGTGATGCCGGGCGAACGGAGTATCTCCGTTTGACCGTCGATCCGCGCAAGAAGAGCAGTGCCCTGTTCTCGTGGGAGCGCGTACCGCTCAACTAGCGCCCTCGGCGAGACCTATTCCTTATCGTTCGCCCCGCCGGGGAGAGAGTCCCTCAGCACTTCCAGCGTTGCGCGAGGAAGCGCGAGGAGCTCCGGCGGGGGCTCGAACAAGCCGTCCAGAAGCTGCTTGCGAGCTTTGACGCCGGCAGCACTCAGTACGACGAGCTTGACCCGTCGGTCTCCGGGCTTGGCGCGGCGCTCGACCAGACCGCGCTTTTCCAGGCGGTCGACGATCCACGTTGCATTCGAGGCGTCACAGCCCCATTCCTCCGCTAGAGATCGCATTGTGCGTCCGGAAGAGCCATCGAGCTCAGTGAGGGCGCGCACGTCGTTCGGCGTCAATCGCAGGCGGGCGAGCAGCCTGTCCCGCTGTGAGCGGGTCTTCATGAAGAAGGTGAACAGGCGCTTCCACGCTTGAGCGGCGAGGGCTGCTTTGTCTCTCGACATTCCGATTAGCTAAACGGTCAGGGAGGAATCCTTAAACCTACAAAACGGTTGCTGTTATTCAATAGTTGAAGTTCTTAAAGTACAATGCTAGTATTGGGCATGCCTTCAACCGGTCAAATGGCAGCTCTGGCAGGAAAGGTCGCGTTGGTAACCGGCAGCTCGCGCGGAATCGGCGCGGCGATCGCGAAGCGATTTGCGCGTGAAGGCGCGCGCGTAGTAGTGCACGGCAGGGACGAGCAGGCGCTCTCCGCGGTCGTTGGCGAGATCGAGCAGAGTGGCGGCAAGGCCATCCACGTCGCCGCCGACGTCACGAAATTCGCGGAAATCGAGGCGATGCGGGACGAGGTCGAAAGGCGGCTCGGACCAATCGACATTCTGGTTGCAAATGCGGGCGGCAGCTTTACCGCGCCCGGACCGCTCGAGGAGATCGCTGAAGAGGGATGGCGCGCCTCGATCGACGGCAATCTCACCGCCACGTTTCTCACCATCAAGAGCATTCTGCCTGGCATGAAGGCGCGAAAAGCGGGCAACATCATCACGATCTCGTCCGCGGCAGCCCGGCGACCGTATCCCCAATCGCCGATCCCATACGCCGCAGCGAAGGCAGGAATTCAGATCCTTACGCAGGTAATCGCGGCTCAAGCCGGTCCATATGGAGTCCGGATAAATTGTATCGCGCCGGAAACTATACTCACCGAACGAAACACCGCGCGGATTCCGGATCCGCAGAAAAAAGCTCTCGTCGACATGCACCCGATAAAGCGTCTGGGGAAGCCGGAGGATGTCGCGGGCGCAGCGTTGTTCCTCGCGTCGGAGGACGCAGGCTGGATCAGCGGCGTCGTCCTCGATGTTGCGGGGGGATCGGTGATGGTGTGAGGACCAATTGCGCTTCGACCTTCCGCCTGTAGTCCGCAGTTCGTAGTTAGTGTCTCAATCCGCAGTTAGTCTGCGATCCGTAATAGCAGTTGGCTCGCAGTCCTCAGCCGTTAGTCCGCACTTCGAAGTCGCTCCATGGGCAACTCACTTATGAGAGGATAACAATGCACGCTGAATTTCTCGTTCTGCGCCTGGTCCACATCGTAAGCGGAGTCTTTTGGATCGGTGGCGGACTCTACACCTTCTTTTTTCTCGGCCCCGCGCTCGCGAGCACGCCCGCGGTGATGGGGCAGGTGATGACAGCACTCCAGAAGCGGAGAGTCTTTACGGCGCAGCAGATCGCGGCTGGGCTCGTAATCCTGTCGGGCATCCGTCTGCTCATGATCGATTCCGCCGGGTTTTCCGGGAGCTATTTCGCGACCGGAACTGGGAAAACTTTCGGGATAGCCGGGGTCTTCGCGGTCATCGCCGCCGTCTTCAATTTTGGCGTGGCGCGGCCAACAATGGAGCGGGCAGTGAGGGTTGGCGCCGCACTTGCCTCGGCGGCTGATGCCGGCGAGAAAGCACGGCTCACACAGGAGCTCGATCGGCTGCGGAAGCGCGGTGCGATGGCGGGGATGCTGGCGGTGACTTTCGGAATCCTTGCCGCGTCGGGGATGGCTGTGGCGCGGTACGTCTAACTTCCGTGGGGCGCGTTCGACCGGCGACTGAGATCAGCCTTGCTCGAACAGGGATCGGAGTGCGTTCCTCACAGTAATTCGCCTGAGGTACTGAAGCTCGTCCGCCGCGAAGGGGATCGGGACGACCTTGAAGTGCTCCGTCAGCGCGTTATTCGTAACGGTGTTGTCGAGCGAGAGCAGGTCGAGCAGGCTCGGCGTGACAGGCGGGTTCGGCAACAGACGCTGAGCCAGCGCGATTAGAGGTCGGAGCGCCTTCACCGGTATGGGGACGATTTTTCGCTGCGTCCCCATGGCGGTGAGGATCCGCTCCGTCATCTGCAGCAGAGTCAGTGGTATCGCTCCGCCGAGATCATAAGATTGGTGAACCGTATCTTTCTTCTCGAGCGACATGCGAATGACGCGCGCGACATCGTCCACCGCGATCGGCTGAAATCGCGCGCTGCCGCCGCCCGGAAGCGGAAAAACCTTGGGCGTCAGCTTGATCAACCTACCGAGGACGTTCACGAACTGATCCTCGGGCCCGAAAATCACGGATGGCCGCAGAATGGTCCAATGGAGTCCGCTGGTCTTGATTGAATCCTGCGCCACGCCCTTGCTGCGCAGAAACGGGTACGGGGAGCGGCTGTCGGCGCCGTTCTGCGACATGAAGATCACTCGCTGCACGGTCTCCGCGCGCGCCGCGGAGATGAGCCGCTCAGTTGCGGCGGTGTTCGACTCGCGGTAGCTCTCGCCCTTCTTCTCAATGGCGATAGCGGCGAGATGAACCACCGCGCCGCACCCACTCAGCGAGCTGCGGAGCGTCGAGGCATCCCGAACATCCCCGACGCGAAACTCAACCGGAAGCTGACCCAATGCCATAGCCGCCTTTGCCGGATCCCTGACGAGTGCCCGCACCTGCCAGCCCTTTTTCGACAGCTCGCGACAGGTATGGATGCCGACCAGGCCTGAAGCACCCGTTACAAGGACCGGCTTTTTCTTGTCAGCCGAGAGCGGCTGCGGCTGCTCGGCGACGGCGGTCGCGGGTCCTTCGCTCCCGTAGGAGTAAGACCCGCGCTCTGCCATCAACTCTTGGGGCCGCGGTCCACGCCGCGTGTCCCGCGGATGACAATGCGGTAAATGAGGAGGAACATCCCCACCGTGAGGAGGATGTGAATCCACCCTGGAGCCGTCGTGGTGAATGTGACGAAGGCCCAGATTGCAAGCATCACTATCGCTGCGATTATTCCAAAATCCATGGCTTGATTTGTTGACCTTGAATGTGACGACCGATATGTTCAGGGAGTCATAACTGCAGCCGTTGCAGAGCAAGAAAACGGCGTCATAGTTGGGGCGGAGAACTCACTTTTTGAGCCAACAAGTCCTTCGAGTGGGTCCGATAAACTTCGCTGACGTCATGCCCCAGTGCGGGGAAGACGGTAGGTGTGGTGAGGGCCTCAAAAATTCGACCGGGCTTCAAAAAACCTCTCCGTCCCATTCTTTCTGAAGCTCCGCCAGTAAATCGGCGGAGCTTCTTTTGTGTACACCGCTCGACCTTCGCCGAACCTCCGTGCCGCACCACAGGGCGGCAGCGGCGGCGAAGCTTCGTCTGCGATATCTTACCCTAAACATGCCACGCGTAACAGTCACCCGCCGGGTGCGGTTCAATGCCGCCCACCGCGTCCATAATCCGCAGCTCTCCGATGAGGAGAACTCCAGGTTGTTCGGTAAGTGCAACAACCCGAACTGGCACGGTCACAACTATACGCTCGACGTCTCGGTCGAGGGTGATATCGACCCAAAAACCGGATATGTCTGCGACCTCTCGGCGCTCAAGAAAATCGTGGAGCACGAGATCGTCGACATCGTCGATCACAAGAACTTCAATCTCGACGTTCCCTTCATGAAGGGCGTCATCCCGACATCCGAGAACATCGTCACAGCGTTCTGGAACATCCTCGCGCCTCAGGTGAAGCCTGGCAAGCTCGCTCGACTCGTCCTCTGGGAGACAGAAAACAACTATGTCGAATACACCGGCCGATAAGGAGTTCGAGACTCTCATTCGGCGCGAGCTGGAGCTGATCGGCGAGGATCCAAGGCGAGAAGGTTTGCTCAAGACTCCGGAGCGCGTCGCCAAGTCGATGAGGTTCCTGACCCAAGGCTATGCCTCGAGCGCCGAGGAAGTAGTCGGGAAGGGGATATTCAAGGAAGAACACGACAACATGATCATGGTGCGTGACATCGAGCTCTACTCGTTGTGCGAGCATCACATGCTGCCCTTCTTCGGCAAGGCGCACGTCGCCTATATCCCCAACGGGAAAATCGTCGGACTGTCCAAGATTCCGCGCATTGTAGATGTCTACGCGAGGCGTCTACAGGTGCAGGAGCGGCTGACGGAGCAGATCGCCGAGGGTTTGTGCAGCGTGCTCAACCCGAGCGGCGTCGGCGTCGTGATCGAGGCGTATCATCTATGCATGATGATGCGCGGGGTGCAGAAGCAGAACTCGAAGACGATCACGTCGGCGTTGAGGGGAGCGTTTCGCGAGGATCCAAAGACGCGCGACGAGTTCCTGCGTCTCGCCCACAACGGTCGCGACTAGAGAGTGACTGCACTCAGCGGGCGGACCGCTGTCGTGACCGGCGCTTCCAGAGGAATCGGCGCCGGGATCGCCGAGGCCCTCGCCGGCGCGGGAGTACGCGTTGCGCTAGTGGCCCGAACCGAATCGAAGCTCAAGGAGATCGCGGCGCGCATCGGCAGCTCGATTCCCATCGTGTGCGACGTTGCCGACCCGAAAAGCGTCGAGCGCGCGATCGGCCGGATCGCGGGCGAGCTGAATGGTGCACCGGACATTCTCGTGAACAACGCTGGAATATTCCGCGTCGCTGTCGTGGAGCAGACGACCGCCGATTCGTTTATCGAGACGGTCAACACCAATCTCGTTGGTCCTTTTCTCTTTGTGCGTGCTTTTCTAGCCGAGATGAAAGAGAGGAAGCGCGGGCACATCGTCACCATCGGCTCGATAGCGGACAGGACTATTTTCACCGGGAACGCTGCCTATTCGGCTACGAAGTTCGGTCTGCGGGCGATCCACGAAGCTCTGCGCGCGGAGCTTCGCGGGACGGGCGTGCGCACAAGCCTGATTTCTCCGGCCGCGACGGACACCGACATTTGGAACGATGTTGCCGTTACCGACCCGGTCGCGAACCCGCACTCGAAGCGGCCAATGCTCGATCCGGGTGACGTCGTGGGAGCCGTCATGTTCGCGCTCACGCAGCCCGACAGAGTGAACGTCGACGAGCTGAGGCTCTCGCACAGCTAGCCGGCATCGTGTTCATCGAGCTGCTCGACCTGTTGCGGTGCACTAACGCACACGAGGATACCTGGCTTGTTGCGTCGTTCAAGACGGTCTCCAATCGTTTTGTCATGGACGGGACTCTTGGCTGCCCGACCTGCTCCGCCAAATACTCGATCACTTCCGGGATCGCCGATTTCAGGACCGCCACCGACTCATTCGAGAGAGAGCCATGGTTGTCGCTGACGACTCTGGAGCGCGAACACCTCGCGACGCGCGCCGGCGCATTTCTCAACCTCACCGAGCCCGGGGCTACGGTAGTGATGGGCGGAAGCTGGGCTAGCGCGGCGCAGGAGCTGAGCGTGATGACCGAGGCGCGCGTGCTCGCGCTCAATCCCGAGAAAGGCGTAGAGGAATCGGAAACGGTCGGCCTGTTGAGAGTCGGAAGCGAGATT
>Ga0193699_10001079_pt1 | contig 11020 bp, 12 predicted proteins | sample L3c2metaG_FD_160095 | JGI IMG/M metagenome (GOLD analysis project Ga0193699, IMG submission 160095) | Soil microbial communities from a riparian zone of the East river system, Colorado, United States - L3c2 | ecosystem: Environmental > Terrestrial > Soil > Riparian zone | place: USA: East... | reverse complement strand
AGATCGCCTCGCGCGCCTGCTCGGACACCTCCGTCTGGGGCGCGTCGGGGTTGGAGAAGGCGACGACGTCCTCGATTCGGAAGATCGTCCCCATGCCTCCCCAGAAGCCGTCCTCGACCTCGTGGACCAGGCAGTAGACCCGGGCCGCGTCGGCGGTGGAGAAGGGGGTGCCCTCGGCTTCGAGGAGAATCTCCGTCACCTCCCGGCAGAGCGCCCTGCGGGATGCGGAGCCGACGGGCCCGGGGCCATGCAGGAGGGTGCCGGCCGGCACCGTCAGCAGCACGCGGTAGGTGGGCCGGTCGATGGCGCGGCCGGCGACGAAGACGTGCGCCTCCGGGAGCTCGTGGACGAACGCCCGCGACATCACGCGCGTCTGCTCGTTGTCGACGGCGCCCTCGTGCCGCAGCAGCGCCTCGGTCAGCCGCTCGACGGCATCGGCACGGGCGTCGGGCGTCAAGGCCCCTTCCGGGTAGGTCAAATCGATCATCGGCATGGCGGTCCTCCCTCTAACCAAATAGACGTTTGGTTGGCGACCGTATAACCAAATGATCGTTTGGTCAATACTTGTGCGGTGAGCGCGTCATCCCGCCAGCGGCTGCCCGGCTCCGAGCGCCGCGACCTGATCTGCGGCGCCGCGATGGCCGTCTTCGCCGAGCGCGGCTACCGCGAGGCCTCGATCGCCGAGATCGCCCGTGAAGCGGGGATCACCCCGGCGGTCATCTACGACCACTTCCCCTCCAAGGCCGACCTCCAGGTGACGCTGCTGGAAGCGCAGACGGAGGAGCTGCTGGCCTTCGTCGGGGCGGCGATCGCCGTGGGCCCCGAGGAGACCGCGGCCCGCTTCCGGGCCGGGGTCGACGCGTTCTTCGGATTCGTCGAGGAGCATCCCTACGCCTGGCGGATGCTGTTCCGGGACCCGCCAAGCGATCCGGCCGTCGCTGCCGCGCACGCGAGGGTGCACCGGCGGGCGACGGAGGGAATCGCCGCCTTCCTGATGGCGAGCGCGCCGCCGGCGCTGCTCGAGCGCCCCGACTTCGGGCAGATGGCGGAGATGCTCGCCGAGATGCTGAAGATGGCGCAGAATGGGCTCGCGGTCTGGTGGTATGACCACCGCGAGGTCCCGCGCAGCACCCTCGTCGAGCGCGTCGTCGACTTCTGCTGGATCGGCCTCGAGCGCTTCTCGGCTGGCGAGGGCTAGGAGCCCGCACGGACCTTGCGGCGCGAAACACCGCAGACTAGGGTGGGACGATGGCAATCAAGCTTCATCGCTGCTCGAGCGAGTGGGTCAAGATCGGCGCCCATCCCTGCTGGAAGGTGCAGAAGGCGCTCGACGAGCAGGGGATCGACTACGAGCTCGTCAAGGGGCCCCTGCGGCCCGGCAAGCGCGACGAGCTGGAGCGGGTGTCGGGCCAGAGGAAGTACCCGACGATCGAGTTCGAGGACGGCCGGGTGTACCGCGAGGAGTCGGCGGAGATGGCGGAGCGGATCCGCGCCGGCAAGCTCTTCTTGCCCGCCGGCGCGGACTGATCGCTATTTGACGAATTCGCGGATCTGTTTGTAGACCGTTTCGTCCGTCGTCAGGGCGAGGTGGGAGATGCAAGCGGTTTCCGTGTTCGTGGCGCCGGTGAGCGCGACGCTCGAGTCCGGGTTGATGATTTCGTCGCAGGGCGACCACCAGGTGCCGTAATTGACGGCGCCGGGCGTCTCGTCGCCGGCGTTCAGTTCGCCGAGGAATTTGGAGCCGATCCGCATCTCCACGCACGAGGTGCTGAAGCAGGCGTTGGCGAATTCCGTTCCGTGGTTGGGCCCGCCGAGCGAGACCCAGTCATCGACCTTGCTTTCGCCGCCGAGGAACTTGACGTACCAGCGGCTATTGAGGCTTCCCATCGAGTGGGCGATGATGTCGACCTTCGAGGCGCCGGTCGCTTTGAGCAGCGATTCGACGTGGGATTTGACTTCTTTTTCGGCGTCGACGATGTTCGACTGCGACGTGTTGTAGCTGTAGGCGCTCAGCTGCGATTTCGCATAGCCGTCTTTTTCGAAGCGGCCGATCATCGTGTTCCAGTTCGAGGCGCTCCCCAGATAGCCGTGGACGAACAGGATCGGATCGGTGGCCGAGGCGGCGCTCGCCCAGAGGGCGCTTCCGCCGAGGCAGACCGCGACGACCGCGCTGAAGGCCGCGAGCCTTCTCTTCAGCATGTGTCCTCCTTGTGTGTAATGGCGGGGCGCGCGGTCTCCCTCTGAGATGCGCGTCCGCTCCTGTACAAGGCGGAGATAGTACTCAAATCAATCTGAGCGCTGTAGCACTCAGGCGGGGCTCAGTGGCGGGGTCCGGCCTCGCAGTGGTGCGAGCGGCCGACGCCTCGCCCGCCGTCGCAGAAGTCGAAGCCCGGGCCGCCGTAGAGCTGGTCGCTGGAGCTGCCGCCGAAGAGGCGGTCCCTGCCGGGGCCGCCGTGGCAGCCGTCGTGGCCGGGGCCCATGCGGCAGATGTCGCTGCCCGGGCCTCCCCAGCAGCCGTCGCTGCCCGTGCTCGTCACGCAGACGTCGTTGCCGGCGCCGCCGACGCAGTCGCTGTTGCGCGGGCCGGTGATGCAGACGTCGCGCCCGGGGCCGCCGATGCAGCGGTTGCGCCGCGTCCCCTGCGGGTAGCAGGTGTCGGACTCCCGGTTCCCGATCAGCTTGTCTTGGCCCCTGCCGAGGTAGGCCGTGAGCGGGACCGGCAGCGGGTCGAGGATCTCGACCATGTCGCCGGAGGGGCCCATCTCCACGATCACCGAGCCGACGCCTCGCAGCGGGCAGACCGCGCGGAGACGACGGTGGCGGTGGAAGTGGCAACCGGCCGGCCGCCTTCGCGCCAGAAGCCCCCTCACGATCAGCTTCGAGCCGTGCACCTTGAGCCGCAGATGCGACCCGGAGGCGGCGCCGTGGATGACGATCTCGCCCCTCGGGGAGGCGGAGGACGCGCCCAGGCAAAGGAGGAGCGCCGCGGCGGCTGTGAGGACTGACAGGGCTCGGAGGGTCATGAGAGCTCGGGAGTCATATGGGATATCGGCAGCGCCGGCGGCCACCTGAAGCAACTCCCCCGCTAATTGCGCGATTTCGCCCGGCGCCGGGCCCGGCGCGCGCCCGCCCTCGAGTGCCTCGCCGGTCCCAGCCCGATGAAACCCATCCGACCGCTCAGACGGTCTTTTTTATAAGCCGGGGGAGGAGAGGCGGGCTGCATGGGCCCGGCCCTATCTGGCCGAGACCGGCCGGGCCCATGCGCAGTCTCAGTCGGCGAGCAGCTCGTCGAAGCGCAGCGCCGCCCGGGTCGGCAGCACGAATGGGCCGTTGCGCTGGAGGAGCCCGGCGCCACCGAGGTCGCGCACGGCCCGCTCGATCGCGTCGCGGCGGGCGAAGTCCTCGTTGTCCTCGTCGAGCTCGCGCAGCAGCTCGTCGAAGTTGATCTGGATCGGGTGCAGGGCCAGCACGCATTGCAGGACGGCGGACTCGACCGCCGCGTCTTCGTTGGCAAAGCTGTGGATTTGATCCTCCTTGTCCACTCTGCCTACATAAGCGAGCCGCGACGCGTTCTCATCCCCCCGCGGCTACTTCTTGCGGGTTTTGCGGGCCTTGCCCCTGCCGCGGGGTCGCTTCGTCTTGTCGAGCACCGACCGGGCCCACTCGGCTTTGACCGCGGAGCGGTAGAAGTGCTGGGTCGAGCCGCGGACCTGCTGCGTGCGCACGAGCTTCAGGGCGCCGCAGTCGACCAGGACCCGTACGTGGTAGCTGAGGTTGCTCAGCGGCTGGTCGAGGCGTTCCGCCAGCTCGCGCGGGCTGCGCGGCTCGTCGCCGGCCAGCACGCGGAGGATCGTGCGCCGCAGCGGATGCCGCAGCGCGATGAGCAGATCGTTGAGGTCCGAGCCGTCCGTCGTCGCCATCTGGGCCGGGAATATAGAGCAAACGAAATCTATTGTCTGCAAGCGTCTTGTCAGGCGTCCTCGCGGACGCCCCCCATCTCGCTGAAGACCGCGGTCACGCCGCCGTCGCGCCGTCTCTCGTCGGCGATCACGTGGGAGACGGCGTTGATCAGCGCCAGGTGCGTGAACGCCTGCGGGAAGTTGCCGAGGTGACGGCCGCTCCGCGCCTCCAGCTCCTCGGCGTAGAGGTCGAGCGAGCCGGCCGCCGCCAGCAGCCGTTCGCAGAGCGCCCGGGCCCGTCGGGGTTCGCCGATCTCCGAGAGCGCCGAGACCAGCCAGAAAGAGCAGATCAGGAAGGTTCCCTCCTCGCCGCGCAGCCCGTCGTCGGTCTCCTCGACCAGGTAGCGGAGGACGAGCCCATGCTCCGTCAGCTGCCGCTCGATGGCCTCCACGGTGCTCCGCACCCGCCGGTCGTCGGGGGGAAGAAAGCGGAAGAGTGGGATCAGCAGGGTGGAGGCGTCGAGCGCGTCGGTGTCGTAGTGCTGGCGAAAGACGCCGTCGCGAACGCCGCGCTCGAGGATCTCCTCGCGCATCCGCTCGGCCGTCTCCTCCCACTTCCCGGCGACCTCCGCGAAGCCGAGGCTCCGCGCCAACCGCGCCCCGCGGTCGACCGCCACCCAGATCATCAGCTTCGAGGAGACGTAGTGCTTCGGCTCCCCCCGCGACTCCCAGATGCCCTGGTCGGGGTGCGGCCAGGCCGCGATCGCGGCCTCTACCTGCTCGCGGATCAGCTGGCGATCCGCCGGGGTCCCGGTTCCCCGCAGCGCCTTCTCGTGCAGGTAGAGCGAGTCGAGCAGGGCGCCCCAGACGTCGTTCTGGCGCTGGTCGAAGGCGGCGTTGCCGACGCGCACCGGCTTCGAGCCGGCGTAGCCGCCGAGGTGATCGAGCGTCCGCTCGGCCAGCTGCTTCTCGCCGCCGACCCCGTACATGATCTGCAGGCGCGGGTCCTCGCGGCAGACGTCGATGACGAAGCGCATGAAGTCGCGCGCCTCGTCGTCGAAGCCGAGGGTGTGCAGTGCCCAGAGGCTGAAGGTCGAGTCGCGGATCCAGCTGAAGCGGTAGTCCCAGTTGCGTTCGCCGCCGGGCGTCGCGGGCAAGGAGGTGGTCGGGGCGGCGACTATCGCCCCGGTCGGCGCGTAGGTGAGGCCCTTGAGGACCAGCGCCGAGCGCTGCAGGTGGATCCGCCAGGGATGGTCCGGAAAGCTGCCGTGGCGCAGCCAGGCTCGCCAGAACTCTTCCGTCGAGTCGAGGCGCTCCAGCGCCTCGGGGGCGCTGCGCGGGCCGCCCAGGTCGCCGTCACCCCAGGAGACCGCGCAGAAGGCGGTCTCGTCTTCGCGCAGCCGGGTCCGCGCCCGGGCGGCGCCGTTCTCGATCTCCAGCTCCATGTCGCTGGTCAGCTGCAGCTCGACGCCATCCGGGCTCTGCGCGATCGCTTCGCCGAGCTCGCCGCCGCTCCACTCGGCCGCCTCCGCGCCGTAGGCGAAGCGCGGCAGGCATTCCATGTCGAGCTCGACGTGGCCGTCGATGCACCTCGCGACCCGCAGCAGGGAGCGGTCCGACTCGTGCTCGGTGCGCGGCCGCGTGCCGGCACCCGCCTGCTGCTCCCATTCGCCGATCGTCAGGGCGTCGTGGATCACGACCCAGCCGGTATCGGTGACCCAGGTCGTCTCGAGGATCAGCGTGCCGGGCTCGTAGCGGCGGCTGATCGGGACGGAGACGCCGCGCGGAGCGAGCTTGAAGTTGCCGGCGCCACGGTCGAGCAGCGCGCCGAAGGCGCTCGGCGAGTCGAAGCGTGGCACGCAGAGCCACTCGATCGAGCCCGAGAAGGAGACGAGGGCGCTGGTGTGGCAGTCGGAGAGAAAGCCGTAGCTGGCGATCGGCGGAAAGCGGTTGTCGGTCGCGCCCACGGCGAGAGCCAAGCTAGCAGCGCGAGCTACGCTGGCTTTCGTGACGCTTCCGGCCGCCCACGTCGCCGGCGCCTTCGCGCCGCTGGAGCTGGCGCCGCTGATCGTGGCGGCGACGCTCTATGCGAAGCGCGCCTCGACCCTCGCCGCCCGTGGCCGCCCGGTGCCGGTCTGGCGGCAGGGCTGCTTTGCCGCCGGCCTGCTGGCGATCGTCGTCGCCCTCGTCTCCCCCCTCGGCCACGTCTCCGAGGAGCTGGTGATCGCCCATATGGGAGAGCACCTGCTGCTCGGAGACGTGGCCACCCTGCTGCTCGTCCTCGGGCTGACCGGGCCGCTGCTGCAGCCGGTCCTCTCGATCCGTGTCTTCGACCGCCTCCGCGTCCTCGCCCACCCTGCGGTCGCCTTGCCGCTCTGGGCGGCGGACCTCTTCCTCTGGCACGTGCCGGCGCTCTATGAGGCCGCCTACGGAGCGGCGCCCGTGCACGCCCTCGAGCACACCTGCTTCGTCTTCTTCGGCTGCTTGATGTGGATGCCGGTCTTCGGCCCCCTGCCCAAGCCGGAGTGGTTCGGCGCCGGCTGGAAGGTGGGATACGTGATCGCCGTCCGCTTCACCGGGGCGATCCTCGGCAACGTGCTGATGTGGTCGGGCACGGTGCTGTACCCAATCTACGCCTCGGGCGAGCGCTACTGGGGGATCTCAGCGCTGGCCGACCAGAGCACCGCCGGGGTCGTGATGATGGTCGAGGGGACGTTCCTGGCGCTCGGCGTGCTCGCCTGGGTCTTCTTCGAGATCGCCCGCGAAGGGGAGGAGAAGCAGCGGCTGCTCGACCTGGCGCGCGACCGGGGCGTGGCCCTGGACGCGGCGCGGGCGGGCCGTGCCGTCGCCGCCGGCCAGGGGGCGCGCCTGGAGGAGCGCCTGATCGACAATGGCGACTAGAGCCAGGGCCTGGCTCGTAACCGGTCCGCTCGGCCGCGGCCTCTCCTTCGCGATCGACTTCGCCGTCGCGCTGCGCAACCTGAGACGGGCGAAGTAGGGTCACGCGCTGCGATGAAGACGACCGTCACAGAGCTGCCCGAGTCGCGCGTGCGGGTCGAGGTCGAGGTCCCGGCGGAGGACGTCAACCGCGGCGTCAACCGCGCCGCCCGCTCGCTCGCGAGGGAGATGCGGCTGCCCGGCTTCCGCAAGGGCAAGGCGCCGCCCTCGCTGGTGATCCAGCGGCTCGGCTACGGCGCCGTGCTGGAGGAGGCGCTCCGCGACTCGCTGCCCGAGTGGTACGAGCGAGCGCTCCTCGCCTCCGGCGTCAACCCGGTCGGCGACCCCAGCATCGAGCTCGTCTCCGCTCCAGACGCCGAGGGCGAGTCGCTCGGCTTCAAGCTCGAGGTCGGCGTGCGGCCGAAGGCGAAGCTCGGCGAGTACAGGGGCCTGGAGGTTGGACGCGCCGAGCCGCAGGTCCCCGAGGACGTAGTCGAGCGCGAGATCGAGCGGGTCCGCGCCGGCTTCGCCAAGCTCGAGCCGGTCGAGCGGGCGGCCGCCGAGGGCGACGTCCTGCTGATCGACTTCGAGGGGCTCGTCGACGGGCAGGCGTTCGAGGGGGGCAAGACGAGCGACTACCTGCTCGAGCTGGGTGGAGGCCAGCTCGTCGAGGGCTTCGAGGAGCAATTGTCCGGAGCGGCCGCGGGAGAGGAGCGAGAGGTCGAGGTCAGCTTTCCCGACGACCTCCCCAGCGAGGAGCTGGCCGGCGCCGACGCCGTCTTCTCGGTCCAGGTCAAGGAGGTCCGCGAAAAGGTCCTGCCCGACCTCGACGACGACTTCGCCGCGGACGTCTCCGAGTTCGAGACGCTCGAGGAGCTGCGCGGCGATATCCGCGAGAAGGTCTCCGAGGTCGCGGCGGATCGGATCGAGCAGGACTTCCGCGTCGCCGCGATCGACGCCGCCGTCGATGCGGCGACGGTCGACCTCCCCGACGAGCTCGCCGCAGCGCGGGCGGCGGAGCGCTGGGAGCGGGTCGAACGGCAGCTGGCCGCCCGCGGCATGAGCCCGGACTCCTATCTGCAGATGCAGGGCAAGACCCGCGAAGAGGTGATCGAGGAATCGAGGCCGGACGCCGAGCGTGAGCTGAAGCGGGAGGCGGTTCTGGAGGCGATCGCCGATGCGGAGGGAATCGAGGTCTCCGAGGAGGAGATGGTCGAGGCGCTCGCCCACGCCGCCGAGCACGAGCGCACCACGCCCGAGAAGCTGCTGCGGCGGCTCGAGGAGAGCGGCCGCGACGCGCTGGTCCGCGAGGACATCAGGGTCCGCAAGGCGATCGACCTGGTCGCCGAGTCGGCGGTGCCGATCCCGCTCGAGCAGGCCGAGGCGCGCGAGAAGCTGTGGACCCCGGAGAAGGAGCGCGAGGAGGCAGGTTCGCTCTGGACTCCCGGGGCGGATTAGCCGGACGTTCTAGGCGCCCAGCGCACGGACTTGTGCAGGGGTTTGTCGCCGTGTAGGAAATACCGATCAAGTACCCGACCGTGATCGACTCCAGCGAATCGAGCTTCAGGTTCCTGCGGCGCAAGCCGCTCGACGAGCGGCCGCGCCGCGCTCTTGCGGTCGCGGCGGGCCTCTTCGCCGCGATCTTTGCCCTGCGGTTCGCCGCGACGACCACCGCCGACGCGGTCACCTTCCTCTACGTGATCCCGATCGTGTTCGTCGCGATCTCCTTCGGTGAGCGGGGTGGGTTCGCCGCCGCGATCGTGGGCTTCGCCCTCTCGGTCGTCTGGACCGTCGTGGACGGAGTCGCGATCGGCCCGCTCGGCTACGCGGTCAGGGCGGCTGTCTTCCTCCTGGTGGGTAGCCTGGTCGGCCGCTTCGCCACCACCCTGCGGGCGCTGCACGAAGAGAGCGCCAAGCACTTCCACCTCTCCCAGGACCTGATCTGCACCGCCGGGACCGACGGCTACTTCAAGCGGGTCAACGCGTCCTTCGAGCGTGTCCTCGGCTACAGCGAAGAGGAACTGCTCTCGCGGCCCTACGTCGACTTCGTCCACCCTGACGACCTCGAACGGACGGTGGTCGAGGCCGCCGCGGTGCCGGACGGGCGCGGCGCCGTGCAGTTCCAGAACCGCTACCTGGGCAAGGACGGCGAGATCCACTGGCTCGAGTGGACCTCGACATCGCTGGCCGACGAGGGGCTGATCTACGCGGTCGCCCGCGAGATCACCGACCGCAAAGCGCTGGAGCAGGAGCTGGAGCGGCTCTCCCAGCACGATTCGCTGACCGGGCTCTTCAACCGCCACCGCTTCGAGGAGGAGCTCGAGCGGCAGCTGATCTACACGCGGCGCTACGGCCGGGGCGGCGCGCTGCTGGTCCTCGACCTCGACCGCTTCAAGCAGATCAACGACGAGCTCGGCCACGCGGCGGGCGACAGGGCGCTTTGCGAGGTGGCGCGGTTGCTGCGGGAGAACCTGCGCGCCAGCGACACCGTCGCGCGCGACTCCGGCGCGGTGGTGGCGCGGCTCGGCGGCGACGAGTTCGTCGTCCTGCTGCCGGAGGCCGACGTCGACGGCGCACGAGCCGCCGCCGAGAGGCTCGTTGCGGCGATGGAGGGCTGTGAGCTGGCGATCGACGGCCAGTACGTGAAGCTGCATGTGAGCGTCGGCATCGCGCTCTTCGACGAGCACGGCCGGCCACCGGCGGAGGCCCTGCTCGCGGCCGCCGACCGGGCGATGTACGCGGCGAAGGTCGCCGGTGGCGCCGGCGTGAGCCTGGTCGCGACGCCCCGCTGAGACCGGCGAAAAGTCCAGCGCGGCCCTTCTATAGAGTGCGGGCCGTGAGCCCCCTGGTCCCGATGGTGGTCGAGCAGACCTCGCGCGGCGAGCGCGCCTTCGACATCTATTCGCGCCTGCTCGGCGAGCGGATCGTCTTCCTCGGCACGCCCGTGACCGAGGACATCGCCAACCTGATCGTCGCCCAGCTTCTGCACCTGGAGTCCGAGGACCCGGACAAGGACATCAGCCTCTACGTCAACTCGCCCGGCGGCTCCGTCTACGCCGGCCTGGCGATCTACGACACGATGCAGTTCATCAAGCCCGACGTGCAGACGATCTGCGTCGGCATCGCGATGAGCATGGGGGCGCTGCTGCTGGCCGGTGGCGCCGACGGCAAGCGCATGTCGCTGCCCAACTCGAAGATCCTCATCCACCAGGTCTCCTCGAGCTTCCAGGGCCAGGCGACCGACATCGAGATCCACGCCAAAGAGATCATCGACGTCCGCCGCCGCCTCGACGAGATCCTCGCCAAGCACACGAAGCAGCCCTTCGAGAAGGTCGCCAAAGACACCGAGCGCGACTACTTCATGAGCGCGGAGGAGGCGAAGGAGTACAACCTCGTCGACCGCGTCATCGAACACCACTGAAGCGCCCGGCGGCCCTCGCGCTCGTCTCGCTCGTCGTCCTCGCCGCGCCGGCCACGGGAAGGACCTCCAGCGGCGGGCTTCCCTATCGCGACCACGTCTTCCCGGTGCGGGGTCCCCACTGGGCGCGCGGGCCGATCGGCGAGTTCGGCGCGCCGCGCAGCGGCGGCCGCATCCACGAGGGCTTCGATGTCGTCGCGGCCTGCGGCACGGAGCTGGTCGCCGCCCGGGGCGGCCGGGTCCTGCGGCGCGGCTACGACCCGGCGCTCTACGGCCACTACCTGCTGATCCACGGCGAAGGGGAGCGGCGCAGCTACTTCTACGCGCACATGCCGCGCCCGGCGCCGGTCGATCGCGGAGAGCGTGTCTGGACCGGAGAGAGGGTCGGCGCCGTCGGTGAGACCGGCAACGCTCGCAGCGTCGGCTGCCACCTCCATTTCGAGATCCACGTCCGCGGCCGGCCGCTCGACCCCGAGCCCGCCCTGCGCCGCTGGGACCGCTACAGCTAGCCGCCCGGTTCGTGTTTCGCGGCACAGATTTTCCAGAGCCGGCACGAATGTCACGCACCTGCGCGTTCTGGCCTGGCACGATCCTGGCATGCGGCGGAGGGGATTGTCTGCACGGCTGGGGCGCCATATGGAGCGCGGCGAGGAGCTGATGGAGCTCAACCGCGCCGCCTTCGATCGAAACACCGAGGCCTTCGAGCGCGTGCTAGCGGCGCTGGACCGACATGAGCACCGGTTCGAGGAAAGCCGGAGGGAGAGTG
>Ga0193699_10001078_pt1 | contig 11038 bp, 11 predicted proteins | sample L3c2metaG_FD_160095 | JGI IMG/M metagenome (GOLD analysis project Ga0193699, IMG submission 160095) | Soil microbial communities from a riparian zone of the East river system, Colorado, United States - L3c2 | ecosystem: Environmental > Terrestrial > Soil > Riparian zone | place: USA: East... | reverse complement strand
CGTTGGCCGCACGGGATCGGCAATGTGATTTGCCTCACATTAGATGCGCCGCGGCGCCGCGTGTCGCCTCCGTTTGACCTTTGCGGACGGGGGTGGCTTGGTGCGGACATCGGCTGATCGCAAACCAAGAAGAAGTTGAACCGATGGGAACCGCCTACGAAATCTACGCCCTGCGCTACGCGACGATGTCGCCCCGCACCCCCCACATGAATTACCTCGCGCCGGACCCCCACGAGACCACGGCTCAGGACCTCGATTACTTCGTCTGGCTCATTCGCGGCGGCGGCCGCGACATCCTGGTCGATACCGGTTTCAATGCCGAGGAAGCCCAGGCGCGGGGCCGCAAGCTGACGCTCAACCCGGTGGATGCGCTGGCGCGCTTTGGCGTCAACGCCGATGACATCAAGGACGTCATCGTCACCCATCTGCATTACGACCATGCCGGCAATCTCGACCGCTTTCCCAAGGCGCGGTTTCATCTGCAGGATCGCGAGATGAGCTACGCCACCGGGCGCTGCATGTGCCACGGCACGCTGCGGCATCCGTTTTCGGTGGAGCACGTCACGATGATGGTCCGCCACGTCTTCAGCGAACGGGTTGCTTTCCACAACGGCGATGGCGAGGTCGCGCCGGGCGTGACGTTGCATCGGGTCGGCGGCCACTCCGACGGCCTGCAGGTGGTGCGGGTCGAGACCGCGCGCGGCCCGGTCGTGCTGGCGTCGGACGCCTCGCATTACTACGGCAACATGCACCGCCGCAGTCCGTTTCCGATCATCTACAATCTCGGCGACATGTTCGAGGGCTGGGAAATCGCGCAGCGCCTCGCCGGTCATCCCGACCGCGTCATCCCCGGCCACGATCCGATCGTGACCGAGATCTATCCGCGCGCCGGCGACAAGGCCGATGCCTTTGCCTTGCATCTGCCGCCGTCGCGCTCCTTCGTGAAGTCATAAGCGGACCATCCAATGCCAGCGTACAAGACCATCGGCTTCATCGGCCTCGGCGTGATGGGCGAGCCGATCTGCCGCAACCTCGTGAGGAAGAGCGGCGCGCGTGTGATCGCGTTCGATCTTTCTCCGGAACCGCTGGCGCGGCTGTCCGCTGACGGCGCCGAGGTCGCGGCGTCGGTGGCGGACGCCGTCCACCAAAGCGACATCGTGTTCCTGTGCCTTCCCAGCGCCAAGCATGTGCGCAGCGTTTTCGAAGGCGACGGCGTCCTGAAAGATATCCGCAGCGGTCAGGTCGTGGTCGATCTCGGCACTTCTTCCGTCAGCCAGACCCGCGATTTCGCCGGACAGTTGCAGGCCAAGGGCGCGGCATGGGCCGATGCCCCGATCGCGCGCACGCGTCAGGCCGCGCAGGACGGCACGCTCAGTGTCATGGTCGGCGCGACACCGCAATTATACGCGGCGATCGGGCCCTTGATCCGCTGCTTTGCTACCGACGTCACCCATTGCGGCGAAGTCGGCGCGGGGCAGGTGACCAAGATTCTCAACAACATGGTGCTGTTCGAGACCGTCAACGCGCTTGCCGAAGCGGTCGCCGTTGCAAAGCACAACGGTGTCGATCCGGCGCTGCTGCTGAATACGTTGTCAAAAGGTTCGGCCGACAGCTTTGCGCTGCGCAATCACGGCATGAAGGCGATCGTGCCGGGGAATTTTCCGGAGCGCGCGTTCTCGACGGAATATGCGCTGAAGGATCTTTCCTATGCGCTGGAGCTGGCGGCAGATGCCGGCATTAAAATCCGCGGCGCCGAGCTGATCGGCCAGGTGTTGCAGGAAGCGATCGATGCCGGTTCCGGCGGGGCGTATTTCCCTGTCATTGCGAAGCATATCGATCGCGCGTAGAGCGCGACGTCTCTTTAACGTCGTCATGCCCGGCCTTGTGCCGGGCATCCACGTCTTTCTTGATTTGGTGCAGCGAAGACGTGGATGGCCGGGACAAGCCCGGCCATGACGGAGTGTAAGCGTAACCGCCTAATTCGTCATTGCGAGCGAAGCGAAGCAATCCAGCTTTACCGCAGCAAAGCTGGATTGCTTCGTCGCTTCGCTCCTCGCAATGACGGGATACACACCGGTCCTCATCCTGAGGAGCGGCGTCTTCGCCGCGTCTCGAAGGATGGCGGCGTAGGGGCTACTCATGGTTCGAGACGCGCGCAAGGACGCGCTCCTCACCATGAGGGACCAGCCTAATACGCCTCCACCTTGCCGGCTTCCTTACTGGTCTGCACGAGATCGAGGCTCTGCTCGATCTTGCCGAGCATCAGCGCAAAATCCCTGCGCTCCTGGGCGGAGAGACACGACAAAATCTCCTGTTCCTTGCGTAAGAGGCGCGGGATCAGTTCCTGATAGAGCGCCTTGCCTTTCCGCGTCATTCGCAGCGCGAATTCCCGGCGGTCGTCTTCATTCTCGACCCGTTCCACCAACTGCCGTGTCATCAGCGCCGTCACCGCGCGGCTGATGGTGGATTTGTGGGTCCGGGTGCAATGGGCGATGTATTGCGCGCTGCAGGCGTCGTTGCGGAAGCCGAGCGTCGCCAGCACCCGCCATTCCGGAATGTCCAGCCCGTAGCGTTCCTGATATTCGCTCGACAGCGCGGCCGAAACCTCGGCCGCCAGCCGGTTCAGCCGAAATGGCACAAAGCGAAACAGATCGAGCTTGGCCAAAATAGCTCCAAATTGAGTTGACGGGCGAGCGCGCAGGGAGTTTAGATAGTTGCAGATGCGACTATCTTAAGCCCGGGCGCGGTGGCTTGGCCAGAGCAATGTGAGCGCATGACGCAGCCCTCCAACATCCAGTTCGGCTACCGCCGTCACCCCGATCAGGCGCGGGCGGATGGCGACGCGGCGCATCATGCGGTCGTCATCGTCGGCGCCGGACCGGTCGGGCTGTCGCTCGCGATCGATCTGGCGCAGCGCGGCCAGGCCGTGGTGCTGCTCGACGATGCCGACCGGATCGGCGAGGGCTCGCGCGCGATCTGCTTCTCAAAACGCTCGCTGGAGTTCTGGGACCGGCTCGGCGTCGGCCAGCGCATGGTCGACAAGGGCGTGGTGTGGAGCGTCGGCAGGATCTTCCACGGCGCCTCGCAGCTCTACCAATTCAATCTGCTGCCGGAACAGGGACACAAGCGGCCCGCCTTCATCAACCTGCAGCAATTCCATGCCGAGGCCTATCTGGTCGACCGCGTCCAGGAACTCGCCGCGATCGACCTGCGCTGGCGCAACAAGGTGACCTCGCTGGAACAGCGCAACGATCATGCGCTGCTGACGGTCGAGACGCCGGACGGGCCTTATCGGCTGCGCGCGAATTACGTCGTTGCCTGCGACGGCGCACGCTCTTCGTTGCGGCAGATGGTCGGTGCCGAATTCGCCGGAAAAATGTTCGAGGATCAATTCCTGATCGCCGATGTCAGGATGACCGCGGAATTTCCGACCGAGCGCTGGTTCTGGTTCGACCCGCCGTTCCACGCCGGTCGCTCGGCGCTGCTGCACAAGCAGCCGGACGATATCTGGCGGATCGACCTGCAACTGCATCCGGACGCCGACCCCGCGGTCGAGAAGCGGCCCGAGAACGTGCGGCCGCGGATCGCGCGCATGCTCGGGCACGAGAAGTTCGAGTTCGAATGGATCTCGCTCTATAAATTCCAGTGCCGCCGGATGCAGAGATTCCTGCACGGCCGCGTGATGTTTGCCGGCGATGCCGCGCATCAGGTCTCGCCGTTCGGCGCGCGCGGCGCCAATTCCGGGCTGGAGGACGCCGAGAACCTGGCGTGGAAACTCGACCGCGTGCTGCGGAAGGTTTCGCCGGAAGCGCTGCTCGAGAGCTATCACACCGAGCGCAGCGCCGCGGCCGACGAGAACATCCGCGAATCGACCCGCTCGACCGACTTCATGGCGCCGGTGTCCCGGCAGGAAGCGCGGCTGCGCAAGGCGGTGCTGTCGCTCGCCAGGGAAACCGAATTCGGCAAGCGCATGATCAATGGCGGGCGGCTCTCGGTTCCCTCGATCTATGATTCGCCGCTGTCGACCGCGGATACGGAGGTGTGGCGCGGCGGCCCGCGGCCAGGGGCTTCCATGCCCGACGCGCCGGTTGCCGGGCGTGGCGGCGAGACGACGTTTTTGACCGAAGCTTTTATCAAGGCGGGAACGCGGTTCACGCTGCTTGAGTTTTGTAATGGCGCCGCGGTGGAACGTCCCGATGGCGTCGGCGTGATCCGGATCGGCGGCAACGATGGTCTCGGGGATTCCGCAGGGCTGGTCGGTGCGCGCTACGATGCCGAGCCGGGTACAGCCTATCTGCTGCGGCCCGACGGCTATGTCGCCGCCCGGTTCCGGCATCCCACCCGCACCGCCCTCGACGTCGCGCTGGCGCGTGCGACAGGTCACAACTGAGGATCATCATGGCATTGTCGACCAGTTCAAATTTTGCCAAGCCGGATGATGCGTTTCGCGCGGTCGTCGAGGCGCATCGCGGATTGAGCGACGCCCAAAGCGCCGATCTCGACGCCGCGCTGGTCTTGATCCTGGCCAATCATATCGGCGATCTCGATGTACTGCGCGAGGCGATCGAGCTTGCGAAGCGGCGGATGATTGAAGCGAGCCAACAACAACAGCAACAGCAGTAATCGTATGATCATGCCTAAAGCCGTCATTGCGAGCGAAGCGAAGCAATCCAGCTTTCGTGAAGCGACAAGAAAGAGTGGATTGCTTCGTCGCAAGTGCTCCCTTGCGCAAACGCTATCGCGTTTGTCGCAGGCAATGACGGGGATAGGCTCAGAGTTGTCACACAGGGAATTGAATTAATGGCAAAAGGTTTCGCATCCACGACCGACATGGCGGAGAAGAAGATCACCTTCTCCGAGATCGGCACCGATCTCTATGCCTTCACCGCCGAGGGCGATCCCAATTCGGCTGTGATCGTCGGCGACGACGGCTGTCTGGTGTTCGACGCACAGGCGACGCCGGCGATGGCGAACAAGGTGATCGAGCGGGTGCGCAGCGTCACCGACAAGCCGATCAAATATGTCGTGCTGTCGCATTACCACGCGGTGCGCGTGCTCGGCGCCTCGGCCTATCACGCGCAAGCGGTGATCGCCTCGGCGGAAACCTACCGGCTGGTCGAGGAGCGCGGCCAGCAGGATTGGGATTCCGAATATGGCCGGTTTCCGCGGCTGTTCCAGGACGCGCAGAGCATCCCGGGCCTGACCTGGCCGACGCTCACCTTCGAAGGCGAAATGTCGGTCTATCTCGGCAAGCGCGAGGTGCGGCTGATACAGCTTGGCGCCGGTCACACCTCCGGTGATATCGTCGCCTGGGTGCCGGACGCCGAAGTGATGTTTTCCGGCGACCTGATCGAATACCATTCGGCCTGCTATTGCGGTGACGCGCATTTGCGCGAATGGCCTGTCACGCTGAACGAAATCCGCGCCTTTAATCCCAAGGCGATCGCGCCGGGCCGCGGCGATGCGCTGAAGGGCATCGCCACCGGCCGCGACGCCATCGCCATGACCCGCGATTTTGTCACGTCGCTTTACGGCGCCGCGGAAACGGCGGTGGCAAAAGGCCGCAATCTCAGGGAAGCCATGGCGGCGACCCGCGAGGTGATGGACCCGAAATTTTCCAGTTTTGCGATCTACGAACACTGTCTGCCGTTCAACGTTTCGCGCGCGTTCGACGAGGCGTCGGGCATCGACGATCCCGTGATCTGGACCGACAAGCGCGACCAGGAAATGTGGGCAAGCTTGCAAGGAGGATGACCATGAATATCAACACCTCGCCCGATGCCATCAGCCGCGGCACCGTCAATATCACGCCGGGTTATATGTCCGGCTTCGGCAACAGTTTTGAGACCGAAGCATTGCCAGGCGCGCTGCCGATCGGGCGCAATTCGCCGCAGCGTTGCGCCTACGGGCTCTACGCCGAACAGCTCTCCGGCTCGCCCTTCACCGCGCCGCGCGGCAGCAACGAGCGCTCATGGCTGTATCGGATCCGGCCATCGGTCAAACATTCCGGCCGTTTCGAGAAGGCCGATGCCGGGTTGTGGCGCACCGCGCCGTGCCACGAATACGATCTGCCGATCGCGCAGCTGCGCTGGGACCCGGCGCCGATCCCGAAAGAAGACAAAACCTTCCTGCAGGGCGTGCAGACCATGACCACGGCGGGTGACGCCAACACCCAGGCCGGCATGGCCGCGCATGTCTACCTGATCACGCAATCGATGGTCGACCAGCATTTCTACAATGCCGACGGCGAGATGATGTTCGTGGCCCAGCAGGGCAACTTACGTTTCGTCACCGAATTCGGCCGCATCGATATCGAGCCCGGCGAGATCGCCGTGATTCCGCGCGGCGTGAAATTCCGGGTCGAGATTCCCGGCGGCCCGGCGCGCGGTTACCTCTGCGAGAATTACGGCGGCGCCTTCACGCTGCCGGAGCGCGGGCCGATCGGCGCCAACTGCCTCGCCAATGCCCGGGATTTCCTGACGCCCGTCGCGGCCTATGAGGACAAGGACACGCCGACCGAATTATTCGTGAAATGGGGTGGCTCATTGTTCAAGACCACGCTGCCGCATTCGCCGATCGATGTGGTGGCATGGCACGGCAATTACGCGCCCTACAAATACGACCTGCGCACCTTCTCGCCGATCGGCGCCATCGGCTTCGACCATCCCGATCCCTCGATCTTCACGGTGCTGACCTCGCCGTCGGAAACCGCAGGGACCGCCAACATCGATTTTGTCATCTTCCCCGAACGTTGGGCGGTGGCTGAAAACACCTTCCGGCCGCCGTGGTATCACATGAATATCATGTCGGAATTCATGGGGCTGATCTACGGCGTCTACGACGCCAAGCCGCAGGGATTTACGCCCGGCGGCATCAGCCTGCACAACATGATGCTGCCGCACGGCCCCGACCGCGAAGCTTTTGATCACGCCAGCAACAGCGAGTTGAAGCCGGTCAAGCTGACCGGGACCATGGCCTTCATGTTCGAGACCCGCTACCCGCAACGCGTCACCGCGCACGCCGCGAAATCAGCGACGCTGCAGCACGATTACGCGGATTGCTGGAAGGGGCTGGAAAAACGGTTCGATCCGAATAGGCGGTGAAGTCTTCGACTCCCCTCTATCTTTCGTCATGCCCGGGCTTGTCCCGGGCATCCACGTCCTTGCGCAGTATAGTGAAGTCGTGGATGGCCGGGTCAAGCCCGGCCATGACGATGTCCTAGCGGAGAATCACATGCCCCATCCCAACGACCCCACCCTCCGCTCCTTCATCCCGGTCGATCCCACATCCGACTTCCCGATCCAGAATCTCCCTTACGGCGTGTTCTCGGCCAAGGATGGCCTCGCCCCGCGTATCGGCGTTGCGATCGGAGATTACGTGCTCGATCTCTGGGAACTCGAACAGGACAGCCGGCTCGATGTCGGGGAACTAGGTGTGTTCTCCCAGCCTTCGGTCAATGCCTTCATGGCGCTGGGCCCAAAAGTGTGGTCGCGCACGCGGGCGCGGATCAGTGAGTTGCTGCGCCATGACAATCCGGAGCTGCGCGATAACGACGAGTTACGCCGCCGCGCGCTGGTGCCGATGGCCGATGCAAGACTGCATCTCCCGGTCGCGGTCGCCGGCTACACCGATTTCTATTCGTCGAAGGAGCACGCCACCAATGTCGGCGCCATGTTCCGCGGCAAGGACAACGCGCTGCAGCCGAACTGGCTGCACATGCCGATCGGCTATAACGGCCGCGCCTCGACTGTCGTGGTCTCCGGCACCAAAGTGCGCCGGCCGTGCGGGCAGCTAAAGCCACCGGGCGCGGATGTGCCGAGTTTTGGGCCGTGCAAGCGGCTCGATTTTGAACTGGAAATGGGCGTCGTGGTCGGGCAGCCGTCGCCGATGGGCGAGATGCTCAATGAGGCGCAGGCCGAGCAGATGATCTTCGGTTTTGTGCTTCTGAACGACTGGAGCGCGCGCGATATCCAGCAGTGGGAATATGTGCCGCTCGGCCCGTTCCAGGCGAAAGCGTTCGCGACTTCGATCAGCCCATGGATAGTGACGCGAGAAGCGCTGGAGCCGTTTCGGCTGCAGGGCCCGGTGCAGGATCCCGTGCCGCTGCCGTATTTGCAGCAGACGCAGCCGAACAATTACGACCTGCAGCTCGATGTCGCCTTGCGCGCGGCGTCTATGAGCGAGGCCGCCGGTATCTGCCGCACCAATTTCAAATACATGTACTGGTCGTCGGTGCAGCAACTGGTGCACCACGCCTCATCCGGCTGCGCCATGAACGTCGGCGATCTCCTGGGATCCGGCACCATCTCAGGCCCGGAGAAACACCAGCGCGGCAGCCTGTTGGAGATCAGCTGGAACGGCACCGAGCCGACGGAATTGCCTGATGGCGTGAAGCGGACGTTTCTCGAAGACGGCGATTCCCTCGTGATGCGCGGCTGGTGCCAGGGCGACGGCTACCGCGTCGGTTTTGGCGAGGTTGAGGGGACGATTTTGGCGGTGGAATGACAGGAACGGCGCACGCCCACGTCTCGCGTCGTCCCGGCGAACGCCGGGACCCATAACCCCGGTCGTCTGTGGTTACGAAAGGTTGTCCAACAGCGTTATTAAGACGCGACGGCACGGCGTATGGGTTCCGGCGTTCGCCGGAACGACGGAAGACTCAGCGCTTCTCCGGCGGAATATCCCGAAGCCTCGCCGAATGCGCGGCTACATCGTCGAGACTATATTTGAGATGCACGCGCTTATCCGACGGCGGGTGCTTTTCGACGGACACGCCGGGCCGCCGTTCGGTCGCCGGCCGGATCGGTCGTGGCACAAACCCGCCGCCGCAGTTGGGGCAGACATTGCCGAGCTTGGTCTCGACGCAGTCCGCACAGAATGTGCATTCATAGGAGCAGATGCGCGCCTCCGTTGCATTCGGCGGCAGATCCTTGTCGCAATATTCGCAGTTCGGCCGAAGTTGCAGCGCCATGGGTGTCTCTTGGTTTTGGGCAGGGCGGACGATCGCAAATCACTCGCCCGATTCGAATGCCGAATCTCCCTCGATTCCGGCCATCTCCCGCAAAATTACCGCGCCAACTCCTTCAGCGGCAGCTTTGCACTCTCCTTCAACCGGTCCAGCACGATCGATGAGCGCACATGCGCCACGCTCTGATGCGGCATCAGCACGTTGTTGACGATGTCGGACAGGCTCTTGAGGTCGCGCAGCACCGCCTTCAGGAGATAATCGGCGTCGCCGGTCAGCGAATAGGCTTCCTGGATGTCGTCGACGCGGTTGACCAGCGCGCGAAACCGTTTTGCATTATCGGGCGAATGGGTCGCCAGTGTAATGTGGATGAAGGCGATCAGGTTGAAGCCGAGCGCTTCGCTGGCGAGATCGGCGTGGTAGCCCGAGATCACCTTCTCTTGCTCCAGCCGCATCCGGCGCCGCGAGCATTGCGATGCCGACAGGCCGACGATGTCGGCGAGTTGCTGGTTGGTCCGCCGGCCATCGTCCTGCAGGGCGGCCAGCATTTTGAGGTCGAAGGCGTCTACTGGGATCATGCGCCAATCATCCATTTTATGCACGCATCGTGCACTATGATAGCCAATCACAGGGCACTTTGCATGCACTTTGCGGCCGTAGTGGCGGAAACTCCATGAAGACAGATTAAGGAGAACAGCCATGGGTCCATTTCCGCACGACGCGCCGGCCGCGACCATCAGCACCGACAATCCGATGGGCACCGACGGTTTCGAGTTTGTCGAATACGCGCATCCGAGGCCGCAGGAACTGCACGCGCTGTTCGGGCTAATGGGCTATATGCCGGTCGCGCGCCATAGAACCAAGAAGATCACGGTCTATCGCCAGGGCGACATCAATTATCTCGTCAACGAACAGCCCGGCACCCACGGCCACAGCTTTGTCGCCGCGCACGGGCCATGCGCGCCTTCGATGGCGTTTCGGGTGGTCGATGCCAAGCAGGCCTATCAGCGCGCGCTGTCGCTCGGCGCGGAACCCGCCGACATTCCCGCCGCGCAGAAGACGCTGGACGTTCCCGCCATCAAGGGCATCGGCGGCAGCCTGCTGTATTTCATCGATCGCTATGATGGCGCCAAGGGTTCGGCCTACGACGCCGAGTTCGAATGGACAGGCGCCAGGAATCCGCGCCCCGAGGACGCGGGATTGTTTTATCTCGATCACCTCACCCACAACGTTCATCGCGGCCGCATGGATGTCTGGACCGGCTTCTACGAAAAACTGTTCAATTTCCGGCAGATCAGGTTTTTCGATATCGAGGGCCGCGCCTCCGGCCTGTTCTCGCGGGCGCTGACCAGCCCCGACGGCAAGATCCGGATTCCAATCAATGAGGACGCCGGCCAATCCGGCCAGATCGAGGAATATCTCAGCGTCTATCGCGGCGAGGGCATCCAACACATCGCCTGCGGCGCCAAGGATATCTATCGGACCGTTGAGACGCTGCGTGCCGACGGCCTGCCGTTCATGCCGCCGCCACCCGAAACCTATTTCGAAAAGATCGACGCGCGCCTGCCCGAGCACGGCGAGGACGTCGCGCGATTAAAACGCGACGGCATCCTGATCGATGGCGAAGGCGTGGTCGAAGGCGGCCACACCAAGGTGCTGCTGCAAATCTTCTCCGCCAACGCGATCGGGCCGATCTTCTTCGAATTCATCCAGCGCAAGGGCGATGACGGTTTTGGCGAAGGCAACTTCAAGGCGCTGTTCGAATCGATCGAGGAAGACCAGATTCGGAGGGGCGTGCTGAAGGTGGACGCGGCGTAAGGATTTTGTAGGGTGGGCAAAGCGAAGCGTGCCCACCATCTTCGTCAACAAATAACACGCTGGAAATGGTGGGCACGGCGCAAGAGCGCCTTTGCCCACCCTACGATTCCGGCTCTCGTCATTGCGAGCGAAGCGAAGCAATCCATTTGCGGCAAAGAAAGTATGGATTGCTTCGTCGCTTTGCTCCTCGCAATGACGGCGGAGGTCCTACCTCCCCGCCTTCCACTCCCTCGTCAGCTCACCGATATCCGCCTT
>Ga0193699_10001077_pt1 | contig 11038 bp, 10 predicted proteins | sample L3c2metaG_FD_160095 | JGI IMG/M metagenome (GOLD analysis project Ga0193699, IMG submission 160095) | Soil microbial communities from a riparian zone of the East river system, Colorado, United States - L3c2 | ecosystem: Environmental > Terrestrial > Soil > Riparian zone | place: USA: East... | reverse complement strand
GACTCGGAAGACATAGCGACCATCGCAAAGCACAAATGCTCCGTCGCACACTGCCCGGCATCGAATGCGAAATTCGGGCACGGCATCGCTCCGCTGCTCCCACTCCTCGCCGCCGGAATCGAAGTCGGCATCGGCTCGGATTCCGTAGCCAGCAACAACCGGATGGATATTCTCGACGAAGCCCGGCTCTCGGTTCTGATCCATCGGGCGGCTAGCCGCCGGCACGATGCGTTCGGGGCACACGACGCGCTCCAGCTCGCGACGATCGGCGGCGCTCGCGCGCTAGGAATCGATGCGAGAGTGGGTTCCCTCGAAGTCGGAAAGGATGCGGACCTCGCCGCGTTCAGCACGGCCAGTGCGCGCACTATCCCCCTTGGCGACCCCTATTCGGCCGCGATCTTTGCCCTTCCCGGCCGCTCGGCCGAGCTGGTTACGGTCAAAGGTCAGGTGCTGGTAGAGAAGGGGCGAGCCCGGGCGTCGGACAAGGCGCTCGCCGCGCGGGTTGAGGCGGTTGGCACTGCTCTCGCAACGTGGGCGTCACAGGCGTTATCTTGAAGCTCCCCTCCGAAGGAAGCCTGGCTCAATGGCGGCAGTAGACAATCACCACCGTATTTGGCGCGATGGGAAGTTCGTGGATTGGGAAGACGCTACGATCCACGTAATGAGTCACGTCGTTCACTACGGTTCCAGCGTGTTCGAGGGCATCCGTTGTTATGAGACGCCCAACGGGCCCGCCGTCTTCCGGCTCGGCTCCCACATGCGGCGCTTCGCGGACTCCTGCAAGATCTATCGGATGCCGCTCAAATATTCGATCGACGAGATGTCCCGCGCGGCAGTCGAGACGGTGGCCGAAAACGGCCTGCCGCACTGCTATCTGCGGCCAGTCGCGATCCGGACCGGCGAACAGATGGGAGTCCTCCCGGCTGACACGCCTCTCGAGGTCTTCATCATTCCGTGGACCTGGGGCACGTACCTGGGCGCCGACGCGCTGAAGAACGGCGCCGATGTCTGCGTTTCGAGCTGGAGACGGCCTGCGCCGGACACCTTTCCGTCCCTCGCGAAGGCGGGCGGGAACTATCTGAACGGACAGCTGTCGAAGATGCAGGCGCGGATCGACAACTACGTCGAAGGAATCATGCTCGACTCCTTTGGGCTGGTGTCGGAGGGAAGTGGAGAGAACCTGTTCCTGGTCCGCGACGGAAAGCTGTACACGTCCACGATCAGCTCCGGGATTCTGAACGGAATCACGCGTGATTCGGTGATCCAGCTTGCGCGCGACATGGATGTCCAAATCGTCGAGGGATCGATCCCCCGCGAGATGCTTTATATCGCCGACGAGCTGTTCTTCACGGGAACTGCCGCGGAAATAACGCCGATTCGTTCCGTCGATCGCATTCCGATCGGTTCAGGAAAGCCCGGTGCGCTGACGCTGGAGATACAACGGCAGTACATGGGCATCGCCACCGGCCTGATCGAAGATCCCTATGGCTGGCTGACGCCCGTCCCAAGCCGTGCCCGGGCAGAGAGCAGGACTCGTGGCAAGATCCCGAAAGAGAGGGTGGACAGCATGTCCGCCTCGCCGATTTAGCCGCATCTGATCGAGCTGGATCCAGCCGCCGACTGGATGGGTTGTTCGAGCGTAAAATCGTGTTACCGGCTACCGCCGGCGTCGTCGCATATGAATAGGATACGCGACGCGGTCGCACGACCCGTATATTAGGGTGGAATTACCAAGGAGGAGTGCTTGATCGTTGGTTGTCTGGCACTGAATGCTTCGTTCGAGCCGTTGACGATGGTTCCGTTGCGGCGCGCGCTGAGACTTGTGATCGATGGAAAGGCAGAGATCATCGAAGCCGATGCCGATCGCGTCGTCCGCTCCGAGAGGTTGACGCTTCCGCGTCCGGCGGTCATCCGCCTCATGCGCTTCATCCACGTCCCCCGCCGTTTCCGCCGGCAGGTTACGAACACGTTCCTGTTCGCGCGCGACCGCTACCGCTGCCAGTATTGCGGGCGCCTGCAGATCGAGCTCAAGCCGCGTGAATCACTGACGCGCGATCACCTCGTCCCGCTTTCCCGCGGCGGCGCCAACGACTGGACCAACGTCGTGACCGCGTGCAGTCCCTGCAACACGAAGAAGGCCAACAATCTGCCGAGCGAAATCGGGATGCACCCGATGCACGCGCCGGTCGAGCCGCACTTCGTGCATCTGAGCTGGGCCGTCCGGAGATTGACCGCGACGCAGGCCAAGTACATCAAGCTCTTCTACGGCGAAGAGACGCTCCATCATCTCGAGGACCTTGAGCAGCGGCACCCGCACGGGCCTCACCACGTGGGGCACAAAGTCAGCTAACTGCCGTTCTAGAGTCTGAACGTCCCGGTTCGTGCCTCGTAGTGCCGCTTTTCCCCTCCGAGCAATCGCACGACCAACGTCCGAACGCCTCGCCCTACCGCCGTTCCGGGATTCTTTTTTCCGCTGACCGCCGGCTTGAGCTCGCCGCGCAGCCACCGCTCCACTTCGTCGAGATCACTCAGCGAGAGAGTCTCCACATCCAGCAGCAGGTTGTAGTAGCCTCGCTGCCCCTTCTTTGGCAGCGCGATCGTCGTCTTGTACGGCGCTTCGAGCGCGCTCGAAGCATCCTCGAGCGTTTGGAATTCTCCGAGCGACACCGCCTTCTTGTCGACCACGCGTACGACCTGGTATTTCTTGCCGAGGACGTCGTATTTGAGGATGACGTCCCACTCGAACGCTGCCTTGAGATCGTCGAACCATCTCCCGCCCACCCACCGCTCGAGACGATAGTGCAGCCGTGCCGGGAAGCCGTTGGCCAGCAGGTCCCGCATCGTGGCATCAGTCAGCAGTCCCGCCGACGCTACGAACGGCGCGTCATCCGCCCACGCGTTCGCCGGCGGTGGCAGCACCTCCACGCGCACCTTCTTCTGCGCGCCCAAAGAAGAGGCGGAGAGAAGCCCGATTGCGAGCAGCAATCTCGAGGTCAGCATCACTAGAACCGGCGACGCACCCGCAGAAACACATTCGCCGGCTCCTTCGAGCTCGAGACCGCTTTCGCCACGTACACACCGAAGATTCCGAGGTCGAGCCCAAGCCCGACGTCGGTTCTGAAAGTCCCAAACCGTGGCATGCTGCGACTGGAGTATTGAAGCGTTCCTGTCGGCGTGCCGACGAGCCATCCACGCCCTGCATCGACGAAAGCCACGGCTGTCGGCTGCACCGTGAATCCGATGCCGCGGAGCCTGATCGGCCGCGAATTCAGGAAATCGAAAAACGAAGAGTGCAGCTCGTTGCGGTACTCGATCTGAGCGAGCGCGACGCGCTCACACTGGGCGGGGTTGCCCGGGGGCGGCGAGCCGGCGTCGCTGCATTGTGATACGTCGACGATGCCCGGCTGGAATTTTCGGAAGTCGAATCCTGGAATCGTGCCCAGGCCGCCGACCGAAAATCGTCGCTCGAGCGGGAGCTGGTCGCCGTGCACCCAGCCTCCGAGCACGAGCCTGCCGTTGATCCAGCTATTCGGCGACAGCCGGTTGTAGCGGCGCAGGTCGATCAGCACTCGGCCGTACGCCAGCTTGGAAGGAACGGCAGGACGCGCCATGGGAGAAGTCGGCCCAACGTCGCTGAGTCGTCCCGTCCCCCGCTCGTACTCGCCGAGAAAGAGCCAGCCAGTGGAAGGATTGGCGTCGTCGTTTCGGGTATCGATGTTCGCTCGCGCGACGGCAACATGGAATCGGCCCGCATCTACAACCGGATTTGGACGCCACGCCTTTCCATTTCCGAATACTGAGAAGACGCTGCGTGCTCTAACCGAGCCCCATCGCTCATCGCTCCAATCAACGGAGAAGCTGCTGCGAGGACTCATGTTGAACGTCGCGGTTGCCTTCGCGCCGTGACGGTTGAAGTAGTCGCGGAAATCACGGTGACCGAAGAACGCGGCCAGTGCCGCATCGGGATCGGGCAGATGCCACTCTTCCACCGGAGTTACCACGTCGTACGACGAGATCCCCAGCCCGTACCCTCGGCCGCGCCCGACACGCATGTCGGCGTTGATGCGGTGGCCGATGTTCTCATCGTCCCAGTGAAACGTGTCCGCGCTTCTGATGATGCCGAGCACCGACAGATTGAGCTCGGCGGCGCCGGCGCTGTCGTGAAACGAAGGTCCGACGTAGACGGGAAGTCCTTCGGTGCGGTTGTAAGTCTTCGCGGAGCTGATGATCAGTCCACTGCCGCGGCTCGTCCTCGCCCATAGTCCCAGCCGCTCCGCCGTAGTGTCGGTCGCAACGGTGTCTTGGCTTTGGGCGCGGGCGAGCATGGGTACGCCGAACAAGGCGAGCGCGCCCAACGCTCGAAGCAATCTGCTGGTAGTTGTCATGGCGCCGTTATACCCTCGTGGCGTTGATTCCGAGCCGCTTCATGCGACGATAAAGATTCGGCCTGTCGGTGTGTAGCTTTCGCGCCGCATCGGCGACGTTCCCGCCCGCTTCCGCAAGAGCGCGCGCGATGACTGTGCGCTCGAAGCTATCGAGTTTGTCGGCGAGCGAAGTTGGTGCGGCAGCAAGTCCAGCGACTTTTGCCTGGGGACGAGTCGGAGTGGTGATCACAGTCTCTTCTTCGTCACGGTCGACGATCAGCACGTCCTCCACTTGCTGTCCTGTAATTTCCGAGTTCGGATGGATGATTGCCAACCGCTCGACGATGTTGGCGAGCTCGCGGACGTTTCCCGGCCACGGGTAGTCGCGCAGCAGCTGCAGCGCATCGCTCCTCCAGCGCGGCTTGGCCTGCCCGCTGCGTTGCAGAAACAACTCGGAGAAGTGCTCCACCAGCTCCAGAATGTCGTCGCCGCGCTCGCGCAGCGGAGGAATCGCCAGCGGAATGACCTTCAGTCGGAAGTAGAGATCCTCGCGGAACGTACCTCCGCGCACCGCGCGCTCGAGGTCGTGGTTCGTTGCTGAAATGATGCGCACGTCTGTGCGGATCACTTTGTTGCCGCCGACGCGCTGAATCTCCTTGGCTTCGATCGCCCGCAACAATTTCGCTTGCGCGTCAGGCCCCAGATCGCCGACCTCGTCGAGGAAGAGCGTTCCGTGGTGCGCCAGCTCGAAGCGGCCGATCCGCGTCTGGGTCGCTCCGGTGAATGCGCCGCGCTCGTGGCCGAACATCTCGCTCTCGACCAGGTCGCGCGGTATCGCCGCGCAGTTGACCCTGACGAACGGCTTGTCCCGACGGGCGCTCCCGTCGTGGATGGCGCTCGCGACCAGCTCCTTTCCGGTGCCGGACTCGCCGGTGATCAACACCCGCGCATCCGTCGGCGCGACTCGTGTGATCATCTGCCGCACCAGCCCCATTGCTTCGCTCTTGCCGACCATCTGTCCGGCGAATCCAAGCTCCGCTCTCAGCGCGCGGGCGACCCGCCGCGTTTGGCGGAGCTCCAGAGCGGAAGCGACAGCCAGCAACACGCCTTCCGGCGTTAGGGGCTTTTCAAGGAAATTGAACGCGCCAAGCTTTGTCGCCTTCACGGCGTCGGCGAGGCCGGCCCGACCGCTCATCATGATTACCGGCAGGTCGGGTGCGACATCGCGCAGACGCGCGAGGGTAGCCATTCCATCGAGGTCGCCGGGCATCATGAGGTCGACGAGCGCGACATCGGGCTCGCCCTCCTTCACGCGAGCAATCGCTTCGATTCCGCTGGGCGTTTCGGCTACCTCATAACCCTCACCGGTGAGCAGCGCGCCGACCATGCGCCGAATGTTCGGCTCGTCATCGGCGATGAGAACTATCGGCACTTACGTGGTGCGATCCTGCGCGCCTTTTCCCTCGGAGAGCAGCTTGGTCGTGAATCGCTGCCCCTCCGAGATGCGCTCGACTTCGAGGGCGACAGAATCGAGCGCGTGCTCCATCCGCTCCAGGCGCTCGGTGACTTCCGTCGGGAGACGCGGATTTCTCGATTCCGCGTCCATCCTCCGCGAGAACGCGCGGGCCAACGGAACTCCGATGGCCAGGACTATCGCGCAGAGGAACGCGCCCAGCGGAACGACTATTTCTGGTCCCATTTCAAATTTTCCTCGCGGCGCTTCCGCCGTCAGCGGGTATCGTTAGTTGTATCTCGGTCCCTTGTCCCAACGTGCTCGTTGCGTTGACAGTTCCGTCGTGCGCCCACACCGCCTGGCGCGCAATCGAGAGCCCCAGCCCAGTGCCACCAGGCTTGTTCGTCACGTACGGCTCCCAGATCCTGTCCAGGCTGTCCGGCGCGATTCCTTTTCCGGTATCCGCGACGGATATGCGCACCGCCGCGCGGCCGCCCATGCTGACCTCGCTTGCTTTGACTCTAATGCGTCCGCCGTTCGTGGAAGCATCGACGGCGTTGAGCAGAACGTTGCTCAGGGCCCCCGCCAGCGCGCCGTTGTGGCCGTGCACCCTCGGCAGATTCTCGTCTATCTCGAGATCGAGGGCAACGCTTGGCGGCACGCAGCTGCGCGCGGTGTAGCGAACCAGCTCACTCATGTCGATCTCCGCCGGGGGGCCTTCAGGCAGCTTCCCGAACTCCGCGAAGCTCTTGGCCATGCGATCCAGCCGCTCTGATTCGATCTCGATGACATCCACGTCTTCCTGGAGCTGCGGCGGGGCGTGGCCGCGGAGCCGCGCTAGCGCAAAGCGAATTGGCGTCAGCGGGTTCTTGATCTCGTGCGCGACTCGGCGGGCGGTCTCTCTGAACGCGTGGAGTCTTTCCGCTTCGATTGCCTGTTGCCGCCCGTGCGCCAGCTCCGACACCATCTCGCGCATGCTGCGCCTGAGCGTCTCGAACTCGGGGGCGCCTTTGACTCTGCTCGTCGTTACTTCGGTCGTGCCGACCCCGTCGCCGTTCTTTTGCGGTGTCGAAACCACCTTGGGTGCCGGGGGTGGCGGGAGCGACTCCCCGTGTCCGATCAGCTCGGTCCAGCGTACCAGCTCGTCGAGGGGGCGACTCAATTGTCGGCTCAGATGCCCCGCGACTCGTGAGGCGGCGCCGGTGAGCACTAACAGCGCGAGAACTCCCGCTATCGCGATCACCCGCACGGTGCGCGCGGCGAGAAAGCTGTAGCGCCGTGCCTGTTCCACCGATGTCCTCAGCTCACGCTCGTGGGCATCGATTGCCCGCCGCTGGGACGGGGTGAGGGGGGCCTGACGGGCTGCCGCGATGGCCTTTTCCCCACTCGCCGCGACGCTGTCCCAGGCCGACCGCCCCGTCACGAAAGGGAGGGCCGTGCTCACTGTTCCGCTCCACAACAGCGTCAGCACCAGGGCCGGCACGATCGCGAACAAAGACAGGATCAGAACCAGGCGCGTGCGGAATCGGAGTTGATTCATGGGCTTTTGTTTATAAATTATACCTGTACGGCGCGACTTCGAGGATCCGGCGACCGGTCAGCCAGAGGGTTGACACGCTCGCATGGACCTGAAGACGCACCGCCTGCGGCATCCGTCGCAGGAAAGACACGGCGTGCAGCCGTCGCGGCAAAGTCGCAGGTACGCAGCCCCGCACTTGTAAATCCTACAATTCATGAATTCTCGACCCCACCGGGCTGCGCCAACGAGCGCACCCCACCGGCAAGCGCAAACGAGCGCTCACCGGCAGCAAATAGCCCCAATCCATCGCGGGCCGCAGGCAATGTCCCCCGCAAACTTAGGATCCCAGCAGCAGCACCACGCCCCCAACGCCGCACTGCTCATCGACTTCGACAACGTCACGATGGGCATTCGCTCCGAGCTCCAGACGGAGCTGAAGAACCTCCTCTCCTCCGACATCGTCAAAGGCAAAGTCTCCGTACAGCGCGCGTACGCTGATTGGCGGCGCTATCCGCAGTACATCGTCCCCCTCGCGGAATCGTCGATCGACATGATCATGGCGACCGCCTACGGATCGGCGAAGAAGAACGCCACCGACATACGACTCGCGGTGGACGCGATGGAGCTCGTCTTCACGCGTCCGGAGATCGGCACGTTCATTCTGCTGTCGGGCGATTCCGACTTCGCCAGCCTCGTCACCAAGCTGAAGGAATACGGTAAATACGTCATCGGCGTTGGCATCCGCGAATCGTCGAGCGATCTGCTCGTCATGAACTGCGACGAGTACTACAGCTACAACGCGCTCGCCGGTCTCGTGAAGAGCGGCGAAGAAGAAATGGTGAAGCGCGACCCATGGGAGCTCGTCACGGAAGCGATCACTCGCATGAAGCGGAATGGCGACGTGATGCGCGCCGACCGTCTCAAGCAGGTGATGCAGCAGATCGACAGCTCGTTCGACGAGAAGAATCTCGGCATGTCGAAGTTCTCGCGATTCGTCACGGACGCCGCGCACAGGGGACTGCTGACGCTGACCAAGCTCGAAAACGGACAGCTGGAAGTCGGCCCGCCCCACGCCGGCGCGGCAGTGCCGGCGCAGACGGCCACCGAGTCGCACGCGCCTCGAATAGCCGCACCGGCGGAAGAAGGTGAAGCTGCCGAACGCCCCCGCCGCGGACGGAGGGGAGGAAGAGGCCGCGATCGCGAGAGAAGCGGCCAGCGCGCTGCGCCAGCCGCTGCAGTCGCCAAACCGATTGTGGAGTCCGAGCAAGCCGCGCCTCGAGAACAATCTCGCCCTTCTGCTTCATCGAACGGAGACATCGGGTCCAGCGGGCTCCGACTCACGCGCGAAGAAGCGTTCAATCTCGTGCGGCGGGCCGTTGGTGATGAAACCGCGCGCGCGAGTCAGGTCCGCTCCGCGGCGCGCAATCTCCTCGGCCGCGACAGCGAGAGCCTGAGTGAAAGAAATTTCCTTCGCATTCTTCAGGACGCTCACCACGACAACATCGTCGACCTCCGCCGTCGTGGCGAAGACTACGACGTAGCTCCAGCGACTACGGCGGCGCCCGTTGCCCAGCAGCTCGCCGACGCCGAGCCACTGAAGATCGCGGCTCCTTCCGCGCCCGCCACACCGACCGGAATGGGGGCGCGCAGCTCGCCGGCCACTCGCGGTCGTGGACGCGGCCCGATCGGCGCCCGGGTTGGCGTACTCCCACCGCATCTTCTTTCTATTGGCGTGGTGGAGACGTCCCGACCGGCGCCGGAGCCGATCACGACTGAATCCGTGCCCGATCTTCCGCTCACCGGTGAGGATGCACTGTCGGATAGCGACCCGAAGCCGCGCACCGCGAGGAAGCGCGCATCCGGCGACCTGGCCAAACCGCGGCGGGGCCGGAAAACAGCAGCCGCATCCGAAGGGGAAGGCGACAAGCCCGCTCCTCGGCGCAGCGCCCGCAAGAGCCGCAGCAAGACCGTTAGCGAGTAGTGGGTCGCGTCCTCCCTCGCGCGTTCTACCAGCGCGAGACCGAAATAGTAGCGCGCGAGATGCTCGGAACCGTCCTCGAATGTGAAACCGAGGACGGGCTCGCGAGCGGAATCATCGTGGAGACCGAAGCCTACCTGGGCGAGCACGATCTAGCCTGCCACGCCGCGGCGGGGCGAACGGCGCGGACCGAAGCTCTATACGGACCGCCCGGCACGTCCTACGTCTACTTCATTTACGGCATGTACTGGTGCTTCAACGCCGTCACGCGCGAAGTGGATTTGCCGAGTGCCGTGCTGGTTCGCGCGCTCGAGCCGCTCGACGGTATCGCGCTGATGCACAAGCGTCGTCCGCGCATTAAGAACGACGTCGATCTTACGAACGGGCCCGGTAAGCTCTGCGCAGCGCTGGGAATCGACGGATCGCTGAGCGGCAAGAGCCTGCAGCGAACGCCGCTACGAATTCGCGAAGGCGATCCGGTACCCGATGAAAGCGTCGAGGTTACGACGCGGATCGGGATAACCAAATCGGCCGATTGGCCACTGCGGTGGCTAGTGCGGGGGAATCGATTCGTATCTCGGGGGAAGTTGTCTGTATAGAATCGAGAAACTTAGAACGACACAGATGCGAGATCTCAGAGGGCGCAGATGCGAGTTTCGAGGCTCTCGCAACTCGTCTCTATGCTTCTGGCTCCCCGCATCTGTGTCGTTCTAGGTTGCAGTTGCAGTAAAAAAAACGGCCCCAGTTACGGGGCCGTTTTCAATCGTCGAGCGCGCCAAGAGCTGCTATTCTCGATCGATTGAGCTACCGAAGTTGTAACGGACTCCGAATTCGAGGAACGAAAGAACGCTGTTGAACATGAAGGTCGAATTGCTGGGGAGCAGCGTTTCCTGCGCGAATATCGCCGCGCGCTTGGTCTGAATCTGAACTCCGCCCATGCCGAACACCGCGCCACGACTGCGGCGGCTCTCGACGTTGTCAAAGAAGGAGTTGTTCGGGAACGTGTCCGCGCTGTCTACCACGATACGGGCATCGCCCAGCACTGCGATGGTGTAGCCGATTCCGCCGTAAGGAGTGATGCCGCCAAAGTGTTTGGGAAACGCGACCGCCGCGAAGCTGATGCGGCGAAGGTCGTTCACCAACACGGTGCGCTGGTTGCGTCTGGCTGTCGGATCGAAGACTTCGACGCTGCGTTGAAAGACCGACTGATTGGCCGAAACGTAGAGGCCGCCCCTGGTGCGCGTGATGAGCCAGTCGATTCCGAGATCTACTGTCGACGTATTGCCGTGGCCGGGCGCGGCGAAAGTGTTGATTCCGCTCTTGAAACCCCAAAACCACGAGTTGTCGAAGTTCCGCCTCTCCTGCGCGTTCGCGCCGGCGGTAACGACGAGCGTGGCGGCGAGCGCCACTGCGACTGCTCTGAGCTTCTGCATTAAGGCGTCCTCTAGATTATGCCTAGCTTCGTCCCGACGGTCTTGAAAGCCGCGATGGCCTGATCAAGATCGTCGCGTGAATGGGCAGCGCTGAGCTGACAGCGCACGCGCGCCTGCCCTTGAGGAACGACCGGAAAGCCGAACCCTGTCACAAAGACGCCTTCGTCCAGCAACATGTCACTCATTTTGATGGCCGTCGCCGTCTCCCCTACGATTATCGGGACGATCGGGGTCTCTCCAGGTAATGGTTTGAACCCGGCCTCGGAGATGGCGCCGCGAAAGTAGCGGGTG
>Ga0193699_10001076_pt1 | contig 11042 bp, 5 predicted proteins | sample L3c2metaG_FD_160095 | JGI IMG/M metagenome (GOLD analysis project Ga0193699, IMG submission 160095) | Soil microbial communities from a riparian zone of the East river system, Colorado, United States - L3c2 | ecosystem: Environmental > Terrestrial > Soil > Riparian zone | place: USA: East River... | reverse complement strand
GCCTCCGCCCAAATCCACGGGGCGCGAGCTGTTCAACTCCGATTACGTCCAGAAGCTGATCGCAGCGACGCGCGCTGCCCGCGGCAGCGACGAGGACATCGTCGCCACCGCCGTCCAGCTTACGGCGGAGAGCGTTGGAGACGCATATCGGCGATTCATCGCGGAACCAGTGCGCGAGGTGCTCGTTTCGGGAGGCGGAGCGAAGAATCCCGCGTTGTTCGCGGCGATCGAGAAGGCGGCGGCACCCGTAGCCGTCCGCCATTTCGACGAGGTCTTCTTCGATGGAGAGGCGAAGGAAGCCGTGGCCTTCGCATTGCTTGGATATCTCCATGTGACGAATCGATCCGGAAACGTTCCATCCGCCACCGGTGCGCGCGGCCCACGAGTGCTTGGGAAGCGCACACCCAAATGACCGAGATCGCCGAGCTCTTCTATCCGGCCATCCGCTGGGATGCGACAGCAGGCTTCGAAGGCCAGCGCGCGGCGATCGACGACGCACTCAAGCTGGGGGTCGGTGGGTTCATTTTGTTCGGCGGTCCTTCGGAGCAGGTCGCGGTATTGACGGAGCATCTTCACTCCAAATCGCGCATCCCGCTGCTCGTTGGCGCGGACCTGGAGCGCGGAGCGGGGCAGCAATTCGCTGGGCAGACCTCGCTCCCGCCGCTGGCGGCGATCGCATCACTGGACGACATCCAGTCGGTGCGGCGCTCGGCGGCAGTTAGCGCGGCCGAGGCCCGCGAGCTCGGAATCAACTGGATATACGCGCCCGACTGCGACATCGACGTCGAGCCGACCAATCCGATCATCGGGACACGTTCGTTCGGAAGCGATCCCGAGCGGGTGGGTGAGTACGCGGCGGCTTGGATCGACGCGTGCCAGGCGGAAGGCGTGCTCGCGTGCGCCAAACATTTTCCCGGGCACGGTCGTACGACAGTCGACTCGCACAAGGAGCTGCCCCGCGTCGAGGAGTCGGCGGAGACCATGCGTGCAACCGATCTCGTCCCGTTCCGCCGGGCGATCGAACGCGGTGTCGCCTCGATCATGACAGCGCACGTCGCGTTTCCCGCCTTCGATCCGAGCGGTGCGCCGGCGACGCTGTCGCGGCCGATTCTGACCGACCTCCTCCGCGGCGAGCTCGAGTTTACGGGCATGGTTGTCACCGATGCGCTGATCATGGAAGGAGTGCTGGGCGGCGGAGAGGGGGAGGCAGTCGTCCGCGCGCTCGAAGCGGGCTGCGACTGCCTGCTCTATCCCACTAACCTCGCCGAATCGATGCGCGCGATACAAAAGGCCATCGACGACAAGCGCCTCGACGGAGACAAGATCCACCAGTCGATCGAGCGGCGCATGAGATGGGCGCGCTGGGCGGCGCTATCGCGGGACACCAATCGTGTCGGGCGCGACGAGAGTGGATGGTCCGTTCAACTCGCGGAGCAAGTCGTGCATATGCTGCGCGGCAAGATGCCCGCTCTCAGGCAACCGTGGAACCTGGTTATCGTGGATGACGATCTTGGCGGACCGTATCCCGCTCCGTCGCGCGATCCTCTCATCTCGGCGTTGCGCACTGGCGGCGTGGATCTGGAAGTGAGCGGCGACGGCACCGCGTCCACTGGCGCAACCGTTGTTGCGCTGTTCGGGGACATCCGAGCCTGGAAGGGAAGGCCCGGATACTCGTCGTGGTCAATGGAGGCTGTTCGCCGCGCTTTCCAGACCGCAACCGACGGAGATCGCCTCATCATCCAATTCAGCCATCCGCGCCTGGCCGCCGAGATTGATGTCGACGCTCCCATTCTGTGCGCGTGGGGCGGGGAAGCAGTAATGCAGCGGGCGGCCGCGCGCGTGTTGCTGCGCGACGTTGCCGCGAAAACACCTTCAAAGAGCGCGAAAGGCGTACGGTAGCCGCACAGTGGCCCAATTGCCGGGAGAAAAACAATGAGCGAGAGCACTGCGAGCGAGAGTACCGTCAAAACGTCGGCGTTGCGGATCTTCGTCCAGCCGAAGATGGCAACACTCCTCGCCCTCGGTTTTTCGTCGGGCCTGCCGTTCTATCTCACCAGCAAGACGCTCCAGGCATGGATGACTACGGCGAAAGTCGATCTTGCGACGATCGGATTCTTCAGTCTGGTGACGCTTCCATATTCGCTCAAGTTCGTCTGGGCGCCGGTAATGGACCGCTACGTCCCGCCATTCCTCGGTCGCCGCCGTGGCTGGGTCTTCATTACGCAGGTACTCCTGCTGCTCGCCATCGCCGCGATGTCGCTGCACGATCCGCGGACAGGTCTGAAGATGCTTGCGATCAACGCCATCGCGATCGCGTTCTTCAGCGCGTCTCAGGATATCGCGCTCGATGCCTACAGAACGGACGTGCTGGAGAATCGGGAGATGGGCGCCGGCGCCGCGGTGTTCGTGATGGGTTATCGCGTCGCAATGATCACGACGGGCGCCCTGGCCTTTTACCTCGCGGATCGAATTGCGTGGCCGACGGTGTACCTCGTCCTGTCGGTGCTGATGGTGATCGGCATCGCCACCACGTTCGTCGCAAACGAGCCCGTTCTCAGGGACGCGCCGCCAAGAACGTTGGTGGAAGCGGTGGTGCTCCCGTTCGCCGATTTCTTTCAGCGCGCCGGCGTGCTGCGCGCGCTATTGGTGCTGCTGTTTGTCGTCGCCTACAAATACTCGGATAGTCTGGCCGGCAGTATGACGACTCCGTTTCTCCTCCAGGCCGGTTTTTCCCAGAGCGAGGTGGGCGCGGTCTTCCTTGGGATCGGTGTTGTAGCGACGATCGCCGGCGTTGTCGCCGCGGGCGCGGCGATCGGGAGTTGGGGAATCAATCGCGCTCTCTGGGTTTTCGTGGTTTTTCAGGGGCTGAGCAACCTCACATACTATGGCTTGTCGCTCTCCGGTAAGAACCACGCGTTCATGGTCGGTGCCGTAATCACCGAGAACTTCGGCCTCGGCCTCGTGACGGGGGCGATGACTGCCTATCTGATGAGCATGTGCAACAAACGCTTTACCGCCACGCAGTTCGCGCTTCTCTCGAGCCTCATGGCCGCCAGCAGAGACATACTCGTTGCTCCGGCCGGTAAGATCGCGGAATCACTCGGCTGGCCAGGATTCTTCCTGCTCACGGTCGCGATGGCGATACCGCCGCTACTGCTCCTGCCCTTCATCGCGCCGTGGTCGCGCGACCTGCCGATCGGAGCCGCATCTCACACCGGCGAGACGGTGCCGGCCAAGTCGGCCTAGCCCCTGGAGTCGCGGCGGTAGTCCTCTTCAGGAGAGCGGAGACGAGCCGCGACGACCGTGACGTTGTCGGGCGCGCCCGTGTGCATCGCTTCCTCGACGAGCGCCTTGCAGATGTCCTCGGGTCGCCCCGCGCTGCGCGCAATCCGTCCGATCTCTTCGGGGGATATCTGATTGGAAAGGCCGTCGCTGCAGAGGACGAGAATGTCGTCGTTGTCCAGCTTCACGCGGTAGAAATCCGTGACGACCTTCTCCTCCGGACCGAGCGCCTGGAGGATGATGTTGCGGTGCTCGCTCTGGGCCGCTTCCTTCGCCGTCATCCGGCCCGCGTCGATCAACCGCTGCACGAATGACTGGTCTTTGGTCAGCTGCTTCGCGGCACCCTTGCGCACGAGGTACGCGCGGCTGTCGCCTACCTGCGCGATGAACGCTTCGCCGTCGAGTACGAGTGCCAGAGTCGTAGTGGTGCCCATGCCGTGGTGCTCTGGCGTCGTGTTGGCTTTCTGGTAGATCGCCTTGTTGGCTACGTCGATTCCCCGCTTGAGCGCGGCTTCGACGGATTCAGGCGTTCGCTTGGGCACCTTGTGCCACCAGCGGTGCAGCTCACTCAGAATCGTCTCGGTGGCGATCGAGCTCGCGAGGGCGCCGGACGCTGCCCCGCCGACACCGTCGGCGACGATGAGGATGAAAGGCGCGGTGTGAACGGAAACGAGAGTGGGCGCGCTCACTGTCGCGATGTCGCCCGTCTCCAGGTTCGCTATCAAAAAGGAATCCTGATTGTCGTGCCTGATGAGGCCGACATTCGAGATCCCAAAGATTTCTGCAATCAATTTTGGCTCGAAGGAGCGTAGTCGTGCGGTCACGGGAGGAGCGAGCCTCCCGGTGGACAAAAGATAGTGAACCAATCCAACGAGGGCACTACCCATGCGTATTAGAAAGACTTATACCGCATTGCACTTGCAACCCGGAAAAAGATGATGAATGCCTGGACATATAGGGGTTTTGCCTGTTGCGTCGCTGTGGCGAGCGCGTCTTGTGCGCCCGCGCGGGGTCCGTCCGCGCCCGCTCCAGTGGTCGTGCCGCCACTCGTTCCGGCCCCTCTTCCTTCTCCCAACCCGAAGCTGCCACCGGTCCCCGAAGTACGCGGCCCGCTCGTAATAAGCGTCGCGTATCCCAAGCCGGAGCAGCTCCTCACGGTTCGCGATTCGAATTTCATCTTCGGCACCGTTGGCACCGGCGATGCGGCGCTTCGCATCAATGGCGTCGCCGTACCCGTCTGGCCCGACGGCGCGTTCATGGGCTGGCTTCCAGTTCCTCCCGATAGCGCGCCACGCTACGAGCTGATGGCCCGGAGCGGGACCGCAAGCGCACGCATCGTTCTTCCAATAAGAGTCCCGCCCCTGCCAGACACCACGCACCGAGAGAAGTTGCTCGGCGATACGCTTCAACCGGTTCCATCGCCGGACACCCTTCTTCCCGTTCCGGGAAATGTCTTCGTAAGCCTCGGCGCCCCAGGCTCGGCGGTGGACGACACCGATCGCGTCACGATCGCTCGCCCGGGTCCGGGCAATGGACAGGAATACAAGTGGTTTCTCTTTCCCGGCACAGTCGTGAAGGCGACGGGTTCGATGAAGGCCAGCGGCGATGACTTCGTGCACGTTCAGCTCGACTCGATCCAGGACGCGTGGGTTCTCCGCAGCGAGATACAGGCTCAGAACATCTCTGCCACGGCGCCCGCAACTCTCATCGGCGACACTGCGGCGCCGGTGCGCCGGATTGGAGCCGTTCGCGTCGTGCCGGGCCCGGACTGGATCGACGTGGTCGTCCCCGTGACGGGACCACCGCCACCCTATCTGGTGGAAGAGACCGATCGGACGATCTCGCTGCTCTTGTACGGTGTGACCGGAGCGCCAGTCGTCTCGATGATGGCGGAGCCGAATGATCCGTACTTCAATAGCATCAGCTCCTCAACGCCGGAACAGAGCAGGGTGCGGTACACGATCAATCTCAATCGCGCGCCTTACGGGTACCTGGCGCTCTGGCAAAACGGCGCCCTCACCTTCAGAGTGCGTCGTCCACCCAGGATCGCCGACGCCGCGGCTCCGCTTCGCGGTCTGACGATCACGGTTGATCCAGGACATCCGCCGGCCGGCGCGACCGGCCCGACGGGACTCTATGAAGGCGACGCCGTGTTACAAGTAGGCTTCAAAGTGCGCGACCTGCTCGCGCAGCGGGGCGTGAACGTCGTGATGACGCGCATCGGTCCGGAACCGGTCGATCTCGGCTTGCGTCCGATCATCAGCCGGCGCGCCAATGCAAGTGCGTTCGTCTCGATCCACCTCAATGCCTTTCCCGACGGCGTGAATCCATTTGTCAACAACGGGTCTTTGACGCTTTATTTCTGGCCACATTCGATTCCACTGGGTATGGCAACCCAGGCGGCGTTGCTGACCGAGCTTGGGCTCAGAGACAACGGCACCAAGTTCCAGAACCTTGCGGTAGCTCGAGGAACATGGATGCCATCGATTCTCACCGAGGGTGCGTTCGTCATCATGCCGGATCAGGAAGCCGCGCTGAGAAACCAGACGTATCAGGAGGCCTACGCCACGGCGATCGTGCGCGGCCTCGAGACCTACTTCGCGTCGCTGGCCCAGAAGCCGTGAGATCGTTCGCGCTCGCGGCCGCGTTGTTCTTGTGCGCGGCCCGGGCCGCGGATGCGCAACTCCCTCCCAACGAGGACTGGCGCACGCTCCGCACGCGACATTTCCGCGTGTACTTCAATCCACCCGTCGAAGAGGACGCGCGCCGGGCGGCCGTCAACGCCGAGCGTGCGTACGCCGAGCTGTCGACGGAGCTGGTTCCCCCGCGCGGGACGATCGATCTCGTCGTCTCGGACAACGTCGATTATGTGAACGGGTACGCGACTCCATTTCCGTCGAATCGAATCGTCGTCTATGCGCATCCGCCCACGGACGCTTCAGGTCTCCGCAACTACGATGACTGGAACGCGCTCGTCGTAACCCACGAGCTCACGCACATTTTCCACCTCGATCGCTCGCGAGGAATCTGGCGATTCGGCCAGGAGATTTTCGGCAGGAATCCGCTCCTCTTTCCGAGCATCTACGAGCCAAGCTGGGTGCTGGAGGGGCTCGCGGTTTATTTCGAGTCGCGGCTGACGGGACTGGGCAGGCTCGAGAGCTCCGAACACTCGATGACGGCCAGAGCCGCCGCGCTCGCCAATCGCGTGCCTACGCTGCAGGAGCTGTCGCCTGCCACATCGCGCTTTCCCGGCGGAAGCGTCGTTTACATCTACGGCTCGCTTCTGTTCGACTACCTGTCGCGCACACGCGGGCCGGGCAGTATTCGCCAGTTCATCGAGAGCGGGGCGAAGACTCCGCTCCCCTTCATTCTGACGCTGACATCGCGCAACGCCTTCGGGATGTCGTTCCAGACAGCGTGGGAACGCTGGCGCGACTCGGTGACGCGCGAAATAGGCGCGCCGCACGAACCCATGCCGGGATGGCGCCAGCTCACGAATACTGGGCGCGATGCGCTCTTCCCGCGCTGGCTCGGCGACACGACTCTTGTGTACGCGGGCGACAAAGGCCGCGAGATGCCGTCGGCATATCAGGTCACGCTCTCGGGACGCGAGACGCGACTCGGCCGGCGCGATGGGACCAGTCCCAATGTTAGGATGCCGGACGGTGGTCTTCTGTTCTCGCAACCAGACTATCTGGATCCGTATCACATCCGAAACGATCTCTATGTGGACCGAGGTGGATCGCAGACGCGGCTCACGACCGGCGCCCGGTTGACGGCGCCCGACGTGCGCTCGGACGGCGAGATCGTCGCGGTTCAGGACAAGCCCGCGACAACCAGGCTCGTCAGGATCTCCCGAGACGGACGGACCCTCGTGCCGATCACGTCGACGAGCATCGACGTCCAGTGGGCCGATCCGCGGTGGTCCCCCGACGGCTCGCGCATCGCCGCCGTCAGGCAGAGTCGCGGGAGATCCGAGATCGCGATCCTCGATAGTGCTGGGAAGTTGATCGATTCCTTCGGTGCGACTCACGCGATCAACTCGAACCCGAGCTGGTCAGCGGACGGGACACGAATCTATTTCTCCTCCGAGCGCAGTGGCTCGCCTCAGATCTACATGGCGGAGGTGACAACATTTGCGCCGACTGTGGGACGTATAAGCGACGCGTCGACCGGACTTTTCGCTCCCGAGGCATCGCCCGACAACAGCCACCTGGCGACCGTGCTGTTCAAGGTGGACGGATTTCACCTCGGCGTCGCGCCGCTCTCGTCGGTCGCTCGTGTTGCTGCCGACAGCACGAGGACGAGCCCGCGCTCGGGCTGCGCCAACTGCGTTGCGATCGCACCCGGACTTCCCCCGCTCGGCGCGGCCGATTCTTCCCGCGCGACGAAGTATTCGCCGTGGGTGTCGCTCTTGCCTCGGTATTGGATGCCTGTGATCGAAAGCAACACGACCGACGGAACATCGTGGGGCGCGTCCACCAGCGGTTACGACATAGTGCGCCGCCACGATTATGAAGCCGTGGTGCTCCACAATTCCCGGTGGGCCGAAAACTCAGCGTGGCTATGGTACCGGTACGCGGGATTCGGATTGCCGCTCATCGATCTGTACGCGTCGCAGAACTACTCGAATGCGGACCTCGTTTTCGTGGACCAGAACGGGGTTACCAGTCCCTCGTTCGGATTCACCGAGCGCGAGAGAATAGTTTCGCTGATGGCGACTTTCATTCGTCCGCGTTTCCGAACCTACACCACTGCTTCGATCGGCGGGGAGGTCGAAGGCCTCTCCTACTCCACTCGGCCCGACACCGTAATTCAGCAGCTGTCATCGTTCTATTCGCGCACGCACAATTATCCCGCGGTGGTAGCATCCGCAGGGTGGTCGAACGCAGAGCGTACGGCCTTGGGCATCTCACCCGAGGATGGAATCAGTGTCAGCGCGTCCGGGCGCCAGCGGTGGCATAGCGGCACCACGGGTGGCGCAACTCGCAGTGTTGTAGGCGTGAGCTCGGTTTACAAATCACTCGATCTCCCGGGATTCGCGCACCACGTGCTCGCACTTCGCGCCGCGGGCGGTATCACGGATGACAGAAGTCCCGACCTTTTTTCGGCCGGCGGAATCAGTGGGACATCGATCGAGGTCTTTCCCGGCGTTACGGCAGGCCAGCGTCGTCGAACTTTCGGCGTACGTGGGTATCCGGCTGGAGCCGAGGGGGGAATCCGGGCTTATGCGGCGTCAGTGGAGTATCGAGCGCCGCTGGTCGCACCATCGCGCGGCATTCGATACATCCCTGTGTTCATTGACAAGACTTCGATGACTCTGTTCGGAGAGACGGGCCGCGCATTCTGTCCTGCGAGCGCTGATACGCAGAACGGTGTCTGTGGAACCGGCAACATTGCTAATCCGGCAATGGCCTCAGCCGGTGCCGAGCTGAACATCGACACCGGACTTCAGCTCGACCTGCAGGCGCGGTTCCGACTGGGGATCGCATTTCCGCTGATCAATCGAGAACAGCTCCGGGCAAGCAAAGCTCAGTTCTACGCCACTTTTGGATCTTCATTTTGACGTCGCGGACCGCGTGTATCTAAGCAAACGAAGACTTTTCTCGATACGAGCGGATGAGCCTTGCTGCCGGGGCGAGAGCGTTTCTCGGCCAGGTCGATCGCCATTTTTTTCTCTCTAGACGTTCTAAAGACTGCCCCACGGTGTACTTAGAGGGACGAAGGAATTCCACGTCTTGTTTTCAATGCGCGGTGCGCGATGTGCACCTTGCTTGACTTGTCGGTTTTTCCGCAAAAGTGGAAAAATGAGGGTCAAGTCTCTATTCGTGATGTGGAATACGTAAGGCGTTGTCGTATAAGGAGATACGTTAACACTGGCGCGGACTCACGAATACCGGTAGAATGCCTGCCCGCATCGAAATCACCGATGCCCAAGCGTGTAGCTCCGAGTCCATCGTCTTCTCCTTGACAACCATTTTATTCTGCGGAGAGTTGTACTAATGCCCATACCTGCCGTCCCGCCCCAAGGCGATGCCCAGTTGAATGACAATGCCCGAACCGTGATCAGCAAGCGGTATCTGATCAAGGACGCTACGGGCACGCCTGTGGAGCAGCCGGAAGACATGTTCTGGCGAGTAGCGGGAACGGTCGCAGAAGCAGATCGGCGGTACGGCGCACGAGACAGCGAAGTCTCGGAGATGGCGGAGAACTTCTACCGCCTGATGGTCGAGCGGCGTTTCGAGCCGAACTCGCCGACCCTCATGAACGCGGGACGTCCGCTCGGGCAGCTCTCCGCGTGCTTCGTGCTGCCTGTCGAAGACGCGCTGTCCAACGGCCGAGATGGGATCTACGACACGCTGCGCGCGATGGCACTGATACATCAGTCGGGGGGAGGCACCGGTTTCGGCTTCTCGAAGCTGCGCGGCAAGGGCTCGATGGTTCGCTCGACGACGGGTGTCGCATCCGGTCCTGTGTCGTTCATGAAGCTCTATGATGCGTCGACAGATGCCGTGAAGCAGGGTGGGACGCGCCGCGGCGCCAACATGGGGATTTTGCGCGTCGATCATCCGGACATCATGGATTTCATTACCTGCAAGGAAGACCTGACGCAGATAACGAACTTCAACATCTCGGTCGCCGTCACCGACAAGTTCATGACGGCGGTGAAGGCGGGGACGAGCTACGAGCTCGTCGATCCGAGTAGCGGCAAGATCACCGGTGAGCTCGACGCTCGCGCCGTCTGGGCCAAGATGATCGACGGTGCATGGAGAACGGGAGAGCCGGGTTGCTTCTTCATCGATGAAGCGAACCGCTACAATCCCGTCCCGCACGTCGGACAATACGAGGCGACGAATCCGTGCGGCGAGCAGCCGCTGCTCCCGTACGACGTCTGCAACCTCGGCTCGATCAACGTCGGGTACTACGTGAAGAACGAGCAGATGGATTGGGATTCGCTCAAGCGCGACATCCACCTCTCGGTGAGGTTTCTCGACAACATCATCGACGTCAACAAGTACCCGCTGCCGGAGATCGACGCGCTGTCGAAGAGAATCCGCCGTATCGGCTTCGGCGTGATGGGCTTCGCGGACGCGCTCGTGCGCCTCAGCATCGGCTACAATAGCATCGAGGGCGTCGAGTTCGGGCGCCAGCTGCAGAAGTTCGTGGATGTCGAATCGAAGCGTGAGAGCGAGCGCCTCGCCAACGAGCGCGGCCCGTTTCCCGAGTGGGCGAGATCCATCTGGGGCCCGGACGAGACCTGCGCCCGCGACGCGAAGGGAAATCGCGTTCGCCCGATGCAGCTGCTTCGCAATTGCAATGTCAACACGATTGCGCCGACCGGAACCATCTCGATCATCGCGGGCTGCTCTTCAGGCATCGAGCCGCTTTTTGCCGTTGCGTTCATGCGGAATCAGGCCGGCGCGCTGATGCCCGATGTGAACGAAGACTTCGTCGCGATCGCGGAGAGGGAAGGCTGGTACTCCGACGAGCTGATGGAGAAGATCGCGAAGGAAGGTCACATCCACTTCGACGAAGTGCCGAAGCAGTGGCAGCGCGTCTTCGTGACTGCGCACGACATCTCGCCCGAGTGGCACGTCCGCATGCAGGCTGCCTTCCAGGAGAATTGCGATTCGGCGATCTCCAAGACGACCAACTTCCCGCACGCGGCCAGTACGGACGACGTGCGCGAGATCTACGAGCTCGCCTACGCGCTCAAGTGCAAGGGCGTGACAGTGTACCGCGATGGCTCGCGCGACAAT